>Ga0209935_1003664_pt1 | contig 15367 bp, 28 predicted proteins | sample ThiBio_1000_plan_2_FD_183958 | JGI IMG/M metagenome (GOLD analysis project Ga0209935, IMG submission 183958) | Wastewater bioreactor microbial communities from Cape Town, South Africa - Thiocy_cont_1000_plan (SPAdes) | ecosystem: Engineered > Bioreactor > Thiocyanate-remediating >... | reverse complement strand
TCAATCAATCAATCAATCAATCAATCAATCAATCAATCAATCAATCAATCAATCAATCAATCAATCAATCAATCAATCAATCAATCAATCAATCAATCGATCAATCAATCAATCAATCAATCAATCCAATCAATCCAATCAATCAATCAATCAATCAATCAATCAATCAATCAATCAATCAATCAATCAATCAATCAATCAATCAATCAATCAATCAATCAATCAATCAATCGAATAGAGTGGAGGAGAATCAAGGGCAATATCATCAATATCTCGATCTTATCAAGTTCATGACAAAGCAAAAGAGCTTCTTGGCCATCGAACCAACACGATATCAACCACAAGAGAGAGAGAGAGATGAAGATACGAACGTACTCTGAGGTCTAACTCGGTGTGTGGGAAGGTGTTGTTGCGTATCTGCTCAACCAGCTCCGGCGAGTACTGTTGCTTGGACATGATGATGATGATCCACTCACTCACTCACTCACTCGAGAACGCAAGAGAGAACACGACAACGAAGCCACAGGACGAGCGACGCCAAAGAGAGCGGCACACACAGAGAGAGCGAAGAGTCGAAGGGAGCTTGCGAGCAGCAGCAGCAGAGACGCGAGCGCCAAGCAGCAAGCAGACAACAACAAGAGGAACAAGAGGAGCTTCTTCTCCTTCTCGTTGCTTGTGCTCGTCCTCTTGCTTGTCGTGCAGCATCTCGAGCACTTGGTGCTTGGTGCTTGAGATCGCCACTCATCTCTGTTCCTGCCACCTGATCCACCACCAAACGAGAGAGAGAAGGTCGTTGAGCGACACCAGAGCGAGCAGGCTCTCCCTCGCTCTCTCAGAGGGAGTGGGAGGAGAGGGCGAGCTCGCCATTGGTGTATGAGCGGGAGCCTCTGCTTCTTCGCGTGAGGCTGCGACATTGCCGCCATTCGCTTCGCTGCTCGCTGCTGCTGCCCGCGCCTCTCTCCCTCTCTGCGTGTGCCTGTGAGTGTGGTGCCGCTGTCGTTGCTCGCAGCCATGGTCAACCACACCAAGAAGAAGAAGAAAAAGAAGGTCGCTGGCGTCAAGAAGAAGCCCGACGAACAGCGGCCGGTGTCTGGCGTCGTTGGCGGAGGTAGCGGCGGAGCTGGTGGCGCGTCGAGCACTGCCGCGGCGTCGGGCTACGTGTCGGGTACCGACGCCTACTTTGACTACTCGGTACGGCGAGATCGCCTTGCAACCACCCTCGAGGCCACCAACGATCGAGACTAACCGTGGGCGTGATCGGGTGCGATGTACAGTTCTCGCCAAAGGTACCACGGTCTCTCGAGATATGGCTGGATATCCTCGCCGGCTCGCTTACTGGGGCATGCTTTCGTGGCGCAGTTGTACGAGGACATGCCGCTGCTGGTACCGGTGGGAGAGTCGCTCGGGAACAGCTGGGATTGTGCCGAGTATTGGTACATGTCGCCCGAGGACCTACAGCGCAAGGCTCTGGTCGAGAAGGAGCTGGTACGTGCTGCGTTGTGGCACGCGTGTGCACCTTGATCCGAGGTCGGTATTGATGCGCGGTTGTAGGGCAACGAGGCGTTCAAGGCCGAGCAGTTTGACCTTGCGTTGATGCGATATTCCAAAGCCATTCGACTTGATCCAACGTATGTTGCGGGGATGATGATGATGATGATGATGATGATGATGATGATGATGATGATGATGATGATGATGATGATGATGATGATGATGATGATGATGATGATGATGATGATGATGATGATGATGATGATGATGATGATGATGCTGCTGCTGCTGCTGCTGCTGCTGCTGCTGCTGCTGCTGATGATGATCATCGATGATCGATGATACGGTGACTACAGGAACTCGATCTTCTACTCGAATCGAGCCTTTGTATATCTGAAGCTCGAGCGCTTCTATGAAGCCATCACAGACTGTACAGCATCGATTGACCGACAACCGACCGTCAAGGTACGTGGCTCGTCCCTACGAGGCTTCATCACGCCGCTTACCCGTTGCCCCGTCGTCGTCGTCGTCGTTGTCGTCGTAGGCGTATGCTCGCCGTGCCGCAGCTCGTGCGGCGCTGCATCACTACGAGCTCGCGTCGGCCGATTACAAACGAGCGCTGGCGTTCGAGCCATCGAATCAAGTGTGCCTGAGCGAGCTCGTCAAGTGTCTCGATCACCTACAACTACAGCTGAAGCGAGTGATGCTCACGCAGCCCATGATCGACGAGGCCACCCGCCGAATGACGCGCGAGATCGAGCTCGATATTGTGCGATACGGCAAGCAGCTCAAGGAAGCCGAGGAGACGGCGTCCAAACGCACTCGCTTGAACCAGCTGATTGCGCACCAATCAGCACAGATCCAGCGCGACAAGTGCAACTCGATGGCGTATCTCAAGCGCGCCGAGGCTTACATTCAACTGGGCGAGTACGACAAGGCCATGATGGACTACAAGAGTGGCTTGCGGTATGTGGGGCCGATCTGCCGGCGCGCTTACGTGCCCGGACACTGACGCCGCTCATTACCCGTCGGCCACAGATTCGACCCGGACAACAAGGACCTCCAGGCCGCACTCAAGACCGCGTTGAAGCTGAAAGATCCGTCTGCTTGAACGACGAATGAGCTCGGCGGCAAACATCAATACAACAACAACCTGTGCAGCTATCTATCCTTCGTGTCGTCGAGAGCAAGGATTGTATTGTACACGAGCAGTATGATGATTACGGCTCAACGTCCTCGACCACAGTGACCTTCTTGGACCTGGTGCTGGCGGGGCTCATGCTGCACGAGCCACCGGCGCAATACGGGCACGATCCCATCTGGTCGCAGTCCTCGTTGAAGGCGCAGGAGTAGCCGCACGGCTTGCCTGGTTGGCAGCTCTTGATCTTTGGCGCGCAGAACGAGCAGATCGACGCGCAGTCGCGGTTGCTCGAGCACGATGCGAGACACGCGACCGAATCGGCGGTACACATGCCGTGGTAGCAGGTGTTGCATTGGCCTCCGCACTCGGAGCTGGTGTTGCACGTTCGGCCGCATGGATCAAGCGCTAGTCGACGGCCAAGCAGCATCGGTGAGCGACAGAGTGAGTGGGGCGATGGATCGAGGACCAGGGCGTACCTGACGTGCAGTACGCCAGAGGACCACACTTGGGACAAGGCGCCTGGCAGTCGCCATCGCCGTTGCAGTAGAGGCCACACTGTTCCGGAGGCGCCGGAGGCACCGACGTGACGCAGATGCCGTTACTGCAGTAGCGACACGCTCCATCGCAATCCTGATAGCTCGAACACGTGCTGTTGCATTGGACTGAATCCGCACGCAAGCAATCAATCTCAGCACTCATCAAGCAAGACAGCGAGCCTTGAGACATGACGTACTGTTGGTACACAAGCCCGAAGTCGAGCAGAACCTGCACTCTCCCGAGCAGCCCTTGGAGCATGGAAGGCCACAGGTATTCGGCACTGGATGGTCACGAACGGAGGCATTAATTGGGGAGGTTTGAATGGATCGCTTGCGGTCGGTGGATTGTACCATTGGTACACGTAAAGTTGGTCGAGCAGTAGTTGCATGGCGACACACAGCCAGTCGAGCACGGCTGCCCGCACGTTGGCTTCTCTGTTGTTGTTGTGATCGATGGGTCAATGAGCTCATCGCGCATTCGTACAACACACAAGTGATACTACGTACTACTGGAACACAAGCCACCGCTGCAATAGGGACACGACGATGCGATACAATCGACGTCGTAGATGCACGGCAATCCACACGACGTCACAGCTGCAGAGGATTGCGATCGTTGGTTGGTTGGCAATGCAGCATCCACCGTTGCGGGCCTGCTGCTACGTACGAGGAGCGCAGACCCTGCCGATGCACTCGCTGCATTCACCGCCACATTGTCCCGATCTACAAGGCATCCAAGCGACCAATTGAGCGACCAATTGAGCGAGAGAGAGAGCCACGAGCGATGGCGTACGATTGGCATCGAGTGCCACATCTAGGATAGGTGCCTCCGGAGCAAATGCCCAGCGCTTGATTGCAGTACGGGCATGATGAATCGCAGTCGTATGACGTACGGCATGGATCGCCACAGATGCCTGGATTTCGATATCGAGATTCGATGAGATTGGATCCATGAGGATTTGTTCCATCGTTGCGTAGGATGAGATGCGAGTGGATACCTTGCTGGCACTTGCCCGTGGGCCCACAGCGAGGACAGATGTTACAATCGTAGCCGCTGGAGCATCGATCGCCGCAGGTACCATTGGTGCACACCCTGCTGGGTCCACAGTAGGGACACGCGCTGCTGCAGTCGATGCCCGAGGAACACTTGTCGCCACAAGCACCTAGCGACGACACTCGTTCGTGATGAGCCGATGGATTCGTCGTCTATCTGAGGGAGGGATAGATAGGTCGAGGAGAGATACCAGAGGTACACTGGCCAGCGACGCAGTAGGGACATCCAGAGGCGCCAGCGCCGACACAATCGAACGAGCTGCGACACTTGACGGGACACGTTCGTGAGCTACCTCCGTCCAAGAGACACACCAAGGCCACTACGAGAGCCAACGAAATCACACGACCGAACAACATCACGGCGTTGGGGGTCGCGGTGATGCTGGGTTTGGATGATGGGCCAAGGAGTGAGGTGCGAGCAGTAGCGAGGCAGCGAGAGATTGAATCGGTAGAGAGGAAGAGGAAGGAAGGTAGCGAATCTTCCACTGCGGTTTCCCACTCGAATCGAAAGGAATACCACTATCGCGATGGGATGATGGTGGGGCGTTGGTTTGGAGGGGGGACAGACGACAGGAGGGGAGGATGTATTGTACAGCAGACAAGCAGAACAAGCAAGCAAATCAAAGCTGGGTGGCGCTAAGAGACTGAGCGAGCGGTTGAGAGGGAGGTGGTGGTTAGGCTTGGCCACGAGGAGCACGGCACGCTCCGCTCTCGCAGTACGGACACGAGCCCTGATGGCATCGAGACGACGGTGTAAGTCATATCGCCAGCCGCGAGAGACGGAGAGAGAGAGACAGAGACGAGAGGAACGTACCGTTTGATCGCAATCAGTGTTCGCAGCGCACGAGTAACCACACGGCTTGCCTGTTCGCGAGAGTGGGTGCGTCAGACGAGGCTGTGCGAAGCAATGACATGAGGTACGCACCTGGCTGGCAGCTCTTGAGCTTGGGCGAGCAGAAGGAGCACACCGACGTGCACTCGAGGTTGGTGGTGCAAGTTGCAAGGCATGCCACCGAGTCGGCTGTGCATACGCCTTGGTAGCATGTGGTGCATTGACCGCCGCAGATCTTGGAGGAGTTGCACGAGGCGCCGCACAGATCGAGCTCTGAATGCGTGGGCGTGGGTATCAGCAACAAGATCAGAGGTTGTGTGGCACAGTTGCTTGGCGCGTACTCGAGGTGCAGTATCCGAGCTCGCCGCACTTGGGGCACGGGTCTTGGCAGTCGGTGTTATCGATGCAGAAGAGGCCACAAATGTCCGGCGGCGCGGGAGGCACTGTGCCGAGGAGGCGATTGGCGTAAGGTTCGATGCTATGATGCCACGATTCTACAATGCACGTACTTGACGGCACGCATAGACCATTGCTGCAGTAGCGGCAGTCTCCTCCGCACTCGGTGTGCTTGGTGCACGTGCTGTTGCATTGCTCTGGCGGGAGCGAGCAATCATCGATGAGCGATTCGATCGGGAGAAACACTCGGCACCGAACGTACGGTTGGTGCAAAGACCTGAGCTCGAGCAGTGCTTGCAGTCGCCCGAACATCCAATACTACACGGCTGGCCGCAAGTGTTGGGGACTACGAGCATGTGGCCGACGAAGTCAGTCTGTTGCTACTCCATCAACGGCGGTATGACGACGAGCCGTACCGTCGGTGCACGTAAAGTTCACGGCGCAGTAGTTGCACGGCGCCTTGCATCCAGACGAACACGGCTGGCCGCAGAGTGATTTTGCTGTTGATTGACTCGAGTCAGTGATGCGACGTGCGGCTCGACATGGCATCGACGAACGCACCCGGGGAGCATTGGCCGTCGACGCACGATGGGCACGATTCGTCGTCGCAGTTGGCATCGTTGGTGCAGGTCGAGTTGCAACTCGAGGGCTCTGCTCATCGTGGCGCGTTCGCCCGCGTGTGAGGGTATGCTCCACGCGGATCCCAAACCCAATGCCAAGCACGACGTACTCGGAGCGCACTTGCCCTTGATGCAGGCATTGCACTTGCCACCGCATTGTCCATTGCTATGCATTCACGAGAGAGAGAGAGAGTAATGGTCATTGATGAGCGTCCGCACAGCTCATTAATCGCGAGATGGAGATCGATGGCATACGCGCGACATTGGGTGCCGCATGGAGGATAGCTGCCTCCCGAGCAAATGCCACCACTGCATGTCTGGCATGACGAGTCGCAATCGAACGCCGATCGACAAGGATCGCCACAGATACCTATTCGATTCGATCAACGCATCAATCAATCAATCGAATCAATCAATCAATCAATCAATCAATCAATCAATCAATCAATCAATCAATCAATCAATCAATCAATCAATCAATCAATCAATCAATCAATCAATCAATCAATCAATCAATCAATCAATCAATCAATCAATCAACCAATCAATCAATCAATCAATCGATCAATCAATCAATTCGTGCACTCTGGTTGGTAGGCACGGACCCTGTTGGCAGCGACCAGTAGGACCGCATCGTGGACAGATACTGCATTCAAGGCTGCTCGAGCAACGATCCCCACACGTTCCTAGACGGTCGGAGATCGAGGAGGAGGATATCGAGCTCACACTCGTGAGACACTGGCGTGACAGCACCATCCGAGTGATCGATCGATGTACCATTGGTGCAGAACTTGGAGGGCCCACAGTAGGCGCACGGACTCTTGCAACCGAAAGCATCTTTACACGGGTCGCCACAGGCTCCCGTGGTGCAGTAGCCCTCGGAACCACAGTACGGACACGACGGCTCCTTCTGCGAGCAATCGATCGAGTTCTTGCATTTGGTGCCGCATTTCTTGGGTCTACAGCGATCGGCAGAGGTCGAGAACGAATCAAAAACCCCAACGTCTCGGCTCGTGTAGAGGGAGGTCACAATCATCAACGTACTGCGTCTCGGTAGCGAGTAGCATCACCACCAAGAGAGCCACGAGACCGAGCGTGTATGAGTGACGGCGCATTGGAGCGACGAGCGACGAGGAGCGAGACAACAAACAACAACAGCAATAACAGGCTCGGAGTCTCTGGTGTTGCGGTACCTCGTAAGCTCGATATGCGCTATGGCATTTCTTCCCTCTTCTTCGTCTCCTCGTTCATTCGCTCGCTGCCTCTCTCGCTGCTGCTGCTTCGTCATGAGCGCCGACCATCCGTCCGCAATGGCGGTGGCCGAGGCGGAAAATAGGGAGCCCACCACCACCACCACCACCACCACCACCATAACCACCACCTGCACCACAACCTCGTCCAGCTCGTCGAGCTCGGCCACAGTCGGAACGAAACGAGCAGCCTCAGCAGCGGGCATCACAGGCGGGGAACCTGACCCGAGTGCGTATCGCTCACGGATGATGCTCGCAGGCACCAGCGCCACAGCCGAGGTCTTGGTGCTTTTCGACGACACAACCGACGAACAGATCGATCAGTTTGTGTTCACGCACTTTCCCGAGCAGCAAGCAGAGGAGAACGCCAAGGCTCTCAAGGCAATGAGGCTGCTCCTCGGTGATGCTGCCGTTGCGGCCGAGTGTAACCTTCCCAAGGTCCTCGCTGGCCGAGGTACCTTCTGCTGGGCGGCACCAATTCCGCGCTATCGATAGCACCGACCACATTCGCTCACACTCTCACTGCAATGGTGCAGTGGAGTTTCATGGACCTCGCAAGCCCACATTGGCGTCGGATGCCGAGCAAGTGTACCGCTACTTGCTCCACACGAATGGCTTATACCTGCCTGTTTGGCAAGCGTTTCGCGAAGCTGGCGTCACCGGGAGAGCGCTGTATGCTGCAGCAGCCAATCGACAGGCTCTCGAGAAGCTGTTGGACATGGCGGTTGTCCCAAAGTGGAGGTCAGCGCAACTCGTTGAGCTGCTCACTCGCGAGTTTGCAACCAACAACCAGCCTCCGCTCTTTCGTACGAGAACCGTGCTTGCTGCTGCTGTAGCACTGGTTACTGATAATGAATGGCGGTGGGGGTTTGTGCAAGACCAGCCAAGCTGCCATACTTCTCAGCACCGTCGAACGCGACCCTCCCACAAGTGCTGCCAATACTGCATCAGTCGCGTCCTGTTACGCATCCAATCTACTTGTACCTGCTCCATGCATTCTATGGCACCGATCCCTCACCGACCACGGAGTACCAACACCAGCTCGACGGGATCTTCAGCAAGCTGCGCGCCACGGAGACCAGCTCCACTCTCTTTGCGAGATTCACCCATCAAGCCTCGTTGCTTCAGACCAGACTCGGCAGCAACTATGGAGGCGTTTTCAACCATGCACATCGATGGGAAATCGCACACACGGCAATAATGGCTGAGCACCTGACCGCGACTCTGTGCACTCAAGATGGTACGATCTCAGCAGCTCTCGATGGTTTCTCACTCACTCACCGCATGGCCGTGCGTATTTGACTGATAGATGAGCGGTTCATGTGGCTCCACCAGCTTGGGCTCGGTCCGGAGACGTCGGTGCAGCCCTACGCGGTCGATATTTGTGGCGTGTTCAACATTCCCGGAAGCAACGTCGGCGTGCCGTTTGCGTTCCTCGAGGGCGCACGCAGCATTGGCGACAAGCTGGCGCAGATCGTGGAATACGGCAGCAACTTGTATCGGTGCCTAAGCGAACAGCCCGGGCTAGAGTCTTGGCGGCTACCGATGCTCGCGATCCATGCTCGCCATTTGAACGAGAGCGGCCAAGTGCCGAGCTTCGTCGTGTACGGTCTGTGTCCGATGGCAGGCAAGCTGGCGGTCTCGCAGCTGGTGGACACTTTGGCTGAGACAGGTTTGTAGCACTGCCCACTCGCGACGCTTGTTGCAGTGGATAACAGCTTCTGGTGTCTGCAACTAGAAACCACCACATTCTCGAGTTTGTTCGGCAGCATCTCTCGAATGTTGTGGTACTGGCAGCACATGGTGGCTGGCTTGGTGGCGCAGCAGCTCACCAACTCGTACGCGCTGCCGACCGACATGCCTCCGGACGTAGTGATCGCGTTCGACAGCGGCATCGTGCGCAAGGAGTTCGATGGTCGAGCAGGCACTTCGAACCGCGAGGCGGAGCTGAATGTCGAGTTCATTCCAGGCGCCAGGCTCTGTCTAGTGGGTCCGAGGCTCTCGTACGTCGAGTACGAGTATCTTGGTTCCGCAGAGAGTGTGACAGGAGAGCACGTTGCAGCGATCCTGCGCCATCTCAGCAAGGTGCACGAGCGCGGCATCTGTCATGGAGACATTCGACTCGCAAATATGGTGTTCACCGATCCAGCAGAGCGCTCGATGTTGATCGACTTTGACTGGAGCGGAAAGGCAGGCGAGAAGAGGTACCCGATGACCTTTGTTCGCGATCTCCCGGACACGACTCGGCACGAGAACGCAGTCCAACTCGGAACCCTACAACTCGAGCACGACCGATTCTCGCTCTCTCGCACGCTTCAGCTGCTCACGCTGGCAGATGACAGCAACCTCGCGACAGCATGGCGAGAGTTTTGCATGCGTATCGAGTCGTCGAACGAGAGTCTTGAGAGCCTTGCAGTGGCGGTCAGCACGTTCTCAGGCAAACTTCAGCTTCCGGCATCATTTCGGCACTGCTGCCCTCCACCGTGCGTATGCTTGGGTGGTTTACCTGCAGATTGACATTGGTGCTTCCGCAGTACGTGGTCAGGCCACAAAACTAACCAATCCCGCAATAAACCAACCAATCAAGCAATAACAGGCTCGGGGTCTCTGGTGTTGCGGTACCTTGTAAGCTCGATATGCGCTATGACCTTTCTTCCCTCTTCTTCGTCTCCTCGTTCATTCGCTCGCTGCCTCTCTCGCTGCTGCACCACGATTCATCGCTCCCTCCTCGCCCTCTCACTCGCGCTCGCTCTGTTCTACGCTACCCATCTCACGACCCACGAGATGGCCAACATCAAGCAACATTTGCTCGAGGTGATTCGCGTCGATGCGGCTGGTATCGCCGACGCGCTGCGCTGCATCTTCCACAGCATCGTGTTCAATCGCATGTTGGGTCAAGTGACGCCCAAGGAAGAGACGACCAACGTCGGCTTCACCTACGTACGCCCGACACAACGAGAGAGATGCGTGAGCGCCAAGCTGCCTTGCACCCGACTGACGCTCATTGCTGTCTTGTTGCAGGTGCGCGTCGATCATCCCGAGGTCGTCGAGCGGGTGAATGCCGCAGTCGACCAGGTCGTGGCCAAGGTCAAGGCCGCCACGGTCTCGCACAAGCTCGTGCTCACGCTCAAGCACGTCACGAAGGGCTTGATCTTCTCGCGTACCTATGATTGGGAGCAGTGGATCGTGTCAGTCAAGCTGGTCTCGAGCCCGCAATCCACCGAGGAGCGAGGTGCGTATCAATGCCACGATGTAGATATCGCAGCATATGCTATCGTATTGGTCGCAGCTCTGTTCTGGAGGCTCACTGTCGTTGTTGGTATCACGTAGCTCTGCTCGCCGAGTCGCTGCGCAACCAGTTGAACCGTACCATGTTCTTCATCATGTCCAAGGTCAACGTCGAGCAGGACCACATTCCCACCGAGAACATCGACCCCGAAGCCGCCATCCCGTTCCCGGTCACAGTACGAGCCGATGCTTCATCAACACGGGTGCCAGTGGGGCAGTAACTAACTTGCGTGGCTGTGGTCGTGCGCAGATCGAGCCAGTGGCCAAGGCGCGCTCGTCGAGCTGGCTGCCGTGGTTCAACGTCATGAGCGCGTCAGTCGCCGAGTGAACGCTCACCTGCCACACACCAACCCACACACACGCCCGCCGTATACACTTGTTTGTCGATGTACATATGCCCTGATACCTTGATGCCATGATGCCATGATGCCCTGATGCCGTCCCCGTCCGTGATAAACGACGAGCAGAGCTATCGAGCTCGGCGTCACTGTTCCATCATCCACCTCGTGCATACACTCTCATCTCACACACCATCCAGCATGTCCTGCTGTCGCTCCACATCCTCATCTTCATCCACGTCATGTTGTCAGCAACAATCGACTCCTGGCGCCAGCTCTTGTTGCCAGCGACAGACGGTCCCAGAGCCATCACCATCATCAGCATCACCATGCTGCCGCGGAGGATCGTGCGCTAGTGCCGCGGCACCGCCATCGTCGACGACCACGATCACGCCGCCAGTACCAGCGACTCCTGAAGAGCTCGAAGCCAACAGAACGGCCGAGTGTCCGTCATCGACCGAGCAAGCAGGCCGTGCGAGTCAGTGCAGAGGCTGTCCCGGCCAGCTGCTGTGCCAGTCGCTCGGCTCCCCCGATCCCGGTATCGCTCACACGCACACGCACACACGCTCACGATCCTCGTACTTGTTCTGCTTCTGATGCAAGCAAGCGATCGTATTGTAGACCAAGCAGCGATCGATCTGCGTATGAAGGCCATCCGACACAAGGTGCTGGTGCTTGCAGGCAAAGGAGGTATTCAACCATCGACCATCGATCGATCAGCATCATCGAGCCACGACGCTGATGTCGCGAGCTGATGTGATGATTGATGCACAGGCGTCGGCAAGTCGACCACGGCCGCACACTTGGCTGTGGCCTTGAGCCAACGAGGTCTCAAGGTCGGCATTCTCGACCTCGATATCTGCGGACCGAGCATCCCCAAGGTGCTCGACGTCGAAGAGACGCAGGTCACGAGCACGCCCTATGGTTGGATGCCTGTCGTGTACGCGTCATGATGATGATGGCCATGATGCCAGCGAGCTCGTTCGATCGATATCGAGCTCGGACTGTCATTGATCGATGGATGGTTGTTGGGGTTGGATTGGGATTGGTTCGGGGCAGCACCAAGCCGCATGGCATCAAGGTCATGTCGATCGCGTTCCTGCTGGCATCGCGAGAATCAGCCGTCGTATGGAGAGGCCCACGCAAGACCAGTACGACCACATCGATGCTCGAGATAACTGATACACGCGAACGCTTCTGTGGGATTGATTGGTCGTCATCTTGGGGCTTGATCTTGATCAGGCATGATCAAGCGCTTCCTCAAGGACGTCTACTGGGGCAAGCTCGACTACCTCGTGATCGACACGCCTCCTGGCACGAGCGACGAGCATCTCTCGATCGTGGCGGCACTCAAGTCAGCGAGTCCCGATGGAGCCGTGATCGTCACGACGCCTCAACGTGTGGCTCTCGCTACGGTCAGAAAGGAGGTGCGTGAGTGCTTGCTTGCTTGCTTGCTTGTGCTTGGCTCTCGCTGCACTGCTGACACCGGAGCCTCGGTATCTGCAGCTGAACTTTTGTACCAAGATGAAGCTGGATGTGCTGGGACTCATTGAGAACATGAGCGGCTTCGTGTGTCCATGCTGCAATGTACGTCACATGGCTCGAGTGCGTTCGTAACTTGCTCTCACTCGATTCGATTCGATTCGGCAGGAGGTGACTGAGATCTTCTCGTCGGGAGGTGGAGAGCAGCTACACTCGCAGTACAATGTACCGCTGCTTGGCAAGATACCCATCGATCCGGTACGTTCACATGGCAGCCATCGCTCGCACACTCGCTCACTCGCTGACTCATATGTCTGGCTCAGCGTATCGGATTGTGTGGCGATACGGGCAAGTCAATGGTACTCGAGCACCCCGATTCACCGTGTACCGCAGCGATCAACACCGTGGCCGACCATCTCACTCGTGTGCTCGATGGCAAGCAACGATAAACCGCGCGGCGCAGCTTCTTGCGAGACGTCGTGACATTCGTGTATGTGAGTGTTCGTGTATTCGTGGGTACTATGTGGGCTTCTCCTTGGTAGGCGAGCCTCGCAGACGTCGCCACACGCACAGCCAGCATTGAATGGCGCACAGCACCGGCACTCCGATGAGCATCGTGAGCGCGAGCGCCGCCAAGGTGTAGAGCTTGCTCCAGCCGTGCAGCAGCAGCCAGCCGATGGTCTCGTCCTCCTCAAAGTGCGTGAGGCACGCAAAGTCGCCCGAGGCCGACGAGCGACTCAGCTGCTTCCGGCTCACCGTGTAGTGAATGACCGCCTCGTCGTGGGCATCGTGGACCGCGAGCGTGACGGTCGGCGAGTCTCGTTCCGCGTTCCAATCGAACGAGAGCAAGCCGTAGTTGAGCTCGAGGAACGGGCCTTGGATCTCGGAGGCGTCGCGAGCGAACAGATACACGGCGAGCTGCATCACGTGGAAGCGCAGCTGTCGCGCAATCGAGTGCGTGATGCCCGACGACGTGAGCTCCAACAGCGGGAAGCCAATGTCGCGACGACACACGAGCGACAACTCGGCGTAGTGGATGTCGCCCGAGAGGAACACCAAGCCCTCGACGCCGCTCTCTCGTATCGTGTCGAAGAGTCGCTGTCGTGAGCGAGGATACCACGACAGCAGCTCGGCCTTGAGCTTGAATCGAGGCAATATCTGTCCCATCCAACCCAATCGACCGATCCAACCAGTCAATCAATCGATCAGCATCGTGGCATGTGAGCTGCCCGAGTTGCCATGGATTGATTGGTTGGATGGCTCGCGTCGTACTTGCGTTCCAAAGCCCACGAACGTGAAGGCCACGTTGCGATGAGCGCTGTCGCGCAGCTCCTTCTCGAACCACAGCCACTGCTCGTTGCCCAGGACGTCACGTTGCTCGATCGGTTCGTTCGGTGCATCACGAAACCACCTCGCATCGAGCAGGATCACCTTGACCAGTTGTGTGTCGCTCACGTCGTTCGTGCGCGAGGTCGGGAACTCCCACGTGTACGAAGCGTAGACACCATCGCGTTGGCGTCGTGGACTCTCGTCTGGCTCGTCGAGGAATCGAAGGAGCTCTTGCTTGACGGCGTGCTTGATCTCATACTCGGTGTGACGGTCGCCATTATCCAGGCCATAATCTATCACACGAATCATCAGGATCGAGTCGAGCATGCGATATCAAGCGGTACAATACCATGCTGCATCGTTGGATTCGTTGATGGATTGGTCGAGCATTAGTGGTCATGGTATCACGGCTCGATCAGCTCGACTCGACTCGACGTACATCGTCCCAAACACCAATGATCGTTGTTCGATTCGATGCAGCCATCGTGGCGTACGGCTCGTTGTGCTTCTGGGCTTGGAAGCGGCGAGCGACCTCGTGTGTCGGATTGCGCTCCCACCTGACGTACGGCGGGATGCCGCCGCGTCGATTGTCGTTGTACACGATGTCGCCCACTGTTCGAAGGCGCAATCAACCACATCATGAGTCGATGAGGGAGGCGCACTGGTGAAGCTCGGGGATGTTCGTACGCCATGCAAACACGTTCGGACGGCGCTGATGTATCAAGGGCCAGAGAGGCTCCTGCGGCAGCTCGTGGCGATTGCACGAGCCGAACGCTATCGACTCGAGCGGCTCATGGAGTCGTATGGTGGAATCTGCTGCTGGACTGCCCGACGCGCTCACGTGGCAGGCTATCAGAGCGAGTAGGATCGTGGTGATGGTGATCCCCAGATGTAGGCACTGAGGCATCGATGCCATTGATCGAGACCAGCAGGCGATGATGGTGCGGTAAGAGACAGCCACTCCGTTCTCTCTTGTTTGCTTCTTGCCTCGCTCGCGTCGCCCTCTCTCGCAACGTCGTCGTTATCGTCGGTTGTGTTCTGTTCAGGGCAGGCTTGGTTGGCGGTAGATATCTTGTGATAAGTGGAGGACTCTAGGGCTTGGTTGTCTGCTTGCTGCTTGGCGCTCGCGTCTCTGCTGCTGCTGCTCGCAAGCTCCCTTCGACTCTTCTCTCTGTGTGTGTCGCTCTCTTTGGCGTCGCTCGTCCTGTGGCTTCGTTGTCGTGTTCTCTCTTGCATTCTCGAGTGAGTGAGTGGACTATCAAGCAGCATGGACTTCTTGGCTGGCTTCTTTAGTGCTAAGCGCAAGTACGCGGTGCTAATTGCCAAGGCAGGGCCTGAGTTACACCTCAGAGTACGCATCTTCGTCTCTCTCTCTTGTGGTTGATATCGTGTTGGTTCGATAGCCAAGAAGCTCTCTTGCTTTGTCATGAACTTGATAAGATCGAGATATTGATTACATGACCCTTGATTCTACTCTGTTCTATTCGATTGATTGATTGATTGATTGATTGATTGATTGATTGATTGATTGATTGATTGATTGATTGATTGATTGATTGATTGATTGATTGATTGATTGATTGATTGATTGATTGATTGATTGATTGATTG
>Ga0209935_1003661_pt1 | contig 15370 bp, 24 predicted proteins | sample ThiBio_1000_plan_2_FD_183958 | JGI IMG/M metagenome (GOLD analysis project Ga0209935, IMG submission 183958) | Wastewater bioreactor microbial communities from Cape Town, South Africa - Thiocy_cont_1000_plan (SPAdes) | ecosystem: Engineered > Bioreactor > Thiocyanate-remediating >... | reverse complement strand
GGAATTTTTTCCTAGAACATGATTTGAAAAACACCCCGCTGTAATGCAAAATAACAGTCCGGACTAGACCGCCGATATATCCTATGGAGGAACAGATAGCAGAGGTTACCGTTGTTCCTTTGGCAATTACTCATTACCTGGTAGGTGCAAGATACAGTAGATGAGATACTACAATCAGGAAATTACCCTTCCGAATCGACAGCGGATGATCTCTTCTCAATTCTTGCTGATGGTCCTTGGCAGCTCACATGGCCGTTGTAAGTTTTAAAATGCGTTGTTATATTCGCACTAATTCGCGGGATGAAGGATAGGAGATTTAAGCTTTGGGCTCCCCATAGGCATTCCTGGTTCTTGTACGGCAAATCGCTCGATAATCCCGTTAACCAATTGATAGGGCATAGAGATATTGTTGATTTGTTTGAAACTACGTTATTTGGCTGGCTGGCAAAACATGAACAAAGGTAACACCAACAGGATGTTTGAAGAGGTTCATTAATGTACCTCAAGATGGCAGAAGCTGAGCCAGAGGTCCCGCGATTTGGTAGTCAAGAATCTTCTGAAGATGCTGGGACCTTATGCAGGAAACGTGACATTTTCGCCTATTGTGTGTTGTATTATTGAAGTGGAAACGCGCCAGGGCACGGTAAATCCCTCGCCCCTGTACGGAACTGTTGTTTGAACAATTTCTTGGTAGGACGACACCCTGAAGAAAGTGTTTGAGATGCTTAACAGCCCTCGGGTTGAGGGAGAATTGAACCTGAGGCGGATAGCCGCGCAAAATAATCATCGCGAGTATCTGTTCTACGGAGAAAGGATATCAGGTCGAATTACTCGTTTCCGGGGCCGAATCGCTGGTTTTCCGCACCGCGCGACCCGAACAGGCTGAGGCCTTGATGCGAAAAGTGCTGAAGTTGGACGACCCCGCAGAAACAGAAGAAGAAGAAAGCAACAAGGAGGCAAAGGAAGGGGAACGCGACGAGCAAGCAGAAGCCTACACAGAAGTAAAGAAACCCAAGAAGAAGAAGAGGAAGTGAACTCAACCGAGCTGTTAGACTTGAGCGAAACCTTCGTACCCCGAATTATCAAAATCCCCGCATTCAAAGGCAGATTAAAGGTTTTGTTGGAAGCATTAAAAAAGCCGGTACTCTCTCTTCTCTCTCTCTCTCTCTCTCTCTCTCTCTCTCTCTCTCTCTCTCTCTCTCTCTCTCTCTCTCTCTCTCTCTCTCTCTCTCTCTCTCTCTCTCTCTTACTAAGTTATTTCTTAAACATCACTCTCGATAAAAAGATTTTATCGTTTAAAGGTATGGTCAACGACGTGTCTGCTCCGCTGTGGCAATGTTGGTACAGCATCTACTCTGAAGAGATCTGCCATCCATCCACGGATCTCCCCTTCATACTCGATTTCATCGATCCACCATCCACCTCCGGCGTTAACGAAATTACCTTCCGTCAAACCATCATCCAGGTGAACAAACTCATCAATCACAAACTGGGAGAACGCGATGATATACCGTTTGCACTCCTTGGCGATCTGCCGTCTCCCCAGGCAGTCCTCCCCCAACTGTTGAAATCCATTGGAGCCGCAATCGATCTTGCTCGCCGAAACGGCCGCGATCCGATCGACAAGATCCTCGCCATCCTCGAGGAAGCTCTAATCCTTCGTTCTGCGATGGGACGAAGTTTACCGTAGCAACGGTGCTCGCTTCCTCTCGTCCTGTTCGGGGAGACATCCATCCGAGTGTAGACAGCGGAGTTAGCCTGTTAGATTCTCTGTCGAGTTGCATCCCTTCGATCACCCCGCATGCGCTCCTGTACCCCATGAAACGGGCACTCTTAAACAAGGAAGGCGGCATCACGACGCCGCGACAAGACTGGATCGAGCATTGCCTAGCAACGATGGAATTCAGCCCCCAAGCAGCGTACCGATTGGTCAAATGGGGTGTCCCCCTCCCCGCACGGTGGAACCCGTTTTGCGGGACTTGATCATTGGTCTGGGTGGTACCGGGGAGTCGATTTTAGCTGCTTCGGAATACAAGTACTCTCGCATGCGCCCTTGGACTCCTTCGCAGCATCATTGTTTCCTCCAACAATTCCGAGTTGCGGTCGAAGAATTGTTGCTCATCCATGCCCGATTGCGAAGGGAAACCAACTCGGGAGATAACGAACGAGAAAAAGATAAAGAAGAAAAGGAAAAGGAAAAGGAAAAGGAAAAGGACGAAGAGGGAACGGGGAGGCAAAGAGGAGGAGGAACTTCATTCGGTTCGTTGCCGGTGATGGTGTTGCATATGATATTCGGCTATCTTGCTAGAGGGTATGCAGAGAAGCCGATGCCAGAGTTTTTGATGGAAGAGGTCGGCGTCACTTCTTTGAAGGCCGTTGATACGCTTTTGCAACTCTTCATGGCACAGAAGCCGATGGAGATAAGACCGGTGATCGCGTATCATTCGGGCTGGAATGCTTCGTTCAGAAAGATATTGAGGGGAGAACCTGCTGAAAAGGAGGAGGAGGATGAAGAAGAAAACGACGTTGTTGATCCTGCATCGATGACAATGGTGGAGCTCCGAAAACAATTGAAGGCACGAGGGTTGGATACCAAAGGCAACAAGGCCGTCCTTATCGACCGACTGATCGAGGCTCTTGAAGAGGACCACATGGAGGATGAAACAAAGGAGAAGGAGGAAAAAATCGACCTGTCTTCAATGACGGTAGTGAAGCTGCGAGAACAATTGAAGAAGCGAGGATTGGATACTAAAGGAAACAAAGCCGTTCTTCTCAGGAGGTTGACTACCGCACTTGGAAGGGATGGAGAAGATGAAGAAGAGAACGAGGAGGAAGCAGAAGAAAAGAAGGAAAAGGCAGGCGAGGCTTAAAAAGAAGTTGTAAAGGGTCGCTGAAGTGAAGGCCTCCATCGCCAATGCATGGTTTCAAAGAATGCCCGTGACACAACGGCATCCATTGTAAATTCTTCTATGAGCAGCGATAGAAAGACCTTGTCCTGTTCCTGGTCCACACCGATAACATAGTTCACCGTGTACTCGTCCTCTTTCCCAAAACACTCATCCTCTATCCCCAATGATTTCAGCCTGCTCAAGTTCATTTGAAAGTACATCGCCAGGTCTGTTGCCCCAAATTCCTTGGATTGAATGGTGAAATTCATTGCTGAAGAGACACAGACTTTCTTGTTGAACTTCTCAGACGGCAGCTCTTTTATTCAATCTGCCAAGTTTCTCATCTATTTGTCCTTCCGCACTTTCCCTTTCTTTTCTTTCTTCGCGTTTTTATCGCCGCCCTTTTTCGGCTTCTCGTTTTTCAACTTTTCGAGTTCCAACGTTAGATGAGCCACCTCCTCTTCGAGCTGTTTGATTCTCTCTGTAGGATCGGGGCGATGGTGCTTCTTTTTCCTCTTCTTCTTCCCGGTTCCGTTGTCTTCTTCCTTTTCCCCTTTCTCTGCCTTGTCCTTTTTGTCTGATTTCTTCTTCGGGTATGCTTCAGACAATCTGAGTAGCACTGAAGAATGTAGTGAGTGAGAGTCAAGTACAGCAAGAAAAAAGATCTACCAAGGTCTCTGATATGGCCCATATCTTCTTCTGCATGAGCATGTACCAAGCCTATAGCGGTGTCATTCAACTCCAGGATGTACTCCTTGCCATCTTTTTCGCTGTGCAAGAAATCCCTAACGAGAGAGCGAGTATTAGGAGGTGAAGAAAGGTGTTGAGGGGAGATGGGAGGAAAAGCAGTACAGCGCGCATATGTCGAGACCTCCAAAGAGTTCGGCGCACTCATCTATCCATAGCTTGTATTCCTCCGTCAGAGGGATATCTTTCAGCACACTCATGTTGCCCACATTGCCTGTATGAAAGAGAGAATCGTTGAGGACATATGGAATACCATGAAAGAAAGATATACCCTTCCAATTGGGAGACACGCGGTGGAAGACTCGATATTGGTTGCCTATCTTTTGAATTCGGCCGTCCCAGTCCCAATCAATGTAAGGCTGTTTGATTACGGAAGGTAGAATTCAATTTGATCGCTGCCGCATACAAACCTCAACAGTTACGTAGTCCCCGTGAAGCGCGCATAGGGATTTAAAATCCTGGAATTCTTCCCCATCCTTCAACCGCATCTTGCCATACCCTGTTAGTGGTGGTGGATGGTGAGGAGAGAGACAGAAAAATATTTTTACAGTACCCGCGTGGGTGGATGCAACTTTGCCAACAAGAGGGAATGAAGGAGTGATAATCATGTCCCTATGACTCGAATACATGGTCTGGTCGATCACTGTGAAAGTTTTCTCAGTTTTCAATTGAAGGTAGAGAGGTAGGTACTCACATGGGAAGCGATCACCGAGACGCTTCTGGATGGATTTCAGGCCGCCGAAAACAATGGTCCTCTCAAGACACACGTACGCGCTCATCAACGAGTTCACGCTCGGGATATTATGGTGCATCAAGGTGAATAACTTGTTCCTGCTGTCCTGGCCCTGTTGAGATTAAGATTAAGACATGAATTGATGAAAAATATTTTTCATCAATTCAGACCTCAATTCCGCGGGTTACACTGCGCAGGAGGACGAAATGTATCTGGCATGTTCGATCCTGTTCCTGAGAGGTTCCTTTGAGAGGTTTCTTGGCTCTCCTCATGTTCACCACAATCCCTGAATCAAAATAGGACACCAGCCTGTCCCGTGGCATGTGAGAGGTAAAACCTTGGGGGTAATCGCTTACGTGATGTCGTCCCATTCCGCTTGCTCAATCTTGACCGATTGGCCGTCGAAGGTTGCGCCTTCAAAGATATCATACCAGTTTAAGTTCCCTTGGCACTCAACCACCAACACAGTCTTCGACATGTCTTGTTTTAAATGATTATTCGGTTTTACCACAACCAGACAAATGAACCAAAAATAACTCCTTCACCACAAACAAAAATAGAATAAAACAGCAGTTTTCGACTAAATTATTTATTTATTTATTTGTTCTGCTGTTGTGTACAATTAATGCATGTTATTATCTTTTTTACACTCAGCGTCCCCCCCCCTCCCAATATTTCAGGACAAGACCGACAAGGCTTCTTGCATGAATACTGCCTCGAACAACTTCTTCACCGAGGTTTTATTCGCCGCCTTCGCGATGAACGGATGCTGTGTTGGGTTGGGAGTGGGTTAGGCTCATATTGAGGGAGGTGGGTGGAGGGGTACTTGCCTTCAACAGGGCAGCGGCGGAGGATCGAGTGGCGGGGTTGAATTGCAGACAGCAGCTGAGGAAGTCCTTCAAAGGGCCGCTTACCCGCTCTGGATGCTTCAGCGCCGCAGGCCCCTCTGTTGCAGTCCTGAACATAGCCTGCCCGGAATGCATATCAAATGTTAATGAGGTAATGCATAACCTATAAGGAGAGCCGAGTTACCTTGAGTGCATAGCGTTCGGTTTGATATGGAGGCTTTCCCTCTACCATTTCCATAACGAGGCATCCAAAGCTCCAGATATCCAGCTATCAATGGAGGAAGGGGATAAGCAAGGCAAGTAAGGAGGAGGGTATCATAGGATGCGATGAAGGATAGGGAGAGGGTGTACCTTGTCGTCATACCCAGTCCGTCGCAACATTTCCGGTGCGATGAAGTGCTTTGAACCGGCAATCGCACTGGCATGCTTCTTTTCAGCACCGCATAATCCCAAGTCAGCTGTAAACCGAAAGGGTGAGCCAAGTTAAGAATAATGAAGTGCTGTGCACTAGAAACTCACCCAACTTCACTTCGCCGCTTAGATGTAATAATACGTTATCTCCCTATTTGTTTTTATAAAAGGTGTGGTGTCTGCACATAAATACTTAAGCTAATCAAGACCACTTACCTTGAGATCCCTATGTATTTGTCTTCTCTCATGCAAATATGCTAGAGCTTGCAATACCTGAATGCACAAGATGAATCATCACTTTTAATAAAGAAAACACAGAGGCCAGATATTCGATTACCTCTTTGCTAATGTATGCTATGACTTCTTCGCCTGGTAATGATGCTTTACACATGCTCTTCAGCGTACCGCCGTCACAATATTCCATAACAACCTATCATATGTGATAAATAAATGAATTTTTTTCAAACAAACTAAATTCATACCCAAATGTTATTGTTACAAGCATATGCATCGATGAAATTTACAATGTTGGGATGTCTGCAGGAGCTGAGTGTGAATATCTCCATCCTCGTAGATCGGCTGATCTTGGGCTCTGGTGGTTCCGGAGTCTCTTTACTATCTGACTTTTGTCCTATTGTATTGGGTAGCGACAACGCCCTTTTCTTCTTCTTCCGTTTCATGAGCTTTATAGCCACCTGCGTTTTATTGTAGTTGAGCATTTTTTGCTTAGCTTATTTGTTCTTTTCCTACCGTCTTTTTAGTTGTCTTTGACCTTGCTGTGTACACCTCCCCAAACCCCCTGAACAAATTCAGAGTTAGTCAAAGGGGGTATGAGGTAAGGGATACCCTTTTCCTATCTGTGTCCATCCAATAAATTCTGTGTAAGGATCTTTAAATTGAAATATCTGCTCCGATAAAATCACATCGTATTTCTCTTCCTCCTCCCTAAGAGAAAGGTTAGTGCTGTTATCATAGGAGGGCGAACGACACTCACTCTTCTCGCTGCTTTATAAGTTCTTGCGCTTTTGCAACGGCTGCTTTTCGTTTCCTTTCTATCAACAATTCCTCATTGTACCGCGGGAGCAACACCTTCGAATCGAAATGAAGACAGTTCCTGAACACCTCGAAGTTGTCGATGATGACATCCAGCGTGAATCCTCCCCGTGCTATCTTCGTTTGCAGGGTGTTGGGGAGCTTCGCCAGATCTCTGGCAAGGGAGTCCTTGAAACGTTCTCTCTCTTCCTTTTTGATCTCCTGCATCGTCGCCAGTTTGATTTGGGCGTCCTGTTGCATCTCCTCGCTGCCATGGCTTGCAAAGTGCGTGAGAAGCTCGAATCCGACTTTCGATACCATATCGTTATGGCTCATCACCATCGCAACTACTGCACCTAACACCGACCCATCTGGAATGTGCGTTAAGAGGATGTTGGGTGTTGTAATAAGAGCGTTGAACCTTGCAGTAATGAATGAGAGATGAAGGTGATCGTGAAAATGTCCAACGCATTGACCAAACTCTTTGTCGACGGTAAGGAGGATTCTAACAACAGATTCTCGGAAAACAAGAGGGCCATACTGTCAAGCGCTTGTGTCCAACTTTGCAATGATCAACAAAATACATTCATTAATCGGTAAAATTAATTCTAACGTACAGGTTGAAAGCGTGTTTCTTGATGTCCTCTCCTTCATCTCGGGGGATACGTTGTACAGATTCGAATAAGAACTCAGTAGCTTTGAAGTAGAGGGAGTAGGTCTTCAAGAATCTCTCCTCCATCTCAATTATCTCAGCGGGAAGGAAGAGTTCCCATGGAATACCAATAAGGTCTTCACCCTCCTTCTGCGCTTTCTTGACTAATTCTTCTGCTCGCTGCAAACATTGCTTCATCAATCCCTGGCTACATGGTTACAGTTAACAAAAATTTCCGAGCGCAGGAATCGTTACCCCTCTGAAAACTGTTTCTTCAGGTGTGCGAAGTCATCTTTAAACGGGATATCCCAGGTCGCTTCGGGCTCTTCGTCCTTTACCCCTTCTTCTTCCATGTTTGAGCAGAGAGTTTGTCTATCAAGGTGTTGCTAGGATGCTCATTTCTTGGAAGCCAGAACCCCAATCTCTTGCTGCGACGTCAAACGGTACGACAACCAAACAGCGGTGGACACATTGCATGGCGGAGGCCACATAAAAGGCCAGTGTGCTCACCGGCGAGAGATTGATAAACAATGTGGCGGACGTTGTTTCCAATTTGGTTAGCCATTTGTAATGTAACGGCGCAAGGAGAATCAACATCAGAGCCTGCGGACCACCAGGCGCCGCGAGCAGAGGTGGCGATGTTTATGTCTCATCCTGGAGAAGAGTTTGCACAATGGAGGGAATGTTATGATACGCCTGCATCATCTGCCCTTTCGGTCACTTCTGCACTCGCGCGCCTAGTCCCCACAGGTAAAATCAAAATTCTAATCTCATGAAATTCTAACACAGGATCGCGTTGTCCCAGTTCATCACGAACCAGGAGTAGAGGTGGAGTTGTCAGCGGTAGCGCAAGAGCAAATAGTTGGGGCAAGGTACAAGATGTCGATTTGGCAGGAGGCGACGGGCGACAAGATAACGTACACCGGCAAAGGCCCGTCCTCACCATACAGCATATGCTGTTCGTTCTTCCTCCACAGTAACTGCACCATCGAGCAGCGGCATCAATACTTTCTCCAACAACAACAGCCTCCAGGTGAGGGGGAGGCCAGAATGGCGATGCCCACCGATTGTCCTATCAAAGAGGGCGCCCATTTCGTTGGAAAGGCTACACGACCCATGTTCAGAGTCGATCCAGGTGTATATGAAGGTAGGAGTTTCACAGTCGAACTAGAATAACTAAGTATTGGGTGTAGTGCAAATGGAGCTGCTCAGTGACGATGACGAGGAGCTTGCATGTGTCATAGTGCCCTTCAAATTCAACACCTACATTCGAGGAATGTGGTCTAAGCCAGAAACACCCCGCGCGGTTGTGTTGGACGACTTGCATGTGAAAAACGATGGCGAGAACATGCGGGGCAACAACCCCATCACTCCCGAAGCAACGGCTGACCATCAAGACCAGAAGGCAGAAAATGAAGGAGCACAGGACGAGCCCTTGTTGCTACTACCTCCTCCCTCTCTGTAGATAGATAAATATTGCTTTATTTTGAGGCAATTACTATGTACACACACTGTTCAAGGGAAAGGCACTGTTTTGCAATCGACATCAGTAGGACGCTGGAAGAGGGAATGAGAGAAGGGTGGCGCGTCGGTTACGCTGAGGAAGTAGTAGCTGACGGGGCCATTTTCCCACCCATAAACTTTGGAAGGATCGTTCACCAGGGTCCAGGCGGTGATGTTGACTGGTTGGCCCATGACGAAGAAGTTAGCAGCGAAGGCGTGCACTCGCTCGTTGTTCGCTACGGTGATCCCAATGTAGGTTGCGTTTTGCAAGAAATAGCGCGAAAAGGTTACAGGCACGGCAAAGTGGAAACACATAAGACTACTGGAGGATGACGAAACCAGCATATACTCGTAACTTCCGTTCGGTCCGTAGTACTCCCTTTGATCTTTTTTAGTTGGTGCCGAGGCGGGAAGAAAGACCTTACCTGTTATACACGATGGTTTCATTGCCTAGAACGGCATCCTCGCGATAGTACAAAAAATTGCCGTCATCGTCAAACTGATACCAACCGTGCATCACCCCCTATTTGAGGTATGTTGGTATTGAATCTATGTTTAGGATGAGATTTGGCGCACCTCAATCGAACCCGCACAAGGTACTCCAGTGCCGCCGTTGCATACCACTTTCCCCAAATCAATTGCCATATACTGCGGCAAGGCAGGTCGCTTGACGTTTTGGCACAGTGCTCCAGCAAACAATACTAACACAACCGTTATCACCAGCAAGCGTGTCATCTTTCTTTCTGTGCGCGTTGATGAAAATCATTTTTTCTGCTTTGAGCTGTTGCTCTATGAAAAAGCAGCTGAAGTCTCTTGGCTGGCATCATCGTGTTTACGCTATCAAACGAGCTAGACAAGGAAAATAGAAAGCACAATTCTAGGCAAAACTGTTTTATTCGTTCGCACACCGCAAATAGTCAACCGCGGGTTTGCACCCTGCCGCTGCGGCGATTCGATAGCACTGTTGCTTTCTGGCGTCATCTCTTTCCACGCCAGTTCCGTAGTGATAGTTTCTCGCCATATGGTATTGCGCTTTCGCATGGCCTTTCGATGCCGATCTTTCCAACCATTCTGACGCCGCTCGATCGCTCTTCTCTACTCCGGTGCCGCGCATGAAGGCCATTCCCAAGTTGTATTGGCCAATTGAGGAATCCCCTTGTTCTGCAGCTAATTGAAAGTATCGCGCAGCTTTGGCCTCATCTTTCGCCACCCAGTGCCCCTTATTGTACATTCTTGCCAATCGAACCTGCGCTTCATGGTCCCCTCCTTCGGCAGCCAAGCGAAAATAATCGAACGCCTGGCACTCGTCCTTTGTTACCCCTCTGCCATTGTTATACATAATCCCTAGGGAACATTGAGACGCGGCATGTCCTTGCTGAGCTGCCATTCGAAAGTATTCGAAAGCCCTTGCGTCATCTCTGTTCAAGCCTATGGGTAGCACATACATTTGACCAAAGGTCCAGAGAGCCACTGAGTTCCTACGGTAGGCATCTCTGAAAAGTGTCCGAAAACCTTCCTCGTAGGAAAGCTCTTCCGTTATGCCATACTCCTTCAGAGTACTGATAAGTAACGAGCTGCCTCTTCCCTTCTTCTTTCCCTGAAGCAGCAGCTTGAGGATATCCCTCTCGAGGATCTTCCATTCAACTACATTCAATACAAAAGTGAGACTCAAGTCTTTTGGTACACTTACCATCAGGGATGGCTGAGAGAAGGTTCGGTTCCGCTTCAAATATGTCCGTAGAAGGGAGCTGTGGCTTCGTTTCCATTAGTATTACAGAGTAGTAATGAAGGCTGTACAAGCCATTGCGTGCGCAGCCGAATTTCCATCTCGATCTGCAATCAGAAAGAAGTAAATTTCTCGTTGCTATGGTTTTCCTTGAAAGCTACGAATGTTTCGCGCACACGACCCAAGTCAAATAGATAACAGCATTGCTTTTATCATCCCCTTCCCGAAGTAAAGTAAGTATCATACATCATTCCTTTTGAGGGGTAAGGCGCTCATAAAGCGCGACTATCTGACGGTTGTATCGAGAAGTGATGTTTTTCCGCAACACCTTGAACGAGGGAGTCAGCAGCCCATTGTCGGGACTCCATTCCTCTTCCTCCTCCAGAATGATGCCTCGCACAACCTTCCAGTCAGCCATATTTTGTTCCTTTCCCGCCTTCACCATCTCTTCCAACAACAATGCTGTTCGGTCCCCTTCCTTCTTCTGCTTTCCCTTCCCGTTTGGTACAATAACTGATAGAATAAAACGCATTCAGACCTATGAAGGTGAAAAATGGAGTAGCGAACCTGCAATTAAGAATTCCTTGGTCTCATCGGCAATGATACAGATCTGATCGATGAAAGGGCATACATCGGTATAAAACATCTCGAGGGAGTCCGGATCGAAGGTCCGTCCTCCCAAAACTCGCCCAACATTCTTCTTCCGCCCTATTATCTTGAGGATCCCCGCCGCTGTGTCGAGTTCGCCCAGATCGCCAGTAAAAAACCATCCATCATGAAAGCTCTCCGCCGTCTCGCTGGGTTGACGGAAGTAACCAGGAGACACCACGGGGCTCTTCACCGCGATCTCGCCACGCGGGAAAGGTTTGTCCTCATTGGTATAGCCTAACTCCGGCAAGTCCACAAGGCGCATCTGCACCCCCTCCATCTGTTTGCCATTCATCGTGATCCCTCCTATATACAATAGGTGATTTGTTATCGGACTTTTAAAATAACTTGTTGCCTTACCACACTCAGTGGCTCCATAGGATTCGTCGAACGCACAGTCCTTAAAGGTTGCCGACACGAATGCCATGGTCGCCGCACTTGTTGGAGAACCACCTATGCCAGAAAATATTAATAATTACTATGTATACGGCATACAAGAGTTTTACTAACCTGTTGCCAAATGTATCACTCTGCCTCCTAAGGATTGGACTACTTCGGCTCGTGCCTTTCGCTCCAGTTCCTCTGGAGGTACGCTGCTTGAGGAGGGAGACTGTACAAGTGCAGAATAAATCTGTCGTAAACCGTCCCAAATTCGAGGCGGTGCAATAAATATCGTCGGCCGCAATAATCTGACGTCAGCTATAAGCTCTTCCACCCCGTTGGTTGAGCCTTCTGTCCACAACAGGCCGCGTTTCTTTTCGCCACTGAAAAAATAAAAAATAGAATTAATATTCCATTCTAAGAACAAATTAGGCTAACCTCTCGTGTTCAGCCCAGTTTCTGGGGTGATAGTTGGCGAATCCTACGCGACCGCCGTTCACTAATCCCTCCCACACGCGAAGCCGATCGGTTGAGTGTGATAGAGGAATATAGCTGACCGTCACAAGAGGCCATACATACAAGGGATGTCCGATATCCTAAACAATAAAGAAATAAATATCTCAGTTTCGCAAAAGAAAGATGTCAAAAGATACTTACATATCGCATCCCTTCTTTAGTTATCATGACTCCCTTGGGTGTTCCAGTTGAGCCACTAGTATACATAACAGTGAACAATGACCCATTTAGGAAATTGGGGTCTTCTGTCTTCTGTAAAGTGTAATTATCAATGTCCTCCCCTGTTAAATTCCCTAATATATCTTTCCCCCTAAGGAGGTCGCTAAATTTACATATACGGGCTTGCATATCTATAATTGAATAGCGTTGAATAAACAAATAAAATATAGGGAGAGTGAGAGAAAGAGAGAGAGAGAGAGTGATATACCGTTCTTTACAACTGCTGCGATTGACACGTCGTCATAGACAACAATCCGTTGAATGAAATCATATTTTTCGGTTGCCTCAACAAATCGGTCCAGCATGTCAATAGAGCAGAAGATGTATGTGGGTCGGGCTGCCTCAAGCACTCCATGGAGCTGAGGGGTTGCATATGTGGTATGAATGCCGATAGGGATATAATTATTGAAGGCACAGGCAAAGTCGGTGATGATCCATTCGTTCCTAGATAGCGAAAGACTCAATTAGATCTGTGCTGGGTATCTTTTTAAAGGATACCTGTTTACTGAACAAATGCCAATCACACTTTGTGGCGGTAAAACTGTGCGTAGGAAGCTTGCAAGCACTCTTGCTCGATGTCCTACCTCCCTAAAAATAAATAAATAAATAAATACATATCAGAAAACTATGGGAAAAGGTACTTGTATGTTAGCCATTCGTAATCGGATGTCGCGTCCTGCTGTCGCTTTCGGGTCCCCACACATAGCCGATTTTCATATGTCCTGATGGCATTCCACATGAGCCCCGCTGGGGAACGTGCCGCAGAAACCTTGTTGTGAGGGGGGGGGAATTTACTAATTAGTGATCATAGATCGATAAAAGAGAAAAGGTACCTCCAAATACTGCCAAACAGGATGCAGTTTTTCTGGCGTGAGGGGATGATAAAAATGAGGATCATATTCCTCCATCTGCTTCACAGCGTCCATCACCTCCTTGTGTAAACGTTCCATCCCTTCGTATTTTTTCGCTGTTTTGAATAAGATACTGCGCAGCTGCAAGTGAAGCTTGTTACAATCTTCGCAGCGATCAATCCTATCAGAAAAATTAGTTGTGAAATGGGCTTGCGCAATCTTACCTTGCACATTCTTGACAATGATAGCGGATTGTTCCCTGTATCACAGACAGATATAATTTAAATGATTTAGCTAAAAAGGGTTTACCTGACCGAATGATCCATGTTCGATCACAATTGCGCAGTAGCAGCAGCGACTTTCCCAGATAGGTTTTCCCTCCCTGTCCACTATCACACCACCTTCAAATTCTACACTTCCTTCATTGTTACGTTCTGCTGCGTATCGCACCTGTATTTATTCGATTAGAACAATTATTTAAGTAAAAAAAAAAGTAGATCTGAAATTCCGCACCTGCCAAGGTATTTTGAGGCCGGCCGTTTCTGCATATCTTTCAGCCTCTGCAAGTGCTTCATTAAACTCCTGAATAGCTCGCACCAGCGGACTATCTTCTCCCTTTTCTGCGTGGTGCTTGGCTTCTTCCTCTCGTTGCTGTTCCCAATTAAGTACTGTTGATACCACGGCTTTCGCTTCATCAATCCAACGCGCTACTCCTTCGCGCAGAGATGGTAACCCTCCACCAAGGGCTTTTGAACGAGGATCACTCAAGACCCTCACCACACGTTTGGTCTGTTTGTTAAGGATTTCAAGGCGATCGTCTCTGACTTTTTTGACTTCTGCCCGATCATTGTTTCGGCTGGCGCGACGAACCTCCTCTCCTTCCCGCCGCACGCCAGCCGCTTTCCCCAGTACCTTTTCAATCAGCCCCTGCAAGTGGTCTTCTGCCTCCTTGGCCATTTTGTACACATAATCAATAAACTTCGAGGAAATGTAAACAGCCATGCCCGCCGAACCGGGTTAGATGTATTCGCTGCTTGCCTGGTACTCCGGTGTACAGGGACTGATTACCTGTTATAAGATCAGTGTAGTGAAATACAAAGGCTCTGCCTGAATGCATTAGAGAGGCCATAGGTGGCGGGAATGCAAGAAGTACTAATTGCGTTTCGAGGAAGCAGAGGCTGGGACAGTTTGCAGCAATCGCCGCAAGAGATGGAGGGCTACCTTGAGAGAGAAGAGAAAAAGAAGAAGAAAGGCTCTGGTAACTGTGCTTACTTATCCCCTTGCCTCTTTTTTAGCGAATAATCAACCTAATACCTTAATCGTGTAATGCTTTAACAGGGTTCAGCAAATGGAGGCGTGTTTACGTCCTTCTGGCTGATGATATGATGGAGGGGTTTAAGAAGGAAAAGGCAGCCATTAAAGGAAAACAACCCAAATGGAGGCTACCCTTGCGCGACGTTACCAAACTCTCCTTCCACGCTACGGAAGATAACATTGCTGATGCCGCTAAAATTGAGATATCAAATAGATGGTTCTGCCTAGAAACATCGTATGATCATATGTCCCGTATTCACGCACAGCTGATATCCAATGCTTAGGGAGGAATCGCACAAATTTTGCACAAGCAACACCCAGCAATTTGATAGATGGATCGACGTGATTACGGAAGCATTGGAAAGGCTAGAGGCGGAAAACACAACTGGCGTGCCGAAACAAATTCAAAAGAACGATCCTTATCTCAGCAGCGATCGAGAAGAGGTTCATTCCTTTACCTCTCATCGGGATTCGAGTGCTTCTAGTTCCCGCTCCCCCCTCTATGGATATGTGCCGGAAGAGAAATCGAGAAGTGAGTCCGAGAGAAGGGCTGCCCTCGATGAGTCCGCCGCCTTCCTCTACAATGCAGCTGGACTGCTATGGAATGGCCGAGCCAAGGAGTGCGAAGATCTTCTAATGACTCGAGCCACCACCAATCTACATGCAGCCTCCTATCACACCCTCGTATAATGACTCTTACCCCCTCCCAACCCTCCTAAAATATGCTTTCACAATCTAACCCATGCTTACTATTACCTAGGTAGCTTGGTTCAAAGCGATTGTTACAGAAGACCCAGCAGGTATCAAAGAAGCCATCTATCGCTTGCAGACTCTAGAGGCACTAGCTTCCCAGCGATGTCATTGCTATTCGGACTCTTCTGCGGTACGTCAATTATCCCAC
>Ga0209935_1003659_pt1 | contig 15385 bp, 9 predicted proteins | sample ThiBio_1000_plan_2_FD_183958 | JGI IMG/M metagenome (GOLD analysis project Ga0209935, IMG submission 183958) | Wastewater bioreactor microbial communities from Cape Town, South Africa - Thiocy_cont_1000_plan (SPAdes) | ecosystem: Engineered > Bioreactor > Thiocyanate-remediating >... | reverse complement strand
GCGACGCTGATTCGACGAGGGTAAGAACAGAATATCTCTGGGGCACGGACGGGGCATGTATTCAGTAAAGCGGGCGCGGGCTCTTTGCTGCGCCTTAAAGGCTTACTGAGCGGTCGAGCTCATAGTGGGTAGATTGTCGCAAAACTCCGAGCGGAATGTGCGCAGGATCACTGGTGGGATATACCACGCCTCCACATGAATCCGCTCAACTTTGAACCGTGAGAGTGTGAGCCGCGTGCCCGTCGCTCGCCCACTCGGCGAATATCCCGCTGCTCCTTGAACACACAGTCGGTCGAGCGGGCGGCGTATGTGTGGTGCGGTTCAGCATTTTCGCAAGTGGTTTACTGAGCCAGCAAGCTGGCTCATCTTGCCGCGACCTTTCCATATCGCTCGCGATACTTGAGTGGTTCCAAGCGTAAACTTGCGGTCACCTTCACACGTTCACACTCGCGCTTGGTGCAAGATTGAAAGTTGAACGCGAGAGTGAGAGAGGGGGTGTTGCTTGAAAGATCAATACATCCCGAGAAGAGTCACGTATGTGTGTAGGGGGTTTACAGGCTATTCATTATTAACAACACTCCTTACATTTACATTGAGAGTGGGAGAATGGGGGCTGGCGAGGAATTGAAGCGCTTTCGATTCCACGGATACGAATCGCCGGGATCGAGCAGTCTTCTTACATGATGGTGCAGCGCTTGACCTTCTTGGTGGGCGCCTTGGAGACCGAGCTTCCGGAGCTCTGGCGGCGAGTCTCGCGCACCAGGTCGAAGAACGCCTCGTCGACGTTGATGCGCTTGAAGGCGCTGGTCTCGAGGAAGCCGCAACCAAAGGCCTTGGCGAGCTGCTGGCCCTCGAAGGTCGACACCTGGCGCTCGGACTCGAGGTCGATCTTGTTACCGACGAGCATCATGGGCACCGAGTCGGCATCCTTGGCTCGCAGAATACTCTCGCGGAAGGCAAGCACCTCGTCGAACGACGAGCGAGACGTGACGCTGTAGACCACGAGGAACGCCTCGCCGAAGCGCATGTACTGGTCGCGCATGGCCGAGTACTCCTCCTGGCCAGCAGTGTCGAGAATGTCGAGCAGGCACACTTGGTTGTCGATCACGACTTGCTTGCGGTACGAGTCCTCGATCGTCGGGTCGTACTCGTCGACAAAGTAGCTGTGGATCAGCTGGCAGGTGATCGAGCTCTTGCCGACAGCGCCGCCGCCGACGACCACAATCTTGTGCGTGATGGGTTGAGCCATTTCTGAGGGAGAGAAGTGAAGGAGAGGAAGAGAGGGAATCTCTGGTTGGTTGGTCTGGAGAGCGTCGTTGGTTGGATGAGCAACACAGAGCAGCAGCCGAGGCTTTTGTAGTCGCGCCCAGAACCTCTCTCGGCCTCAGCGAAAGGCAGGCCGGAAATAGGAGGAGCCAAAAATAGCTCCGTAGTTTAGCTCCGTAGTTTACGTCACCAATCAATCAGTCGATCTCCCTCGCATTGTTGTTCTCTTCTGGTTGCGTGGCGGTCTTGTGTGCTTGCGTGAGCACCGGTAGGTAGTGAGTATCAGTAGTCACGCCCAACGCCAGTTGGCGTGAGGAGTCGATTGTTGTACGATGCTGTCGATATTGCGTGCCGCTGGCTCTCATGTGCGTGCAGCTCGTTCGGCACCACTATCTGCCATACCGACAACGAGGCCTCCTCGAGCGGCGGCGGCGGCGCCATTGATGCTGCCATGCTTCTCGGTGCCGCGTGCCGTGTTTGCGAGATGCTTCGCAGCACGATCCAAGGCTCGCCGAGGCTCGAACTCGAGCTCCAGCGCCGCCAATACGAGCGAGCGCAAGGTTGCAGGAGAGCAGGCTTCTTCTCTCCTTCCTATCGCTGCCTCTGCGCCGTCGAGCGGCAGCAAGCTGACCGACGACGAGTTCTATCGTGCACTGGCGCACAGCAAACGATTCGATCCACGCAAGTTTGATTCGTACGATGAGGCCACCGAGAAGACCGCTGCTCAGGAGATTCTCGATGCTCTACGGCATGATCAGCGTCGCAAGTCGGTCGTCAACCCGCAACTCGAGCGCTACGTATCCCGAGCAGCGAACGAGCGCCACTCGAGCAGCGCCGCTCAGGATGATCAAGACGATGGCAGTGACTACGAGGAAGGCGACGAGTTCGAGGAGGATGAAGAAGAGGAGCTCGGAGACGACGATCGAAAGGCCGCCGATGCTATGGCGAAGGAGGCTGGTGGTGCTGATGGTGCTGACGACGACGATGATGGCCGACTCGTACGCACGGGCCTCAAGCAGCCCAAGCCACTCAAACCACTCAAGCGCAAGCACTACTACATACCACTAGATCGTACGTCGTACGCCACGGCCTCCACGTTGATCAAGCATGCTTGTTGTGTCATTATATTGCTGTATTTCCTGATGTTGCTGCCATCGATGCCGTATCACTCTCGTGGCCCTGGTTGTCGTTGCACCATCAAAGCCTCCAAATGTCCTGGATGTGGCGTGATTGTACAGCACACCGATCCCGACCAGATCGGATATCGACCACTGAAAGGCAAGACCTCCAACAAGAAGATGCGTCTCTGTCAACGATGCTTCTGCCTACGCCATTACAACCGTGTCGTACGTGAGCATCACAGTAGCGCTCGCTCGCTCGCTCGCTCTGGTTATCAAAGTTCGAGAGCCCTTGCTTATGATTGATCGGTTGGTTGGTTTGTTGGTTGGTTGGTTTGTTGGTTGGTTGGTGGTTGTATCTATGGCACAGGCCTCTCCGAGTGCGGAACATGTGTTACCTCCGATCGAACAAGGAGTATCGATCGAAGACGTGAGGCGTTATCTGGGTGAGGAGCTCCAACTCAGTACCAGACAGTGTGTCGTAGTATTGGCCATCGATCTATTCGATATGCACAAGCAAGGATTTCTGCATGGGTACGTCGTCGGCTCCTTGCCCATCGCAACCAAATTTCGTCTCTATCGTCCCGCTCATATGCTATCTCTCTCTCTCTCTCTCTCTCTCTCTCTCGCGTCTTTCCGTGTGTAAATAGAATATCCAAGCTCATCGGGCCGAACCCATTGATTGTCGTTGGCAATAAGGCCGATTTGCTGCCTGAAGATGTGAAGCTGCCTCGAGTCAAGCATTGGTTGCACATGGAAGCCAAAGAACGATGGTACGGCTTACTTGCTTGCACTCTCTTTGTTCAAAGCGTCGCGTATATGGCTCGGGGCCATCGTAGTAATGGCGAAGATCGCTGCTTGGCGGTGGCGATAATGTAGTGACTTGCGCGAGCTCTCATCGAAACACGTTCATGTCGTGTCTGCTACCACTGGTGTGGGTATGCGACCACTGATTCGTGTCCTCGAAGAAATACGCCGAGGCCGTGATATCTACGTCGTTGGAGCTGTGAATGCTGGCAAGACCTCACTCATTAATCGCATCGCTCGTGTGATTGGCATTGGCGGTATTCGCGTACGTATCGCGAAACACAACCCAGAGAGACTTGCTAACTCTCATTTGCGATCCGCGACCGTGCAAATACCGCCATCGCTGCTCGAATATGTGTAGTTTGATGCCAAGTATGCGTTGACCACTTCGTCTTTGCCGGGAACAACAATCGATTTGGTCTCGCTTCCGATTCGGTCAGGAGGAAAGGTAGCCTCGCTCAAGCTTACAGCACCAAGGACGATTGCGTTGACTGACACGATTTTTGTTCGATGCTCAAGCTGCACGATACACCAGGCATTGCAAGCGAGCACATTTTGCACGAACTCACGCCCCAGGAGCGTGCCATGGTGATTCCAACCAAAGCAGTACGTACACACGCGCGCACACTACTTCGCTCTGTTGCCGCCGCCGCATCTCCCACTTAACAAGAAGAACCGGTGATCTTTGTGTGCTGGTACAGGTGAGGCCACGATCGTTCCGCATCGTTGCCGGCAAGAGCATCTTTCTGGGAGGCCTTGCGAGACTCGACTACCTCGAGGGCCCGCCTTTGGTGCTTAACATTTTTGCAGCGCCAGGCATCGCTCTACACCCGACCAGCATCGAACGAGCCGACAACGTCTACCAAGCACACTTTGGCGAAGCTCCTTTCCAGCCTCCAATGCTAGAGATCAAGAGGAGCTCGGAAGTTCGCCATGCCACCGACACGACAGACGATAAAACCAACGGCGCCGGCGATATCGCTGCTGCACAAGGCAACGTGAGCTCTGACGTAACGCTGGAGCGAGCCACGCCACTGAGTCGCACAACCGATGACAAGCACGAAAGCGTCGAGGGAGAGCTCGAGCGACTGGAACGGCTGGCGTTGGCGAACAAGAGCGGAGCCGTCAACAAGAAGAGGAAGAGCAGCGCCAACGACCCGAAAGTCGGCGTCGTACACTCGGCCGATCGAATGCAGAGCCGCGACATTGAGCTCGAGGTCGACCGACGCCTCGAGCGCGCCTTCGCCGACATTGTCTTCCCGGGCCTGGGTTGGGTGGGATTGGCGCTGCACTCGAGTCACACCATCCCGGATATCAAGCCTCTAACGCCGCTCCGAGAGCAGTGGCCGCAATACTCGCACGAGGAGTACGAGAGAGCCACAACGGCACCTGGTGGTGCAAGCACTTCATCGGTAGCACGCGGAGACGAGGCCCTCGTCATGCCACTGGCGCTGCGTGCGTGGTGCTATGGCGAGTACGTCAAGCCGTTCGCCAGGAAGCCGCTGATGCCATTCTCTTCGGCAGTGCGCTTGATCAAGCACGGCAAGATGCCTCCGCGGGCTGCATCACGCGAGCGCCGAATTGGCCACGAAGAACCACGAGACCGCTCTCATCAGAGCGATGATGAGCACACAGAGCGAGAGTAATACCAACAAAAATATACTTACGGCATTCATTCACAAGTAAACAAGGGAGTGGAGTGGAGTGGAGTGGAACAGAGGAAGAGCGGGAGCGAACGGGCTTTGCTACACGAGTTGCTAGCAAGCGTGATAGGAAGAATTAAGGTTCTGTGTGGGCTCGTCCGTTTTCGGGCTTTTGTCGATCCCTCGGCCGTGTGGCACCTCCTCTTTCCCTCTCCCCTCCATCCATCCGCATCCATGGCCAAGGGAACCTACTCGCGTGAGCCGGAGAACCCCGCTACCTGTATGGCATCGTGCAAGCATCCACCGCTGTCGAGAGTTTGAGATGGGTTTTGGGTCGATTGGAGGGGGTCGATCGGTCGGACCGATACCACCCCACCACCCCTACGCAACCCACTCTCTCTCGTCGATCTCCACTATGCTCGCGCTCTCGTACTTTCACAGCCACTAATCCATGGCCACGCGTGTTTGTTGCGCACCATCGCTATCACTACAACAGCCACCAAGGCGAGGGGCTCGTACCTGCGTGTTCACTTCAAGGTACTTACTGCACCTTTACTGGCGGCGGTCGTCGTCGTCGCGCGAGTTGAACAAGGCGCATCAGCGCCAGATACAACGTTGTCTCTATCGTAGAGCAACGGCCCTTGATGAAACGAGAGAGCTTGAGAGAGCTAGAGAGAGAGAATATGCACGAGGCATTACTTGCGGTGCATACCATGATGCTGATCTGTTGTTGATCGATCTCGAACTCGATCTCTGGGCACTCTTATAGAACACGCGCGAGACTGCTCACGCCATCCGAAACCTGAGCCTCCACCGCGCTCAGAAGTTTCTCAAGGACGTGATCCACCACAGGCGCGCGGTTCCTTTCCGCCGCTTCAACGGAGGACCCGGCCGTCACGCTCAGGCCAAGGGCACTGGTGTCTCGCAGTGCCGCTGGCCCAAGAAGAGCGCCGAGTTCATCCTCGGTCTCTTGCGTAACGCTCGTGCCAACGCTCAGGTATGCGCGTCGTACAAGAAAGGAGGACGCAATTATGCCGCGTGCTCGCAAGATATCGAGGGCGAGAGAGGAGAGAGAGAGAGAGAGAGAGAGAAGGTGAACGCACGAGCACGAGTAGGTTATACCTCTTGCTGACGAGTGGCGATATGTTGCTTGTTCTCCATAGGTCAAGGGCATCAAGGCTTCGCGCCTTCGAGTTTCGCACATCCAGGTCAACCAGGCCCCCAAGCAGCGCCGACGAACGTACCGCGCTCACGGTCGCATCAACCGTACGTAGAGATTTGTTGCTGCATGTGTATTGCTGGTTGGCCCTTCCATGTGCTTGCTCATCATACATCGACGTCTTGTCTTGCGCTTTACTCAACCTCAATTTCTAACCCGCACCACGCTTGCACACTCGTAGCGTACATGAGCAGCCCGTCGCACATTGAGGTCGTTCTCTCGGAGAGGCAAATCGCTGTCCCCAAGCCTTCGGACGGCAAGGTCGTTGCTCAGAGGAAGCCGCTTGCCCGCCAGTAAGTGTTCAGCGGAATGAAATTAAACGCACTCTCTCATGATTACATACATGCACACACTCACACACAGCAAACAGTGCTCGCTCTCGCTCAAGTGGGCGCAACTCTGGTGTGGGTGGGTGGGTGGCCGCATATTTACATCTCATACACGTATGTGCGCGGAGCTCAAAAGTCTACTGCGTCGCGAACGACCCGCGGTGCGCTGCCCATGAGTGAGGTCGCTTGGCGGAAGAGCGCGCGAATGCTCTCGAGCGAGTCGCTAAAGTCAGGCGCCGATGGGTCGAACGAGAAGTTGTCGATCTTGTCATTCAGGCGACTCAACACGCTGCTCGCCCTATTCACCGTGGCTTCGTGAGCAAGGTGGTGCTCGCCAATACACGCACACGCACACGATGGCGTACCGCTGTGAATACACCTCACTGCCCGCGTGCTGCAGTATCGACCGCCACACGCGAACGCAGCCAAGACAAAAGCCAAGCTCGGCTCCGATCTCGCTCCCCTTGTTACACCCAAGCGAGTAGCCCTCAAGAAAGCCAAGCCGCTCTCCGATAGCGAGGCCCTCAGCAAAGCCCTGCTGCTGGAAGTCATGCTCGAGCGACAGCAGCTCGGTACAAAAGTCGTCATCGCCAGTGAGCGGATGTGCCATTACGATACACGAGCTGCACTCGAACAAGAGAGAGATAAACCTCAACTCTCCTCTCGTTGTGGTAGTGTGGATGGATAGAATGGATTAGGTTGGATTGTAGCAAATAAGCAAGCAAGCGAATGAACGAGCAGCCGATCGCGATCAAGAAGGCGCGAGCTGAAGAACAGGCGGCTAATGGTGGGCCAACCCATCGACCATCGCGGGCTCCACCACATCCTTAACGTAGTCCCTTGGTCCGCTCCGAGCCCCGAGTGCGCTACGTCGCGCTGCTGCCCTACCCTTCTTCCCTCTCGCTGGCGGCCTCCAGATCTTTCGCCCTTCTTTGCTCCCTTGTCCGCCCATCATCTCTCTGTGCTGTGCGCCATGGCGAAACTCGCGCTCGCGCTGGTGTTGGCCGCCCTCCTGGCCGTCGCGTTCGCCCAAGTCGAGCTCCTCAACCCGGTCGGTCGTGGCTTCGTCATTGGAGATGCCCAGCATGCTCCTTGCGGCCAGTCCGTCACCCACTCGGTGCCCGCCAACCAGGTCCAATGGCACAAGAGTACGTTGTCGTCTCTTCGTCGTCGTCGTCAAGCTTGCCTGCCTCGCGTCGCCTTGCTGCTGGTAGCGGCACGGTGGTCTGGGTTCATATAGTCGTCGCGGTAGCTATCTCGCAAGTGCCTCCCGCTCACGCAGCCAACTCGTGCCGCGAGAACGTCGAGCGTCGAGCGAGTCGCTCTGCTCTCTTCCTGCTCTTACTCTCGCGAGCCACCACGCACTGGGTGTGCCGCGCTAGTAGCGATATCGTCGTGGTTGAGCGAGTAGCACATGGTTGAGCACAAGCAAACGAGAGAGAGAGAGAGAGCGCGAGCGCGTATGCGAGAGCAGTGTGTTGTGTTCGTCGTGTTATCGATCGCGCGCTATCAATTCGCTCGTCAGTTGGCTAACCCGTCGATTGCTCTGCTGCTACCTCCAGACGCCATCGAGGAGATCGAGATCTTGATCCACGGCGCTCATGGCGGTGGTGTCTTGACTGATCGCTTCTCGTGCACGCTCAACGGCGACCCGGCTGAGAACCTCTCGCCCGTCTACCCCGTCCGCGGTGCCGTCACCACCTCGGTGCCTGACCGCTCGGACCAGATCTACCGCATCTACGCCCGCGCTCCCCCCGGTCGCTGCGGTGGTATTTCGACTTGGCAGTTGATCTACCAGGCTCGCGATGGCAGCAACTTCTATCAGTGCTTGGATGTTTACGTCATTACGGCCGAGAACGGTACGCATCATCACACTCGAGCATAACCTGCCAGCCTACACCTGCTACTCTTGCACAGCGGCACTCTATGCCTCTTCATGATTGCCGGCAAGCGAGCGAGCGAGCGAGCGAGATCTAGATAGATAGAGAGAGCGCGCGTTGACACACACACACATGATATCTCTTTACGGGTGCATCTCTCTAACCCACGCGTCCTCTTGCACACATGTGTTTGATTTGTACCCAATAGCTGCTACTGGCTTGCAGGTCAGCCTTGCTTTCCCGATCCTTGCTTTGATCTCGATGATCATGTACTACTTGTAAGCACCCTCCTTCGCGCTGTGTGAAAGCAAAGCCGCCTCTTCGCGCTACCACGAGCTTTCCCTTCCCTGCCCATTGCCTCTCTCGCACTCATCTCGCTTGCTCCCTTCTCTTGCACTCGTGCTCCGAACCCAAATCGAACCCCTCTCCTTTGCGCGCCCCACCCGTGCGGCCCCTTTCAACCTGCTTGCTTTGTCGTTGTCTCGCAATAACAAACGGCAAGCGATTATTATACCGATGCTCGTCCCTCTCACCCCTCTCCAAGATCGATCAATCGATCGATGGCTTACCTCCAATGGATCGAGCATAGCGTGGTAGAAGAAGAGAATCTCATCGCAGCGGCGGCGTTTACTTGACACTCGGTGTGCGAGCTGTAGAGAGGAAGAGAGCGGTTGGTGTTGGTGTTGCAGCACTCGCTCGCTCACTCACTCGCTCACTCGCTCGCTAGCTGCGCAGGCCAGTTACTCCTTAGGCTTCTTCTCCTTCTTGGGGAACTTGTTCTGCTCGAGCGCACGAAGGTTCTTCTTGAGATCCGAGCTGGCGCGGAAGCCAATGCGGTGCGATGCCGGCACAGTCATGACAGCCGATGTTTTGGGGTTTCGAGCTCGGCGCTCGGGCGTAGCAACCACCCTGAAGGTGCCAAAGCCTGGGAACGAGAACCGACCGTTATTCAGTGCCTCGTTGCATACGAGCTTGAAAGTCTGTGGCGGTGGAGGTGACGCGCGACGGTGATTCGATAATGCAAACGACACATTAGTACAATACAAGCGAGTACGCGTGCATCAATGGCACCGCAAGTATGCGCCACATCTACCACCATCAAACACCACAAGTGGCGTGTATTCTCAATCCAGGAGTACTTCTGTCTGAGCGATACGACTGGCACCACTCCAACGGACTCACACGCATACACACACGCACATACACACGCATACACGCACACGTCGCCAATCACGTACCTGGCTGGTCAAACGGTTCAATCCCGACTTGTTGATCGTAATCTTGCGTTCAGCACAATACTGGAACAGCTTCTCCAACAATGCTTGCTTGGTCATGGTGAAGATGGGTAATCGAGCCTGCGACGGATGGGTTCGCGCCCAAGGAGAGTACACACGAGCAGCGCGCTGCAGGTGGTGAAGGAGCGAGAGAAGGAACGGAAAGAACAGCCAACCACCTCCAACTCCTCCAGCACCATTGATTCGAGACGGCTCACTGCGTCCCTCTTGTCTGCCCAAGGCCCACTCGCGCTTCCAGGTAATAATGCTGATGCCCCCCGCGATATTTATGTGTGTGTATCCTGGCGGGTTGGGGGCCACTTGGATGAGCGCCAAGGCCAACGAAGAGAGAATGAGTGAGCGTGTATTACAGAGATGCATCAAGAGAAAGAATGAATGTGGGGCATTTGATTTGACAGTGAAGAGTTGAAGGCGAAGGCGAGTGGCGTAATGACCAATCAATACATACACACACATACATACAAACATACATACCACGTCCACGTACATACGTACGTACGAGTGGAGCCAACATGGGAAGACACGCATAAACGTGCGACAAACAATAACAACAACCACCGCAGCAGATACGGCACCGAGCTGATCGACAGGGGAGAGGAGATATCAGCACGCTACTTACGCGTACGAGTGTTGGGCTTACGACGACTCAACGGCCGAGGGCACCAGCAAGCTCGTAAAGTGAACCCAGGCCGTATGGACCACATCGCAGATGGCGTCGTGCAAGTATTGCGGCGCCGTGTACAACAAGTAGTTGCAGACCGTGAGCACGACGGCCATCAAGCCAACTTGCTTGACAATGTGGCCCGGCATGCCGGCGTTACCGCCGTCGCCTACGAGCGCCATCACGTCGGCATCGCGGAGGCCATGGCTGCCGTCCTGGTCTTGGTGATGGGGCGCTACGACCTGGCTGCATTTGCAGCAAAAGATCGGCGCCGCAGAGATGCTACCGACGCCGTGGCTCAGCGCTGGCAGGAAGCTCTCGTCGTACACAGCCGGTGCACACACCATGTTGACTTGTCCCTCGCCGCTGCTGGCGCCTGGGAGCTGGAGGCCGCGCAGCAAGTGCATGAAGCTCGGATGCGAATACACCTGGGTTTGTACGGCAGGCGAACTTGCGACATCGCTCGCAAGCGCATAAAAGTGGCGCTGCGTCTCGACTGGAACGCCTCGCATCAACAACAACGCACTGTACATCACATTCATATGACGCATTTACGCGCGCACGCAGCAGATTGTTAGTTTGGGGGGTCATCTCAAGTTGGTTTGAGATAATATCAGCTTGGAGCAATCCGCGCGATTGTCGTTATCGCCATTGGTGGTGACAACGTACGTGCGCTCGAGACGCTTCTCGGCAGAGTCATTCGAGAGTACTCGAAGACGTCGACCGCTCATAACGAGCGATGAGCTGAGCTTTGCCAAACGCATGGTAAAGGCGAGGAGGAGGACCGAGAATGAGGAGGGTGTGAGAGGGAGAGGGGCAGCACGACGAGGCTGGTGGGCCGCGGCGCTTTCCTCTCGTCTTTTTCAGCACGCAGGCCGGGACTGCGCTTTGTACGTTGGTGGATATGGGTAAATGTAGCACTCTTATGGGCGGGTGATGATCTAACTACGAGAGCAACCAACCAACCAACCAGCGGGCAAGAGAGAGACTGTCGCACGTAAATCAGATCACGGCCGGCAAGCAAGGAATGGAACGACGAGAGTGAGAGTCGAACCACCGCCCACTTGGCTGGAACGAAGGGAAAAATGTGAAAAACACACTAAATTCTGATTGGCTGACTGAGCGGCCTTTCGGATTAGTTAAGGTCTGCTCGAGGCCTGCGGTGCTCTCACTACAGCGCTAAGGTACGTCGCCTTCGTGGTGGGTTGGGGCCTGTGTTTCTTCTCCCTCTCCCTCCCTTCGCTCCCAAGGTAAGTGGAACGTTCCTCTGCTCCTCTGTGGTGGATCGAGCTACTGCTCCGCACACGACACGACACACAACACCGCCCTTGTTACACTACCACTGAGCAAAGTATACACATACTGGTTAGTGCTAACTGTTTGGTTTGTTTGGTTTGGTTTGGTTTGATGTCTCTCCAGATGAAGGTCCTTCACGTCTTGGTGAGCCTTGTGGCGATCAGCTTCGTGGTCTCGAGCACGTTTGCGCTTGGTACCATCTACATCAACAAGATCGTCGGCAACGATGACCAGCAGTCGGTCAACATCGAGCAAGTGAACTTTGCCAAGAACGTCGTGAAGCTCGACAACATGTTCGGTCTCTCGACTCCCGGCGGCAAGACGCAGGGCACGTACGTCGAGGACACCGAGATGGTGCGCGGCGACATGTTCATTCCACACAACTTGGTGGTCGACCGCACGGCGACGGTGAGCGGCCGCTTGAACTTCAACGGCGGCCTGTATGCCGACGCGCTGCCGCTGCCGGGTTACTCGTTCTCGGTCGCCAAGGACACGGGCATCACGACCATCCTCGGCGTCACGAACCCCAACGGCGGCATCAACGTGCGAAACGGCCTGTTCACGGTCGAGGCCAACACCGGTCGCACGACCATCGCCTCGGCGCTGCTTCGTCCCAATGGCGACACGCTGGTGCAGAACACACTCTTCAAGATCAGCGCCGTCGACGGTTCGGTCACCACCAAGGGCGAGACCGACGTGCAGAAGGACCTGATTCTCGGCTCGACCACCAACGAGGACCGCTACGTGACGCGCGTTCCGTCGGTCAGCACCGCCAACCCGGGCAAGAGTGGCAGTGAGCGTCAAATGATCGTCAAGGGCCAGGATGGCATCTCGACCGGTGGTGACCTCGTGTTCCAGCCGGGCTATCCCACGAGCGCTCACGGCAGCTTGACCGCCGGCTCGATCGTGCTCGGTCGCGGTGGCCTCTCTGCCGACCTGCTCACCATCACGCGCACGACCGTCTCGCCCGCCGCCGGAACGACGACGCTCGCCGGCCAGAACGCCTCCACGCGTGGAGGTGATCTCATGTTCGTGTCGGGATCGTCGGCGCCGACCGCGTCGCCGTCGACGCTCTACCTGCAGGTGGGCGCCAACCTCGCCAACGCCAACAATGGACAGATTCTCCTCGGAACCTCGGCCAACGCCGACCTCACCGTGCGTCGCAACCCGCTGACGTACGCCGCCTCGGCCACTCGCACGTGGATCAAGGGCCAGTCGGTGGTGCCGACTGGAGGCCAGAACGGTGGCAAGCTCGTGCTCCAGGCCGGTAACCCGGCGTTCGACCTGCGACCCGGAAACATCGTACTCGCTCCGGGCACGAATCCCATCGGCGGTCTCGGCCGCATCAAGCTCGGTGACTCGATCGCCAACCCGCTCAACCCGCTCTGGTCGACCGTGCAGCAGGGCCTTGCGCTCTACGTCACGCGCCAGGCCACGACCTCTGACGCTGGCCAGCAAGTCGGAGCTGCGGGCCCCGGCTTCCCGCTCAGCACCGCGTCGCGCACCAACTTCCAAGGCCAAGCGTCGCGCCAAGCGCGCGGTGGCTCGATCTCGTTCGTTTGCGGCAACAGCGCCGTCAACCGCTTCGATCTAACCAACGTCAATGGCGCCAATCTCTACCTCACCAACGGCGCCTCGTCGCCTTCGAGCCCGGCCAACCCGCGCCGCATCTATTGGGGTCGTGACACGCAGCCGCTGTCGATCAAGCGTGACGATAACCAGTTCGCCACCGCCACATCGACCACTCTTCGTGGCCAAGTCATCACGAAGAATACCAATGCGAACGACGGCTTCGGTGGAAGCTTCTACCTCACGTCGGGCACTGGCTCGCCGGCGAATGGCGACATTTCTCTGCGCGCCGCCGACTCGGTCGGCAACGAGATTGGTGGCATCGACACCTCATCGGCTGCTGGCAACGGTAACGCCATCATCCAAACCGGTTCGTCGATCTTCGTCTCGGCTGGTGGCAGCCACCAACTCGTTGCGCCGTTCAACGCCATCGGGCAAGGAGGAAACATTCAGATCACGGCCGGTTCAGGCCGATACAATGGCGGCAGCATCGTGATGGCCGCCACGGCTGGAACTGCAATCACGCCTATCACGGCAACCACCCCGATCTCCAACGGCCAGTTGACTCCCAACGGCCTGGGCACGCTCTCCTACGTGCCCGGTGCCGCTAATAGTGTCTTTACCGGTCTCGTGATCGTCACGGGCGCCAGCAGGATGCAGCTCCAGGAGGTCGACTTCCAGGTCAACCAGGCTCCCGGCAACCCCGGCAACTCGGTCACACCGAGGCCGGTCTTTTCGCTCACGCAAAAGAACCCTGCCGGCAGCCGTGTGTACACGCCCAACGTACCAGCTGGTTCCTACCAGTACTCGCGCATATGCGACTACTTGCCGGCTCCGGACGCCGTCTGCACCATCTTCCCGGCCCAGGTTCCCGGTGGCCCGTTCCTCCTCCAGGCCACGATTCCGATCGTGACACCTACCCCGCCGCTTCCAGGCGCCTACACGAGCTTTTCCCCAGTCCCCTTCGGTGCCTACAACTTGGTCTCGACGCCCAACTACCACCACGTTTTCCGCTACACTGCCACCGGTGGCGCCGGTTCGTTCGACAACATCATTGCGCCGCGATACGACGGTATCGCCTTCGGTATGGGCGACCAGACGCCAACCAGTCTCTACCACTACAACGCCGTGCCGCGTCTGTCGCTCCTGGCACCTGCCGTGTGGCGATGGACTCTCTGGGACCCGCAAGTCACCGCCGGCCACTCTGCCAACAACTACCAGCCACCAACGCCGTTGACCAGCAACGCAGTCCCTGGCACGATCTCGGGTCCTCGTATCCCGCCCTTCAACGTCAACGCCGCTCCCGGCAACGGCCGTACCGTCGGCCAAACCAGCGCAGCGCTCCCGACGGGTCTGGGCTCCGCCTCTGGCCCCAACCCCGCCACAACGGCGGCGTGCTCGTCGAATACCGATGGCGTGGCGCGATGCGGAAGCCTCTTCGGCAAGAGCAAGACCGAACACTCGTTCCGTGGTGTCATCTTCGACATTGCGCTCAACCTCAACCGAGTCATCTGCGCGCTCCACAACATTGGCTACATCCAGGCCGTCGAGCCGGTGTGGATCGGAAACGGCGGACCGGTCACGGGTGCTCCCGCCGCTGGACCGATCCCGCCCAACAAGCGATGCGACCCAACGCCTGTGCGTTTGCTGCCGTACCTGCAGCAGGATGGCTTTGACCCCTACTACGGCACCAAGTTCATCCCGCCGACTTATGTCTAAGAGCCAGCTCAGCCAGCCTGCCTGCGTTGCTTGCACTCGCGCTGCTTCTGCTGCTTCATTCCATTCTACTCCTGCAACCATCCTTACCCACACAGCGTAGTAAAATCAGTTGTAAACTTGACAACGTATAACAACTTGTGCGAGTCTCAGTGTTATGAGAGAAACACCGCTGCCGTGCACGGCCTTAGAGCAGAGAGGAGGCGCAGGTTGCTTGCCAAGCCATGTGTTGTTCGCTGTTTCGCTCGCCGCACGCACAACAACACCTTGCTCGCTCTTCGTAAGATGCTGCCCCGATTGCTTGGTTCGCCACTCCTTGTGCGCGCCTCATTCTACAACACTCCGAGCTGCCACCAGCTCCTCACCAAATACGCAGCTGCTTCCTACGCTGCACCCGCAGCACCAAAGAAGAAGAAGAAGAAGGACGATAGTACGCCAACGCACCGCCGATCGATAGCGGCGATGATGATGATGATGATGATGATGATGATGATGATGATGATGATGATGATGATGATGATGATGATGATGATGATGATGATGATGATGATGATGATGATGATGATGATGATGATGATGATGATGA
>Ga0209935_1003658_pt1 | contig 15387 bp, 28 predicted proteins | sample ThiBio_1000_plan_2_FD_183958 | JGI IMG/M metagenome (GOLD analysis project Ga0209935, IMG submission 183958) | Wastewater bioreactor microbial communities from Cape Town, South Africa - Thiocy_cont_1000_plan (SPAdes) | ecosystem: Engineered > Bioreactor > Thiocyanate-remediating >... | reverse complement strand
GAGAGAGAGTGGTGAAAGTTTTCAAAAAAAAACATGGTTATGTTCCTCCACACGAGTTTGTGCTTTTTTTTTATTGATACATGATGTCCAGACAGATATCGCAGCCCTTAGGGGAACAGATGCACTCGACGTCAATCCCATCATGATGATGATGATAACCCATGGCATGACAGGTCCTGGATCTCTGGACCCTACGGCGCCTCTTGACACAGCTCTTGCATATCCATCCGCGGATCCTCCACAGGAACTTGTGGTCGGTGTACTTCCACCCCTGAGCGCATATGGTGCACCTTTCGCCCAGAGCGTAGTTCCTTGAGATCACACCTGTGAGCCATCTGACATGGCACCTGCGTTCGGCATCATCCGACAGGGCGAAGAACCTCTTGCACACCAGCGAGAAGTGCAAGTTGTCCACTATGCCGAGCATCCAGAATCCGCTCGGGGTGGCATCCCATTGCAAGTATGCCAGTATCGCCTTGAGGGTATGGTCATCCAAGTCGAGGATCCCTGGTGGTGACTCACCCAACCTTGGCTTCTTTCGAGACGGTTCCTGATCTGAGGAAGGACTTTCTCCCAGATAGTGGTGCCATATCTGCTGCCGAGTTGGCTCATCCAGCATGGGGGAGACCTTTCGGCACAGCGCTCCTCGATCCTCCGGATCCGCCATGGCGTCCAGACGGTCCATCAACAGCGTCAGCATCTCGAAGCGGTGGCAGATCCCGCATGGATAATCCTCCAGCATGGAGGTGTTGCACTCGTTGCATTGCTTGTTTTCCATTTGCCCTTCATGGAAGAGAAATCCTCCTACACCGTGCAGGAGGTGGACGACCCCATAGAGGTGAGCATGGATCTCAAGTACTACTACGATGGTAGGGCTCGACACATGACCCTGACCTCCCACGGTGAGCCCATGTGGTATCCTTTCGGGAAGATCCTCCAGCAATTCCCATGGATATGCTGCATCATGGTGACCACCCACAACGAGGACATCGACATGACCATGTGGCCATCGGCAGAAGAATCTCTCGTCCCTAGGAGGAACCTTCCGTCCAAGGAGGAACTGTTCCTGGCAGCATCGGCCCTGCAGGATGCCATGAAGGAGGCCCTATGGGACGCCAAGCACCGTGGCGCTACCGGGTGGCTCTGCTACCCCAAGGAAGTCAAGCGGGCCAAGGCCACCGAAGAGTGTGTCACCATACCTTCCTTGTGAGTGGACAATCATGACCATCAAGGTCCTGAATAAAAAAAAGAAACACATCCCGGATGGGGTACAAAATGCAAAAAGTCATCATCATCATCATCATGCAAGGATGGGATGAACCAGGACTACCCGACGTGAGCGAGGAGTGGGACTACCTGCACGAGTGGGCGAGGGAGGTCATCCCCGCGGTGTACGCCTACGAGGACGCCATGCGGCTGGCGATCGCCACCGACCCCACCAGGACCGATGTGGTCAACCAGCTGGTGCCCGGCCACAACTGGCGCGTCCAGCACTACCACGACATCGATAGCGTGCTCAACTCGCTGGAGAACCTATGGCGAGGAGGATTCTGACACTTTATGTGTATATATATATATTTTCAACTCCCCCTTCCCATGTGTGTCACACATGCTTGATCCTCTCGATGAGGGTGTCGTTCTCCGAGAGCAGGTTCATGTTGTCCTGCATCAGCCTGGACATGTCGTCGTTGAGCCTCCCGTTCATCCTCATCTGGAGGTCCAGGGCCTCGCGGTATCTCTCGAGAAGAGCCTCGGCCCTTCGTCGAGCGTCCTCTTCCTCCAAGGAGGCGAGGAAATCGGCGGCATCCTGCTCCAACTGCTGTAGCTGCTGGTGCGCGCTCTGCACCTCCTGCGGACTCGGGGACTTGAATTCCATAAGAGTGGTTTTTATTGGAATGAAGATAGCACCCTTTGCATTTCGGCATGGCACTTGCCGATGTGCTCGTACAGACTCTGCGCATCATTCTCGGGAAGCAATGTCGTCACCATCTGATCCTGCTCGGTGTCCTCCGAACGGACCCATCGGCTGATATCGCCACCGAACTGGCCTGAGGAGGGCACATGGCACACGGTCACGAAGGATCCGCTGCTGTCACCCATCACACACATGTACTCGGTGAAGCTCTTGGTGACACGGCTAGTGATGTTCATGTGGCAGTGGGAAGATGATATGAAAATGAAAGAGTTTTTTTTTGAAACAACGGAAACTTCTTCATCCGAGTTGGTACCAACCATGGCGGGAGTGGCCTCCCCGCTCCATGGCATCCACATAGGCGTGGTACAAGCGGCGTTCCTCGGCGTATCCCGTGGGAGTCCTCCACGCGGTGCCCAAGGCCTGTCTGGCCTGGCCACTCTGGGCGGTGTAGTCCTTGCGCAGTTGGCGATGCTCCATCACGACGGACTCCTTAGGTAGTATGCTTTATCGGACTACAACTCCTTCTCCCCTTCAGGGCCTGGTACGGACGGAGCGCCCAGCCCGGTCTGGGCGTAGGTGAGTATCACCACCGGTTCATCCAGCTGGTCGATGTCCTCCTCCTCTTGGGTCCCTTCGGATAGTGCAGGAGGCTCATCGGCGCCTATGAAGTATGGCCCCAAGGTCCACCCGGGAGGGTAAGCGAAGCCGTTCCACACCGTGGGCCTGCCACCCCTAGGCTCCACTCTGGGGAAGATGGAAGGGTTGACCTGAAGCTGAGGCACCCTGTTCTCCACCAGGGATGGTGCTTCTTCTGCGCTCCTCCGGCGCATCATCATGAGGCCTTCAGCAGGGGCCGCTGGCCGGAGGAGCCATGCATCTCCTTCGAAGGAATCGATGTCCTCATGGTGAGTGGAATTGCTGGAACCGGATGTCCCACCAAGAGCAGCAATCGCGCCCCCAGGTGGAGTCCCCATCATGGTGGTATCGATGTCGAGAGGGTCCCTTCGGCGGTTGCGCCTGTCGATGCGACCCTGATGCAGGTCGATGCGGTTGGCGGCCATCTGCTCCAACCCCTGGGATACCCGCGTGTTGATGGACCCCGCCTGGAGGTCCTGTCGCGCCTGGGTCTGGATGTTCATCGCCCTCCCGATCGCCATGGCGTCGGCGAAATCCTCGACGAGTCCCCTCAGCGGGTTCCACCACTCGGTACCGATATCGTCTTCGTCATCACTTCCTCCAGTGGGTTGCATGAGGGAGGAAACTCGGCTCGCGGTGTGGCAAAAGAGAGCTCGGAGGAGGCCTTTATTGATTTTTCATGAATGGATGGCCGTTTGGGGTCTGGAGTAAACAAGTGTGTTGTCATCACTGTCGTTGCGATGCCAGTTTATTGGATCAAACATTGTGCATCCTCTTGCTCATCGAGGGAGCACAACCCATAGGCGAGGCCTTCCCTATCCGGGGGACATCCTGCTGAGCACGGGGGAACCCTACCACGGAAGTGCGGATGCTCTCGCGCAAAGGCATCGAGCCTGTTCCAGGTGATCCTGATCAGGTTCTTAGCGCCAGGCCCGCATCCATCGGTCCCCGAGAGGATCATGCGGTACTCCTTCAGCAGCGCGTCGAAGCGCGCCTCGAGTGCTGCTTCCTCATCCTGTGTGCTCCCTTGCATATCGACAGAGTGATGATATGAATGAATCAAGTGTGTTGTTTGTCAAAACACCGCATATTTACACTATGTACTACTACCACTACTACTGAGTGCCTCCTATTGTGTTGCGCATCGGCAGGTGGAGGACTTCTTGCACATGTCACCGCATAGGGGGCAGATCTGCCAGGTGGCCTGCCACTTGGGGCACAGCCACTTGCGCCATTGGAGTGTGCCCGAAAGGAATCGGCACTCCTGCATGATGCAGCAGTATCCACATGTCGTGAGCAGGTTCTGCTTCCCCTGGAGGGCCGGCGTCCCGATGGAATCCCTGATGGCATGGCATGTCATGCTGAAGAAGGCATGGCTCACCTTGTCCAGGTACCCGCTCACCAGCTGTAGGATCTCTATCGGAATACCGTCGATGTATGTCTCATCTCCTTCAAGTGGAGCCTTGTACCAGGCACACTCTGGACACAGCCAGATGTCTCCTCCGTTCCACATCTGGAAGGCGGATGCCACCCGGTGTCCCGCATCGAAGCACCGCCTGCACTTCTCAGTCATCTTTATAGAAATTTTGTGCATCTGACAAGAACTTCATGGAGAGAGTGCCATCCAGTTCCACTCTGATGGTGGCCCTTATCCCATCGGGCAGTCCAACTCGGATGTCCACAACCTCGCGGTATAGGAGCTTCCAGTTCCTCATAAGATTCTCGATGTCTCCCGCAAGTAGCGTAGGGATCAACTCCTCTGCGGGGACACTCCCAGCGCTGAGGTCAAGTCGCTCGATGCAGATGATGCTCCACGGTGCATGGTGTGCGTGGCTGAGATGCACACCGATGTTCTTGTAGACCTTGCGTTGCATTGTCACCAAGCTTGCTTGGTTTTTTTGGGTTATCCCTGCTGGGTGGAGATGCTTTTTCAGGACATCCATGGGAAGGTGGTGTGCCAATTTCTTCACTTGTTCGTTTCATGCAGACGCCCCTCTCGGCCATTGATGATGCACCAGCATGCAGCAAGGATGAGAACAAAATCTACAAGTCGGTGTCCCGCAAGTTCCGAGACATATGCACGCGTGGCGACGCCGCGGATCGCATCACGCGAGACGAGATGGCCATCTTCATCAAGGTGTGGGAAGGCAGCAAGGGCATGCCGATGGAATCGTGGGTGGACTACGTGCTGGAGGGCTTCAACGCTGGCGATGACATGAGGTTGTATAAATAGAGAGACATGAGAGGTTGTGCAGTACAATAAAAAATTTCTTTTATATTTCATGGTCAAGTTCACACCTCCTAAGGAGGAACCACCGGTTGAGTGGAAGGATTCTCGGCCATGAGCTGCGTGATGGCAGCGCAGCCCATCAGGAGATCCTTGTCCTCACGCGTGTAGTAGAGCGATGAGAACAGGAAGGGCTCGACGTTGGCGATGATGCCGAAGCCCAGGTTGCCCTTCGGATCCACCAGCGCTTCGAAGCATCGTCCGAGCGACTCGGATCTGCAGTGCACCCGGAGGAACTTGTACTCCATGTGGAAGGACACGCCGTGAGGACTGCCATCGGCCCTGGATCGGGCCACCATCCATCGGCCATAGAGCTCATCGAAGCGCTTCACGTGAGGGTTCATCACGTAGACCACATGGCACCAGCGCTCCTCTATCACCGCATCCGGTGCCTCGAGTACCCTCTGCAGGAACCTGGTCACCCAGGTGCGTCCACGAAGTTCCACCATTGTTGTTTTTGTTGTTGTTTGACAAAGAAAGTTTTTATATCAGGACACAGAATTTTGTCACGAAAAGGCATCCCCCGGAAGGATTTCACCACCTATGGCATCGATGTCCTCAAGGACCTCGCAGAGCTGGTTGTGCTTCTCGACCACCGCGTTGTATCGGCGCACCTTGGCAGGATCCGCTAGGTCAGGCGGAAAGCGCTTGATGTACTGCTGGAGCAGGCCCATCTTCTGCTTGACCAGAGCCAATCGGTAATCCGAGGGCAGAGCTGCGAAATCGATAGACAGCAGGTCCACCATGTCCGACGTCGAGTGCGCCAAGAATTCCAACCGAGGTAGGTGCCTGATCTGCTTCAGGGACGATGTGCCTCTGGAGCTGCACCCATCGGGGTCCTATCTGTGCCACGACGACATAGGGTCCACCGCAAGACTCTCGTTGAGGTTCAAGAGCCACCACCAGGAGGAGTTCTCCGAAGGGATAGCCTCACTTGCCTCGGATGTGGCCAAGCTCAAGTCGGAGCTGATGGCCATGCATGGGTACCTCCCGGAAGAGTTCCTCCCCCGATGGGAGACCGTCAGGGCACTGAATGTCAGGATCCTCGAGGGCTCCCTCGGCCTGCTGCGCAAGCAGAGTCTGGACATCGTCCGACTCGAGGTGCTCCTCGGGGCCTATGAGGTGCAACCCAGGGAGTCCTTTGATGTGTGAAATGCACAAATGGAAGAGATGAATAAACCTCAGATCTCCAACACTGCAAGTTATCCTATGGATATCAAATACATCATCAATCCAGTGGATCCACCAGAGGTGGACACTCTACCGGAGGACACCATCTCGTTACCGAGTGTGGATGTGCTGGAGCTGTGGTGCTGTGCCACCCTAGCAGATTCGCCCAAGTCCCTTGAGGATCTGGAACGAGTGCTGTACCGGAAAGCCGGTTCCAAGGTCATCTACCTGAGGCTCAATGAGCGACACCTATCCAGGCTCAGGATCTCCAAAGGGGATGTCCTATCCGGCTATGGAGACATCGGTAGACGATGGCTCAAGAAGCACCCGTGGGTGCAACAGGGATCCATCAACAAAAGGAAGCTTCCTTCTTCCAAGTGATATGGTTACAACAATTTATTCAACACCCTTTGTGGGGATATGGTTACACACTTTTTCTCTTTGGTGGCGATCTGGTGGGTCACACCATTCCTCCTGCTGAAGGACAGGCTGAGTTTCTTCCGAGGCGGGCGAGGCTCCTTGCCGAAGCCGAAGGAAGCGATGGGGCCCTTGTTGGGCAGAAGGATCCAAGGCTTGTGCTTGATGAGCAAGGAGAATCGGACATCGAGGAGCCAAGACTCAAGTTCCTTGTCCAATTCGGCCTCGGTGGGCAACAGTGCGAATTCGTCCTCGAAGGACACCTTGAGCTCAAGCGTCGCAACTGCCCCTCCTGGGGAGTGCTCGTAGGCCATCTCGGCTAGGGACGAGTGGATCTGATGATCGTCGATGGGTTCCTCGGGGTATGGCGAGAACAGTCTGCCTGCGGTAGCGGGAGCTGCTTCCATCTTACCTCTAGTCTGGCTGGTAGGGAAAAAAAAAATGTCACCAGCAGAAAAAAAGTGTGGTGCACGCCAATCATGATGATGAATTCATGCCTGAAAAGGAAAAACATCCCGCTTCCCACGTAGGCATGCATTCCTGGCGTCACCCCCCGGTGTAACCGCTTCTGGTCAGCTCTGGTGTCACCGATACGATGGGATAGCCTTGGTTGGCCTTGAGGTACAGTCCGCAATGCCATTTGCGTCCACCGCCTTGGGTCATCGGGTTCTTCTCAAGTATATCCTTGAGCTGTATGGATGCTAGAGATAGTTCGCCTTTGGGTACCTTCTTTACGCTAGACCTTCCGTCGGTCGGATACAGGGTGCTATCGACGCCTCCGGCTATCTGCAGGACGAGCCTGTGCACCCACTTGTGCTGGTAGACAAACTCCACCAGGGGATACATCGGGTCCCACTGTGTCACCGAAACCGCATGGGGTGACAGGTCCTGGTGAAACGATGCTCGGAACTTGGCCTCGATGTGTAGCGTTGGTAGTAGTGGGCGTGGGAGAGCCTGTTGATCCCCATCGGAGGAGGCCTGCTGAGTTACTTCTTCCATTGTCAAAGAAACACGCGCAACAAAAAAGTTTATTTTCCATAGCCGCCATCATAAAGTGTGACAAGGATCGAAGCTAGCAACCTGCTCACATCGTTCTCGGCGAGGATCAAGGCTTCCTCGTCTGCCCGAGTGGTGTCCGGGCCCTTGCGCGAGTTGGAGTTCCTGACCTCCAGGCACCTCTCCAGGGCGTCCCATTGCGTCTCCGTCAGGAGCATCTCTATCACCGGCTGGTGCGAGAAAAGTCTCCTCATACCTAGAGTCTTCTGCGTAGGCGCTTGACAGTACTGCCAGAAGAGGCCAAGTTCTCCTCCCATGTAGAATCGGTACGCACCCATGGCAGGAGGATCGACGCCGAAGCCATCGGTGCATAGGCATCCATCGTCCTCCCGGTGGATCCGCAGGTAGAAGCTCCTCTCAGCAGCCATGTTTTCCTCTTTCCTGTTGTGGTAACCGAGTTGCGCAAGGAAGGAATTTTTGTTTCCAGTTTGGAAGCCGTTAGATTTTATTGATTGGCGAATGCCGAAAGAACAAGTCCTCCTCACAGGAGAAGAGAGTTCCTCTGCAGGACGGACACGAGGATCCTGATGACATGGTTCTCCGCAAGGGTCAGGATGACAAAATCTTCCCATGTGGTGCTGTTGCCCTTGAGATCGTAGTCACGCTTCAGATACACGCACTCGGCGAGGGTGTCCCACTGCACTTGCGCCACCAGCACTTGGAAGTAGTCAGCCCTGATGGGCTCTCCAAGCGGTGGTGCCAGCTGGTATCCCCAATCGATGCCACCTAGGGGGCCTGTACCGAAGCGGTAGACACCCAGGGTCGGCGGATCGGCGAACGACTCGGTCCTAAGGTATCCCTCAGCATCAGGATAGACCCTCAGGAACACCTCGGAGCTGTTGGAACAGGATAACCCGGATAGGAGGAGCAGTAGTGCGATGGAAAGCACGAGACCCTCTTGAGTGGTGACCGTTGTTGTCCTCATGGCACTGGTGGAGAAATTTTGATGGTTGGAAATAGAAAAATTTGTTGATTCCATTTACTGCTATCCTTGTTCAAAGTCTGAGTACAGATAACTTATATAAGCATGTTGAGAGAGAGACCTCATCATCATCAACATGACTTTTTGATGGAACCACCACCCCTTAGGGCTTCCAATTCCTTGCAGATGCGCAGGTTGTCCTCCATCACCTTGCACATGTCACGGTGCAGGGATGCATTCATGCTCAGGTGGATCGACATGGTGTGGTACCACTCGTTGAGCAACCTCTCCACTCGGGACTTGTCCTCAGGGTCCTTCAGGGTGGCTAGCAGGCCGTCGGCCTCGGCCATCATTCGACTCAACGGCATGTACACCGAAGCGGGTACTCCCAACAAGCACTCTGGTGCTGTGGCATCAGGGTTACCAACATCCCCTCCTGATAAGCTGTTGCATTTGGCTTGCTGCTGCTGCATGCTTCCTTCTGGTAAGGATATGGTGTGATGATGAAGATGTCATCCGGAGAGAGATTGCAGGAGATTAATGGATATCCTGGAGGAGGTGTTGACCCACCAAGTGCCATCACTTCTTCTTCTTATTGTCAAGGTCGCCGAAGAACACATCCCACTTGGGCTCGAAGAAGCGCCCATCGGGCGGGAAGGGGAACTGCCGTGCGAAGGTGCGCAGGTAGGCCTCCACGGTGGGTGTCCCGAGCCCCACCAGCAGGATGTGGTGCCGATACCCGGCGTAGTCGATGGCGTCGAAGACCGGCCGGCCCTCGAACGATCGACTGGCAAGCGCCTGTCCGTACTCCTCCGAGGATATGGGGATGCGCGTGGTGATACGATAGTGGCTGCCATGCCTGCCGTACTCGGCCACCTCGAAGGTCTCGTCGAGGGGAACTCCCCGGGGATTGTCCATGAGGCCGTGGCTCCATCGCGCTCCCACCAGCCGCGCCGAGGCCACGGAGCTTCTCCCGTGTGCGGACCAAGGGTACATGTCATCCAAGTTGGCTTGTGGGAGGCCTTGCTGCTCCTCAGCCCTTTCGGTGGCTACCTGCCGTTGGTGCTGCGCCAGACCTCTGGCTATCATGAGCTTCTGTGCCAGCACTTCCTCGGGTAGCTCCTTTTCCTCCTCTGATGATCCCTCCACCTCCTCAAGAGAGGCTGGTAAGACGCTATCGATGTCACCGCCGCCATCGTCGATGGTAGGACTGCTAGGCCGCTCAACGGCAGAGGTGATGTAAGGAACCCTTCGGCGAGCGGTGTAGCCCTTCCGCCTGTCCCTTGCGAGCCTCGCCTTGGCCAGCCGATCGGCCTTGCGCGCCCCGCTGGGGTCATTCCTCTCGCGTTCGCGATAGCGGAGCCATCTCTGCTTGGCCTTGGCCGGATCCTCCGGCTTGCGCACTCTGGCGGAGGGAGCCCTCCTCCTACTGGAGGTGGGACCATCCTCCTCATCATCATCAACATCACCATGAGTCTCTTGGCCATCACCATCGACGCTCGCTCGTCGGGCGCACTTGTCCCTGGAGCGCTTGGCCGCGGCCATCCGCTTGGCCTTGAGCCGCCCGGTGGGGTCATTGGCCTCCCTCTCGAGCATCCTGGCGTACTTGAGCTTGCGCTTCAGCTTCTGCTTCAGCCTCTCCAGGTCCTGAAGGAGCACTGGCGCAGTCGAAGTTCTAGTAGTGGTAGTGGTGAGCACCTCAACAGCTTCCTCCGAGACTCGGTCCACCAGCTGAAGGGCCTCGATCTCCCTGTCGATCTTCTCATCGGCCTCCCGGGTGTCCTGCTCGACCATCTCGTTCTCGAGCAACTCCATCTCCATCATGGAGAGCTGGTTGTCATCGTGGTCCACCAGAAGTGGGAGCCCGTGCGCCTCGGCTATCATGCGATCCAGCGCGTACTCGGTGTCGATGCGCTGGCTGTCGCCCATGAACTCCATGAGAGCATCGAAGCCGTCATCGTCGATCGGGTGTATCCCATCATCTCTTGCTAGAACGGACACATCCGGTTGAGGGAACGGATTGTTGGTGCCACCCAGTGGCAAGGGGATATAGTCCCCACCAGGGCCAGACATTCTTCTCTGTCTCCGAGAGCGAGAGCACCATCATCTTGTGTGGCTAGCTAGCCTCATCACTCAAGTTGAGGATACCGGTGCACTAAAGTTGCTTTATATATCTCAAGCACCACCACCTATTTCAAACAGCCTCTTGAGGGCCAGGAAATCGTTGAGGAAGGCCTTCCACTTGTCCGGAAGGGCGCCCGGTGGAAACGGATACATCTTGGCGAAGTTGTCCAAGGTGTGCTTGAGCCCCTGGGACACTGTGCGGATGCCCAGGATCAGGATCCTATGGCGGTAGCGTCTCAGCGGTATCTGATAGATGATGACTCCTCCAGGGATGGATCTCTCCCGGAGGATCTCGTTGTAGCGTCCTTGAGACACCAGATGCCTGAAGACCAGGTGGTAGAAGCCCTGCTCGGTGTTTCTCACATACTCGGCTATCTCGAAGGTCTCCTGCAACTCGATGTGTATGTACGCCGGAGCGTGCCAGAAGTGGTACAGATCGTGTCCAGAGTCCTCAGGGATGACCTGGGTGTTTACCCACGGCGACAAGCGCCTCATCTGGTCCCTGCTCTGGTAGTGGGTGGATGCACCCCTTCGTCGTTCATCCGCGTGAAGCTGTGGATTCCATGGTAAGGTGGTCTCAGCATCCACCTCCTCCGAAGATGATTGTTCCACCACCCGTATGGGTGCCGAAGCGCTACCATTGCCAAACACTGAGGCATAAAGCGCGCTCAGGGAGTCCAATCTCTCATCAGGAGGAGGAGGGATGATGAAATCCTCCAAATCGAAAGGGGTTCCAAGTTCTGGCACGATCTCCTGAAGGTTCTGGGCGTTGCGCAGCTCCGTCACGCTCGGCTGAGGAGGGATGGGCGGCTTTGCCACCCTCTTCCTCCTCTTCTTGGGCGCCGGAGGGTTCTCCCTGCGTTTCCGCTCCCTGTGGCGCTTGACGCGCTCCCGGACGAGTCGGCGATTCCGCTCCTCGGGGGGCTCCTCCTTCTCACCGGAGTCGGACAGCTCCTCTTTGGGTTCCTCATCATCGGATTCCAAGACCACCAGCATCTCCTCCTGTGTGGAGGAGGAGGAGGCATGAGAAAGCAGCTGCATCGGAGTCACCGTGGGCACGGGTGTGTGCATGAAGCCATGGACCTGCTTCTCGATAGCGCTGAGCGTATCATTGGCCTCCCGAGCGCTTTCGGCGCCCAGGAACCCTAGCAGCACTGGCTCATTCTCCTCCTGCTTTATAGGAGGAGGACTGGTTCCCCTTGTGGCATTGTCATTCGCGATGAAGCGATCGATGTGGTCATTGTCGTCGTCATCGAACACGAACAGCGACAGGTCGAGATGCGGGAAGAATCCTCCGCCGTCACCATCCCCTGAAGGAGGAGGTTGCATGGATGCGTCCCAGAAGGAACTCTTTTATTATCTCTGAGAGGTACCCAAGAGAGAGAGAGAGAGAGTGCCATTCATGGATGTACCCACCAAACTCAGGTCACTCGCCGAAGTACACCAGCGAGATGCTCTGCGTCCGCTTGGCGAACAGGAAGACGTAGCACCTGTGTCCTCGGTGGAGCTGATGGAACCTCCTGAGGCATCTCCGCTGTCTGGCGCACAAGCCTTGGTAGGCCAACATGATGGAGATGGGCTCGCCTTTGCAAGTATTGCCAACAAGGTCCACCTCCTGGATGATGGTGTTCCGCTTGGTGCGGCCAACCTGCTCGCGCCATCGGAAGGGTGCGGAGCATCCCCGCATCCCGAGGATCCCCTCGCAGTAGGCTTGCACCTTCTCGCGCATGATCAGCTTGCCGTAGCCGTCCAGGCGGAGCTTGAACCATCCGTAGAGGGTGGCTATGCTCCTCTCGAACTCCTCGGTGAAGGCATCCCTGTGGAGGTCCTTCCTCTCCTGTGGGGTGATCAAGCCCACCTGGAGTCTGGAGATGCCGAGGGTACCCGCGATGTGGCCTTCTGCGGCCCACCGCTCCAGCAGGTCCTCTTCCCTGATGGACAGAGCCATGAGTGATTGATGTTTGAAAAGACTCTCGTGGGCCCTTTTTTTATTAGAGACTTGGCTCAGCAAGATCCTTCATGGCGGTTGTGACTCAGTAGGTGAGCATCATGGAGAGCGCCTTGCAGATGTGCGGGTAGAGTCCTCTTATGGGGTGCTGTGCACAAAGGGTTGATGCACTTGTTCTCCTCCATTGGAGCCATGAGAATTTATCTTCCACGATGGACAACAGGCTCACTTCTCTGAAGGAGGACATCATCTTCTCCCCCCCGGATCGATGGGTCAGGGGGATCCTGTGTCACACGGACAGCGCCCAGCTGGTGACGAGTCTGTACTTGGCGCTCGAAGGCTCCTGGAGGATGTCCTCAGGGATGCTCTACGAGTTCAGCCTCAACCGGCATGAAAGACGCTCCATCCGTTGCAGGGATGCATCTGCTGAACAGGGTGCGGTGACGCTAAGGTTCTATAGGGACATGGAGGACACGCGCTGGTTGGTGATGTTCGACCACACGCATGCTCGCACTTGGATTCTATCGGAAGAGGAGAGCCACACGTTGGATGAGATTGCCGCCATCAAAATAACTTTGAGGATGGAGGACTATAAGGCCAGAGATCGCAGACGCAACCACCTTATGGGGAGGGTCAATGCCTGCAAGGGGAAGATCAAGCTGGCACTGCTTGATCCAAGTCATCCGACGAACGCATCGATCATCAAGCATGGTATGGCTGAGCTACAAAGCGCGCTGGATGAGCTGAATAGCTCCTTCCCGGGTGACCACTGGAGTCCTACCGCTGAGGTTGAGATGGGACGCAAGTTTGGTTCCCGGATTCATCAATAAAAATCATTCTGGTTCACATTTGCGCCAAGGTGAGATTCAGCTTCATGCCCAGGAAATCGAGAAGCAGTGGTGGACACTCTCCGGTGGATACCAGAACACTGTCAAGTCACTGAGGGACAGTGGACCCCGTTGTCAGTGCTATGTGGACACCAGCTGGACTCAGCTGGAGGACTTTGTTAAACTGCATCCTGCATACGCTGAGAAACTTGCTGGTGCCAATCTCAGCCATGTGACATTGTTGTGAAACGGGCTTCATTCAGAGAGTACACACAAAATAAAAGTGTGTTGTTCCCTTCATGGAAGAGGAGCCATTGGTCTTCGACTATGTGAACCATCGTGGTGAGCTTCTACGCTACACGGGATACCCACGGGGGAAGGCTTTGTACCAGGTCAGCCAATGGTATCCGGATGACGGTGCGCAATGGTACATGCCCTTTGAGGTGCTGCGCGATGGCACTGTCATCAGCAGGACCTTTCAGCTGAAGAGGATCGTGTTCGTACCATAGTGTCTCATGAGACACTTGTCACTACAAAATACTTTGATTCCCCATTTCATCCTTGAGTCCTGGCTCCTCCATCAAATGAGGGAAGAATCTCCACACAGAAGAAGACAACTCAGGAAACGAGAGCGCTTCATGCGGATCCAGAGGAAGGTGTACACATACTTTGCAGATGGCAGCGACCACCGTGACTTGACACACTGCAGGGAGTGCGGTGCCTATCTTGAGGGGATCTCCCTCATGCCTTTGAGGCAACAGGATGACGATCAGGTGACGCTGAAGGAGATCATGTGCATCAAGTGCTATCGGCTTCTCTTCACCAAGGGCAAGAATAAAGTGCCTTGATTTCAATCCAATTTTTTGGATGGGGGTTTAGCAAAGCCTTCCTCGGCCATATGGGAACCATCGGGTAGGAGGAGGACACCTTGATCCTCCGAGTGCCATCCGGTGCTGCGCTTGAGCAGATCCTCTATGACCTTGGGTGTATCCGATGTGGAGATCACAGAAGGCCTCGTACGCCTCGGAATCCGGATCCAGCAGGGCTCTCACCTGGCCCGCCTTGGCCAGAAGTTCCTTCAAGGGAGTCGCTCCTTGCTTTGCAAGGAATTTACTCTCTGAAATCACGCATGGAGGATGATGACGGGATGCACCCAGCGGATTCTGATGCCGAGACCGAGGCATCGGATGCTGAGACCGACATCGATGACCCCGATGACCCCAGGCTGATGGGATTATCCGAGGTCCGCGAGGAGTATGAGATGGCCATGGCCAGGATCAAGGACACCATCGAGGCAGTCAAGCTGGAAGCACAACGGGCGCAAGAGTCGTGCGGGAAGACCGATGACAAGGCTCGCCAGCTGGGCGCGTTCTCCCACACCATGCGCAACTACATGCTCGGCGTCTACCTGGAGGGGGACGACGAGGTCAACGATGAGCACCCATCCGAGGGCATCGATGCTGCCTTGGCCAACGAGTGCTTCATGCCTCTGCCGAGAGGATTGCCCCTATGGGACGCTGAGATGCTGGAGGAGTATCGCTTCCTGATGCACGATCTGGCGCACGAGCGGAACCTGGCACAGCAAAGCGCTGTGAAGCAATAATACCCCCTCGAGAGAGTGTGGGATAGAAGCATCCACCCCTTTTATGAAAATAAATCCTCTCCGACCGTGATCATGTCTTGCCCATCAGACCCCCCATGACGATGGCTCGTGAAGATGGGGGTCCACCGTGCCTTTGCAGCATATTTGCACGCCCATGAGCCGACCTGGCTCCCCTGCTGGGGGAGGAGAGAAGGAATGGGATCCCGTTAGGAGCAACTATGTTCCTTCAGCGGACATCGATGACATGGAGCCCACTGCCGGCCAAGAGGAGGAGGATAACAACACTCGCTACGAGATGGTGACCATGTCTCCTGCGGAGGTCAAGCGCCGCACCTACCCGGATAGGGAGTCATATCTCCACGCTCGCGATACCATGCTCCGATGGAAGAAGCAATCCTCGCTTGGGAACCGCATCCAGGAGTACCATGATCCTCACACTGGCAGAGTGTGGCTAGAGGTTGCACACCCCGTGCAAGATCTGA
>Ga0209935_1003654_pt1 | contig 15410 bp, 29 predicted proteins | sample ThiBio_1000_plan_2_FD_183958 | JGI IMG/M metagenome (GOLD analysis project Ga0209935, IMG submission 183958) | Wastewater bioreactor microbial communities from Cape Town, South Africa - Thiocy_cont_1000_plan (SPAdes) | ecosystem: Engineered > Bioreactor > Thiocyanate-remediating >... | reverse complement strand
CGAGAACTGCTCCGAGTTCTCGGACTTTATGAAGAACACGGTGCTGAGCGAGGACGTGGCGCCCAAGTACCACAGCGTGCTCGACGCCGAGAAGGGCTCCGAGGACATTGCGCAGTAAGTGCGAGCCATGGCTACCTCCTACACCAACGACGCATTGCGTCATGCGCTGCGCCACCACCTCTCGCTCCCTCTCCTGAAATGACTAAATCACACTACTCTGCCGTTCCAATCCAATCCAATCCAATCCAATCCAATCTATCCACCAATCTCTCGATGGTTGCGTCATATCATTCAAGCACTGCACTGCTACGTCCACACGCGCTTTCTGCACCAGTAAACAATCGATAATCGATATTCGAGATATCGTGTTGGTGTTGGTTCATTCGCTCGTTCCGCCATTTGCACGCATCTCGTTCTTGCTCGATATCTCTCTCTCTCTCTCTCTCTCTCTCTGGGCACGATGCTCCGACACATGTACATCAAACTCTCACCATCACTACTCGAGCGTTCGAGTGATCAAGATGAGAGCAAGCATCCCGAGTTCTGGACCAACGAGTACGCCATCGTCGAACTCCAAGGCTCACTCGTAGCGAACGACACTGAAGAGGCGTCGCTCGACTCGATGCACCTTGGCTCGTTCACCATCAAGGCCAATGTATGAGTGCTCCATTGTCAAGTAGTAGTAACAGCAGTAGCAACACCCGCTGACAGCGCTACTCTGGCTGTGGCTCGTGATCTCCAGGGCGATCCGGTGTTGACTGTCGGCAACCTCCAACTCGACGGCCGCGTCGTGGCGCTGCCGAAGCCGCTCGCCATCATGCAGCGCGTCGAGGGCGAAGCGTCTCGCGCAGAACATGAAGGCCATCAGTATCACATCGTCGGCATCGTGCGAAGCAAGTATCTCTTCAAACATCGACCCAAGCCGGTCGCCAACGTTGCATCATCATGATGAAGCGAGAGCAACATCGAGTGTTGTATTGTACATACAAACAAACAAACAAACAAACAAACAAATACATTGAAGTAACAGTAGGAGTAGTGGCAGCGTATGGCGTGCATCATGTGTTGTTCATCGGTGTAGTGAACACGAGCAGGTCGGCTGGACCATCCTCATCGACCGTCGCCAACGAGTCGTATCGCAGAATGACGTCTTGCGTCGTGACCACCTGCTCCGAGAGTCGAATGTAATGCGGCATCACTTGCTCTTGCGATTGGTGCAGCCGGAAGCCGAGATGCGCCAGCACCACGACCTCATCACGCAAGAGCTCCTTGTGCGACACGGACATGTTCTTGCATATTGTCTGCGATGCATAGCGAGTGAGTGTGAACCCACCCAATCAGCGGACAGAGAACCGCAGCATACCTCGATGAATTGACGCACGAATGCCTTGGCTGTTGTCGAGTGATCGAACTTGCCAGCGAGCAGCAGGCTCGTTGCTGCAGACACGCAGATCGACGTCAGAAACGCGCGATGCCATTCTGATTGTCAAGTGTACGTACCAGCCTTGAGCTTGGCGTTGTCCTTCGAGACTCGGCGCTGGACAAGTACAACCGGAGAGGTCAGAATGACTCCAACTGATCGGAGGAAGCGAATGTGTGAGCGCATCTCTCGTACCAACAAGATCAACCGCTCAAAGTAGATGTGGCTCAAGGCGATGGTGCCAAAGTTCAGGCGCTAGCACCGACATACGTAATGAGTGCGAGCTCGTGCGATCTCGCTGCGTCGTGTACGTACGACCAACTGAGCGGTCTCGAGCATCTTCTTCTTGAGCTTTCGAATCATGGTCAACGTGAGTTGCGCCGGCAAGTCCGGATGTTGCGAGTGGAACTGCTCGTTGATAGCCTCTTCGAGCTCCTTCTTGCGCACGTAGGGAATGATGGATTCCTAGTGCCAGCGACAACAAGCGAGCGAGAGAGAGACGTCATTCGATTAGTCCAACAAGGAGCCTCGGTGATGCTGCAACATGAACGAGTGCGTACCCGCATGCCAGGCAGCGTCAACACGACTCGATGCTTGCCGACCGTGAGTGCTGGATCGTCGAGGAAGTCCGGTACGTAGGAACGTGCATCTCTGTCGATCGAGCACGTCAGCATCGGGCCCTCAACGTGACGTACGAGCTGTCGCATGTGCCGTACCCTCCACCTTGGACCGTGCCAGCGCCTCCCTTGCTGTAGTATCCATTCATCGACACCAATCACGATCAGTGACAAGATCGACGAGCTCGGGGCGACCTTGGGCATCGTACCGAACTTCGAGTTTGATCGGCTTCTTCTTCTTGTTCGCGTTGTAGCCAATGACCGACGACACTGCGAAGGGCGATTGCTGTTGTTGTTGTTGTTGTTGGTCATATTGGACCCGTCAGTAACTCATCGCCATCTCAACGTCAATCGGATTCAATCGGATTGCATACATGCTTCGCTGTCCGGAAGACCATACGGTAGTGTCTCTCGAATCCATAGTTCCTATCCACATCGAATATTCGATCCATCCATCAAGCATTCGATCGAAGCAGTTAGCAAGCATCTCATCGAATGATTCGCTCAATCGATCAATATCGAGCCAAGAGAGTCTCGATCCATACGTGATGAACTCGGTCTTGTCTCGAGGAGATAATAGCGCCAACGGTGCAGGGACTCTCGGTGCTTTCGAGGGCGAGATCGGATTCATGAGCGCAGCCGCGACAGCGGCGTGGTTCTTCAAGATCGACGAGGGTCCGACAGCTGGCGAGCCAGGCTCCGAGCCCGATGATCCTTGCGCCTCGGAATCCGAGCCACGAGTCGCGTACTGTCCGAAGGGAGTCGGCTTGATGGTGGGTACTTGCTGGTGTGGAGCTGTGGACGTGCGTCCGCTCGTTGGTTGGATGGATCGTGTGGTCGCGATCGTATCTGCGCAAGCACACACGTACCTGACAGCAGCGGAGGCGTTGCATCTGCGCGATGAAGCGCTGGCTTGCCCTTGAACCAGACTCAAAATCAGCTATCGGTGATCGATTGGAGGGCGCGCAAGATATAGAGACGCCGAGTACGCACCACCATGGTCGAAGGTAGGTCGTCGAATGGTCGGATATCGACGCCGTTGAAGCTCTGCGACACGAGTCTGCGCGAGGTGTCGTCGACCGAGCCCGCGACATTGCGAGGCGATGTGGGTCCGACGCCAACGCCATGAGTCGAGACCTTTCGTTTGGATGGTTGGATCTCGATCGGTGCCGTGGGAGGCTGCACGAAGGCCGACTCGGGTATGGGCGGCCGCTTCTTGGGAGCGGTCGAGGCCTTGACTCGATTGGCCGAGCCCGTGAGCGAGATCGAGGTCAGTAGATTCAGCGCGTCGAGCTGGTGCGCCATGACCGCTGGAAGTTCTTCCCTTGTTCTACGACTACGATGACGGACGTGATTGAGAGGTGGTGTTGATGAGAGAGTGAGGGAGTGAGAGAGAGAGATGGGTTCAGGGTCGAGAGAGTGGTTGTGGTTGGGAGGTGTGCGATGCGAGAGAGCAGCAAGCGAATGATGCTGGTGAGGCAGTTCGCACTCGCTTATCTATCCAATCCACCCAATCTATCCAATCTATCCAAGCTGTCACTCGATTGGTATCTGCTCCATCGTCGGTCGTCGGTGGCTACTCATGGAATCCATCCTGAGAGTATATTATTACATGACGATGCAGGTGCCTCCGCCGTTATCGCCGAGTGTCTCCTCGTGCTGCTCGTCGTCTTCGGCATTCGCGTCCCGGTCGTGCTCGTCAACGGCAGCGTGGTCGGCTTGCGGCACCGAGTTGGCCGCGGCATTGCTGTCTTGGTCAGTGTTGAGTGGTGCGTCGGTGCTGCCATCGAGATTGGTGCCGATGCCAGAGGACGACGACTGCAGGCTCTCGGACATGGGCGCTGACTCATCGTCGTCGTCGTGGTCGTCGTCGCCATCATCATCGACAGCCGAGTAGGTGTTGGAGGTGCGCCGCTTGTCAGACGACTGGTGCTGATATAAGCTCGAGGGCGGCATGCGAGTACCGAACATGGCAGAACGAGGGAAGCCTGTGAGGCTGCCTGGATCGAGCGGGCATGAGGGCGGCGACTCGTCGTCATCGTCGTCATCGTCGTCGTCATCGTCGTCGTCGGCATCGTTGTCGGAACGCGAGAATCGACTGTACAAGCGCTTGCGCTTGCCGATCTTGTGCTGATAGAGATTGCCGCTGCCGCCGTAGGCGTCGCTCTGGTAGGCGTGGTTGTCGTGGTGCGAAAGAGACACCGATACCATGCGCGACGGTGTGGTGTCGGTGTCATAGTCGCCGTCGATGCGGTTGCGCTTGGGCGATGGCGTGCTGAACGAATGACCCCAGCCACCGTGTCGCGAGCGAGAGGCTGCCGACTCGCTGCTGCTGTTGCTGTTGCCGCCATTGTCACGACTCGAGAACAGCGAACTGAGCTGCTGCTGAGTACGATGGTTGCGCGACATGAATGCGACGCCGTCGGTGTGCACTGGTGATGGCGGAGGCGCACGTAGATGCGGCGGCTGCTGCAGTGGACTGGATGCCGAGCGCCCCACTGAGGCGAACGATTGCGTGGCCTTGCCGTTGATCGAGGTGCTAGCACCATTCCCGTTGGGAGATGTCGTTGGCGACGATCGAGTCGACAGCGGCGTAGTCGGCACTGCAAAGAGTGGCGACTCGCGCTGTCGCCTGTCGAGCTGGGGTGAATGGAACTGCAACGATCCGAGAGAGGCGGCCGCGGTGGGAGTCGACTCACCTCGTGGCGGCGTTGATAGCGACAAGGCAGCAAGGGACGCTGGTACGCTCGCCGACGAAGCAGGAGAGCTCGTACGCGCGAGCGGCACCGACGACGACGACGACGCCAGCGCGACAGCAGATGATGGTGCTCGCGTCGTCACGTGGAAGGCGCCATTCGACGGGAGACCCAGCATCGCAACCGCGCTCGATTGACTCGGTGCTGCGACGGGACTCGAGATCGATGGCGCGTCGGGTTGCTTCATGAGTCTTGCGCCGAACGAGTTGACGGGCGACACGAGAGACGGCGACGCCGGCATCGATGACGTAGCAGCGTGTCGGTGTCGATGGTGTCGATGCTTGGGCGGTGTCGTCGGGCTGGCGACAGCCTCCAGGACTGTGGTCGACTGACGCAGCTCGGTGATGGCCTTCATGAGGCACAGCCGATCGAACAAGCGCGAGATGCCCATGGCCTCGAGGTGCTTGTCGTCGATCATGTTCTGCACGCGTTGCAGATGCACTGTGGTCTCGAAGCCGTGTTGGAACAGTAGTTGCGCGATCGAGGCATCGAGACCGTGCATGCCACACCAAGTCGTAATATCCATGATGATCGTCTTGTTGATGTCCCACTCAATCTCTATATCACTCACTGTTCTTGACTGGTGCCCGAATCTCTCGCGAGAGTGAGATCTGATCCGATGCTGCCACCAGATATCCGAATGCACCCAGGGAGTAAGCGAGTATTGAATCAGTGTATGGCAGCTCCCCCAGAGATGAGAACACAACTGTAAACTCGATCACATAAGAGTGAAGCGGAGTGAGTGTGAGCAAGTGAGCGAGAGCCAGCAACCAAACAAATGAACCTGCGCTGAGAGTGAGAGAGAGCGAGTTCTAGGAACAGTGCCATCGCTATCGAGCTGCTTCATTCATTCGATCATTCGCTTGCTGCCTCGCTACCGCACGCACACACGTCAGCTACTTTCCTACGTGTCTGATCCATCCATCCATCCATCGATACTTCTACTCGGTGAGATCGACTCTTATCTCGTGCTTGTCGAGTGCTATCTCCTGCATAACATGGGCTTGTACGTATCAGTATCAATCACGGTGTTTCTGCGTGCACTATGCGTTCGTTCCTCGTGTTCCATCCAAGCTCGGCGTCGATGCTCATCGTTCGATCGATCGACGACGGTATAGCCTCTTCAATATCCTGTTTGATGCTGCGGTGCTGAGCTCGGCTGCTGCTGGTCTGCGACGAGCGACTGGTATCAAGTATGTTGCTGGTAGTGCTGGAACGCTCGCTCGCTCGCTCTAACCCACGCGTTGCAACGACAGCCTGAGCCAGATGGCACGAGCGCGAGTACAACATCCTGGTTGGCAGGCTGCCGTGCAGGGATACTTTGGTGTTGGTACGTGCAGCATGTGTGTGAGGGTGTGCGTGTCCCAAAGTGATTGGATTGGATTGGCATCTGATGTCATGGCGATGCAGGTGAGTGGATCGTCACCAAGTCGCTGGAGTTTGTGAAGAGGCAGCAGCCGAGTGCGCCGCCGCCGCCACCTCAGAGCGGCCGCTCGATCACCGATCGCGACAAGCCCCAGAACTAGATGATGATGATGTTGTTGTTGAAGTTGTACCCCCTTACGACGCGTGTATCGGATCGCCATACATTGTACTGAATGGAGGAGATTCGCGTATCGAGGTTCTTCTTGAGTTGTTATTACTACTACGGTTGCGGTTGTTGAGGTTGGGTCGCTCTGGAGCATTGCGGCATGGGTTCAGCTTCGCTTGCTCCTGGCTCTGGCGGTGGCACTGGTCGATCGCGTATGTTCTATCGCAGTCGATGCGGGTTGATGGCTCGTTCATCTTCGCCCTCCTGCGTGAGCAACAAGGGTAAGCAAACGAACTCGCACTCGCATGAGGGGGTTGCTTCGGACACGTACCACTCCCCAGGGCGCGGGGGAGTCGTAACGATTGAGCCGCTTGACTGCATACGAGTCTGCTGCGGGCACAGTCGATGGCGCCGCGGCCGCGGTGGCAGCAGCAGCGGCGGCGGGAGGTGCTGGACGGCGCTTCTCGGGCGTCACGGGCGCCGTATCGCCCCACGCAAATATGTCCATCGACGAGGTCCTGTCCGACGCTGGTCAGCACCACGATGCGCGCGCAGTATTGTTATTGTGCGTACTGTTGTCTGCTGTCAGCCTTGGCCGGCGTGACCTTGATCTCATCGACCGCAGGCTTGGATGTGTCGTTCCACACGAGCAGATCGTGCGCCGAGCTCGACGGAATCACGGTGGCGTTCGATACCTTGGACTGCTGGTCCTCATCGCCCTTGGTCTTGGTCCATGCAATGACATCGCGCTCGGCCCTGTTGGTGGCATCGCACATCATCACGAGCAGCAGCAGCAGCGTCGACTTGAGTGAGTGTCGGTTCGAAGTGCCGATCGCGCGGCCATTCGTACTGTCCATCGGCCGTGTAGCCACCGACTGAATGCAGGCCCTTGCCGCCCTCAGACAGCGGCTCGGGCGCCACCTTGGGTTGGCTGTCCCAATCAAAGATCACGCCCCTATCGAGTCCACAACGAGTCAATGAATGACGGCGAGAGACGATGAGTGCCGACGGCCACCGGCACGTACGAGTGCGAGGTGTGGTGCGCCGCCTGCACGACCTCCTTGGCAGCGGTCGGTGCACTGACGGGTCGAAGAGCCGAGGTCTCGCGACACAACTCGACGAAGGTCACGCGCTCTCCCGAGCACAACCGCGCCAGAAGCTGAATCGTATCAGCGCCATCCATCATCAGCATCGGTTCAAAGTGTGGAATGAATCGAGCATATTGCGTGTCGTACAAGGTTCAGGTGCGCAGAGGGCTCGAGCTTGGCGTGTCTCAGCCACGAGTGGAAGGTCGGTACGTTGATCTCGTCGTTCAACAGCGCTCGAATCGCCGAGTGGTACGACGCTCTGCGAACGTGAGTGTGTGAGAGAGTGCGATCGAGTGTGTGTGTGAGAGAGTGCGATCGGGTGTGATCGAGAGAGTGTGATGGTCGTACCCAACCAGGTTATCGGGCAATGGATGGGCCTGTGGTGCTTGGACCTCGTGTCGCTCTCGTTCAAGCTCGGGCTCCTTGGTCCACGTGATGACGTCGGTGTCTGAGCACGCCGCAATCGAGCACGATATCAGCAACGAGCGATCGATAGCTAGATCGATAGTTCGAGAGGGCGGGATGCATCGGTACCCGAGTAGGCGTTGAGCTTGGTGCCTGAACGTGAGGTCTCGAGCGATGGCGTGTGATGGAGAGGCAGGATGTCTGTGCTCGAGCTCGGGACCTCAGCTTGATGCTGATGGTGCTGTTGCTGTTGCTGTTGTGGAGGTTGCTGCTCGTTGGACGCGACGACAGGAGCAGCAGCAGCAGCAGGTGGTGCAGAGTCTACAACAGCGGGTGTAGCAGCAACACTCACAACGACAGGTTCGGCGACTACAGGAGCCGGTGGTGCCGGGGGTTCGGAGTAGAGGGCCTTGAGCACACGCGGCCACGGGATCGAGGCGCCGGCTTCGACCTGCTGCACGAGCTCGACGTAGCTCGCTGGCTCGAGCGATACTCCGAGCTCGCGCACCTTGCGTCGAAAGTCGGCGGCGCTCGCGAAGCCTAGTTCGAGACGACCGAACTCGCCTTCGATACGCTTCTCGAGCGCTCGAAGCGTCTATGATCGTGGGGAGAGAGTGTGTCGAGTGAGCGAGCTTGTGTGAGTAGGTTGGATTGTCCATCATCGTTGATATCGAGAGATTGAGGTCGAGTTGAGGTACCTGAACGTGCTTCTCGTATGACATGGTACTGGAATGATCACTTGAAGGAGAAGGGTGTGGAACCTATTAACCTATCGTCCTCGTAGTCCTCGTTGATATCGAATGATACAGGTACCACGACGATGACGACGATGATGATGCGCGAGCGATGCGGCCAACAACAACAACAACGAGATCGACATCGACGTCGCATCATCTTCTTCATCAGCCGCCTCGCTCTCACACGCATCACTCTCACTCACTCACTCTGATCAATCCATCCCCCAATCAACCGATCCATCCACTCAACAATCAATCAATCCATCCATCCATCAATCCATCCATCCACCAATATCGCTCCCCTCGCAAGAGCCCCTTCAAACTCGAGAGAGTGAGCGACCTCGCGTCACCATCAATCCAACTCCCACACTCACCCAAATAAACATGAGCAGTAGCAGTAGCAGTAGCAGTAGCAGTAGCTCGTTGAGCGATAGCTTGACGCAAGTGGCACTCAAGAAACGACCCAAAGGCCAAGTGTATGGCTTCGGATCCAACGAGACATGGGAGCTCGGTCTCGGCCAGAACCACGAGAACCAATACGCGCCGGTGCTGCTCGACGACCTGCTCAAGAAGAAGGTGATCCACATCGCGGCCGGTGGCAGGTTCTCGGCGTGTGCCACTGGTACGTCGCTCGATGATGACGGTGGTGATGATGGCACTCATGTATCGGTGGCACGATGTCGTTCGATGCGTAGCTGCGGGCGAGGTGTACGCATGGGGCCGCGGCACCGAGGGACAGCTGGGCAATGGCGACATTGCGACTGGCTACTTCCCCAAGCGAGGTACCTCGTGCCCGAGCGACTCTGCTGCTGCTGTTGTTGGTGTCTGATGCATCACATCTCGTTGCGCGGATAGTGGTCGGTGTGTTGAAGAAGAAGAAGGCCGTGTTGTTGTCGCTGGGCCAGAAGACTGGCTTCGCGGTGCTTGGTACGTGTCGAGGGTCGACATCTCGACATTGAGGTCGACATCTCGACATTGAGGTCGACAGCTCGACATTGACATCGAGGCCTCCCCCTTGCAGAGAAGAATGCCGGCGTCGTATCATGGGGCAACGGTGCCCTGGGTCAACTGGGTACCGGCGAGTTGAATGCCACCTCGTATCTGCCACTCATGATACCGGTGTTCGTCAAGCGAAAGGTGCTGTCGCTCTCGTGCGGCATCAACCATTGTGCGGCGGTCGTTGTGTGCCAGGACGGCAGCAACGACACCGAGGTCTTTGCTTGGGGCGACGGCAGCAACGGCAAGCTCGGTAACCTGATCGAAGACGTACGCACACGCACTCGCACTCCGAGCGACGGTCGACTCACGAACGAGTCATGTCATGCGCGATATGCTGCACACTCGCACAGCCACAACCGACACCAGTGCGAATCGAGGATCTCAATGGCTGCAAGGCCAAGTCGGTGCATTGCGGCTCGGAGTTCACTGCCGTGCTGACATGTACGTCGCATTTGCGCGCAAGAGGCGAGCATTCGTGCTGGCGACAACAGCCGATTGATGGCTGGCACCTGCCTGTTGCTGTTGTTGTTCTCGTCCAATCGGTGTAGCTCGAGGTGACGTGTACACGTACGGCAAGAACGACAGCGGCACTCTGGGCCATGGCCATCAGGTGGCAGTCAAGAAGCCCCTGGCGATTGCTGTACTCAAGTATGCCCATTGAATCACGACGGTTCATTCGCTGCATTGCATTGACGCGATGGATTCGATTGAATTGACGCGATGGATTCGATTGAATTGCACACAGTCCATTGGACGTGGTAACGATCTCGGTCGGTTGGGATCATATGGCGGCAGTGACCGAGGACGGCGAGCTGTTCACATGGGGCTACGGCAGCAATGGTCGCCTCGGCCACGGCGACGAGAAGGACCAGCACAAGCCCGTGCGTGTGCAGTGGTTCACTGACAACTCGATCTTGATCCGTCGCGTGCGTTGTGGCGGCCATCACACGATCGCCGTCGCTGGTACGCCTGGCACGCGCAAGCCAGAGAGCATTCGGGCGTGCCAACTTGCTCATATGCACGTCGTGGCATACATCAGATGACGGCTCGGTGTATGGATTCGGTTGGACGCACTATGGGCAGATCGGCATCGGCCCGATCGGCCATGGCGAACAGGGCGAGCTGCTGCCTCGGCTGATCGAGGGTCTGCAGGGCCACCGAGTCATCGAGGTGGCAGTAGCCGAGCAGCACACGTTGGTGCTGAGCAACCCGGCGTAGCGCAGTGTAGTTGTACTCCTAGATCATTAGTTCGACGCTGGCGAGCGAGTTAGCAGTGCTGAATATGGCTTTATACTGTGGTCGTCATTGTTGTTGTTGGTACAAGCCCGAACTCGATCGCTAGACGACGATGAATAGATTGCTAGATTAGATGCGAACGGCGAATGACGAATGACGAATGAGTGATTGAGTTCAGGCAGCGTAAAGGAATGGCATGTATGGGGAGAGGGAGACACACACAAAAGGGTTCGATATACAGGCAGCATCACGGTTGGTATGTACAAGGCGCCATCGACGCACGCCTCAATGCGCAATGACAAACTCATGGTCAGGCGGCAGTACGCCAGCAAAGGCCTCGTTGCATTGCGTCATGAGCGCCGAGATGCGTAACGCGAGCTCCAGCACGTCGGTCGGCGACGAGACGCCGAGCTCGCGCATCTTCTCGTGCAGCATCGAGCGCTGGTGCACGGGCCGCCACTTGTTCTTGAGGCGCTGACGCAGCTTGTCGCAGTTCTTGGGCGAGCCACGCGCAATGGCCGCTTGCAGGAACTCGCACAGCTCGATGATCTGCTGCTGCAGCGGACACGCGTTGTACGGGTCGCGTGTACTGCCGAGCGGCGACGACGAGGTCGACCACGAGGTGGCGCTAGTCGAGTCGCGCGACTCCTGCTCTGCGCGGAAGCGCTCCAGCAAGTCGCTGCTCGAGAGCTCCTCGAGCTCGTCCATCTCGTCGTCGTGCTCCTCGTCCCACGAGTCATCGGCTTCGTCATCGGTGAGCGCGCGCGCAGCCGACGACGCCGAGCGACCGACGGTCGGCGTGCCCTCGTCGACTGTCAGGTCGTTGAAGCTCTCGTCGTACGAGTCGTCCTCCTCGCTCTCGTGCTCACCGGAGCCAGATCCACCGCTACTGCGATGTTTGCTGTTGTGATGAAGGTGGTGAAGGTGGTGAAGGTGGTGGTGGTGGTGAGCACCGTCGCTGCAACGGTGGCTCGAGTTGGTGCTCGCGTGATTGTCGGTGGCGGCGGCAGCAGTATTGTTGTTGCTGGTGTTGTTGTTGTCGGCTGGCGTCTCGTGGTTGGCGGCGGCAGCATCATCACCGTCTTCGTTATCGTGGCTGTCGGCGGCATCGTGGATCGAGCGGTTGGACTGCCACGCTTGCGAGATGGTTGCCAATGTATCGGCCAGCATGTCGTACTCATCGTTGCCGAGCGAGAATGTCGTTGAGAGTCCTGTTGCGTGGGCCGCGCGTTGAGTGAATGAGGCGCTGCAGCTGCAGGTCACGCGGCGCGGAGAGAGAACGCTCGCAGCACATACCGTCATCGCCCAAGTTCGAGTCGAGCAAGTCGGCGAGAGCATTGCGATGCGACTCGCTCTCCGGTTCCGACGGCAGATCCGACGCCACGAGGTTGAGTTGTTGCAGCAAGGCATCGAGATCGAGCGATTCCGACTGGCGCAGAGGCCGGTCCTCGATGCTGACATGCTCGGCAGGCTCGGCGCTCGGCGCCTGCTCCATGACCGGCGGCAGCGGAGCGCAGTCAGTCGGTGCCTCGAGCTCGTCGAATTGCTGCTTGTGCAGCTTGCTCGATGGCGCAGTCTGCTTGGTCTTTTGCTGTTGTGGGGTGGCGATGAGGCAGCATCGTGAACGGCAGTGAGGTTAGCATCGACGAGCGCTTGAGAGCGATCATTGATTGCGAGGACATTCAATCGTTCGCACGTACAGCACGCAGCGAACCCGAGATGGCGCTTGCAATCTCGCGACACTTGGATGGATCGTTCAGGTCGTCCGGGTGAATGCCGCTCGATAGCAGCATGGTACGCCATTCAGGTCCGAGCTTCTCAAACTACACGAATGACCACACACGAAAACACACGAAAGCACACATTGGATCCAATGCATTGGTATCGAGAGCGATTGAGCGAGAGATTGCTGGTCAACCAACAGCAACGGCGGATGGGCACGTACGACGCCGCTATCGTGCTCTTTCGATAGTTGATGGTGTTGTTGGCTCGAAGACTCGACGCCTCGTGGGGTCAACTGGTTGTTCCAGCAGCATCCATCGTAATAGATGGTTAGAGATAGCAGCATCCATCCAGAGCGCCATGCCGTTAGCGACATCATCAGAAACATCATCGATATGATCGAGATCACGCAGGTTGCAACCAACGCGAGATCGATCGCATCCAACTCGTTCAAGGCATGTCTTGCTCCTCGATCGATTCTCGATCGATTCGAATGGATCTCTATCGCATGGATGGATGGATGGATGGCTGTTGTACCTTCTTGAGCTTCTTCTTGAGGTCGGAGAAGACGCCCTTGTCGCTCGCAGGCGCGTCGTTATTCAACGACTTGAGCGTCGGCAACGGACCATGACCCGTACTACTACTAGCTGCTGTCGGTGTTGTTGTTGTTGTAGCGGCTGTCGCGGCTGCAGTCGAAGTGGCGGCTGAGATTGTGGTCGAGGATTTGCCGGCTGCTCGCGCTACTGCTCAAGTATCCAAACGCGCGATACGATCAGATATCGCAACGACAACGAGCTCTCTCTCTCGGCCTGTGGTTCTATCTCTTGCAGGGGACTCCCTCGTAGGGTGTGGATGCGATGTGGTAGCATGTGGTGTCGGTACCAGAAGCCACGAGATCGTCTTGGAAGCGAAGGAGGTACACGTGCTTGGGTCCGCTCTTGACCAGCGGGAAGAGCGCCGACGGTATCGGAGGCACCAGCTCCTCCTGACCCGACTCGTTGCGTACGACGATGACGCTCGGTCGCTTACCGTCGAACAAGAAGGTCAACAGCGTCATGAAGCTCTTCTCGTCGCTACGTTGGCGCACACGGACTTGCTTGATCTCGCCCGTGATCGAGTCTTCGAGTTGTATCAGCTTCGACATGATGGCTCGAGGACGATAGAAGGACACACGCGCTCTCTCGCTCTCGCTCCACACGCAGTGGGGGGTTTGGAATGACTAGTGGGGTGTGTCTCGATGGAGTATAGAGTGGTACTCGAGAGCTACGAGAGAAGGAGTGTGTGGCTGACTAATGTGCTGCTGCTGCTGCTGCGAGCGGGAGAGCGAAGGAATGAAGCTCTGCTGAGCGAGTGCTGCTTCCATCTTCAAATCCAATCCAATCCATCATTCATTAAAACAAAATACAACTCATCAAGGTGGTTGAGGAGGGTGGCGATGGTGGCGGTGGTGGTGGTGGTGATGGCTGAAGAGGTGGTTGGTTGGTCATATGTATGGCCTCGATACGGGGTCAACCAAGTGTGCATATGAGATAACAATACTACTGAACGAGCCTCGCGGCGTACTGGCGAGCCGCCTCATTCATCGTCGCTGCTGCTGTCGTCGGTGCGGATGTTGGCGAAGCGAGCCTTGAGTGCGTCGCCAATGTTCATGGGTGCCGGCGCTGGTGCCTTGCCACCACCGCCGCCGCCGCCGCCGCTCTTGGACTTGGAGGCGGCAGGCGACGGCTGCTTGTGCTTGTCGACCTTCTTGAGCGCCTTGCCCATTCGAATCGACTCGAGCAGCGCATTGCGGCCTTGTTGCGGCTGTGGCACTGATGGACGGCAGAATGGGCGTAAGTGAGTGGGAAGCCGAGATTCGCAGCAATGCAAGAGAGCGTACGCTGGACGTTGGCAGGAGGAGGCGGCGGCGGGACAGGTGGCGCGGGAGGCGGAGGCGGAGGCGGCGGACCTCCGCCCGAAATGGGCGCCGTCGAGACGGGCGGCAGCTGTGTGCTGGAGTGCGACTTGGTGGAGGGCGCTCGAGGCGAGATTGGTGGCGAGGCAGGCGTGACAGTGGAGCGAGTGCTGCTGCCACTGGAGGGCGAAGTGGTCGCAGAGACCGATGGAGCGCCTGCGAGTGCTGAAGCGCCAGCGGTGTTGACCGAGGCCGTGGCGGTGGAGCTTGGCCGCGTGACCGACGCCACGGTGTTGGCCTTGACGACAGTGCGGCGCGGCGACACGGTGCGCTGCACGGCAGCCGATGACTTGCGCTGCGCCGAGCTGGCACTGGCTCGCGGCGACACGATCGGGCTCTTGGCTCCCGAGCCGTCGTCTTCCTCGTTGTCTTCGGCCGGCGCTTGCGGCGGCGTGCGAATGTCTTGCAGCATGGTCGGGATAGTGGCGGCAACCTCTTGCAGAAACTCGCGAGCGCGCTTCTTGAGCTTCAACTGTGGGCACACACACGCAAGCAAGGCGTAATCAGTACAACGTGGCGACCAACAGCAAGCTGCTCCTGCTGGCCAGCGGCTGTGAGTGTATCGTACCGGCTGCACCTCGGGCAAGGTGAAATCGACCTGCGAGAAGACCGGGAACTTGAGGAGGTCGCTGATGGTCGGCGGCGAGGCGTCGGGCGCCGGCTCGAAGATGCACTTGAGCACCTCGTAGAAGGGCTTCGGGCACGTAGCAGGAATGGGCGCGATGCCTCCCGTTCGCGAGGTCGGCTCTACGAGGCGTGAGTGAGCGAGTGAGTGAGAGACGCCAGTGCTGGTCAACGCGTGGCGTCATGGGCGCGCAGCACGTACTCGAAACGCCAAGAGCCAACTCGTACAGCAAGTGTCCGAAGCACTCGACCTCGGGCTTGGCATTCGACTCGAGAAAGTAGAACGGCGCCACTCCGAGCAACGTGTTCTCGACCTCCGAC
>Ga0209935_1003650_pt1 | contig 15436 bp, 16 predicted proteins | sample ThiBio_1000_plan_2_FD_183958 | JGI IMG/M metagenome (GOLD analysis project Ga0209935, IMG submission 183958) | Wastewater bioreactor microbial communities from Cape Town, South Africa - Thiocy_cont_1000_plan (SPAdes) | ecosystem: Engineered > Bioreactor > Thiocyanate-remediating >... | reverse complement strand
TCTACTTGGAACCACCTCGAGTTCCCTCCAAATAAGCACTCAAGCGAATATGGGGAGCATTTACTAAAAAACGTAGGATTTTCGGTGGTTTTTAGCATATTTTTGCAATCCTGCAGGCACAGGATAGGTCGGATATGGGAAGTGAATAGTGCGTTGGATAGAGCTCGTCGAGTTCTACTTGGAACCACCACAAGCTCACTTGGAACCAGCACTCAAGCGAATATGGTGAGCAAATACTCGAATATGGTATGAAAATATCCTACGTGAAATATATGTGCTAAAAGAACGTCAAGTTTTCTATACATCCGTCTAATCGAATTTGTATCTTTATATACTTGTTTTCTGTTCTGATTTCTTTTTTATTCTCTTTCGTTTTTTCTTATCGCTTCCATTTTACTCTCTCTTTTCTTCTGCGTACCATTTCTTTTTTCTCTCTCTTTTCTTCTGCGTACTTTTCTTCTGCGTACCATTTCTTTTTTCTCTCTCCTTTTTTTCTTCTCGTCACATTGGAACGTCACAATTTTTGTCGTGGGAGGACAGATACAAAGTTCAAATAATGACGGTTAAAAAAATTATGCACAACAACCAACCGTACAGAGAAAAGGAAAGAGAAAAACAATAGAAATAAATGATAAGACAAGGAAATTTTATGCGTTTTTAGTATTCGTACTGACAGAAACTCTAATCACTCATCGTTGCGGTATTTTTCTCATTTTTTTTTGATTTCTCTTTCTCGTTTTGTGCTTTTTTAGTAATGCATTTGTGATAAAATTTGCATGACATGTTTTTAATTTTTCGTCACTTGACATCTAACATAAATTATCATCTATATCAATATTCGGCATTATTGCCTCGCAATCTTCTCTAAAATACACATTTTTTCAAGAAGAAAAAGACTAATCGCAATAAAAACACCACGAAATTTTTTTCGTATCTTTTTTCTTAGATGACTTTTTCTAGCAATTTCTATAAGCCATCTATTTGCGTCTAAATTAATTTTCTCTCTCATTGCTTAGTTTTATTCACCTTATTGATGCTGAAATTCAAACTATTCATTTGAACAGAATTTTCGTCTTGTTTCTGAATAACGTACCTTAACCTATGAATTGAGTCGTTTTTATTTCCAGTCCACAATCATTTGATTTATGACTGCTTAAATACTTGAAAACATTTGTTAGATGGCATTCGAATATTATTTATTGTTTATATAAATATTCTTATACAGCGGCCGAAATTCTTCCACCCATAGATTCAAAGTGTGATTGTCTTCAAGAAGGAAAAATCGAAATAAACAAAATTTGCTATCCTGTTGTATTTTGAACTGATCTTTTCTAGTTTTTGGTTATTATTTAAGCACGTTGCATATATGTTACTACGTGATATCAATGATGCCAAAAAAGAAAAATTACAAAACAAACAATTTCTTTTCTCTCTGTTTTTTTTCTCTTTCACTATCCGATTACTATGACTGAAAAATGCTTTCTTTGACTCTCAAGGCACCACTTTCGAGTATCGAAAAATACTGGATACTAAATTTTAGACAAATGAATGACCAACTAACCGCTTTGATATAAAAACGTGCGGTATTTACAATATTACTTTTTATACTATCGGTCATGGGACAAAACATACACGAGCTATCTACATTCATCTCAGTAATATTTCAGTTCATATTTGAGAAAGCACAGCAAGAACTGATCTATTCATTCGTAATCTATACATACTTGTTAATTGTATTGTCAGATCTTGCAGACTCCGAGTGAATAATCTGTTTAGTTGAAGAAAGATCTAAAACCAAAAGAGACCGTTGTGAAACGATCGATTCTTAGATGTACACGTGTTGCGGAATCTTTTTTTGCTTTATATAAAAGGGGTTCCTACAGGCGTAAATGGTCAGACGATAAACAAATATTGAATAATCACAAACGTTTCAATTTCTTTCTTTCTTCTATTCTTATACTGCTCGAAAATTTTGAATCAGCCATAAATTCGTTTCTTTTCTCTTTTTAGTTTCAATAAAAATAAGTTAGAAAAGGTTTTTTTTTCATGTAACTAAATCAACGAAAAATGAATATATACGATAACTTAATCACGACTATACCTTTTTAAAATAGCAACCATTTCAATTATCGTATTTATGACATTCACAATGTAAATATGTTCTGTACTATGACGACAGAACAAAAAAAATCGAACACAAAAATGTAACGAATTGACTCATATACAACTCAATATTCGATGTTACTGCAAAATTCATCAAATAATGATTATCTCCTATGTCAATATTTGGCTATTATGTTTTTATCATTTTCCGATGTAAAAATAATTTTTGTTTTCTTTTATTAAATAAAAAAAATCTTCAAAAAACAAATTTCTCTGTTTATGGATTAGCAAGATTATAAATATCAGTCAAAGATAATTCTCGAGAATATAACTTAAATTCATCTATATATCCATAATATTGTCCGTTGATCATTCCACTGGCAGAACAACCAGTTCCACTTAAACATGAACCAATTGTTGCAAACACAGGTAAACCAGCAGCAGTGTAATTAAATGGCACAGAACCTGACCCATATTGAGTTCCATTTATCCATAATCGAAGACCATTCGATGATGAATAGGTAGTAGCAACATGTGTCCATGCATTTGCTGCAATTATAGGTCCCGGAACAACAATTAAACCCCCAACCCAGCCATGTGCAAGTATTCCACCTGAATTGTTAAATCCTAGCATTCCTACACACCAACCACCAACACTAGTACTAGTTCGTGAAACATGAATAATTGTTCCTTCAGTAGTAATGATTGGTTTAATCCAAAGAGAAAAGGAATATGATTGAATACTTGTACCTAATAAAACAAGACCTTTTGCTTGAATATATGACTCATTGTTCAGTAATGCTAAACACTGATTAACTCGACATGAATTTATATAAGAATGATTAAAACCTGATCCATTTATACCTAATGGACCACTATCCAAAAGAGTATTATTATCATCAAATGTATATTCAACTGTTAATGTAGCTTCACGAAGAATTTCTTCAGCTCTAAAAACAAATCTTCAATTTATAGAAATCACTTCTTTTTATAAAAATGAATTTCATTTACGTTTTTGCTCGAGAAACGAAACTTATTTGATCAAGACAACCATCCCAATAATTATTAGGATAATTTATCTGATTCGTACCAATCATGAAATTTCCTTGTGTACCTCGATAAGGACCTTTCGAACTATTAGATATATCTAAAACTCCATTAATATAAATCGATTGTTTCAAGCTTGAATAATCATAAATAAATGCAACCTAATAACAAGAAGAAAAAAAAGCTAAATTTGAATTTGAAATGAAATTCGAGTAAACATACATGATACCATTTTCCCACAGAAAGTATCGTCGTTCCTTGAATGTCATCCAAATAGAAACCGAAATAAGGCTTCTGTTCTCGAATAGTAATATAGAACGAATAATCAATTGTATTCTGGTGAAATTGGCCAAAGAGAGCACTATCAAAGCCAGTGGCAATACTATTGTGTAACGTTGTTGGTTTAATCCATCCATTCCAAGAAAATGAAGTATAGGCCATATTGAGAAAAGGTGGTGAATTCACAGTAATAGACTGCTTATTGGCAGCATTAAGATAAAGGCATGATCCATAACCATTTATACCTGGAGAACTATATGTTGGAGAATTGATTCCATTACCTGGATAATTTTCGTAAAAATCATTGAGATTATTATCAAATGTCCATAAAATACGAACAGCTAAACGAGAGAAGATATTCGCCGTAATGAAATAGATTGAAACTGCTCACGCGTCTGACAATATGATCCATTCCATTTATCAGTTATACATTGGCACACATTCTCAGAAATACAAGTGCCACCATTCTTGCAATTAGGATTACAAGTTACAGTTACTAGAGAACGAAGAAGGAAATGAGTGATATGTGTGAGTTTTCTTTTTACCTTGTGATTTCCGTAGAAATAAAATGAGAATGATCGCAACAATACATATGATAAGAAGAGTACAAGTAATCAAAAGACAAAATAAACGTCGACGATTCAAACGTCTTCGACGTTTCTTTTTGAGACGTTTATGAAGTTTTATACTTTTTGGTAAATTAGGTATTGGCGTTTTCAAAAGTTTTTTCTGTCGATGATGGATGTCAGTTGAACTCTATGATGAAAGAGAATTCAAATATTTATGGAAGTAATGAGAAAACTAACCGAAAATGAATTGACAGGGGTTAGTTTCGTTGATGAACTTGTATTTCTTATCGAAACAATAATAGGAGATCTAAGCCTTTTTCTTGGTTGATTATATTTTTTCTTTTTCATGTCCATTGGATTGATTTTCATTTCGTTGTGATTAATAAAAAATATATTTTGTATGCAAAAATTATATCAGAAAACAAAGAAAGGCATTTTTTCAAGGCTTCTTCAAAACAAAGAAATGCATAATAAAATTAGATTTGTTCGAATATGTTTTGAGTTTGTCATTTTTTATTTTCATTTAAGGATGCTTGAGTTGATAGTGTTGTATTTTGATAATCAACAAAAAATTTATTTTGGAAACAGTATCATTGAAAAAAAATCTGCCGTGTCATTAACATTGGTAAGATAATCACAAGTCTGTTTTATTTTGATGGAATATTAGATGATCGTACCAAATTATTGCCGCTGTTCATATATAATTGCCGTACACATATTTTATCTCTGGGAGTAGTGCCAATAAATGGTACGTTTATTGGTTGATGATGATATTATGTGAATTTAGGGTACGTCATCGAAATGAAGAAGCTCTTTTCAATATTTTGATTTTGAGACATAAATGAAATTATGCATCTAACAAACAAGAGTAACGATCTATTATATCAATAATATTTTTTCGTACGAAAAAGAACAATGAATTATTTATTTATTTAATTCATGGATGGTTGAATTTGATGTTGTTGTTGTTGTTGTAGAAAAGATCTTTTTTGAAAAAGCACATAGATTAATTGTTGACGAAATCGTTTCGATGCACAAATATAAATATAAAATGGACACTAAACAAAAAAAGAAGTAGATTTGTAGATATCACACTCAATTCATTATTATTTACTGCAAAATATGAATAATATAAACAAACTGCTATCGTTGAAATGAGTTGTACAATAGCATTGATCAATGGATCATCTGATGGACTGACAGTTAGTGTGTATACATTCATGATAGTCGATGGTGCAACATTCGTAAAATTAAAGATAACTTGAATAAGAACCATTCTAGTCAATTGTTTATCCAATTCTCGACGGACTAATGGAATTGATCGATGTGGAATTTGTTGAACATGTCGATACGCAAGCAATCCAAACAAAACTGTAATAGATATTGGTAAAATACCAGTGAATATTAAAATATGACCATAAATCGTAAATTTTTCATAACTAGGATTCGTCATTGCACATGAAACTTGACCGGTAATAGGCGAAATAATGAGGCGATAAAAAATCAATGTTGGAATACGAGAGAGTATCCCAATGAAAATAAATGTCAAACATAGATATCGATTCAATTTAATGTTACTATATCGTTGCCATCGAACTTTTGATGAAGTTGCTAAGAATTGATCGATGGTTGCCAAACAAATACAAGTAAATGAAGTCATGGCAAATACGTCAATCAAATACCATCGAAATTTACAGTAAAATTCCGAAAGTAATGACCAATTGATACCAGTTTGAAACCAAACAATTCGAGTTAATAAACCAGTCATTAATTGACCAATATTTGTAAACGACATTACTGTCAGATAGAATGCACATGGACTTTGTCGAAATGTTTTCAAACTAAGGAAAACAATGATACTCAATAATCCACCAGAAACTCCTAAAATCAGTAATGGAATTCCGAGATAAACATTGGGTTTTTGTGACAGAAACGTTAATGTTGATGTCATTATTAATGATGTTTGTAAATTATTCTTCGTTATCTTACTAAGAGAGATAGATAGAGGCAAAGAGTAAAGTGTCTCAATTAAAATGTCGATTGAAGTGAGATTAACGATAAGATAGAAAAAGTACTTTGATGAATTCTAATAATATATTCAACCAACACACCGGCGTCAATTTTTTATGTATCGGTAATAAAAAAAAGATTAATATATATACTGTTACGGAATGTATTAAAACGGTTACTATGTCGACGTTTCCTGTATCATAAAGTGCACTTGTCTCTAACTTATAATAGTCTTTCTTTTATTGAAAATAAGTCATTATTATTTCGAGAACAAAAAGTCATGGAAGCTTTCAAGTGCTTTCAACCTCGACAGAAAATAATGATATTTCCACATAATGAAGTTAATTATGAAACTTTAAACATTCGACGTTATCACATGCGTTGTGAGAACAAAAAAAGTTTATGGATTTGCGAGATCATAAATATCAGTCGAAGATAATTCTCGTGAATATAACTTAAATTCATCTATATATCCATAATATTGTCCCCTGTTGATTCCACCAGCGGCACAAGTACATACACTTAAACATGAGCCAATTGTTGCAAACACAGGTACACCAGCAGCACTATAATTAAATGGTACAGAACCTGATCCATATTGAGTTCCATTTATCCATAATCGAAGACCATTCGATGATGAATAGGTGATCGCAACATGTGTCCATACATTTGCTGCAATTATAGGTCCCGGAACAACAACTGAACTCCCAACCCAGCTATGTGCAAGTATTCCACCTGAATTGCTAAATCCTAGCATTCCTATACACCAACCAAGACCTATACTAGTTCCTGACACATGAATAATTGTTCCTCCAGTAGTATTAATTGGTTTAATCCAAAGTGAGAAAGAATATGATTGACTAATTGTACCTAATAAAACAAGACCTTCTGCTTGAATATATGACTGATTGTTCAGTAATGCTAAACATTGATTAACTCGACATGAATTTATATAAGAATGATTAAAACCTGATCCATTAATACCTAATGGACCACTATCCAAAAGAGTATTATTATCAAATGAATATTCAACTGTTAATGTAGCTTCACGAAGAACTTCTTCAGCTCTAAAATAAACCGTCAATTTATAGAAATCACTTCTTTTTATAAAAATGAATTTCATTTACGTTTTTGCTCGAGAAACGAAACTTATTTGATCAAGATAACCATCCCAATAATTATTAGGATAATTTATTTGATTCGTACCGATCATGAAATTTCCTTGTGTACCTCGATAAGGACCACTCGAATTATTAGATATATCTAAAACTCCATTAATATAAATCGATTGTTTCAACATTGAATAATCATAAACAAATGCAATCTAATAACAAGAAACTTTTGAGTTTGAAGCGAAATTTGAATAAACATAATTACATGATACCATTTTCCCGAAGAAAGTACCGTTGTTCCTTGAATGTCATCGAAATAAAAACCGAAATAAGGCTTTTGTTTTCGAATCGTAATATAGAACGAATAATCAGTTGTACTCTGGTGAAATTGACCAAAGAGAGCACTATCAAAACCAGTAGCACTACTATTGTGTAAGGTAGTTGGTTTAATCCATCCATTCAAAGAAAATGAGGTGTATGCCATATTGAGAAAAGGTGGTGAATAAATTGTAACAGATTGATTATTCAGAGCCTTAAGATAAAGACATGATCCATAACCATTTATACCCGGAGAACTATATGTTGGAGAATTAGTTCCATTACCTGGATAATTTTCGTAAAAGTCATTGAGATGATTATCAAAAGTCCATAAGATACGAACAGCTAAATGAGAGAAGATATTCGTCTTAATGAAATAGATCGAAATTACTCACGTGTCTGACAATATGATCCAATCCATTTATCAGTTATACATTGACACACATTCCCAGAAATACAAGTGCCACCATTCATGCAATTAGGATTACAAGTTACTAGAGAACGAAGAAGGAAATGAGTGATATTTGTGTAGTTTTCTCTTTACCTGGTGATTTACGCAGAAATAAAATAAGAATGATCGCAACAATACATATGATAATAAGAGTCAAAGTAATGAAAAGACAAAATAAACGTCGACGATCCAAACATCTTCGACGTTTCTTTTTAAGACGTTTATGAAGTTTTATATTTTTTGGTAGATTGAGTACTGGTGATCGATAGTTTTGTTCCACACTATCGACATTACGAATTGAACTTGGTGTTTTCAAAAGTTTTTTCTTTCGATGATGGGTCTTAGTTGAATTCTACGATGAAATAAAAGTCAAATAGTTATGGAAGTAATGAGAAAACTAACGGAAAATGAATTGACAGGGGTTAGTTTCGTCGATGAACTTGGAGTTCTTATCGAAACAATAATAGGAGATTTGCGTCTTTTTCGTGATAGATTGTATTTTTTCTTTTTCATGTCCATTGGATTGAGTTTCATTTCTTTATGATTAATGAAAAATATATTTTGTATGCGAAAATTAGGTCAGAAAGCAAACAAAGACATTTTTTCAAGGCTTCTTCAAAACAAAGAAATGCATAATAAAATTAGATTTTTTCGAATATGTTTTGACTTGTAGAAAAAAGTAATTGTTTGTCATTTTCTTATTTTCATTTAATGATCCTTGAGTTGATACTGTTGTATTTTGATAATCAACGAAGAATTTATTTTGGAAACAAAATCATTGAAAAAAATATCTGCCGTATCACTAATTTTTATTGATTAACAATCTTGTCCTCTTCCGTCAGCGTCAGTCAAACCAAAAATTGTTCAATTGGAAATATATTAACGATGGATTTTTATAGATAAATACCATAGCATTAGGTTTATTTATTCGAGTTGTTGGTAACGAAAGTAAAATAGAAATATTTTTACTTTTTACTGGAAAAATGAACATAAGTAGAAGTACCGATAAAATTTCAGTTTGAATTATGTAAATAAAAATAACTTTATTGTTGTCTCTATTTCAGTTTGGAGTTATCGTTGAGAGAGCATTGACCGATATCGATCAGCAATTCTTATTTATCTCGTTCGAATGATGCATCTTTTAATGAAGCGTATGAAAAAAAAGCAGTCGAGAAAGAGAGAGAGAGAGAGAGAGAGAGAGAGAGAAAGAGAGCGATAAGTGATGAAGGAATGAGTATTTAGATTTTTTCTACCTCTCCCTCTCGCCTACCTTGTTCAAATAGCCTTGACGAATTCTGTTCTTAGAATAAAAAGAAATAGGTTATTTTTGGAATGAATGCATTGACTTACCAATCGTGATATCAACAATGACTAATCGCAGATTTTGTCTATAATAAGAAAAAAAGTAATGTAGAATAATATTAACGTTTATAGTATGTCAAATTCAATTAATAAAATAGTTTCATTTAATTTCAAGTTCGTTTTTTATATATCGGTAATAAAAAAAGATTAATATATACTGTTACAGAAAAACAACTGATCAGTATTAAAACTGTTACTATCTCGAAGTTTCTTGTATAATAAAATGCACCTGTCTCCAACTTATAATAGTCTTTATTTTATTGAATATAAGTCATTATTAGGCACAGAAAAAGTTTATGGATTAGCAAGATTATAAATATCAGTCGAAGATAATTCTCGAGAATATAACTTAAATTCATCTATATATCCATAATATTTTACACTGGTGATTCCACCAGCAGCACAATGACATCCACTTAAACATGAACCAATTGTTGCAAACACAGGTTCACCAGCAGCGGCATAATTATATGCTGCAAAACCTGACCCATATTGAGTTCCATTGATCCATAATCGAAGACCATTCGGTGCTGAATAGGTGATCGCAACATGTGTCCATACATTTACGGCAATCGTGGGCCCCGCAACAGAAACTGAAGGCGACATCCAGCCGTGTGCGTATATTGCGCCTAAACTGCTAAAACCTAGCATTCCTATGCACCAGGTACCAGAACCTGTCTTGTTTTGTGATACATGGATAATTGTTCCTCCAGTAGTAATAATTGGTTTAATCCAAAGAGAAAAGGAATATGATTGAATACTTGTACCTAATAAAACAAGACCTTCTGCTTGAATATATGACTCATTATTTAGTAATGCTAAACATCGATTAACTCGACATGAATTTATATAAGAATAATTAGAACCTGATCCATTAATACCTAATGGACCACTATCCAAAAGAGTATTATTATCAAATGTATATTCAACTGTTAATGTAGCTTCACGAAGAACTTCTTCAGCTCTAAAATAAATCTTCTATTTATAGAAATCATTTCATTTGATAAATGAATTTCATTTACGTTTTTGCTCGAGAAACGAAACTTATTTGATCAAGACAACCATCCCAATAATTATTAGGATAATTTATTTGATTCGAACCAATCATGAAATTTCCTTGTGTACCTCGATAAGGACCACTCGAATTATTAGATATATCTAAAACTCCATTAATATAAATCGACTGTTTCAACATTGAATAATCATAAACAAATGCAATCTAATAACCAGAAAATTTTCAGTTTGAAGCGAAATTTGAATAAACATAATTACATGATACCATTTTCCCACAGAAAGTACCGTCGTTCCTTGAATGTCATCGAAATAAAAACCAAAATAAGGCTTTTGTTTTCGAATAGTAATATAGAACGAATAATCAGTTGTATTCCGGTCAAATTGACCAAAGAGAGCACTATCAAAACCAGTCGCACCACTGTTGCGTAACGTAGTTGGTTTAATCCATCCATTCAAAGAAAATGAAGTATATGCTATATTGAGAAAGGGTGGTGAATAAACCGTAACAGACTGATTATTAGTAGCATTAAGATAAAGGCATGATCCATAACCATTTATTCCTGGAAAACTATATGTTGGAGAATTGATTCCATTACCTGGATAATTATCATAAAAATCATTCGTATGATTATCAAAAGTCCATAAGATGCGAACAGCTAAATGAGAGAAAATATTCGTCGTAATGAAATAGATCGAAATTACTCACGTGTCTGACAATATGATCCAATCCATTTATCAGTTATACATTGACATACATTCTCAGAAATACAAGTACCACCATTCATGCAATTAGGATTACAAGTTACTAGAGAACGAAGAAGGAAATGAGTGATATGTGTGGATTTTTGTTTTTACCTGGTGATTTCCGTAGAAATAAAATGAGAATGATCGCAACAATACATATGATAAGAAGAATTAAAGTGATGAAAAGACAAAATAAACGTCGACGATTTAAACATCTTCGACGTTTCTTTTTAAGATCTTTATGAAGTTTTATATTATTTGGTAGATTGAGTACTGGTGATCGATAATTTTGTTCCACACTATGAATATTACGACTTTCTTCTGATTTTGTCCTTTTCCGATGTTTTTTATTTCGATGATGAGTCTTAGTTAAATTCTAAGATGAAAGAGAACTCATATATTGATAAAAGCAAAGAGGGAACTAACCGAGGATGAATTGACAAGAGTTTGGTTCGCCGATGAACTCGGATTTCTTATTGAGACAATAATAGGAGATCTGCACTTCTTGCTTTCTTGATTATTTTTTTTCTTTTTGATGTTTATCGGGTTGACCTTCATACTTTCTAATGAATAAGAAAGTATCTGAAAAGAAAGTGTTGACGTAAGTTTGAGGAAACCTTCAAAGTAAAGAGATGCGGAATAAAATTATTTTTATGTGCAATAGAAAAGATGAGAATAGCGATACATAGTTGGTAGGCTTCTTCAAAATAAAGGAATACACAAAAAAACCTTCTTTGATATTAATTACTTCTTTCAAAAGTTTGAATTATGATGTTAGTACAAAATATTCACGATAAAAAAGTAATGTCGCCTATGTGAAACATGGCCATTATTAATGATGTTTGTAAATTATTCTTCGTTATCTTAATGAGAGAGATAGAGAGCAAAGAGTCTCAATTAAAATGTCGATTGAAGTGTGAGTAACAATAAGACAGAGAAAAATATTAATATACATAAGTATATGCTGTTACAGAATGTAAGAAAGTAATGACATTTCCACATAATGAAGTTAAGTATGAAACTTTAAACATTCGACGTTATTACGTGCGTTGTGGGACGAAAAAAAGTTTATGGATTAGCAAGATTATAAATATCAGTCGAAGACAATTCTCGTGAATATAACTTAAATTCATCTATATATCCATAATATTGTCCGTTAATGATCGAAATAGTGACACAATTAGATCCACTTAAAGATGAACCAATTGTTGCAACCACAGGCGCATTAGCAGCATCATAATTAAATGGTACAGAACCTGACCCATATTGAGTTCCATTTATCCATAATCGGAGACCATTCGGTGCTGAATAGGTAATCGCAACATGTGTCCATACATTTGCTGCAATTATAGGTCCCGGAACAACAATTAAATTCCCAACCCAGCTATGTGCAAGTATTCCACCTGAATTGTTAAATCCTAGCATTCCTATACACCAGGTACCAGAACCTGTCTTGCTTTGTGATACATGGATAATTGTTCCTCCAATAATAATTGGTTTAATCCAAATGGAAAAAGAATATGATTGACCAATTGTACCTAATAAAACAAGACCTTCTGCTTGAATATATGACACATTGTTCAGTAATGCTAAACATTGATTAACTCGACATGAATTTATATAAGAATAATTAGAACCTGATCCATTTATACCTAATGGACCACTATCCAAAAGAGTATTATTATCAAATGTATATTCAACTGTTAATGTAGCTTCACGAAGAATTTCTTCGGCTCTAAAAACAAATCTTCAATTTATAGAAATCACTTCTTTTTATAAAAATGAATTTCATTTACGTTTTTGCTCGAGAAACGAAACTTATTTGATCAAGACAACCATCCCAATAATTATTAGGATAATTTATTTGATTCGTCCCAATCATGAAATTTCCTTGTGTACCTTGATAGGGACCTCTCGAATTATTAGATATATCTAAAACTCCATTGATATAAATCGACTGTTTCAACATTGAATAATCATAAACAAATGCAATCTAATAACCAGAAAATTTTCAGTTTGAAGTAAAATCTGAATAAACATACATGATACCATTTTCCCGAAGAAAGCACTATCGTTCCTTGGATGTCGTCGAAATAAAAACCGAAATAAGGCTTCTGTTCACGAATAGTAATATAAAATGAATAATCAGTTGTATTCCGGTCAAATTGACCAAAGAGAGCACTATCAAAGCCAGTGGCACCACTGTTGCGTAACGTAGTTGGTTTAATCCATCCATTCAAAGAAAATGAGGTGTATGCCATACCGAGAAAGGGTGGTGAATAAACCGTAACAGACTGATTATTAGTAGCATTAAGATAAAGGCATGATCCATAACCATTTATACCCGGAGAACTATATGTTGGAGAATTGATTCCATTACCTGGATAATTTTCGTAAAAATCATTCGTATGATTATCAAAAGTCCATAAGATACGAACAGCTAAGTGAGAGAGGATATTCGTCTTAATGAAATAGATCGAAATTACTCACGTGTCTGACAATATGATCCAATCCATTTATCAGTTATACATTGACATACATTCTCAGAAATACAAGTACCACCATTCATGCAATTACGATTACAAGTTACTAGAGAACGAAGAAGGAAATGAGTGATATGTGTGGATTTTTGTTTTTACCTGGCGATTTACGCAGAAATAAAATAAGAATGATCGCAATAATGCATATGATAATAAGAGTCAAAGTAATGAAAAGACAAAATAAACATCGACGATCCAAACGTCTTCGACGTTTCTTTTTAAGACGTTTATGAAGTTTTAGATTTTTTGGTAGATTGAATACTCGTGATCGATAGTTTTGTCTCGCACTTTGAACATTAAGAATTCCTTCGGATTTTGTTGTTTTCAGATGTTTTTTATTTCGATGACGAGTCTTAGTTGAATTCTAAGATGAAAGAGAAGTTAAATATTGATATAAGTAAAGAGGAAGATAACCGAGGATGAATTGAGCAGAATTTGGTTCGTCGATGAACGCGGATTTCTTATTGAGACAATAATAGGAGATCTGCATCTCTTGCCTTCTTGATTATTTTTTTTCTTTTTGATGTTTACCGGGTTGACGCTCATACTTTCTAATGAATAAGAAAGTATCTGAAACGAAAGTGTTGATGTAAGTTTGAGGAAACCTGCAAAATAAAGAGTTGCTGAATAAAATTATTTTCGTGTGCAATAGAAAAGATGAGAATAGGGACACATAGTTCATAGGCTTCTTCAAAATAAAGGAATACACAATCGAAATCAAATATGTACATGTTGCGAAAAGGCAACCTCTGACCGTAAAATGTAATGAGAGAAAAATAAACTTTATTATTTTTTTTAATCAGAAAAAGTCGTGTTTAAGGTTTCACAAGTAATTTGTAGACTTAAGTCTAGAATTGAATTCTAAAAAAAACTTTCTTTGAAATTAATTACTTCTTTCAAAAGTTTGAATTATGATGTTAGTACAAAATACTGTTCTCGATATTCCAATTCTTATTCTTTTGTCGATTGGAAACAATGTCCATTTACATCAGCAATGTTATTTATCTGCAATAGTTATGTTGGTGTCATTCTTTATTGTATCTTTCAAATAGACTTATATTCACATGTTTTATATGGTCATTTGAACATAAATGTTTCTTTCAACAATTCATATTGTTATATACGTCGTTATTTGATCACTGCAAGGGTCGCTTCAACTTATTATTCATATGTACTTCAAGCATTCTTTCGTTTATTTCGCATTGTTTTCTATAAACATAAAAAACTGCAAACATTTCCATTTATATTCACTTTGATTGTAATTCAATGGTTCGTTGGCTTTCTCATTGTGTTACCAACCGCCGTATACGAACATGTTAGGAATGTTCTATACTGGCGCATTTGTATATCATATTCCACTGATTTCAATTGGATTCATTTATTTTTACATTGTTCGCTACATCAAAAAACAAAACACTTTAACTGTTCAACAAAATCGTCGACAAGCAAATCAACGTGATCTCGTTGTTTTACGACGAATTATTATTTTACTTGGCGTACTACTCACAGTCGGTCTTCCTACTACAGGATTATATTTATGGTATCTCATTACTGGTTATTCAATGCCAATGATTTATCATGTTCAATTATGTACGATCAGTATCGGAATGGCAAGTTTGCCAATAATAATCGTCTTCATCCAATATTAACTAATTGCATCACCTAGACGAAGTAAATCGAGTGTCAGAAATTCAGTAATATTATATGACTTTGTTTTGTTTTTATTATGAGTCAGAGTGTGCTTTTTTTTGTTTTGGAATAGTCGAAACGTGTCGTTCTTACTCATATGATTATGACTGCATATAAATTATCAGCACATTGTTCTTTTTTTGTTGAAATAAAAATAAAATGGGTAACGTTTTTGATAAGATCATGCAAAAAATATCA
>Ga0209935_1003645_pt1 | contig 15455 bp, 17 predicted proteins | sample ThiBio_1000_plan_2_FD_183958 | JGI IMG/M metagenome (GOLD analysis project Ga0209935, IMG submission 183958) | Wastewater bioreactor microbial communities from Cape Town, South Africa - Thiocy_cont_1000_plan (SPAdes) | ecosystem: Engineered > Bioreactor > Thiocyanate-remediating >... | reverse complement strand
GAGGTACGTTCGACTTGATCGAGACAAGCAGCCACGATCTGCTGTGAAGATATGCGTGAAGCAGCGATCGCATCGCGTGCTGCAACCAGCGATAGCGCCAATGGATCTGCAGTCGTGAGGTGCCTTGCAACGATCTGGGATCGCCGTAGTATTGGGTTCGGAGATCGTAAGAGCTGCGAGAGGCGCCACATGTTAACGAGAGGTGCGATGGCGCGAGCGGCAACAAGCGAATGACGACGATCGGGTGCGAGCGCTGGCCTCTGGGCGCAACGACGCTCAGGTGTGCTTCAGTGGATAGTTGCGACTTACGAGTACGACATGGGAGACGGCAGGCTATACTAACTCGTTTGACTAGAGTATCGAAGCTGTAGTCGCCTGCGAAGAGTATCATCATCAAAGGAACGAGAAGATCTCGAACAGCAGCTCGTTCGGAATCATCGACATCGCCGAGCACTCATCGACCACCGATCGAATCATCGTCATCGTCAAGATGGCTTGCTTCATCCATGATGGTGCATATCGATGACGATCCACGCGCCATGTGAATGTGTCGGCAAGCCATTGATTGGCTCCAATCACATGCACTCGATGGCCTGCCGAGAAGGCGATGAGACCTCGATGCTCGTCGAACGCAACTGCCGATGGCCTCTCGGAGCCACAATCGAAGGATGAGATGCGATGGCCTTCGTGAGTGAATGATTGCAATCGACGATTGTTGGTGTCGGCGACGATGATTCGACCTTGATTGTCGACGCACACTCCCAGGGGAAAATTGAACTGGCATGGTTGATTGCCAAGAGAGCCGAACTCGAACAAGAACGAGCCATCGATCGACGACAATACTTGCACTCGAGCATTGAGCGTATCAACGACGATGATTCGATGTCGATCATCATCGATCGCAATGCCTGATGGAAAGCAGAACTCGCCAGGCTGAGATCCTTGCTTGCCGATGGAGAACAAGAACGAGAGATCGATCGACGACAAGAACACCAATCGATGGTTGTATGAGTCGGCGATGATGATGCGATGATGATGCTTGTCGATCGCAATGCCTTGAGGACTGTTGAACTCGAGATCTCCTGATCCTTCTTGGCCGATGCACGACAAGAACGATTGCTCGCTCAATGACCATGATTGTACTCGGCCATTGCCTCGATCAACGATGAGGATGCGATCATGATCGTGGTCGATCGCAAGGCCATTTGGATAGTTGACCTGGCCTGGTCGGCGGCCTTCCTCGCCGAGCTTGGACACGAACGAGCCGCCATCATCACACGAGAATACTTGCACTCGATGGTTCCAGGTGTCAACGACGAGCAAGAGATCTCGATGATGGTCGAACCGCAAGTCCATTGGAGCGTAGAACTGGCCATCAGCACTGCCTAATTGCTTGGTGCCGATCGAGAGCTTGATTCGAGCATCACGATCAAGAGCATCGTCTCCCATCTCTTCCTCTTCAATCTCTCTCTCACAACGACAAAGAGATGATCCAAGCTCCAAACTGCTCAAACCAAGGAGATGAAGATATGAAGCTCTCACACACACGAGACACGAGAGAGACACCAAGCAAGCAAGCAAGCAACGAGCAACAAGAAGCAACAAGAACCAATCGATGAAGGAACAAAGAACAGCACCTCCCTCCCTCAACCAACCACTCCCTCACTCACACGAGCCTCTTCTTGATCTTCATCATCATTCTTGAATCTTCTTCTCTTGGTCTTGGTCTTGGTATTGGTAATTGGTATTGGAAAGAGAAGTTGATTGAGATTGATACAATGATTGACGAGAGAGAACAAGACTCATATTGAGCAACGCATTTGAGAGAGGCCTTGATTGATATCTCGTTCAAGATTGCACACGACTTATCAATCATTCCTTCATCAAGACCATTGGTTGATTGATTGATTGATTGATTGTGCTGCACGATGAGAGTGATGACGACGATGAAGAGGAGGTGCATGATTGTATCGTCACATCATCGTTCTCTTCTTGTTCTTGGTGGTCGTGCTCTTTCGAGATCGATCACGTGGCGCAATGCGATCTGGAATGGACTCAAAGATGCGAGAAGATCTCGAACAGCAGCTCGTTCGGAATCATCGACATCGCCGAGCACTCATCGACCACCGATCGAATCATCGTCATCGTCGACACCGTTTGCTTCATCCATGATGGTGCATATCGATGACGATCTGGTCGCCATGTGAACGTGTCGGCAAGCCATTGATTGGCTCCAATCACATGCACTCGATCGCCTGCCGTGAAGGCGATGAGACCTCGATGCTCGTCGAACGCAACTGCCGATGGCCTCTCGGAGTCACAATCGAGGGATGAGATGCGATGGCCTTCGTGAGTGAATGATTGCAATCGACGATTGTTGGTGTCGGCGACGATGATTCGACCTTGATTATCGATGCACACGCCAAGAGGATAATTGAACTGGCATGGTTGATTGCCTTTGGAGCCGAACTCGAACAAGAACGAGCCATCGATCAACGACAATACTTGCACTCGAGCATTGAGCGTATCAACGACGATGATTCGATGTCGATCATCATCGATCGCAATGCCTGATGGAAAGCAGAACTCGCCAGGCTGAGATCCTTGCTTGCCGATCCTGAACAAGAGCGAGAGATCGATCGACGACAAGAACACCAATCGATCGTTGTTGGAGTCGGCGATGATGATGCGACGATGATGCTTGTCGATCGCAATGCCTTTAGGACAGTTGAACTCGAGATCTCCTGATCCTTGATGGCCGATGCACGACAAGAACGATTGCTCGCTCAATGACCATGATTGTACTCTATGATTGCCGTTGTCAACGATGAGGATGCGATCATGATCGTGGTCGATCGCAAGGCCCCATGTATAGTTGACCTGGCCTGGTTGGTCGCCTTCCTCGCCGAACTTGGACACGAGCGAGCCGCCATCACCATCATCACACGAGAATACTTGCACTCGATGATCGGTGCCAGTGACGAGCAAGAGACCTCGATGATGGTCGAACACCAAGCCAAGGGGAGAGTAGAGCTCGCCATCAGCATTGCCTTGTTGCTTGGTGCCGATCGAGAGCTTGATTCGAGCATCACGATCAAGAGTATCGTCTCCCATCTCTTCCTCTTCAATCTCTCTCTCTCTCTCACAACGACAAAGAGATGATCCAAGCTCCAAACTGCTCAAACCAAAGAGATGAAGATATGAAGCTCTCTCTCTCACACGAGACACGAGACACGAGACACCAAGCAAGCAAGCAACGAGCAACGAGCAACGAAGCAAAGAGCAGCGACTGCGGTATTGCTCTGGTGCTTCGCTCGCGCTCACACGCTGCGCCCTTCGAACCCAGTGCCGCCACCGCCGCCGTCTGTAGCCGCCGCCGTGCGCTCCTCGTTGGCCGTCGAGAGACTCGTACTACCACCGTAACCGGATCAATAAAATGTCGCTGCTCTCGCGTCCGCTCCGTCAAGTTGGTGGCAGCAGCACCAACGCGATCGGCGGTGCCCTGTCGTTGGCTCGTGCTGCGACCTCGCGTCTCGTGCGACAATCCTCGCCGGCAGCAGCAGCAGCAGCAGCAGCATCGCCATGGATCTCTCGTCGTTCGATCTCACGATCGGCCCCGATGGCGTACGCCTACGACATGCACTATCGCCATGCGACCGAGAAACCGACCGACTTCTGGGCCAAGCAAGCTGCCGACCTGCATTGGGACACTCCATGGACCTCGACCTTGACGAGCCCCGATCCCGCGCTCCCCGTCAAGACCTCGGCCTCGTGGCGTTGGTTCGATGGCGGCTCGTTGAACGTGTGCTACAACGCCGTCGATCGCCACGTCCGGGACTTTGGTCGTGGCTCGCAGCTCGCCATCTCCTACGACTCGCCCGTCACCAACACGCGGCGCGACATGACCTTCCTCGAGCTCCAGGACCAAGTGTCGCGCTTCGCTGGTTCGCTCGCTCGCTCCCCCACCCAATGCCGCCAGCCATCATGGCTCTCTAACACACGTCGATGGATTCTATCGTGATCTATCTATCTATCTATCGTGATCTATCGTGATCTATCGTGATCTATCGTGATCTATCTATCGTGATCTATCTATCTATCTATCTATCTATCTATCTATCTATCTATCTATCTATCTATCTATCTATCTATCTATCGTGATCTAGGTGTATTGGCGGACAACGGAGTGGTAGCAGGTGATCGAGTCGTGATCTACATGCCGATGGTGCCCGAGGCGATCGTGGCAATGTTGGCGTGCGCTCGTATCGGTGCCGTTCACGTCGTGGTGTTCGGAGGCTTTGCTGCCGAGGTATCGATCGATCGATCGAGTCATCTCTCGGTGCATCGCTCGAATCGATCCGACTAATCGATCGCTATGGACCTGTGCGAGAGTGTAGGAGCTCGCGAAGCGAATCATTCATTGCAAGCCCAAGGTGGTGGTTGCGGCCTCGTGTGGCATCGAGCCGGGCAAGGTGCTCAACTACAAGGCGTTGCTGGATTCGGCCTTGGAGCTATCGGCCTCGCAGCATCAAGTCGAGCGCTGCATCATTCTGCAGGTTCGTTCATTCGTTCGTTGGCGTTATTACGACAATGCGACGAGCACTGGATTCCAACGATCGAGATCCAATCGATGTAGCGATCGCAACTGCGTGCAAGCTTGTCGCATAAGCGCGATGCCGATTGGACCGCCGAGATGAGCAAGGCCAAGCCACACGCTTGCGTGCCATTGCCGTCGTCGCATCCGCTGTACCTGATCTACACCAGCGGCACCACTGGCAATCCCAAGGGCGTCGTGCGTGACTCTGGCGGCTACGCGACCGCCGTCAAGTGGACCATGAATGCCATCTACGACGCCAAGCCGGGCGAGACCTTCTGGGCGGCGTCGGACGTCGGATGGGTCGTCGGCCACTCGTACATTGTGTACGGTCCGTTGCTCCAAGGTTGCACGACCGTCATCTACGAGGGCAAGCCAGTCGGCACTCCCGACGCTGGCGCCTTCTGGCGCGTCATTCAGGACCACAATGTCAGCGTTCAATTCTGTGCTCCGACGGCGCTGCGTGCGATCAAGCGTGCGGATCCTCTCGGAAGCTTGTTGAAGCCCTATGGTACAATCGCTCGTGCTATCTCGTGAGGGCTGTGTGATTATTATGCAGCTCACATTCAGCTCTCGTCATGTGATGATCAGACATTCGAAGCTTGCGTTCCGTGTTCCTGGCTGGAGAACGGTTCGTCGATCGTACCGTCGCCGTAGCTTTTGCCGCTGGTGCACAAGCGATCGCCAACTCACATTCGCAATATTTCATATCTACCTATCGTCTTTTCATATCCTTTCATATCATGCTCTTCTTCTCATCTACACGTAGTGCCGATACCGACACCATCAAGTGGGCCGAGGCCATCCTTGGCGTCCCGGTGATCGACCACTTTTGGCAGACCGAGACCGGTTCGCCCATTCTCTCGAGCGTACGCTTCGGTGACACCTGCGAGGCCCATTGATCCGTTGACGCTTTATAACACTGATTGGTGGTTGCGTTCGATCGTGATATAGTTTATGGGCTTGGGCAAGCCAAACGTCATTCATGGTAGTGCTGGCCGACCGGTGCCTGGGTTCGTGATCAAGGTGCTCGACCGCGAGACTGGCAAGCAGGTCAAGCATGGAGAGATTGGCGACATTTGTGCCAAGCTGCCGCTGCCCCCTGGCTGGTGCGTCGCGATCATGCAGCAGCAGCAGCCAACGCTCGTAAGCCGGAACCCTAACAGATCCATCGAGATTCGGGGCGATCGATAGCTTCGTGGGCCTGTACGAAAACGAGGCCGGCTTCCAAAAGTACTTTACCAAGCATCCGGGCTTCTATGAGACTGGCGACGCTGGCTACCAAGACGACAACCACCACTTTTACGTGCTTTCGCGTACCGACGACGTAATCAACGTCGCTGGTCATCGCATTGCCACGGGCGCCATCGAGGAGATTGTATCGCAGCATCCGAGTGTCGCCGAGTGCGCCGTGGTCGGCATGGTACGTGCGGCTTACGTGAATTGCTTGTTGTTGTCTAATTGGTAATGACACGCACGCTGGGCAAAATAGAACGACTCGCTCAAGGGCGAGATCCCTTTCGCAGTCGTGGTGCTCAAGCAAGGCGCCAAGCTTCCCACCGAGGAGGATGAGGCCGAGATTGCCGCAGAGCTGGTCGAACGCGTGCGCCACTCGATCGGTGCCGTGGCATGCTTTAAGCAAGTGATCGTGGTATGCTACTCGTTGCCTGCACTCCATGAACTGCTCGCCATTCTACTCGCTGACCTTGATCAATGTGTTTGCGCGCAATAGACCGATCGCTTGCCCAAGACTCGTTCGGGTAAGATCTTGCGCCGAACCTTGCGGCAGATGGCGAACAAGGAGCCGATCGCCTTCCCTGCGACGATCGAGGACTCGTCTGTGTTGCCGGTGCTCGAGAGCCTGCTGGCATCCAAGTTGCATGGCCAGTAATCGTGCGAGTATGCCACAGCTACCGCAACCTCCTCCACCGATACGTACATTACTCTATGCCCTATCAATTCGTACTGTCATGGCGTGACATCGTTGCACAAGCGAGTCGCCCCTCTCTGCCTGTCACGCGCCCTTCGCTCCGCCACACTGCTGCTTGCTTTTCTCCTATCACAACTGCATATTCTTGTTATGCGACTTGCTTCCGAACCAAAGTAAATCTGCGTACTAGCCGATAAGGTCATACTCATTGACGTGATTATGGGCTTGCGTGTGCGAGAGCGAGGGAGGTGCTGTTCTTTGTTCCTTCATCGATTGGTTCTTGTTGCTTCTTGTTGCTCGTTGCTTGCTTGGTGTCTCGTGTCTCGTGTCTCGTGTCTCGTGAGAGAGAGCTTCATATCTTCATCTCTTGGTTTGAGCAGTTTGGAGCTTGGATCATCTCTTTGTCGTTGTGAGAGAGAGATTGAAGAGGAAGAGATGGGAGACGATCCTCTTGATCGTGATGCTCGAATCAAGCTCTCGATCGGCACCAAGAAACTGGGCAAAGCTGATGGCCTGTTCGACTCTCCTGTGGGCTTGGCATTCGAGCATCATCGAGGTCTCTTGCTCGTCGCTGACACCGACAATAATCGAGTGCAAGTATTCTCATGTGATGATGATGGCGCCTCGTTCGTGTCCAAGCTCGGCGGGGAAGGCCGCCGACCAGGCCAGCTTAGGTATCCTGATAGCATTGCGATCGATCACGATCATGATCGCATCCTCATCACCGATACGACCAATAATCAAGTACAATCATGGTCATTGAGCGAGCAATCGTTCTTATCGTGCATCGGCAAGTTTGGGGCAGGAGATCTCGAGTTCAACTGTCCTCAAGGCATTGCGATCGACAAGCATCATCGTCGCATCGTCATCGCCGATACCTTCAATTATCGATTGGTGTTCTTGTCTTCGATCGATCTCTCGTTCTTGTTCTCCATCGGCAAGCATGGATCTCAGCCTGGCGAGTTCAACTGTCCAACAGGCGTTGCGATCGATGATGATCGACATCGAATCATCGTCTGTGATAGCTTCAATCATCGAGTGCAAGTATTGTCATCGATCGATGGCTCGTTCTTGTTCGAGTTCGGCTCCAAAGGCAATCAACCATGCCAGTTCGACAATCCTCAGGGATTATGTATCGCCAATCAAGGTCGAATCATCGTCGCCGACCACTTCAACAAGCGATTGCAATCATTCACTCACGAAGGCCATCACATCTCATCCTTCGATTGCGGTCGCAAGAAGCCATCGGCCGTTGCGTTCGACGAGCATCGAGGTCTCACCGCCTTCACGGCAGGCCATCGAGTGCATGTGATTGGAGCCAATCAATGGCTTGCCGACACGTTCACATGGCGTCCAGATCGTCATCGATATGCACCATCATGGATGAAGCAAGCCATCTTGACGATGACGATGATTCGATCGCTGGTCGATGAGTGCTCGGCGATGTCGATGATTCCGAACGAGCTGCTGTTCGAGATCTTCTCGCATCTTTGAGTCCATTCCAGATCGCATTGCGCCATGTGATCGATCTCGAACGACCACCACCAACAAGAAGAAGAAGAGCACGATGATGTGACGATAGTATCCTGCACCTCCTCGTCATCGTCATTCTCATCGTGCATCACACTCACTCACAATCAATCAATCAATCAATCAATCAATCAATCAATCAATCAATCAATCAATCAATCAATCAATCAATCAATCAATCAATCAATCAATCAATCAATCAATCAATCAATCAATCAATCAATCAATCAATCACCAATGGTCTTGATGAAGGAATGATTGATAAGTCGTGTGCAATCTTGAACGAGATATCAATCAAGGCCTCTCCCTCTCTCTCACAAATGCGTTGCTCAACATGAGTCTTGTTCTCTCTCATCAATCATTGTATCAATCTCAATCAACTTCTCTTTTCAATACCAAGACCAAGACCAAGACCAAGAGAAGAAGATTCAAGAATGAAGATGAAGATCAAGAAGAGGCTCGTGTGAGGGAGGGAGTGGTTGGTTGAGGGAGGGAGGTGCTGTTCTTTGTTCCTTCATCGATTGCTTCTTGTTGCTCGTTGCTTGCTTGCTTGCTTGGTGTCTCTCTCGTGTCTCGTGTCTCGTGTCTCGTGTCTCGTGTCTCGTGTGAGAGCTTCATTTCTTCATCTCTTTGGTTTTGAGCAGTTTGGAGCTTGGATCATCTCTTTGTCGTTGTGAGAGAGAGAGAGAGAGAGAGAGAGAGATTGAAGAGGAAGAGATGGGAGACGATGCTCTTGATCGTGATGCTCGAATCAAGCTCTCGATCGGCACCAAGGAACATGGCCATGCTGATGGCCTGTTCTGCTCTCCGCTTGGCTTGGGGTTCGACCATCATCGAGGTCTCTTGCTCGTCGTCGATTCTAGCAATCATCGAGTGCAAGTATTCTCGTGTGATGATGAAGATGGCGGCTCGTTCGTGTCCAAGTTCGGCGAGGAAGGCGGCCAACCAGGCCAGCTCCTAAATCCTGATAGCATTGCGATCGATCACGATCATGATCGCGTCCTCATCACTGATTATGGAAATAGCCGAGTACAATCATGGTCATTGAGCGAGCAATCGTTCTTGTCGTGCATCGGCCAGTGTGGATCAGGAGATCTCGAGTTCGCCTGTCCACAAGGCATTGCGATCGACAAGCATCATCATCGCATCGTCATCGTCGATACCGACAACGATCGATTGGTGTTCTTGTCGTCGATCGATCTCTCGTTCTTGTTCTCCATCGGCAAGCAAGGATCTCAGCCTGGCGAGTTCGACTGGCCATCAGGCGTTGCGATCGATGATGATCGACATCGAATCATCGTCGTTGATACGCTCAACGATCGAGTGCAAGTATTGTCGTCGATCGATGGCTCGTTCTTGTTCGAGTTCGGCTCTCAAGGCAATCAACCATGCCAGTTCAACAACCCTCATGGAGTGTGCATCGACAATCAAGGTCGAATCATCGTCGCCGACTATTACAACAATCGATTGCAATCATTCACTCACGAAGGCCATCCCATCTCATCCTTCGATTGTGGCTCCGAGATGCCATCGGCCGTTGCGTTCGACGAGCATCGAGGTCTCATCGGCTTCACGGCAGACCATCGAGTGCATGTGATTGGAGCCAATCAATGGCTCGCCGACATGTTCACATGGCGTCCAGATCTCCATCGATATGCATCATCATGGATGAAGCAAGCCATCTTGACGATGACGATGATTCGATCGCTGGTCGATGATTGCTCGGCGATGTCGATGATTCCGAACGAGCTGCTGTTCGAGATCTTCTCGTTCCTCTGACAGGGCAGCGCGTTGTTGCGAGATATTTTGGTGGTGAGATATTTCGGAGGCGTTGCAGGAAATACCCAACGCAATAAATAAGCTCGGTATTGATGTTGCAATTAAGGTTTTCCGGGGGCTCAATTGGCCTGCGTAGGCCTGCGGTTGCTCTACGCTGGTGCTCTCGTGCCCTTTGTGCGTCTCGTCGTCCGTCGCTCGCTCGTCTCGCTCTTCCTCCTCGCGCCCTCTCTCGTTCCTCGTTCTCGTCGCTACGCGTGCCTCGGCCCTCCCCTGACACCGGCACACGATGCGAGCGCAATCGCGATTGTTGGTCGTTGTCGGCCTGTTGTCGCTTGTGTTCGCACTGGCGAGCGCTGGCTACCTCGAGCGCAGCGTGCAGTTCCTGACGCCCGAGTTGCCGTACTGCTTCACGACCAAGTACGCCGTGGTGATGATCGTCCGGCGCCTGCCGCGTGCTGCTGCGAGCTCTAGAGCCTAACACTGCACACCGATGCATGCGCACCTAGCTACAACAACGTTCATCTCGTGGAGCTCCCCGGCTACGATCCCACCACCACCGGCATCCCGTTCTACGGCGTGCGCGACGAGATTGGTCGCGTTGGTCGCATCGGTACGTGCGCGCGCTGGCTATCGCCTTTGCTCGACATCGATCTCGATCGCTCACACACCAACTACAGGCCAACTCAAGTACCAATGCGTTTTGGGCGTGCTTGGCCAGTACAACGGCGGCATCCTTCATGGCGGTGGCGCTCGCTGCGACTGCCCTAACGATGGCGTCACGGTGTGCAATCCGGTGCTGAGTACGTTGTTCTTTCTTCCATCGTCGCCTTCATCGTCGCTATGACCTCCGCGGGTCGGGCAGCAACTCCGACTCATCAACACCCTCTTGCTCTTGCATTGTGGAATAGGTCTCTCGACTACCTCGGGCATCACCAACATCCAGATTGTCGAGGCCGACTGGTCGATTGAGATTCGCTCGCTCATTGGCACCGTCAGCGGTTCGCCGGTGGTCGTCTCCTCGTCGGTGTCGTCTGACTTCCCGACCGCCAACCAGGGCTGCTTGCCGCTGGTCAACGGTGCTGCGGTTGCCGGCAACGTACGTGCTCTCTCTCTCTCTCTCTCTCGTTTTCTCTCCTTGGTCGTTCTTCTGATTGACGAATGAATTGGTGGATATAGTTTGCGGTGGTGTACCGCGGCAGCTGCTCGTTCCAAACCAAGATCGATAACGCCGTGGCAGCTGGTGCCATTGCTGTCGTGATCATCAACTCGCCTGGCGCCGATATCTTTACGGCCAACATCGAAGGTGCTCCGGTGCCGGTGGTGATGATCTCGTCCACCGACGGCGCGGCGGTCGTGTCGGCTGGCGCCGGTGCTACTCTCTCGGTCGGAAGGTCGATCGGTACGCCTGGTACCGGTGGTGTCCCGCAACAGGCGGCTGGTTTGCTGCAGGTGCCGTTCGCGCGCCTGGACGACGATGCCGACTACACGTCGTTCGTCGACACGATCCAGTACATTCGCGGCTCGGCGGCACTCGACCCGCGTGGCTACCTCTTTGCCAACGGCGTCAACGGCCAGCAGTCGACGCTCGTGTACGATATTTCGCAAGGCCTCTCGAGCCCTCCGCTGGCGGCCACGCTGCTGTTCGCCGACTTCCGCGACCTGCTCGCGACCGCCACCTTTATCAACCCGATCGACAACCCGAGCCGCTTCTTCCTCGTGGGTGCCAACCTCTTTTCCAGCTCACTGTTGGTCTACGACATCTCGGACGTCACCAACGTCTTCTTGGTCGACTCGCTGCCGCTGCCCAACTCGCAGAATGTCGCGCGCTCGGACGACGGCCGCTACGTCTTCGCCGAGGCGCGAACGACCTTCGCCGGAGTGCCTGCCGTCAACGTCTACAGCTTCGGCTCCGACGGTGTGCTGAACCTCGTGGCCACCATCACGCGCACTGACTTGACGCCGACCGGCTCCGCCATCACGGGCCTGACGGCGAGCGGCAACTCGCTCTACATTGGCTGGGGCGCGTACGGCCTCACGGCGCACGACATCTCCAACCCGGCGAACCCGATCTTCACCGCGGCCTTCAACACCTACGGCACCACGAACGCCACTCTGCCGTACACGGTCGGAGTGCAGGGCGTGTGCTCGGTGCCCGGCCTGCAGGACATTGTCTACGTCTCGAACGTTGACAACGCCGCACGAACCACCTTCCAGGCCTTCCATCTGACGCGCGGAGCCGAGCAGTTCCTCGCCACCTCGGCCGCCGATCAGCTCGTCACCATCCGCACGCTCCTGAGCGGCGGTGAGACCCAAATCGCTGTCAACGACCAGACCTTCATTCAGGGCCAGAGCCTCGCCGCTACGGCCGTCGCCGTCTCGTCTGCGGTCGCGGTCGAGGGCTCGATCGAGCTGGTGCTCACGCCCAACGGAGGCATCATCGCCGAGGAGAGCGCTCAAACGGTGGTCGTGTCGCCGCCGCCGCGCCGCCCGCACTTGGTGTACCAGAACCAGACCTTGCCGTCGAACGTCGTCATCATTCAGATCCCAGTGCCAGTGTTGGTCAACTCGGCCGCCACTCTCTCGGTCGCATTGGTGTCGTTGGTGATTGCTGTTGTGTTGGCGCTGTAAAGCCTCTGCTACCTCGAGTCCTCTTCTAGTCTCTGTCTCTCTCTCTCTCTGCTCTAGCCTGCTCTCGTTCTATCTCTAGTCTCGACTTCAATAATCGCTCGAGCCACCCAAACCCTCCCTTCCTTGTTGGTTGCGGCGTACCATCGAAATACCGAAAAATACACCGCGAAACAACGAAACCCAACAAACGAGTCGCGAGGATTTTCGCTTTTCACTTTCGCTTTGGACGCTTGGGAGTAGTTTCTACTACTCACCTGCTGCGCCTACGTGTAACTTTGCGCATTCCTCTCGTTGCCTCGTATCTCTCTCCTCGCAACCACTCACCTCCCACCCACCACTCACCAACAACAAAAGAGAGGTAGATTGATACTCCAGTGTGGCCCTCCTCGAGCGATGGAGCTCTCTAACGATGTCGAGGCGGCGTCGGCGGCGGCGTCTCTAGCACAATCACTTACCGACCAAACGACCGATCCCTCATCGTCGCTCGATACCTCCTTATCCATGAGCGATAGCAACCATAACACCACCAACACAACCATCACGACACCACTATCGTCATCATCGTCACCACCAACATCAGGTGATACTCCATCCTCCTCCACCTCCTCCAAGCGACGACGTAAACGATCGTCGTCATCAACCACCACCGAACCGAATCTCACGCCAGGCAGCAGCGGCGGCGTCGTCGATGGCTCGCTCGACTCGTCGTCATCGTCCAAACGCAAGAGTAGTCATCGTAAGAGTCGTCGCTCCGTACAACCACCAACAACATCATCTCCACCAGACGGCGAACCAGCTCCACCACACGCAAGCAACACCAACCACACCGACGACGCGCTCGCTCTCTCGGGCTCAGGCTCAGGCTCAGGCTCGAGCTCGACCAACGGCGCTACGACCGAGCTGCCGACCACGATAGCTCTCGCTCCACCGACCGCCAAGAAGAGCCACCACCACCAGCGCCATCATCGCCACGAACGCAGTAGCAGCACCAAGAAGCAACGGCCGTCGTCTTCCTCGAGCCACGCCCATAGTTCGTCGCCCAGCGATGCGCTCGACCTCGCCTCGTCGCTCGACCCCAACGCTACCATTAGCTCCACTACCTCCACCTCCTCGTCCAAGCATCGCAAGCACCGTGATCCCTCCTCGTCCAAGCGCTCACGTCGAAGCAAGGCGCCTGATAGCATCTCGCCTCCAACGACCATGGCTCCCACTCCTCCCTTGACCTCGGATCCGAGCACTCCGCTGGCGCCTCCACCAGCAGCAGCAGCAGCGCCAGCGCCAGCAGCGGCGTCATCATCGTTGTCGTCCTCGTCGACTCCATCTCCACGCCACGAAGCAAGCCCGCTCGCGACCTCGATCGACGACGCACCGCCGCCTAGTTCCAGCTCCTCGTCGCCCGACACGCCCAAGGCCTCCGCGAGCGGCGGCGGTGGTATGCCATCCAAGTCGCCATCAGCCTCTACCACGTACATTGCGGTCGGCGACGGCGCCGTGAGTGGCTCGGCGAGCGGAGCCGCCATCGCGGCCGCCAATCCTACGTCGGTCGACCAACAATGGGCCAGCAAGCAACAAGCGATCCTCGACAAGATGCGCGAGTCCCATCGCAAGCAACAAGAGTGGGCCGAGAAGGAGGCGCGCATCTTTGAGAAGCTCAACGAGGCCGATCGCAAGGAGAAGAAGCCCGCGCTGCCGAAGCCGATCCTCGAGCGCACGGGCCTCACGTACAAGGAGGCCAAGCTCGAGCAGCAATCCACCTCGTCGCTGCCGAGCTCAACTGCTGCTACTACATCCTCCGCCGCTGCATCGGCCTCCAAAGCTCAAGCAACGAGCTCCTCGCCATCGTACACGCTGTCGGACGATTATTGGTCGGGAGTCGATGGTGCTCCTCGACAACAACGTCGCAACACGACCATGGAGGGCGTCGCTCGCCCCGTGCAACTCTTCTTCCAACCCGCTCCTCAACCACACAAGTACGTGATGCCCTGAGACTCTCATTGTCTCTCTCTCTCATTTATTCTCTCAATCATTCCGTCGTTTGAGAGATTGACTGACCGTTGGCCATACACAGGAAAAAGACGCCGCAAGAGGAACAACAGGCTCAGCAGGCGCAACAGGCCTACCAACGTGCCATGATGAACCGTGGCATCCAACTACCGGTCGGCCTCAACGAACAGGCGTCGGCCATGCTGCAGAAGGCCAATACCTTCACCGACATTCAATCGAGCGAAGAGAGCGCCCGTCGTGCTGCCAAGCTCGAGCGCGAGAAGGCGCTCAACAAGCCCGCACCACCGCCACGTCCCGCGAGTCGCATCGTGGTCGACGACAACGTCCTCGTGCCGCGCGGCTCGCCTCACGCCGACCTCGCCGGTTCCCTCGGTACCGCTTCGCGCAATCGCAGCCAGTCAGTCGCGGCTCCCGTGCTGCCGTCAATGAACGACGACCTTGCTGCCGATCAACGAGCGCCGCCGCTGCCGGCCTCGAGCTCGCCTCTCGCCATGCCACCAAAGCCAACGCGACCCGTTACTGTTGCCATCTCGCCAATCACCGAAAGTTCAACTCCACCTGATGCCACCACTGATGCTGGCGTCTCTCTTCCAGATGCCGAGCCTCCGGCGCCTGTAGTCTTGACTACGACCAAGGTCACGACCTCGGCATCACCGTCACCGCCTCTCGCATCAGATCACTCGTCGGACGAGGAAGCCGACTCGGTTCCCAATCGCACGAGCAGCGCTGGTGCTGCGGTCAAGCCTGCTAAGCCACCAGTACCAACGGCTGCCAAACCACCGGTACCAACGGCCGCCAAGCCACCAGTGCCCAAGGCCGCCGCCGCCGCCGCTGCTGCTGCTGCTGTACCGACTACGACTGCCGTTGTGGCGACCACGACTGCTGTTGTGGCGACCACGACTGCTACCCCTGCCTCCAGCAAGACCAGCCGTGATCTCGACCCCAAGAAGCGTCGCCACCAAACCTCCAAACCGCTACCGCTACCTGTTA
>Ga0209935_1003643_pt1 | contig 15459 bp, 10 predicted proteins | sample ThiBio_1000_plan_2_FD_183958 | JGI IMG/M metagenome (GOLD analysis project Ga0209935, IMG submission 183958) | Wastewater bioreactor microbial communities from Cape Town, South Africa - Thiocy_cont_1000_plan (SPAdes) | ecosystem: Engineered > Bioreactor > Thiocyanate-remediating >... | reverse complement strand
AACTGACTAAACCATTTTTATGTAGAGTAAAAATTAGATGTTTTCTTAAATAATTTCACTTTTGTGGATTTTCAGACTTTAACTCTTTATATAATCACGAAATTGAAAGGATTCATTTCAATCAAATAGTTTCCAGTCAATGTTCGTTTTGTTCTACTGAGCGAAAATACTCTTGTATTACAAATTCAACATTGTTCAATATTGCTCATGATCATTCTTTTCTTTTTATTCATATAACTCATTTGAGTTATTGTCTTCTATACTTAGAAGATAAAAAAGAAAATTATTTCAGACTTTACAATCTTCTGCCACTATGCTCAGTTTAGTATCATCTAAAATCTCCTTCACTGCTTGAAAATATAGGCAGAAAATCTTTAAAATCAGCTCCTGAATTCAGGAGAATTTTGATCAGGAGAAAAGTTAAAAAATCAGGAGACTCCTGGCCAAATCTCCTGATTTGGCAAGCCTGGTTGGAACCAGTACACAAGCGAATATGGGGAGCATTTACTAGGAAAATCAGCATTTTTAGCATTGCTCTAGCATTTCAGACAGGTGTTAACATTTTTTGTAAAAAGTAACTAGTCCATTCGATAGAGCTCGTCGAGTTGTACTTGGAACCATCTCGAGTTCCGTCCAAATAAGCGCTCGAGCGAATATGGGGAGCATTTACTAAAAAATGCAGGATTTTCAGTGGTTTTTAGCATATTTTTGCAATCCTGCAGGCACAGGATAGTTTGTAGACGGGAAGTGAATAGTGCGTTGGATAGAGCTCGTCGAGTTCTACTTGGAACCACCACAAGCTCACTTGGAACCAGCACTCAAGCGAATATGATGAGCAAATACTCGAATATGGTATGAAAATATCCTACGTATTCCAACAAAAAATTTCTTGGATTTTTCCGATGTTTACATAGTCGATGAATAATATTCTTGCATTGTAAATATGCAAATCTTGAAAAAAAATGACGTTGTTGGAAAAAATTTTTATATGGATTCATTGTTTGTTTTGTACAGACATGAGATCTTTATATAAGAAATCGGCGAAGAGCGAACAATCAATCACGCATTGGGAGCGACTGCACACCGTACTTGTGACTGATCAACTCAGATTTTATATCGACTTAGTTAACACATTATACTGATGGCTTACAAAGTACTTTATATTCCTTTATTCGTTATATTAGTTGTCGGAGTAGTGAAGACAAATTGTTTTTTTGTTAATAATAGCGTAATATCTTCACCATCAAGAAATGTTACGTGCTCATGGTTACTAGATTACCAGATTGTGCTACCAACTCTACGCAATTTTTCTTTCACATTTCCAGTCGTAAATGATACCGTGATGAGCGACAATGGACTTTGCTTTTATCTGCAGAGGAATATAACACTACGCGATGGGTCGTTAATAAATATTACCGAACCAAGTACCTTCGATGATCGTTATTTATTCGCACACAGTATTTACAAACAATATATAAGTGCCCGATGTTCCTCTGGTAATTTTCAGCTATCAACCACACCCATTGGCTATGCTGAATGTACTCGATTACCGTACGAAATGTATACTACAAAAATTTGCGTTTGTTCCACAAATAATTGTAACAGGGACTATCAAAGTTGTATAGCTAGTGTTCAAGCTAGTCAATCTTCTCCTCCATCAAATCCTCCATCAATTATTCCTGAACTAACCAATATCATTTCTTGTCGAAATGGATATCAAGGGCCAACATTTGCTAATTACTATACTGGCGAGGGCTGGATAGATACAGAATATACTCCGCGCAATATGACAGCAGCGCGTGCTTATCAATCTACACGGTCCGTAGCATGTGTTTTATGGGTCAACTTGAACACAGGAGATTGGTATCAATTTTCCACAATGTACGAAGAATATAGCACTACTCTCACTAGTATACTCTTAATAAAGACAGACAGAAGATATGCTCCTTCTTATGCTGAAAGTTCAACCAGTGTTGCCATACAGTATACGACTTATGTTTCTAACTCATTACAATATTTTTTTGGACCTGTTTATGAGCAAGTAATTTGTATATGTACAACAAATAATTGTAACCAAGATTTGTCTACTTGTGCTATTGGTTTTACTGCAAATTTTTCAATGGTTACAAATACATCGACGACAACTACAACAACAACAACAATTGTAAGCACATCGACTGTTTCGACTTCGACTACTACCACCAGAGCAGTAACATCATCTGGAATAACCGGAAATGTTAATTCAACTACTGCTCCTACAACCACAACTACATCGAAATCAGCATCATCAAGTAACTTTATTTTCTTTTTCTATGAGAATTTCATTGGAGACACTCGCTTCTAGAAGCATGCTTTTCTGGCATCGGCCGTGTTTATCGACAAGATGGAAGTATAATCATGATGAAAGACGTAAGCATTGGTGATCGTCTTCTTGATACTGATGGTAATTACAGTCCTATTCTCACTTTTTTCGTTCATCAAAAACAAGGACCAACAATTGACTATTTGCAAATCTCAACCAATGAATCCATCTTAGTAATCACATCCACACATTTACTTCTTATGCGTCATCACAATGAAGTCAACTCACCAAGATATCTTCAAGCAAGTCGACTTCGTGTTGGTGATACAATCTTTTCCATTCAACCATATACAAACGGAACAATGAAAGAAATGAAAGTGATTGGCGTGAGTCAAAACTTTAAACGAAATGATGCATATGCACCATTAACCGAATCCGGCACTTTAGTGGTAGACAGCATTGCAGTTTCTTGCTATGCTCAATACGAATCACATTCACTTATTCATTTGGCTATGTTTCCTTTGAGACTTTGGTATACGATCAAACAGCAAACTATCGACTCATTCGAACATAATCAACTTCATTCATACATAATTTTTTTTCTTTCGTCGACTCACTATCTTGATTTACTTATTCGCTCAGTTTGAACGCATTAGTTTTGTTTTTCTTTTGAAGAAAACGCACATTTTATATTTTGCTTTATTTTGAATAGACGTATATTTACTCCGGACTCACACAAACTAATTGGTAGCGTGCATTTTGACGTAGGCACATACATTACGCTCAAGTTGGCCAAGATTAAGACAATGAAATATCAAAGGGACAGTAGTGTCAAACTTGAAAGTTGAATTCAACTATTCAACTATTCAACTGGTCAATTATTCAATTATTCAACTATTCAATTATTCAACTATTCAAGTTTCAAGTTTCAACTTCAGCAGCATCTAGGGTATTATTTAGCGGCGCAGCGGGGTGATGATAGTGTGACGTTTACAATTTCCAGAGTATTGTAACAGTCAACGGCAATTACACCAACATCGCATCAAGCATGTCCAGACAATTTCGTCATATCAGAGCAATACGATACATTAGGCGAAGACCATTTCACGATAAAGTTCGTAATAAATATAGTATCGGCCGACTGTAAACCCGCCTTCACCCTCGCTTTGTGTTTATGCCTACCGTTCACTAATCTCCGCCTTCATCCTCAAGTTGAATACTTGAATTCAAGTTTCAAGTATGACATGTATGTTCTTTTGAAAACTTTGTTTGCTATCAATATAAGATTGATATTAAAGTATAAAAAGTATATTTGGGTTAAAGTGTGTGGTGATATTTCTCCAATAAAAATTACACTTGGTTAATAATTCAAAGGATGTGCGATCAACTGTTATGTGGATAGAAGACCGAAGTTTGAGTTTCGCATTAACACTGATCGCAAACCGTCTTTCGCGGAAAGAAGCATAAAGTTTGTGTGAATGAGCGTTACGTGTGATATTTTCGTTTCAGTAGAGGGTTAGCAACGTTAACGTTGCGTTACTTGTTTTCATAGTAGATTTTGTTTATGAAGTGTTGAACATGTTCACTATATATTAATTAAACTGTTACGTACTGTTGAGACTTTCAACCAATTTTGAGTTGATGATGACTAGCTTTCACTCAAAGTCTAAGAAAAATTCAATGCGTGAAACTATATACACTTATTCTTGTGTAGTCCATTCAATATTGGAATTTCTACTGGATCCGATTAGCATCACTGTACTTATTGAAAAAGATCTCTTTTTTTAAGATTATCATTCTCGTGATTTTGGTCTTTTTGACTAAAATCTCCTGATTTTCATTTATACTCTTCTTGATTAATAATCAGTGGCACTTTCAACTATAGTAAAGTACAGAAATAGAAAGTAAAACTTATACTAAGTATTAGTTTCTCAATGAGAAGACAAACAACTGATTTGAATCATTGAAAAGTTCAAAGTGTGTCATAAACTCATAGAAAGTTGGTATCCTCATGAGTTTTGTAACTTTGTGATTTCTAATTTACTCAATATCAACTAGCTACTACGAATAAAATATGTATTATTTTTTCTGTTCTTTGTTTTAAAAAAATTTAGGATGTAAATAGTTAGTTACAGGTAGGCATACTGCCTCGATTTAGGTGAGCAATTCAAGCGTATAATAACGAAATGTTTCCCACTGTGGGATGCATGAAATAATATTACACCTATACTAGGAAAAAAATTTTGGTGTGCTTGCCATTTCTCTCTCTCTCTTCACCTATGAAGAATAATCGCTTGATCGATTTTGTAATAGGCGGAGAGAAGAGGTATTTAAATAACAAAAACGTGATGTATATTTTCAAAACAAAACACATCGTCAATATATTAACTTGTAAGTAGTTTTTTGTTTTACCATAGACGATTTTACATTCGCGATATTTCACCTATTCAATCTATCAATAGTTTGCTACTAGTAGAAGTGAAAAACACAAACCATTAATGTGAATTCTTGAGATTCGTGTTAAGATACCGATAAAATCCAAGCCAATATTTTCCAATGTACCTTGTTACTGAACCTGTTACGGAATAAAAACTCACTCTATAGCAAAAACCCATTTTATAATAGAAGCTCACTTGATTCGAAAAACCGCGTTATAAATGTGAAAATTAATAAAACTAATAGTTTTTAGTTCGTTTTTTAACATTTGCTTCAAATTTATTGATCATTCGATCATGAGAGAACGTTGTCTTGTATGTATAACAGCATCAAAAGTATTATTTTCTTTTCTGAAAGAAAGGGTTATATATATAACCCGATGTATCAAAATGGATACTTTCGGCTAGAAAGAGCTGTCTCTGAAATAATAATAAAAAAAGTATTACAATCACCGCTTCCAACCATGCGATTTTACATTTTCTTCTTTTTCTCACATAAAATGTTAAGTCACGTAGAAGTGATTACATTCTTATCGAATTCTTTTATATGTATATTGTTCTTTTTTCTTGAAGTGTATTCTTCAAAATCGCAAAATTAAAGCATCGATATGGCTGCATCGCATGAAAATGATAGAGTAGTGAAAGCCCTCCCAGTAACACTTTTGTTTGCATGGTTAGACAATGATGATAAGGAATTTCATAAGTTCGTACAATTGTACGGAAATCAACTTGGTATCGATGAGCAGTGGTGGAAGTATTGCAAAAATAAAGAATCGTTGTTCGATTACCTGGAAAACATTCAATTACCTCAGAAAGTTATTCTGATTTCATCGGGTGCTTTAGCAAGAGAAATCATAGAAGATATTAAAAATATGACAACATTATCTTGCATATATATCTTCTGCTGGAAAATAGAAAACTATATACCATTAAAACAACAATATTCAGCAAAAATAGTTGATGTCATCAATGATTCGAAAGTTCTATATGAAAGACTTCAAGATTTTCGAACGATGGAACTTGGTATGCCATTATATTTTCTTGTTTGTCTTCTATATTGTTCGTAAATCTTTTGAATTTTTTAATATCAGTTCGAAATGCTGGAATACCACCGAAACATGATCGTACTGATGTAGTTCTTGGACAACCTGATAAACATTGGTGTCCATGGAATTCGAACACTTGTTCGAACAAATTACCGTTAACTGGCAAGGGCACTGTTGAAATCATGTTAGAGAAATCGATGCCCTTCGAATTACATTTGTCTAATCGAGCAATGCCAACTGTTGAAGGTGAATACAAAATTTCTCTCTTAGTTGACAATACTGAAGCAAGACTTAGTGTCAATGGAACAGCTCGTGATTCATCGACATTAATTCAACATATTCTACACAAAGACGATGGTAAATGGCATACTTATTGGTTAAGTATATTCGATTCAATTATAAAATATGGTGTTGGTGAAGTACGAGATGCATTTACTATTTTTAATATAACAGTTCCTGAAACTGAAAAAGATATGTTGAAACAAGTTTCGTATTTACATGTAAAAATGAATAATAATGAAAATATGCTCGGAGAATTGAAGGATATCAAGGACAATGTTCGTTTCTTTTTTGGCAAGGAACCAGTTGTTCGAGATCCAGCCATGTTTATCATACCACAAGATAAATATTCAATTCAAATTAAATCTGCTATTCCTCCATCGGAATTAGAAAAACCATGTCGATCGTTGTATACAAGTGTTGTTAATTTCAGTTTGAATACACCAGATTTTCCTGAGTTTGTCGAAGCTATTGAACGCAGTATAAAAAATTCAAACGGATGGTGTCATAAAAAACTCGAAGAAAAAGCAAATCGATTTGGTCGACCAAATCCAATGGCAACTTACTTGCGAATTACATACGGTCAAAAGCTAGGAACATCGCCTGGCCATGCCTATGTTATTGAAATATGGCCTCCAGGACATTTCAGTCCGATACATAATCATAGTAGTGCTTATGGTATCATTCGAGTACTTCATGGTCGTCTTTTAGCAAAAGTCTATCCGGAATTAACAATAAAACCATTTCAATATGCGCCAATCGAACAAATTTTAGAACAAGATCAAGTAACATGGATGTTACCGAAATTAAATCAAACTCATCAAATTCGTAATCCAGATTTGTATGGTTCATCTGCTATCAGTATTCAATGTTATCAATATGGAAAAGAAGATAGTGTTCATTATGAATATTTTGATTATCTTGCAAATGATGGTGGTTCGATTGCTCAATTTAATCCAACATCGGATATGGATTATGATGAATTTAAAGATTTAATGAAAAAAGAATGGGATCAATTTAAAAAGACATAAGTTTTCTTTTATTCATTGAATTTCATTAATAAAGTAGAAATAGAAAAAAATTCTCATTTTCGAATTGATACTTCTACTCCATCGCGAACATCTTCACTGTATTCAATATTTTCTTCGTGTAATGTTGTTGTATAATTCGGACTATTACGAACATATGCTAAGTAATCCGGTGCACCAGGCATAATAACATTGTCAGCAACAATCATTGTTCCCGATGTAATTAAACCGAGTTCTTCGAGCATTTTTAAATCACGTAAATAAATACTTCCGAAATGATCCATGAAGATGAAATCAAATGATTTGATATTAGAATCTTGTTTCAATCGTGGAAGAACATTTTCAGTATAACCATTAATGATTTTGATACGATCTCCTACGCCTGCATATTCATGCAATGATCGAGCAATTTCAGCTGATAGAGAATCAGCTTCGATTGTTACGAAAAGTGCATCTTTGGGTAGTTGATTAACGATTCTCAATGAACTGTAGCCAAGAAAAGTACCTAGTTCAAGAACAGATTTCGGTTTTCTTGTTTGCACAGCTTGATCAAGAATTTGTCCTTTTCTATCACCAATATTCATTAACCATTGTTTTGTCCAACCAAATTTATCAATTGTATCAATGATATTTTGAAGACTATTTTGTTGAGCATTTTCCAGCACATAATTCTTAAGATCCACTCGTGATGCGAGCATTTTTTTCATTACATTTGCATGAGAATCATCTTTGATCGTTGTCGTCATTGTTATACTATTGAAATAACAAGTTATACCTTTTTTTTTTATATCGCTTTTTATTGGAATAGGAAGAGAGAGAGGAAGACGAATTCGCCATTAGGCGCTGACCGTCTAAAATGTTTTACTTTGATATTTAAGAACGTACGATGTTTATCACACATGAAACACTTATGAAAAACAACTCAAATTCAGAAATAGCTAGAAAACAGAAGATGAGTATTTTTTGTTGCGAAAGTGCGATCTATTGATTGATTCTACAGCTTATTAGACTGCGAAGTTTTTCGGATGTAAATATTAGTCATAATCTCATTTTGAAAGAGCCGAGTCAATTTTGCTTCTACGTGTCACTAATCGAAAGAAAAAACAAAAAAAAATTACCGAGTAAATTGTATAAATCATCAAGTAAGATAATTACACAGAACAAAAAAAGAGTGATAATTATATTTAACTGAATAGCAAAGGTCATATTTTCTGAAAAATTAAAAAGAAGTAGCTAATATTTGACACATTCACCTAACACAGAATCCTGTGAGACTTTGTCGGATTAGTGAACTTGGATATTATATGAGCACAAAATCAAAATAACAATTTAGCCCCCATAGATTCGCTGAAAAGTTTTATTAGTGCAAGAAATTAATATGTTAAGTCTAACAAATGTCATTGGAATAATATATCTTTGCCGAAAGTGAAATCAAGTTTTGTTAAGCCAAATTGATTATTTATAAATAACAATAGCTGGAACACAAGTAATAAAATCGTACCAAAATGATTTGATTGTTTTGCAGATGATGCTACAATATAATATAAAATATGTATAATTCTCTTTGATCATAATATTTTGAAGTATAAACAAATGTCTCAAACAATTTCGCTGATAGAATACCGACTAACAATCTATATACTCATGTCTAACTTGATTTAATTTTAATATTTATTATGAAAGTTTCAATTGGGAGAAATTGCTAATCCTTTTTACTCACAAGTTGTGGTTCGTCGAGTTGTTGTTCTTGCGCATAGAGTAGACGCACTATATAACTCTGTAATTTGAACTCGATTTGCACCCTCAACAATTAATTGATAGTGTCCAGTGATCATTGGCAAATATGTTGTTAATACCAATATATACGTTCTATATGTTACAAGATATTCAGTCAGTTGAAATTGACGTGATCCACCTGCATCATCATTATATGCAATTAAATTTGAATATGGATTATATGGATTAAAAGACGTTTGATATAGATATCCATATGTGTCAATTGAACTTTTACTCGTAAGGATATAATAACCGTCAATTGGCACCCAAATTTCATAGGCTTCATAATAATGACATTGGTTGTTAGTGCCCATACGATTATACACAGAACTATTTGATCTCAATGACGATGATATTGTTGTGTTTCTCCTAATACCTTTAACGAAAAACAAAATGTATGAATGTCTGTTCACTTAAATGATACAGTTAGTAAGTATTTGAAAATGATAACTTTAGGTTTTCTATTCGATAAAATGCTCGAGCGGGCCGAAATAAAATGTAAATCTATGAAAACTCTTTCTGATATCTAATCAATTAAATTTGACCTCGATCCATAGATTTATCTTCAAACCTGTTGTTGTTGTCCTTGTTGTTGTCATAGAAACACTTAATAATTTTATAAGTTGAACTAAATTTGCGCCCTCAACAATTAATTGATAGTTTCCAGTAACCAATGACGAATACGTTGTTAATACCAATATATACGTTCTATTTGTTACAAGATATTTAGTCAGTTGAAATTGACGTGATCCACCTGCATCATCATCATATGCAATTAAATTTGAATATGGATTATATGGATTAAAAGACATTTGATATAGATATCCATATGTGTCAATTGAACTTTTACTCATAAGGATATAATAATCGTCAATTGGCACACGAATTTCATATGATTCATAGTAGTATTGATCGAAACGACCATCACGATTATACACAGAACTATTTGATCTCAATGACGATGATATTGTTGTGTTTACTCTGCGCAATCTCCCTGAAATGAACATAGCTTACTCAAATACATTGTTAACAAGATAAATTTCTTTGTTTATTTAAGATCGATAAACAAATCTTCGTGCAAACCTGTTGTTGTTGTCGTTGATATTGGTGAGAATGTACTACCGATTGATGAACAGTTATAAAATAATCTCACTTCTTGAATATCAATTGCACTCATATTATATCGTTGTCCAATCTTAGCATCTGATTGTTTTGGTGTGATTGTTGGATAGCCATTGAGTGAGAAACCATACTGATCATAGTGCATAACTGATGCATAGTCGTATGGAGTATTTTGAATATCAACAGCCGTTGAATCATATTTTTCGAAACTATATTCCATTCCTACATTGCAGACCTCGGAATAATATCACGCAAACAGATTTAAACTCTACCGGGTTCAATATTGGTATAATTGACTGTGATATAAGTGTCACGGTCTGGTCGTGACTGTTCATGATAGAAGCCTTTGCAAACAAATAAATTAATCGAACTTGCAACTCTTAATAGTATTACCTAGTGTATGCAATAATTCATGCATAATAATTCCTTCGGTAATACATCCAGGACTTTCTAATGTTACAATATGTCCTAGATTTTGACCAACCTAGAAAAAAATTTATATTAATTGATGAAATATATTAAGATAAAATTGAAATTACATAGGATGAACAACCCAAACCATTTTCAATAGTTATATAATATTGATCCGATGAAATTCGAGGTCGAAAGTGAATGCATTGAACATTATTTATTGCAATTAGACGTTCCATTTTTTGCATTGTCGATTGAATTATCGATCTGTCTATTGAATCTTAAACAAGATTGATCAATTAAAATTTATCATCGATCGAATAGCAAACCATAGTGAGATCGTATTTCGTATGGAACAATGCCATTTGTCCATGCGACTGAATCTCCACGACGTAAAACACCACGCTAGTCCACATGATTATTTTCAAGAAAAAATAAAAGACAATTTTATTGTTACTTGAGACAAATCAGGAAAACGCATATCTCCTTCAAACAGATCGGCTAGAAACAAATTCAACTGTATAGTATGACTGATTTTCTATTCGAAAAGAAGAAACTCACGATTCTCTTCGAGTTTGTATCGTTTGAGTACAACATCCTATGCACAAAGAATTATTTTTATTATATCCATATCATAATTTGTTTAAAAAAACCTTTGTTGATGGATAGGCAAGTATTTGATATGCCAAGAGAAAACCAATAATTATTTTCAATGATAACTTGAATAGCATTTTTCACTCTTTCAAATAATATATAATCATCGATTTCATTCGAAGTATAAGTAAATTTTGCTGTATTTATATAAAATATTTTTCCAACACTAATCCCAACTTGGAAGAAGAAATCTAATACGAAGTAATAAATAAATAAATAAATACAGTTACTCATACGAAGATTTAGACATAAATCCTAGAATGATTCACTGCTTGATGTATATCTTATTTCTATACATATAACTAGGCAAATATAAAATAAAAGAATGACTGGAATAGAATCTACAGAATGAATCATCTTTTCATGCAACTACATTAGATATAATGTATTACGGAATTTCATTTTGGCACATTGTATCGACCACTATTTCTCAATAGTGAATAAAAAAATTCTGAAACTTTGGTTACAGATGAAGGACAGTTAGATGTACAATCAGTAAAAATTTCAATCATTTTGATCTAGCCAGATACAAGTTATAGGAAAAATAATCACCGTTACGGAATTTCAAAATATGGAAGCTTTCAGATTAACAACTCGTTTCTTCGAATGCATAGATGTCTTTCACCTAAACACTTGGACCTTTCTTTTGCTCACATTGTAAAGGCTGAAGCATTTTTTTAGCGGGACTTTTATTATACGATGCTGCTGTCCAAACACGCTCAACGTTCAAACGACGTTTCGTGACACGTAAAACATTTGACTGGATTTGAGATTTCTCTCATCGTATCTATCCATCAGAATCCGATGAATTTTCGTCATCAGGAATCCCATCGGATATTTTCAGATTGATTCACCTGGGAAGCCTTGTTTACAGGATGACTAAAAAAGAAAAACTATTAATCTGCGATAGAATATCAACAAATAACGTTCTATAACACCCTCACCTTCACCTTCAAGTATCCTCATTTCCACCGACAATTTCAAGAAACGATACTTTCAAAAGGTTTAATTCTTTTAAAAGTAGAGCAAAATTGTCGGCAATATGATTGCGACACCTATATACATCGTGTTGTGTTTGTATCTTTTATCACATGAAAATAACACATCATTCGAAAGTATATCTAGTGTTTTATGTGTAATTGTGAAATTATGATGAAATTCGAATATTTACCAAATGAAATTTTGATTTTATGCTTTGAATATTTGAATGGATTGGAAATTTTTTATGCATTTAATCGAATAAATTCTCGTTTGAATAATCTTACTTTGAATATTCCATTACATATCAATTTTCATAATGTTAATCAAATAATGTTAGAAAATTTTCGTCGACAATTATTATTGAATTCAAAAATAAACAATCAAATATATTCAATAAAATTAATAAATGAACGTGATTATTTGCGATGCAGTCAATTATTATGTTATTCTGCCTTAAATGAGTTTTCTAATCTTCAAAAAATAAAATCACTATTTCCTTTTACTTTGAAATATTCATCAAATGAAACTAATGATTTATCATTATACATTAATTTTCAACCATACAAACATTTGTATTTTCAATTCAATGATTTACATAAATTTATTTTTAATATTCAGAAAACATATTCAATTATAAATTTAACATTAGTTGAATTGAATTTCAATGATTTACATAATATTTTTAAATATTTCCCTATGTTAAAATATTTACATGTCAATTGCATTTCATCCTGTGATCTCAATCAGTCCGTTATCCAGGCAATACATTTAAAACAGATGATTATCGATGAATTATTTGATAATTTTGCAAATCTTAAAATCTTTTTGAAACAAATACCAAATTTAAAATCTTTGAAACTATCTTCTACAGATTGTGCAGACTGTATGATCGATGCTGTTGAATGGGATTGTTTCATAAAAACATATTTATCTCATTTGAAAGTCTTTCAATTTAAATTCGAATGTACATTTTCAGATGTTTTACTCAAAAAATGTCAACTATTTCAACATTATTGGAATACTGAATATATACAAAATAATCAATCATTAATCATCTATACAATTCCTTATCCATCGAGTACATTTCAATTAACATCAAATCATACCAAACACTGCACTACTACCGAGACTTTCGTTAATGTTACGAATTTAACGTTATATTCTGAGATTTCAATGGATAATTGTTCATATTACTTTCCAAATATCACATCATTGACATTAACTTGTAACAGAAATAATCAATCTGCACTAATGTACGATGTGATATATCTACAGAAAATTATCAATCTATCCAATTTAGAAGTACTAAAAATTGACAATGGTATCGATATTGAAAACTCGAATAAACTATTAGATCTAATCAAACAAACTCCAAAATTATCATCGATTTCGATGGACGTCAAAAATTTACAATCGTGTGCGGACATTAAAAAATTATGCAAATACACTACGAAAATGATTGAAACATTACATATATTCAATGGTATTCTATCGATAAATCGTTATGAAATGTTCTCCAACATAAAACATTTAAAATGTCAAATTCAAAATGAAAGAGATTTAGCATTTCTACTGAAAAGTCTACCGAAAGTCTCTACTATGGATATATTATATCAATGCAAAAATAATCTGCAAGTTAAACGTTCTCAATTTATTCAAATACTGCGACAATTCAATGTAGTTTTTGAAATAGATGATGAGTTAAATTCAAATCTTCAATTGGATAACGAAGGAGAATTTTATGATCACAATATATACATATTTGTATATGTTGATAAAAAATAAATTTTAATTTTGACTATGACATATATATATAAGAACGTTTGAAATTCGTCGTTATGTGTAGAAGTTGTTATTGCGACTTGTATCTGATGTAATTAAAGAAAAATTCGAACAATTTTGTTCGTTCTTCTCTTAGAATATCACTTAGCAATCGAAAACAAATAAATATATAATATTGAAGGACTATAAATAGAGAAAACTCACCTGTATAACCTTCCATTTTTCGTGAAGAAACACCAAGAGGACATTGAATTGTTTTCTCAAGTGAGTTCGTATGCATAGAATATGATATGAGATAATCTCTTGATAATATTTAGTGATTATATGTGTTTCGTTGAGTATCAAATGTTACCAATGTACTCCAGGTACTGCTGGTTGTGATACAATGTTCAATGCTAAAGATGATGGTGTCACTGAAGTCTCCCAAAATGTGTCAAGTGCCTCATGTGCAGTGTGCAGATTCTATTTGTAGAAACAAATAGTATTTATCGAGCTCCTAGTCCAGACGTGTGTACATCAGGCTACATTGCAGCTAGTGATGGTGCTGGTGCACAGACCATATACTGTTGTAGTACAGATCTGTGCAATGGATCAACAAGTTTTCTCTTTGTATTCGTACTGTTTGTACTAATTTTCTTTTATCGTCAATGAATGTCGATTAAATTCAGAAAAAAACACAATTGATAAATCTTTGCATGATATTTGAAATGAATAGAATAATACATAGTTCTGAGTTATCTTCAATGTTCTTTTATCTTCTCAAAAGAATATTTAAATGCGATCGATATTTATAAGATTTTGTTATTACCATTCAATTGATCATCGACAAATATTAATTGAACAAGAGAAACAACCAGAAACGATTGTCACGACATTAACACAAATGATCGATCAATGAGAATCAAATTCAATTCATGAAATTCAACGGACAGCAGAAGAAACAAGACAAATCCTTCTTAAACACCTGTTTATCATATTAAATATTAATTAAAGATATTAACTGATCAATTACGACAATTTCGTCTAGAAAAGAGTTTTGTTGAAACAGATCTTCAAAGATATCAAGACAAATTAACTCAACTAGCCAATCAATTAATTCAATGATTTAATAATACTATTCAAGAAGATTCTAGGCCACCTGTTTATAATATTCAATCTTTTTTATTATGCTAATAACTGCAGTGATAAGACCCTAACAGTACAATAATATACGCCAGCTGATGCTAATGCTACAGATAATGATGATACACTTCGATTAATATGTGCGTTTACTCCAGGAATGCCAGATCTCCTGAATTAGCTGGGAGTCTCCTGGTTTTGAGATTTTTCTCCTGACTGAAAATCTCCTGATTTCAGGAGCTGATTTTCGATATTTTCAACTTATTTTAGTTCTTTTTCCTGATTATTTATCAGCTTCACTTTTATCAACAATGTGATGGAATATTAGCTGAGTCAATAAGAAAGTATACAATAATTCAACTAAAATCACGAGGAAATACCGGGATTTATTTTCCAACGGGATTTATTTATTTGTTACGGATTTATTTATTGTATCAAGATTTCGTGGCACCCTCAGTTTTGTTCATTGGCATATTGTCATCTGCACCCTCACTTTGGATTTCGCCTTCACCCACACTCGGGAG
>Ga0209935_1003642_pt1 | contig 15459 bp, 11 predicted proteins | sample ThiBio_1000_plan_2_FD_183958 | JGI IMG/M metagenome (GOLD analysis project Ga0209935, IMG submission 183958) | Wastewater bioreactor microbial communities from Cape Town, South Africa - Thiocy_cont_1000_plan (SPAdes) | ecosystem: Engineered > Bioreactor > Thiocyanate-remediating >... | reverse complement strand
CTCTCTCTCTCTCTCTCTCTCTCTCTCTCTCTCCTCTGCACTTACCTGTACACCAAGGGGCACCTCGCTGTCCACCTTCACGGTTTGTGTGGTATTCTGCGTGACCTCCTTGAGAGCTTTGTCCTTCTGCGGGGGAGAGACTGAGGCCGGAAGGATGAAGTGGATGTCAGGACCGTCGACAGACAATTCAGTGACGTAGGTTATCTTGATCATCACCGAAGCCTGCGCGGGCAAGTTACCCACACTGACAGTGAATACATCAGGCTTCTCTGTAATGTGATGATGAAAAATGTTAATATAACTTTTCTCTTTTAAAAATAGGTTTGATAATACCTTCATCCATAAGGTAAGCACCATGACCTGCTGCCACGGCCTCCTTGTATTCCTTGTGCGCTTTTTCTTTTTCCTTTACTTCACCAATGATATGTTTCTGAGAGAAAAGGTTCATTATAATTTGCCTTTTTCGAACATGAAACTACATACCCCGTTAATGAATGCTTCGAATCCGCAGACAGCAGCCATTTCATCCAGTGGGCATACCTATAGATAGATAGAACATCAGAGGTAAAAAGGCGAGGAATCATCCAATAGGAATTCGTACATATTTAGCTTCGATGGGGGTATTGCTTTCGTTGTAGTAGTGCTGCATCACGACCACTTGGGCTATCATGTCCATGAGCTTTGCACGCACATTCACAGCCTTCAGTGGCACCGCTGCTCCACCTGTGTGTCATGTTGTGTGAGTGGTGTGTTGTAGAGGGGAAGAGGGAGAGGGGGTTGCGTTTTGTTTACTTTTGCTCATCAAGCCTGCCTCTTGGGGTTCCGCGGCAGGAGTTGCTGTTGCCGCGCGGGGGGATGCGGGAGCTGCCCCTGCAGAGTAGTCCGGCGCAGCCACGATGAGGTCCGCCTGGGACTGCTTGTATGTCTGCGAGAGGGACAGGTTCTGATTCCTCACACCGCTGTTCACGCTGCTGAGGGATGCATTGGGCTTATCCACGGAAGGAACTGAAAACTCCACCAGATAGGACATGTGTTGTTGTGCTGTGAATAGGTAGGAGTTAAGAAAACAGGTTTCTTAGAATTATAATAAATTTTAAAAACAGGTGCTTACCTGTAGAGTATATTACATATTCATCGTCCTCGAAATCTGTCTTCTGATTTTGGGTTGAGCGTACCCCATGAACGCTGTCATAGCCTACAAACAAAATATGTTATTCGTCTTGAAGAAGAGGAGAGAAGAAAGAGAACTAATTTACCCTGAGGTGCTTTCACGAGGGAGGTATCGATTTTGGTGATGGGCGCCATTTTGCCCAAGGCCACTTTACAAACCAGCATCATTCTGGTACCCTCTCCTCCGCTAGTGGTGTATTGTACAGCAGTGCTCGATGCGTCACCGAAATAGATACCGGCGCCAAGCATACCCGCGTCGGTTCGATTGACTCCGTATTTGTTGGTGACTATGTGAGGCAACAGCACACCGCGAGACAAAATCCCAACCCAATTGCTTATCCTCGAGCCATGGAATAGCAACCTATCTCACAACAATGTTAGATACCAACACACGCACACACTCTCTCACTTACCTTTGGTTATCGATATGGGAAGTGAAGTGCTTGTGCTCGACATCTCGATGCACCGAATACACATTCATCACCTGGAGGGGATCCCCTTTGATCTTGGTGTTGACCACGTGCGCTTCTATCTTCTTGTAGTCCTCTGAGTTCGACGCCAGGGCATCTATCTTACACCGAAGCGCCCTGTACTGCATATCCACCGCAGCACTATTTGTGTCTCCTGTGATCTCATCAACCTACATGAAACAGTGAGCTACAGGTATGCTATTAGGTTAGCTCACCGTGAGCATGTCCTTCATGAGTTGGACCAAGTCTTGCTTTTCCTCGAAAACCGAGATATTGTCGATGGTAGGCTGATGAGTCTGCGGGATGGCGGAATAGAACTCCTTCGAGAGCGCCGCCATGGAAGCCTGCCGAGCACTGAGGTCGCCTCCGTCTTGCTGGAACAATTGATACAATTGTACTAAGATGGCTTCCCCTTTCTCCACCTGCGAGAGAGTCAGCGTGCCCAGAGGGCTGCTGATGGCGCTGCTGAGTTTCGTCTGCGCCTCCGCGTAGAGATATTTGACAAGCCTCTGCACTCCCGATGGCAACGATGACGATCCCTGCATCGTCCTGTTGCCATTTACAAGTGCCTGGATAGAAATTAAATGGAAAAAATGTTAATCGGAAATTTGAATTAGATGAAGAATTAAACAAAAAAGCTTTACCATGTCGGAACCGATCTTGGAAGAAGATAGAAGGGAGACCTTTGCATAGGCCTGCGATGCCATGGTATTATACAACGAAGAGTAGATGGCTTCTGCTTCTTCGAGATTAAGTACATATCGGCACTCCTTCACTCCGCCTACAGGATCGTCATCCAGTTGATCAACATGCCCGCGATGCGTGAAAACACGGTATTTCTTTAGCTTCTGTTCCTGAGCGACATGCAATTCGATCGCAAAGAAGCTGCTACCTTTCTGTTATTGCAAAAATAGAATTGATGATTAGTCACCCGAATCCTCTACTTGGGGGACTCACCTGTAACACATCTTCCTTAGCGATGTCATATTTGTCCTCTGGCCAGGCAGGTGCGCCCGGTTCTACCGTTTTGTACGTCCAAACATGAACCGATGGAACAGGCTTGGGGGCAGCTTTCTTTCGTGGAGCGACTTTGATTGTGTTGAGTCCTTCTTCCTTGTTTGCTCCTTTTGAGGATGATGGTGGAATGTTAAACCAAGAAACGATTGAATATCGTCAGATAACCGTACCAGTGCCAGTACCGCTTTGAATGAGATAAGGCTTGTCGCTCAACAAACTCGTTGACGCAACACAATCATTGATGAAATCGATTGTCACAACAGGCACTCCGTTCTTTGTAGCAGCCGCGAGCTTGCTGCTGTAGCTTTTGGTTACAATCTCGGGTGTCGCTAAGAGATAGGTTGTCTATTGGTGAGAAAAGGTTGATTAGGATACGATATTTCCCCGATCCTCTCAGAGTTTGGTGACTGTAGCGCGTACCTTTTTGTTAATCATGTATGCGACCTTGCCCCCATTATCTGTAATGAGCTTGGAAAGACCAGCTTTTTGTTTGAATGGAACTGAAAGTCCCAGCTCTAGAGCGAAGAGTTTGTCCTTGAAGATGTCTGACATGCCTTTAGAAGAAGAGTGCGAGAGGAACAGAGGTCTTGTAACGGCAACCAAGGCACTGAGAAGTAAGGACCGCTGATGGTCTCTATTTGCCCCTTGTAATCTACGACTTTCAGAGAACAGCTGGGGAACACGAATCGCAATCAAACCTTCGGATCCGTGCGACTTTGATTTTCTTTCCGTCACTGTCACATGTTTTTTAAATTGCGTCGCACGTCACGTTTTTTTAAATTGCGTCGCACGTGCTCATCTTTGATATTGTCGCGTTTTTTTTTAAGTTCTTCGTGCTGTGCACCACAAGGGCGTTGACACTTTCATTTGAAGTTCGTTATGTTCGCACCGAAGGCAGACAAGGGCACTTCTTTTGCCCTGCCCGCTGAGGCTAACACGAACGCTGAAGGCTCTCGTCCACGCATGGAGCTCGCAGTTCCAAACGGCAACAAAAGCGCTGAAGCGGCCAAAGACAAAGATGGCTCTCTGATCGATCTCGACACGCTCGACAACCAGTCCATCAAGAAGCGCTTGGCGGGATGGAATGATGCCGAACGTTATCGCAGAAACACCGCGTCGGTGTCAGCAAATAATTTACCTATCGCACCCCGTAAGCTGAAGAATACAGAAGAGAGCGAATGTATCTCTTTCGACTCTGACGATGAAGACGAAGATGCCGGGGAAGGGGCGTTGAGGAGGGTGGCCGCGTTACATTCATCACAACCAATAACCAGCCTTCAAAATCCCTTGCGCCGATCCAAACTCGAAAAAAAGAATGCGAAGATCAAAAAGAAGAGGGAGATGATACAGAGTCTAAGTCTTGAGCTGCAGAGGAACGAAACCGTAGTTCAGGATTTAAAAAAGAAGCAGATCGAGATGGAAGAAGAATTTCAGCTTGAGAGGCGGCGGTGGTACATGGAAAAGAAGCACCTCCTCGATCGGCTCAGCGCAGCAGGAGGTTCGAGTATTATACTTCCGGAGAATATTGGTCAAATGGAAGGATCTGCGGATAATGATGGGAAGGAGGACGAGAAACAGGAAGGCAACGAAGAAGGAAGCATAGGTCTGTTGTTGGCGGTAGCGAAGAAAAGGAGGTTGAAGAGATCGAAGTCCTTCACATCCGATGCAGGCATAGTATCGAGCCCCAACCTGCCTACCTTCCGCAATCCAGACGCTGGGGGACAAAAGGATTTGGAACCGACGGAATCTTCCTCCCCAACCACACCCTGCAACAACAACAACATCGACACCCCAGCCGAGGAAGATGAGAGCGAGGCGTTCAGGAGGATGCTCGGGCCAAAGAGGAAGAATCCTCTACGTCTCTCGAAGGATGATCTCTCCCTCGAAGGCCTGGCGAGGATCCGAGAGGCAGCCGATAACTCCGTGAAGAGATCGAAGAGTGGGTCGTTGAGGGTGTCCTTTGTAGCGGAGGGGGTATCTAGCGATGATGACAGTATGGATGAGTGCGAGGATGAGGTAGGCAACGACGACACCTCCAGGGGAGAAGAAGAGTGGGACGAAGAGGCGCCCGATAGAAAGGAGACTCTGCGAGAGGGCAAGCGTGCGTTGAAAGGGAGTGACGAGTTGTTCTCGTCTCTGGCATCGGGCAACCTCGCCATGAGCAAGAGAAATGAGGGGAGCAAGCTGAAGTACTCTTCTGCAGTACTCCAAGCCCCACGCTCCGCTCGCCTCCCTTCCTCATCGTCCTCTCCCACCACTGTCACCACCCCCACCCCCACCCCCACCATCACCACCACAGGCCCCTCACCCCCTACCTCCGCGATCGCACCCGCACAGGCGCGCCTCAGGAATCCCCTCAAGAAGAGCGCAACCACAGAGAGACTCAAAGCGGGAGGGGACTGGGGTACTCGGAGCCACACCGGCGAGACCTCCTCGAGAAGCCTCCAACAACTGACCAAATTGCATGGCCAGTTTGGTATCAGCAGAAGAAAAATGCAGCTAACAATGGAGGAGGTAAATAATTCTCTCTCTCTCTCTCTCTCTCTCTCTCTCATGTGGTTATATTTCTTTATAAATAGGAGAAAAAGAAGCTTGTGAATTCGCCACGATCGCAGGATAACTATCGCATGGCTCTTCTTCAGCGAGAATTCATCGACACTGAAAAGACCTACATCAAAGGCATTCGCATGCTCATGTTTGTATGATTCCCCTTCTCACCCCCCCCCCCACAAACTCCTCATTCATTTCTTTTTTCTTGCATTATAAAAGATTGCTGAGCGAGCAAAGAATAAGAAGCTAATGCCTCCTGAGGATCTGGTTATAGTATTTCCTGATGTTTTGATGCGCTTGGCTGAGATGCATGACAACTTCCTTGGCAGATTAAAACGTGTCGACGCTTCCTTCAATCAAATCGTCGCCAAATTCGTTCCCAGACTGAAGGTAAGAACATCTTATCTCCATTAGATTCACAAAGTTATCAAGTCCTAATTTATATTTTATCAATTCAGATTTATGTTAAATATCTTCTGAATCATCCACAAGCATGCAAGGTGCTGAACAAATATCGCACAGAGGAAAGATTCAAGAAGTTCATGGAGGTGAGAGGGAGATTTTTTTGCTTTCTTTAATAGGTACAGTGCGCTGACTTAGGTATAATAATAGGTTTGCCAGAAGAGAATCAATGCAACCCAAGAGGAGAAGATTCTGCTGGATTTGGATTCCTTGTTGATAGCTGTAAGTAACAATCTTTGTTATTCGCTTCGTGTATACTGAAGAAGATACAATAGCCTGTCCAACGGCTCCCAAGGTATCAATTGTTGATACGGGTATGTAAACGAAAAAAAAAAGATGGTTGGATTCAGGTGTCTCACGCTCCCCCTATCCTCTAGGACATTGCTAGCTGCCTTCAAGCAGATACAGTTAATCACAAGGAAACTCTTACCCTCCTGAAGTCGATCACACAAACGAATGAGGAGATCAACGAGGAAATTAAAACGAAGGAAAATGAGATACAACTGACCCAGATACAAAGGATCATCACAGGCCTTCAAAAGCTGGTAAGTGTATTTGATTGGATTGTTGGAAGGTTGGTTGACGAGAAAATAAAACAAACAGGAAGGCGCAGAGTTCACCCTGAAGGGCAGAGTACCTCCGCGATGGTTTGTCAAGGAGGGTCAGGTGGCAGTGAGGAAGAAGCTGATGGTGGAGGGATTGATCTCTGATATGAAACACGTGCCTTTTGTTACCCGCCAACTCTTCTTGTTTGATGACTTGGTTATTGAGGCGAAGAAGACCAAGCAGGATGCACTTCTGGCTAAGAGGGTGTATAGGATCGCCCAGAATGCTGAATTCATCACTGAAGGTGAACCCTTCCATCCTTCACCACCCCCAAAACCCCAACTGACCTGACCCTTCCTGCAATCACAATAGCTGCCAAGGATGAAGAGGTGTTGTGCTTGAAGCCAACAAAGGGAGCAGATCACTTCATCAAGTTCCCCGCCAACGAGAAGGTGATCTGGGTATCCGACTTCAAGATGTGTCTGGAGGGAGGATACACCCCCAAGTTATCATGCTGACCCAAAATATTTAATCTTCTAAACTACTGTAAATAAATACACATATGTGCAAAAATCACATCTTCCTCGCCGGCGCTCACTCGAGGCATGATCCTCGAAGGGCATAAATATTTTGCTTTGGTGCCAAGCCCCACTGAAAAAAAAAAGCAAAATGATGATTAGGTACAGGACTAAAGAACGAAGAGGTAATAGTAGCTACCTTCTTCAGCTCAGTGGCCGCGACTGAGGCTCTAACGCCTGAATTACAATAGACTAGCACAGTCTCCTTCCTCAGCGGAGGCAATAGCGGGTCCTCGGGACTTGTGATACTGAGCAATCGGCCGAGGGGAATATTGACAGCGCCTTGCAGATGGTTGGTCTCAAATTCTTCTTTCTCCCTAACGTCCAGTACTACATTTGGCGCGAGAAGCTTGCATGAGCCCAACTTTCATCGATAAATGAAGATGTATACCTGTTGCCTCTTTCTCTTTCCACACGTTGAACTCTTCGAGGGATATATCGGTATTTTGAGGCTCTGGTTGCTTTTTCAGCACGGCATCCAAGTGTGGCTGCATAGGCTGGCCTACAGCTTCCATGTCTTTGTGCACAAGAACGTGAGTCACTCAATCGATAGATTGTCAGTACGGGGATGACAAACCAAGGCGGTATGTTAGAACATCTCCTTCCTCCGTAGTTTCAACTGTAATGACTCTGCGTAAGGCTTTTACCTCTTTGGCGGTTGGAGTTTTCTGAACTGCACAGGTTTCCAACTCAAGGCATTTACTCCCTTCACGTACGGCTCCTGTGTAGACTGAAAATTGTTGAGTCTTGGCGCTAATACCTTACGAAACGTACTTTGGGCGATTCCTGTTGGATCGCACACGAGCAGCTCCACTTGGTTGGACGCAGGTCGTAGAAATCCGGTTTCTGTAGAGTTGAATTAAATGAATTTGTGGCCGTATTTTTTGAGGATACCTGTGTGCATTGGGGCCTTCGTTTCATTCGCTGCCCAAGTACGTTGGGTGTATGCAAGAAAAGGTTTTCCTACATGACGAAATTGTACCTCTTCTTCGTACTCAAACTTTTCTGCTCGATTGGGTTAGAGACAATAAGCCCTGGTTCCAAAGAAAAATTTGATGAGGTCCTACCGATTGTTGGATAATAACCGGTTCCTCGCCCTCTCCACGTGCCAACCAAGAAGGCAAGGGAACTGAGTGCCGGATTCAACGGAAGGGTGGCTACAGCTGCTTGGACGGTTTGGGCAGGCTTCCCTTTGCTGCACATTTCTTCTGTGGTACCTCTTCTTCGAAATCCCTCCGAGGACTTTAACTGCGGCAAGTTGGCGATGGACGCCCTTTTGTATTTTATTTCTAAGCTCCAACATCGTCATGGGCGTGTCATACACAGTGTATTGTCCATCCATTACAAGCAGCTGGTACGAAGAAGTTACCTTTATTATTGATTAAAATTTCCAGTAGTTACCGTTTCAGAAGCGATTGTAGAGGCCTCCAAGCTTGTCGCCGATGCGCGTTCTGAGAGCAGGCAAACTCTTATGTGCGTCTTTCTCGCTGTGCCTTTTTCTATGCTAATTTATACGGCAGCTGCGCTCTGAATGGCTTGCGCGTGCTTGGCATTTCTTTTGGTCTCGGCCTCGGCTCTCTTGCAGTCGCGTGGATAGTTACTACTATGGTAAAAGTGTATGTGTCCAACTAACTGAAAGCTTTACTAACGTATTTTTAAAGCTATTTCCTAAACAAAAGGGATACAAATGAAGATTAGAACATAATGTAGAGAAGTGGATGAGTAAAAACTGTTTAACCATCCGATATGAAAAGTTCCACTGCTAGACTGCATTCATCGACCTCCCGAGGTAGCAAAAAAGGCAGAGTGGCTACTGCTCATCATTGCAATAGCGTCTATGCTCGCCCACCGTTGTCGACCTCTACGGTCGCGGCAACTCGAGATAACACCGTCGCTCCCCGCTGGTCCATCAAGCCTCAAGTCCCCTCGCTCTTCTTCGCTAACGACCCCCAACCCGCAATCCCAAAGCCGTCATCTTTTCAACTCCTCCCTTCCTTCCGTTCGCCCAACCCTCCAGTCCTTTCCCCCCTATCCCCACCCCAAGCCATTCCCAACTCGTTCACCCGCCAATCTTTTCGCAGGTGAACATCCATCACTACTACTAGGGAGCCCCCTCTAGTTGTAAGAGCTTGATTGCCACGACATGCTGAGCTATTCCCCCGAGGAAGAATATACACTTTGGCTTCGGAGATAATCCAACTAAAAAGACTATTCTCCTCGACATTTCGAGCTTGATCCCCAACGACAAAAGACATGTGCATTACGGCGGAGCATAACTCGGCGGCGTCTTTGGAGTGCTAATGGATTATCAAGGTTTCCGTCAACGATCTGCGCGCTCTTGCCTACTTTGCCTAAAAAGGTACGATTTCTTTGAAACGCAACCGTAACCCATTTAAGGTGCTGAAACAGCTTTGCCTTTCGTTTCAGCGTTTGGTGAAGAAAGAAAGAAACACAAAGGAAGAAGAATGACTTCGTTTGTAGAGAAACTTGACGCAGAATCCCTCAAGTACTTCAATGAGGTGGCATCCAAGACTTTCCAGCAACAGGCGGTGGCCTTCCTGAACGCTTATTGGCCCGAGGTTCACACGCAAGCCGAGTTCATCTTCAGCGTCGCCTGGGAGCAGATCAAAGCAGCTGACATGCACGCCAAGGGTGTCTCCCTGCTTCACTTGTACCATGAGGGTCACGAGCTCGATTTCGATATCGGCCTCTATTTCTATGAGCACCTCTGCCGTTATCTTGAGGACTCGAAGAACAGCCGCTGGGCCGGGTCCGAGTTTGCCATGTCGCAGCCAGTCATGATGACCGCCATTAAACGCAAGCAGGAACTAAGAGAACGCGTTGACGTGAACTTCGACGGCAGGATTGGCATGCTCGAGTATCTTCTCTATCAGTATGGTCACGTGGCCAATCCTGCTGACTTCTGTCAGCGATCCATGGGACAGGATGAACACCCTGAAGTACGCGCAGCCCGTCTCGCCCTCGAGGAGGTCACGAAGAAGATCCAAGAGTATGAGGCTGAAAAGCATCGCCTTACCGAGGAGGCTAAGGCTCCCGGTGTAAAGGGACTCAAGGCAACCAACGAGCTTGCACAGCTCGAGTCTTCTCCCCTCGCTGAACGGCTCAACAAGGCACTCATCACTGCCGAGGCCGCTGTGCGTATCGCAGTGCGCAAGTTTGGCGGTTCCGCTGGCGGTGGCGGCTCTGACGGTGTCCGCGTAGCCCCCACTGAGGGAGCCCTTTGGTGGATGAGTCGTGATCTCGAAGAAAAACAGAAGCGCTACGGCAAGAAGCAGTAAATGGAAGAGTTACTTTTCCTCACGCGCTTTCAGGATATGATACTGCATAAAAGACATTCTTTTCGTCTATCTCGTGCAATTCGTCCCTCTTCCTGGAACAGACTGGCAAAGAGAGATGCAACGGCAGCAAGCGGCTTGCATTGCCTCGCGCATGTCACATAGAGGCAGGCCAAGCACGCTCTCTTTATGTCCCTGCTGTACAGCGACATCCTCTCTGTTCTCTTTGTCAGCAATGAGTCCTTCTCCCCTTCGATATCTCCAATCTGCGCCCAATGGGAGAGCTCGCGGCACCGGCTTTTGGCAAAACAAACAAAACGTTATGAAGGCTCTCCAGCGGGCAGAACAGAAACTCGGTCTTACGAAGGTAATTTTGTAATTGTTGCATTTTTCTTGTGATTTATTTGGATTTTCGTTAGCCTGAGGATTGGTATACAGTCACCGTAGCAGATCTACACGCACTAGAGAGTTTCCCCTCTGGAGTGACCAGAGTTAAACTTGCTGAATTGCTGAAAGAAAGGTATCCGGATCACAATTGGGAGCAACTATTTTTGCGGAGAGGGCGATTTGCACAGCAAAAGCGATTAGAAAATGCTCTCGTGTCATTGTTGTTCTCTGTACGTTCTCCTTAGTAGGGTGTATGTTCACTTTCCTTAAGGACACGGAAGTACTCGTGAATGCTAGAAAGGAAGCAGGATTGATTGATCCCGAAACAGGACATTACATCGAATTAGATTTTTTCATTCCGGCGCTGATGCTGGCGTTCGAATTTCAAGAGCGGCACCACTACGTGCACTCTGAATTTGTGACGAAACCTCTCGAAGAGATTAAGCACAGAGATAAGATTAAACACGATCTAGCGAAACAAAGTGGTATTTCCCTCATTACCATCCCGTGCTGGTGGGATGGCAGGTTGGACAGGTACTCTCTTCTTCTTGATAGGTCCATGAGGTCACCATCACGTCTTAAATTATTTCTGCAGCTTGATATCTACCATCAAGAAGCTCCGACCGGATCTGGCAGTGGACATGCCTCCCATCACAGGCGACCCAATACCCGAGGAGCCTCCGCCACACTTTTTCGAAAAACTGGTACCGCAAGTCGAAGGTGTAGGAGAACCCACCACCGCTTGCTTCTTCACTTTATCCAATATTGACCCGAAGGACTGGTTAGTTACAGCATATTAATATATAACATAGGAAATAGGGTCTCACTTTCTATAAATACCAGGTGGCTATTTGAAAAATATGATGGTGTTCGGGGCTTCTGGAATCCTGAAAAGAAAGCTTTCTTTTCCAGGAATGGGAACAAGTTGCCTGTCCCTCAGGAGGTTATCGATTCGATGCCTAGAATCTATTTGGATGGAGAAATATGGTGAGTTAAGCACACTGTATGTAAAATATTTTTTTTGTATTTATTTTTCTGTTTATGTAAAAGGTTTGGCAGAGATTCTTTTCAGGAGGCGCTAAGAGTGTCAAGTAAAGCAGAGTTCTCGAGGATCGATTGGAGTAAATTCAAATATATGGTGTTCGACTTGCCTACCCATCGGGGCACATATGCTGAACGGTATCAGGCACTAGGTATAAATAGTGTTGCACTGTAACTATGAGAGACTCATTGTTGTCTTTTACAGAGGCTGCTATCGGGACCCAAGAGTGGCCGTTTTTGGAGTTGGCGAAGAAGAAGGTGTGTAAAGATGTAACGCATTTGGAGAAGCTCTTTCAGGATATACTGGAAAAAGGCGGAGAGGGTGTCATACTCCGAGACCCGCACTGCCCGTACCAGGCGGGGCGTTCTGCGGGCTATCTTAAGCACAAGGTTACTCTCGCTTACTCACCATGCACCCACAATCTCACGCTCTCTCAACATGTTCAGAAATTCCGTGATGGTGAGGCGAGGATAGTGGCTGCTGTAGGACAGCACCAATGGGAATGCGAATTGTACTTGCCACCTTGCTACCCCTCCCTGTTGTGTATAGATAGACTCTAAACTCATCTTTTCCAATAGGCCCAATGGAGTACGATTTCTAGCCCCTCCGGGAACAACAGAATTTGCGAAGCGATGGACTCCTCAACCGGGTGACATTGTCAGCTTCAAACACCGAGGATTCCTGTTGAATAGTCGTAAACCCAAGCTACCTGTCCTCTATCGATTGCGGACGGATATCACATGGGAGCAATTGAAATTCAATTGGGTGGAGAAAATCCCCAAGGCGAATGGTACGCAGCCATTATTTTGTGAACTATCCTAGTTCTTGGTGATGATAAACTTTTATTATTGGTAGCATGGCCGCTCAAACTGAGGACTTCAGCGAATAAGCCTAAAGGTTATTGGCTTAACCTTGATAACCGCCGAAAGTTCCTCCTTCAGTTTGCCGAGGAAAGGGGCTTCGATCCTTCAAAGCTAGAGAACTGGCGGCAAGTGAACGACGAATTGCGGAAGAGGGTGAGATTCCCGTTGTTGGAATTATTTGAATCTGATCACAGAGCTAACTTTTGAATCGGGTAATAACTCCTACAGGCTGGAGGGTTACTCACACAGTTTAACGGATTGAAAAAGGCTCTACATGCAACTTTCCCAGAATGGCATACTCTAGGTGCGTAATATTTCTGCGTAATCGTTCTCCCTTAAAAATGGATTTCTTGCTGTATAGTACCCGACCGCCGACCACCAGGATACTGGCAACAGTTAGAGAACAGAGAAGCCTTCTTTCTTGAGCTGGCAAAGGAACTCGATTTCGATCCTATGATAGCCGATAATTGGGTGCGGCTCTCTCCAAATCGTATTTATGAACGAAAGGTTTGTTGTTGGAAAAGACGGACATCTGTATAACGTGATGATAACATCATTTTCGGCTTACAACAATTTAATAGGGCAGACCATTGCTTGACCTTTACGGAGGCTCGTTGAAGATGGCGCTGCAAAATACTTTCCCCTCGCTCAACCTTCGCGGTATCTACCCCTCCCCTCTCATTCCTCTGCGAAAAGGTTTCCTTACGTTCCCCTCCCAACGAAGCATGGCCGATTTTGAAGAGGGCTGGCCGGCCTGCAGCTTGGTCGCCTCAACCAAATCTGCGTTTTCAAACCTCGCCTACTACAAACTAGTTGAATGAAATGAATGAAAACTTTAGTAGTATTCTTCCCTGCTGCGACAAGGTTAACCGGTTACTTTCTACCGTTCCGGCTGCCCGCCAACCAATCATGACTAGTTCCGACCTTCTCCTAAAAAAGGACAGAAGGCAAGGCCTCAAAATGTAGTCTACATTCCATTGCAGGATACACCACCAAGATGCAAGCACCCTCAGCTCCGTTGCTTGGCGGCACAATCCCTTTCATGGGCGTACACAGTCAAAGGGAAAAGGAAGAAAGAGAAGATGCAAATGAAGAAGAGCCGACAGTTGCAGCAACTTTCCTCCAGCCAGATCTTGATGAGGAGGTTACGGCAGGAGGTGGGATGGAGCTGAGGCAGAGGAGAGTTTACGTGCACACGCTTGAGGGGCAGGTAGTTCCCGTGGACATATCAGAGGGAGAGAAGGTTGAGGACTTGAAGATGAGACTGGACGACCACGACCCTTTCTTGTCAGCCAATGCGCCCGCTTTCGGGGACCGGCACCTTTACGATCAGGATGGTGAAGAGCTCCGAGAAGGTCGACGCGTTCTCAGCTACTCCATCGGAGAGTCTTCATCCATCCGCCTCCTTCTCGCCAGGTACGTTTATGTTCGCATTTCGGCTCCTTATCCCTATCCGGGGTTTACGCGCATGGGGCGATGGCTTTCCCTAATTTGTGCGGATTTTGTTTTTTTGTGTTTGCAGTTTTACCGCCGTGATGGATGTTTGCTGATACCTACACCCCCGAAGGTATCCGACGTATGCTGACTGGCTGCAGAAGAAAACACACGTGCCGAAAATCCTGTGGGTGATTTTGTGTGGGATAGTGGGTTCCTTGTTGATCGCTGCATGCTCGCAGGTGTCATTCTACCTCCCCTGGAACGATACGGTGCCAGTGTCCGGACAGACCTTCGCGGTGCTCTTGATTCCTGCCCTGCTTGGCTTCCAATTGGGCGTGTTGGCCACCATCCTCTATGCTATCGAGGGTGCATGCGGTCTCCCTTTCTTCGCTACGCAAAAGGGAGGCTTGGGAGTTCTCCTCGGCGCCACTGGAGGATATGTAGTAGGATTCATCTTCGCGGCTGCTTTGGTGGTGGGATTAATCGCCCACTCCTTCCACCGCCGTGGATCTATCTAACACCTTTTTTACATTTTAGGGATGGCTGGTAGAGAAGCGAGGGTGGGATAGACGGCTGAGCACCGCGCTACTGGCGATGCTGTTGGGGAACATTACGATCTATCTGGTGGCTATACCCTTCCTCTCACACTTTGTCGGGTGGTCAAAGGTATGGGACGCGGGACTTGTACCTTTTCTCCCAGGCGATGCTATCAAAGTGGTTGTTGCCACGCTCTTGTTGCCTCTTGGTTGGATGGTGAGGGCACACAGGTTCAACGTGAAACACTCTTCATCCCCGCCGGTCACTTGGTGGGCATACCTCCACTGTTCCCTTTGGTAAGATCGCTCGGGCGCTGGGAGTTAGAGAATGCGCCGCATGTCAGCCACAAGACGTAGTTTGCACCTTGCAACTGATGTTTGGTGTTTCACGTGAAAACAACGTTGTGTCTGTTTTTGCTTCTTTTTCCATCACTCTTGCTTCTCTTCACTTCCTCGAACTATCGTCTGCAACGTGTTGTGTTCAGTTAGTGGAACGCTACCGAGGTACACGCTGCCTAGCTCTTTTAAATTGTGCCATATGAAGTGCAATGCACACCTCTACGTCAGTAATAGTAAAGCACAATATATTTATAAAAGCTTATTTACTGTTCTTAACATTACTATTGTTGTTGAAGTGATTGGGAAGTAAGTTCTCGGGGTGATGTGCCATCATGCCGCTCAAACTCTCTCCACAAACTCGTAGGTGGGATTAGGCAGAGGTCGGACTGTCAACTTCGAAATCATTTCCGGAGGCGCTTGGTTAGGAGGTGCCAACTTGACCTCATACTCTGTAGAATAAATAAATTTGAGTTAGAATTGAGTGGCTGAAGTGGTATCATTGTTTTTAGGGTACTACTTACTCTGCACGAGCGCGGAGATGAAAGAATAGATCTCAAGTTCTGCTAACCTAAAACCCATACACATCCTCGGTCTGCAATAAAAAAATACAGATGATAAGTTAAGGGGCCTGTGTGAGGCATTTAATGCAATGACACGTACGTACCCTCGAGAGAAAGGCATGTTGAGATAGGGATGATCATGCAAAGGGCAGGCTTTGGCTCTGTCTCCTTTGGTTTTTCTGTCATGTCTATTGAAGTGGAAGTAA
>Ga0209935_1003641_pt1 | contig 15465 bp, 15 predicted proteins | sample ThiBio_1000_plan_2_FD_183958 | JGI IMG/M metagenome (GOLD analysis project Ga0209935, IMG submission 183958) | Wastewater bioreactor microbial communities from Cape Town, South Africa - Thiocy_cont_1000_plan (SPAdes) | ecosystem: Engineered > Bioreactor > Thiocyanate-remediating >... | reverse complement strand
AGCCGGGAGGGATTGGCCCAGTCGACCCGCCAGATAACCGCCCGCCGCTGGTCCGATGATGAACCCCAAATTGATTGCCGTCCGCACCCGCCCTAATCCCTGCATACGCCCTTCCCCTTCTGTACAATCTGTCACCCATGCTTGTGCTAATTATTTCATGATTTTTGAAAAGATAATTAGAAAAAAATAGAAAGATCGGAGAGGATGGATCGTACAAACAGTCATCGTTTGCTTTACTACGCCCACGATTACCCTCGAAATAAGAAGCATCCATAGGGTATCTGCGAATCCAAGAAGCAGATATCCAATCGCCGAGCCCACAAAGGAGAGTAACAATACAAACTTGCGGCCATACCGATCGCTCAAGCCGCCAATCACCGGATTAAATACAAATTGAACTATGCTGTAAGTAGATCCTTGCAGAAAATTTTAGTTAACAGAACATATTTGAAGAAGTGACGTACCCACAAACCCATATGTTACGGGATCAAGTGCAAGTTTTTTGTAGATAATTGAAAACAGCGGAACCACAAGAGACACCGCAAAGAGATCCAAGAACACTGCGAGATATCTTCGTTCATCGGTTAGTAACAAATATAAAGAATGCGGGAAGCAATACAAGATTGTTAAGCGTCGCTGCGATGCCGTATGCCGCTTGAGCCGCTCGCTGTGCGCCATAAACTCTCCGTCGCGAGAAGAAAGTCCTCCACGCAAGGAACCTCCCTCTAATGCGTCCTCCATCCTTCCTGTACGGCACGTGTCCTTCGCTTCGAGGAACTCAAGATTTTTCTTTTTTTGATGGTAAAGCGCCGCAAGAGAACACCGCTTTCGTGAATCGTCCAAGGCGCTTCGAACATTGCTACCCAGAGATGCAGGACGTCGAGGTATTGTGCTGTGATCGCTGTTGCCTACAGATGGGAGGGCATAGAGTTGAGGTTTTATGGGACGAGGCGAGTCAGTCCTTTTCGTTCGGCATAAACCTCTCTTCAGGCCTTTCAAATACCCTTCGTTTTGATGTTCCTCCCACGCAAACGCGAACAGAAGCGCCACAAGACATGGGACCGCACCTCACACAACCGTCCACCAATGACCCTCCCGCCTTGGCACAGAAGAGAAAGGAGAGAAGTGAAGATGCAAGTGAGAGTCTCCCCGATCCTGATGATGGCTCTCACGTGCCTAAGGCGAAAAGGATGAGGATGGATGTTGACGAGAACACCACTACTACCGAACCAACGATCAACGAAATTCTTCCGCATGAACTAGTGGCGGTCATTCTTCAGCACGCGAGGGAATCGTCGCCGCTGACGTGGGCTGTGGGGAGGATGGTTTGCCGAGTTTGGAAGGATCAGCTTCCTTCTCCTAGAGCACCTTCCCTTGGCCTTTTACACCGACGTCACCGCCGACCCCAGTTCATGACAGAGGCAGCAAGGTGGGGAAAGATGCATCTCATTCGATGGGCTAGAGATCATTTTCGTTGCTCTCACTCCGAGTTTCTGAAAGTGGTCGGTGCGACTGGTGATCTTGGCATGCTGAATTGGGTCAAAGACAATAAGCTCCCGATATACGAAGATCTTACGCTAGGAGCAGCCGAAGCAGGTCACCTCCACGCGCTGATTTGGCTCAAGGAAAATGAGTTTCTTTGGTCTGCCCTCCGTTCAGGCGCCCTACTCGCTCTAACCCTTGCTGCAAAAGGAGGCCATCTTGAGGTGATGAAGTGGTTGAGGGAGGGAGGTGGTACCTGCTCAAAGACTACCTTCGCTGCTGCAGCAAAAGGAGGTCATCTTGAGGTGATGAAGTGGTTGAGGGAAATCGGATGTCCATGGGATAGAGTCACCTGCCTCAAGGCAGCCCGGAAGGGACACCTTGAAGCTTTGAAGTGGGCAAGACAGAATGGATGCACCTGGGCCCTCACCGGCACAGATTCCAATGCATGCTTGTTTGCAGCAATAGGAGGTCATCTTGAGGTGTTGAAGTGGTTGAGGGCAAATGGATGTCCTTGGACAAGTGCAACCTGTTGGGCGGCAGCAGCAAATGGCCACCTTGAGATGTTGAAATGGGCACATCAGAATGGATGTAATTGGAATAACAATGTTTGCATGTCAGCAGCAGAAAGGGGAGACTTTGAGATGTTGAAGTGGGCAATGGAACAGGGATGTCCATGGGATATGAGATCGATCATCTATTGGCCCAAGAAGGTGGGGTACTCAATGGAATACATGCGTGACTGTCACCCTCGACCAAGCACCATAACTTCTGCGGGTAGATTAGATGTGTTGAAGTGGGTGATTGCAAACGGGGGCATATGGTCCCTTAGAGAGAGCATTGAGGCTGCTGAGGGTGGTCACTTCGAGATGCTGAAGTGGGCAGTTGAGAACGGGTGTCCTTCCGATGAAAGTGTCACGCAAGCTGCAGTTAAACGAAACGACGAAGATATGTTGAAGTGGGCTGTAGAGAAGGGGTTACCCATTCACGTTACTGCGGGTTTCTTGGCTGCAACGCAAGGTGATATCGACAAGCTTCGATGGCTAAGGGACCATGGCTGCCAATGGGATAGCAGAGTGACTCTAATCGCAGCAGAAGAAGGGCACTTTGAGTTAATGAAGTGGGCGGTTGAACAAGGTTGTCCATGGCACCCTGAGGTCACTCGCGTTGCCGCCTCAAATCTCCAAGAGGATACTTTACGATGGGCAGTGGAACATGGGTGTTCATGGGACCCAAAAGTTTGTGAGGCTGCTGCCCAAGGGGGTGGGCTTGAGATCATGCAATGGGCGATAAAGAATGGGGCTAGTTGGACTGAACGAGTTTGTCAATTGGCCGCTGAGGCAGGGGAAGTTGAGATGCTACAATGGGCAACCGAAAATGGGGCACCCTGTGATAAGAACGTCATCCTTCAGGCTGGGGTCGAGAATGGCCACGTGCCGGTGTTGCAATGGGCCATAGATCAAGGCTGCCAATGGGAAGACCGCTTCGTGGTATTGGCGTTGGAGAACGAGGCAACAGATGTGCTGACGTGGGCAAAGGCGAATGGGCATGCCTTGAATCTTCATCTCAAACGCGAACTGAAGAAAGCCATCAAAGAGGATTCGTTGCCATTGGTGAAGTGGCTTTGGCAAAACGGCGGCGATGGTGTGCTAGCGGAGACTAATATAACCACAAAAGCGGCAAAGCGAGGAAGCTTGACGGTGTTGAAGTGGTTGAAGAAGAAAAAGGTATCATGGAGCTTGGACACTGTCATCGCTGCGGTGCATCAGGGTGAATACTCTGTCCTGAGCTGGATTCTCGATAGACAAAAGCCCTTTGATGATTGATAAGCCTAAAAAATATTTTGCATTTCCCCTTTTGTGTTCTTTTCTCTTCAAAGAAAGGACCTACACCCACGACAGCCTGCATGTTCGACGACACAACATGAGTCCGATATAGCCCGCATACATTACTTGTTGGGCCATTTAATGATTTGGCGTCGACGTGGAGAAATGATTAATCGGTTGTGATTGCGAGGCGAGGGATTTGAATCAGTTGAGATGTAAGTAGCAGAGCAAGATTAAGATTACATGTCTAATTTTGTTTCAGCAAAGCCGTAATCGTGCCACGACTGCTGCAAGCGCTTCGCGGAGCATCCGCGCCACGAGGTGCGGTAGTTACGTCACTCAAGTTCCCATTCATGGCGGTGAAGCATTACGCAAGCAAGAGTGACCAGCGAGATAAGGATTTGTGGGTGATTTCCGCTCACCTCTACTTGCTTACTTACTGAATACCGTTAAAAAAATAATCCTAGCTACGGGCCCACTTTCGTGTTAGAGACAACAATGCCTGCGTGTAACCGTGAGGGTAGGCGTCGCCGGATACGATAGCTTGTTCGACCAGAAAATACAACATACACATGATACTGCATTGCCGAGGTGACGAGTACATCTATCGTATTGGAAGGCGAGCGATGCTATCATGCTTCCGTCTCATGCTCGCCTTTGTACCACTCCTTTGATTTCTGGTATCAGAGCTCTATCCCGGTTGGTACCACCACTCGACCTTATTGCGCCAGTCCGACTACAAGTATTACTCTTTCCTGGTAAGGGATTTCCTTGCTTCATTTTGCTGCGCCATCTCAAAAAAGGAAACGCGCCCTTTCGCGCCCAAACAAAACCCGACCCGCAACAACAAGAACGATTCTGTAAATACTACTCTGTTTACTGCACGAAGTAGCAGAACAGAGCACACACTCGCACACACCACACGATTCGCACTTCAACTACAACCAACTACACCAACAAACTAATAACACGATGCCTAGTTGGAGTGCAGGGTCTTTATTTACTGTTGTCTCCCTTCTCTGTATATGTCAAGTTGGGGGCCTTTTCTTGTTACCTGGGCTGGATGTAACCATCCCAGGTCTCAACGGTGCTGTCAGGTAACCTTACACACCCTGCTCTCCCCACAACACTCACTCACCTCTCTACAACACCACACACAACAGCTTTCAGGTGGATTCTAGTAATCAATTTATCTACATCCAAGACTGCTGCCCATCCGTGCTATTTAAGTTCAGCCTGACCGCATTGACGGTCCCGACCGTCCAGCTTTCCTATTCGTTTACGGCAATAGACGGACAGCTGCTGGATGTGGGAATACTTGTTGGGCTGAATTCATCTGGGGTGACCTTCATCAACTCCACCACTCTCGACATACTTGCTTTCGTTTCCGCCAGTGTCAGTGCTGTCACTGCCGACGTGGCGAGGGGCATCTTGTTCGCCTCCGTATCGGGAGGCCCCGGTTGCCTCGCAATCAACTACGCAAACGCTTCCTCTCCTTCGATTGTGGGGACCTTCAACTGGACGGGTGCCGCAGCTAGCAAGCCCCTCTACGACTCCACCCGAACCGTGTTGTGGCTTGTTGCAGACGATATCGTACTTCAGGTGGACACATCAACGATCGAAAGGTACGACCCGTTTTAGATCCATCGTAATTTATTGCTAGCGCTATTTATTTGTTGTTTTTATTTTCCTTTTTTAGCACTATCGTGTTTTTTCCTTTTATAGTTTGCTGCGCCAAACCATATTTGGTTTACTAATATTTTATTCTCCCCCCCCCTTGTCAAATACAACAGCATGTCATTAATGACTACTTCGAACTTCGGCTATTCTATATCCTCGTCAGTCTTCTTCGACAACACGACGGCCCTTCCCTGGGTCATCTCCTCGCAGACCGCAAGTGCTGTGGGTATTTATTCGACAGGCGGATGGAACAGCCAGATGTACATCGCCTTCTCTGAGACCCAAACCGCGTGGGCCCTCTCTGACTCTGCACACCTGCAGTCCCTATGGGTCGACGCAGACAACAACCTCCTCTACCGCATCTGCATGGCAACCACCTCACCCACCATACAGGAGCAGTTGAGTCTAACCGCATCGATCTACACCGGGGTGGTGAACGGCACGAATGCCATCATCTATGGTATGGACGGCACCAGCTTGTTCTCATGGACAGCCAATGGCACCGACTGCCCGACCTCTATCCAGACACCCACCCCGAGCCCGCTTTCTTCGAATGGCCAGGTCTCCACCTCGCAACCTTTCCTGAACCTCCTCAGCATCGCCACGGTGTCGACAGACTTCACCTCCGCCGGGGCGGTGGTCGGAGTTTTTGTCGACGTGAACGTGTTGTGGGTCTGTTTCGCGGATGCGGTCTACTCCTACAATCTGACAACCATGGCGTTGATCAACTCGAATACCAACCTGAATGGGGTGTCCTTCTTCCTAACTGACATGTATTACACCAACGGCATCTTCGTCACCGCCTCCCTCACAACCGTCTTCGTTGTCTCGGCTAACAACCTCAGCACTGCCACCCTCACCCTCGCCTCAACGGGGGTCATCGCGATTGACGCAGTGAGACAGTGTGCCTATGTAGTGGGCACCGACAACACGACCACCATAGTTCAGCTGTTGCCTAGCCTGCAAGTGAACGGCACCTTCTATACCAGTCAGAGTGCTTACGCCGGGTTCGCTGCCTACAACCCTCTCACCACCACCCTGTGGGTGATGGGAGCATGTCCTGCACCACTCGCGGTATCCCAGGTGACGCAGATCAACCTTGCCAACCTCAACAGCCCCAGCAACGGAACCATAGTAGCTACGGGAGGTTATAGCTGCTGGGGGTCAGGCTTCTTCGACACGTCGGGTTCCATGTGGGCACTCGATTTCGATAGCAACTCCGCGTTCGGCTTCACTGCGGGAACCGGAGCCTTCGGAAGTGCCGAGTTCATTCCTTTCGAGGACCAGTACAACACCGTCCAGGTTGGGACCTACGATTCGATCCATGGGGTCGCCTTCTGGCCAATCACAAACGCCACAAATACCAGCTGTCGTATCGTGATGGCTGACATCAGCACGCAGCCTGCTGCGGTAGTCGACATCGTCAGCGTCAACGGCACCGCCAGCGGCGTCGCAGTGAGCTTCTATGACGTCATCACCACCAAGTACTTCCTCCTCATGGGCGGCCCCAAGAACCCAACCCTCTACACCTACGGCAACCGAGACACCAGCACCCCGGGCTCGGCAGGAAACTCAAGTGCGAACAGTTTGGAGGCTTACTGGCTGAAGTGGCCCACTTCCTGGCTCTCCGAGTACCACGAGGATTGAGTCCACGTGTGCGAGGGAATTTCAAAGCTTGGTTCCGGTTGGAGGTTTGAATTTGTTCATAGCTTCTTTTTAAGTGGAGAGCACATGTGGGGTGTGGCAAGGCTGGTAGAAGCTTCGGCCACTACTAATGTGCCGGCGATAGCGCCAAATAAATAGACCATTATGCACATAATAAAAATCAAGTTTCAAACTCTCGCTCAAATCAAATCTTGTTTTGATGGAAAGCGCAAAAGAGATGCAAGCTGCTTCGGCAGCGTTGGACCGGTTGTTGCAAGAGGACAACCGCTATCACCCGCAAACAGGGGGACCCATTGCGAATCACTGTCCCATGACTCTCCTTGCTCTTCACGGTACTTACACAACGTGTTTTTCCCAAGTGATAACAAAGGCGCCGTGTAGGGATGGGTGCGACTGCGGAACAGCTTGATAATTTCAATCAGAGCTACTCGGACCACAGAGTGTTGTTGGGATCGGGCAAACAGAATAGCGCTAACATGACCAAAGACAACTGGACTCTTCATCTCGGAGATCGATCATACGTTCGTGCATACCTCGAATTCTTTTCCAGGTACCATCTGAGTTCAAGCAGCCTTCAATAACCTTAACTATTGTAGCGAGTTAGAGAGGTTGGGAGGACGTGAGGCTGTGTTGGGGGAGTATCTTCCTCACCTACAATTCGGACAGGCCAAGGGCTTATGGCATCCCACCATCAGGCTCTCCTTTGCGGTGAGTCCGCTCTAATCATCTTTGTGCGGCGTCATCTAACATCTCTTTCTTTAGTTAGGATATCAGGATGACTATGGGGTGGCCTTAGCCTTAGCGTACTTCGCCATCCGCTTTCATCCTCTCTATGTTGGAGCCGAGCGCGATCCTCGCTGGCAAGTCGACAAAATATCTGACACCGAGGGCCAACAGGACACTCCGTCGGTTGTAGAGCTGTGGCGGACGTTGAATGAGCGAGTGGATATCCATGCCGCGAGGATCGCAGGCCTATCTACCTTCGATGCTGTTGATCGACTGGCCAACATGCCTCACATACGTGAGAAGTGTCTGCGAGGATTTACTGTCACGGCCGAGAATGTCGATAGGGTGGCTCAGGAGGTGTGCCTATGCGCGCTGAGACTCTATGCGGCTCGTCCCGCGCTCACAACCTTGCACGCGCTCACCGGCTCGCAGGCACTCGCCACCATCTTGCCGTCCCTGCACAACGCACACACGCGGGTGGTGTCTGTGAGTCTTCTCTGGATCTGGCTCAGTTGTCTCTTCTTGGAGAAGGGATCTCCTCGACAGGCAGTGTCTACCGAAGAGGATGATGACGAGGACAACGAAGGGCGTGATGTTGAGGGCGAATGGAAGGCGGTGATGACGGCGGCATGCAGCTCTCCGCATGTGCACGTCATCAAGTTCGTTTACTCGTGCCGTCTATTGTGGCAAACGAATCCCGACAATCTATACTTGAAAGTGAGCCGGTCTGTGGTACGTCAGGGATGGCCTTGGTGACACATGCTTGTATTTGTAAGCGATAATTTAAGCATTGTCTTATGATTCCACTTTTCATTAGTAAATAATGTTTCAATTGGGGCATGTCGGAAGGTGACCCTGTCCCATAAACGGGATACATAAATGTAAATTTGTACAAGACGGTTCGGACAGCACGTTTGAGAAACTGAGATTTGGAAGTGAAGTTCGATCTTGAGAATAGTTCTGTGTCAGACAATGAATACTATTACGTACCGCTGGGGGACGTGACAGTTGGTGCGGGCAACAGAGTAACAAGCCAAGTTAGCCATATCAGGAGCCGAATATTGAGGTATGAGAGCGAATCGGGCATGGAGTCTCGGTGCCACGCTAGAGGTAGCAGCGGCTTTCCACTTCTTGCTTTTTCTGCGGGGCGAATCATAGAGTCTTAAGCTCTAAACCGAATGCCCCGTTGAAGTAGAAATCTTTTTCTGAAGTTCTGGAACTATGCAGTCCATTTTAACTGTTTTCCGCAACACAAATTATGCTGTGCAATTAGTAGCAGCGGCATTTCATGACAGTTCGGCATTGAAATGGAATTTTTTAGACTCGACCCAAAAATTTTTTTAAAGGCGAAGAATTCATTAAAATAGCACAAATACGATACGGAATTTCTTTTACAACGCAGTCATACATATAAAAGGTGAGCTGGATTGTTACAAATCACAATTGCCACCAATACACCAACATGACGAAGCTCCATCGTCCTTTCCTACCATTTGTTCTACTGCTTCTGGTCGATCAATGCACCAGCACTTTACAAGAACGCGATACCCATCAATGCGCAATCTGGTGTGGGGGGTGACAATGACAACGTTTGCGGACTACACGCAGGCGACATTTTGGTAGTCGATGGTCAGGCCGATGTTCTCTATAAGGTGGATCCATCTACAGGGTTCCGCACTAAGCTGAGCAACTTTAGCGATCCTGCCCAAGGGGTTACCGGCATAAATGAGGGTACAGTCGGAGTCGCTGTTGGGCGTGACGGAGAGATTTTCATCTCGCAAGAGGGGGCACAGATCGGGGTCATATTTTCGGTGAGCGCATGCAACGGCTTCAGAACTCTAATCAGAAATTTCACATTTGCTGCCGGGGTCACTCCGTATTTTGGCCTCGCCCTGGATGGCGCTGACGTCGCTGTGAATGCCTTTTTTGAGTTCTTCACCTTCCCAGTGCTTCTCCGCATCGATCCTAAGACTGACTCCCGCACAGTTATTACCAACTTCTCCGACCCAACGCAGGGGCCTTCATTTGATCCTTTTCTGTTCGACATTAGAGGAGTAGATCTGGTGGTGGACAAGTGTGACAGCCTCATCGTAGGAATAGATGGTTTCTTTTTCGATGGAACGCCAGATGGAGCGCCAGAAACTTTTTGTTTCAAGTGTGTCCTGAAACCGGCGACCGCCGTATCCTCAGCAATCTGTCCGACGCAGCACAAGGGCCCGTAGGGAGTTTCAGCAAGGGGTTTACGCACGGCCTTGACATCGAGGCTGACGGAACCATTGTTGTATGCTCCACTACCTTGGCGAACAACGCAGAGATGAATGAGCTGTTGAAAATCAATCCACGGACGGGAATTCGCACGCTTCTCAGGTTTGTGTTGCTTTGGATGATTTTGCCTAAACCGAAGTCCCATGCAGCGATTTCAATGATGCCTCCCAAGGCCCTACAGCTTATAATATTGAGGGCTGCGGCGGAGAGAGCAGGCACAGTGCTCACTACCGGCACTAATCTTCCAAATATAAATCTACGCCCATCTTTGTTCAGGGTGGACCAGACAGGGCAACGGGTGGTTCTCTCCGATCCCTCCAATCAGGACCAAGGGCCAAAGTGGTTGCTCTTTTGGCCGAATGCTTTTGTTAAGGTTGTTCCTGAGCCAGGCACAAGGACCTTCGGACATGATCAGGATGTCGCACAGTGTCCGCAGGAATGTCCTTGAATGCCTGAGTAGCTCCGAGCACAAAATAAACAACACCTAACTTCTTAAAAGACCGACCAGTTTTTCAACTTTGTTGCTTGTGTTTGTAGGAATACATTTCAAAGATTCTGGTCAGAAGAAGAGATACATTTTTTTAGCAGGGAGCTGTATGTCGTTAGGGAGTTTCTACTCAAGTCTGTAAATTTCAGCTGCCCTTCTGTCTGCAAAACAACAACATGGGAGCTGTATGTCACTGCACTTGCATTAAAAATGGCCATCCGCTGTGAGCTTCGTTGCATTGTCTGCATTGACGCTCGTGGTTTTCTTAAGTCCCTTTCCCAGAATAAGTCAGTTGTTGCCAAGAAGCCACACAGCACTGCGGACCTTGTTTTTTTGTGCGTGCCTATTTAATCGTGCAAGATTTGTCAGCCTTCCTTCCAGCCATGATATTTCTAAGGTGGGAGGCAAGTTATTTTTTACATATTTTCTAAATGATTACAACTATTTCCATAAAAATACCAATTAGGCGGTGTCCTCAATCATCGCTTCCCACCTCGATTTCCTTCCCTTTTTCAGAAGCGGGTGTGCTGTAACGACGACGCTTTGCGTTTCCACCTTCAGATTCCTCACAATCGCCGAGGGAGGCTGCCAAAGGATTGATAAAATCGTCATCGATTGAGGTAAAGGCAACGGTCTCCCATCCATCTTCGCCATCCATTGGCGCACTGCAACGTTCTTGCACTGGCGGGAAGAAGTCGTCATCCATGGAAGGAGGCTCTGCTGCCGCGTCGTCGCTCCATGACGCGGGTGCACCGCGTTCGTTTGGCACGCTCACACCTTCTCCGCTACCCCGAGCACCGGTGTACTGGAAGCTTCCCACCCAAACGTCGTTACGACATGCTGCCATACAGCTAGAGTTCCCGGAACTAGACGGCGGTTGTTGACTACCGAGGCTGAAGGAAGAAGAACTGGGAGGCACCGTACTTGCCGAATCGCTCGTGTCCATTGGAGCAGTGTAGCTGACAGCCGCAAGCGGATAGTTCATCAGAAACGGAGCGAAGAAGATCAACGTCTGCCGTAGCTCCGCATTCATGGCTGCAAGAGCTGCATTTTCGTCTTTAAGCACTTCGTTCTCGACTCCCATGATTATCACTTTCTGCCTCAAATACTCTTTGGATTCCCTCATGGCTTCTTTCTTCGATGGCTTCTTGATCTATATGAGAGAATTCGGGATGAAATCAAATGAGGATCCTAGAAGGAGAATATCGAAATCATGTACATACGCGAGGAACGCGGATAGCCTTTGCCTTCGTGTTGGAAGTACGGCGGTTCGGAGCCGGCTGATTCTTGCGTTGCGCCTTCTTGCGCTCCTTTAGGCCCGCGTGCAACTCACCCAACAGCTTTTTCAACTGCCCGTGTGAACATGTATCCGTGTTAAGCAACTGCGCCCACAAGCGCTCGAACACTGTGCCGGTAGCATTTCGATCCTTCGTAAATTCATCCAGATGAAGAACGTATGCAATAACTTCCTCCTTCGTGAATGAGAGCTAAATAAGGGTAATTGTTATTTGACGGTTGTGGCAGTGCCAATTACTGTACTAACCTTCTCCTTTGGTATTAGGCGAATTAAGGCCTTCACGCCATCCCCCGAGCGCGAGTAGGGAATTACGCGCACGGTACAAGGTTGGGTCCCGTTTTGGATGTCAACGGTAATCGTCGTTTCGCGCATACCGTTGGGGTGTGCAAAGATCTTGAGCTGAATGGTATGGTGTTCTGGTGAGCACGCAACGCATTGCCTTTCCAAAGGAACGTCAACTCCTCCCTGTCTTACGACCAACAGAGTGGCCAGGTAGATCAGCGCGTCGCGATCCAGTTCGGGAGCCGACAGCAATACAATTGCATTTATTCCTACCTCCGGTCGAGCACAGCAGGTGCGCGCGGGTAGCTCAACCTGCAAAATGCTATTGATGAAAGAGTGGCTCTTGCAGCTCATGTTCGTGTGCCGGCGACGATGTGAAAAGCAAAAGTGAGAAAGCAATTTACGCAAGCGCCCGTCAAGCGCCCGCATGGCGGCAGCAAGATTAGCGGTCGACACTTTTTACCTTTTCCTGCTGTTCTGAAGAAATCTTTCTCTCAAAATATTTGGTTGGCTGGTATGATCTTTTTCTTGTGTTTGTTTTGCCCTGTTACATCATCTTCATCTACTTTGCAACCTGTATGACAACCTTTCCCTTCGCTTTGCCTTGCTCGCAGTAGTCATGTGCTTCGCGCAGCTGCGAGAGAGGAAAGACCTTGTCGAGATCGGGTCGAATGGCTCCTTTGTCCACCAACGCCCCGATGCGGCTCAGAGCCGCCCCGTTTGGCCGATAGAGGACGTAGTCAAATTTGACTGATTTCCCTTTCTTGTTCAGCCTCGTGAGGGAGTTGGCTCCTACCCCGTGTCTTGCCTTCTTGGCTAGTATCTCTGAGACTCCCTTCAGCAGCCCCATTGCAATCCCTTGCTCATCTGTGCTTTTCAACAGAGGACCCTACATAGAATAGTTGAGGGGGGTAAGAAGAGGGTTAATGGGGAGGGGAGTAGCAGGTTCACCTGAAGGCCTAGATAGTGACCCCCATTTCTAAGAATGGAGCAACACCGCTCTTCCATCTTCTCTCCCCCGACAGTATCAAGCACCACATCAAAGTCGTCCTCCAACAGTTGATCGAACACTGTGGTCCTGTAATCGAGCACTCTGTCGGATACACCCACTGCTCCCATTACCTGCCATTCAACGATAAAGATAAACTACACGAAAGAATTAAAAGATAAATATACCTTGGGTATGTTGTCTGTGCTGCATGTGGTTGCGATAGAATGTCCGAAATGCTTCGTCAGCTGTACAGAAAAGAATCCCACTCCACCGCTTCCTCCGTTTATGAACACTTTCTTTTTCTGCCGAGTGTGGGATTCAGAATAACTCTTACTGTCTAAATATTTATGTAGCTAGAGGTGTACCTTATTCCCACCAAGACCCGCAGTTTCAACGAGAGCACGCCAACTACAAGAAGGAATTAGCATCGATCGTACAATTTGGGGGGGAAGGAGGCGCAAACCTGGTTAAGCCGACATAAGGAATCGTTGCAGCCTCTACATCTGAAATAGTTGACGGCGCTTTGGATAAATAGGTCTATCGTGATGGTAAGGAATAAGGCAGGATATATGGCACTGATGTGTACCTCATTTACAGCAGTGTATTCAACTTGGCAGCCGCCTTTGAAAGGGTCTATTGCTCCCCACACTCTGTCTCCCACCTTGAAGTTCCACACCCCGCTTTGGACAAAAATAGGTGAGCCACACAAGATCACTCCCATCTACACCTCCCCCCACATCAAGAACTTACCTCCCGACCGCAACAATTGTTCCCACCATGTCAAATCCAAGCGTAATTGGGAACGCAGAATCTCTCTTCAATGGCAACAAAGCCTTGCCGTACCCGTTTCTTATCGCCAGATCTATTGGATTTACGCTGCTATGACTGACTTTCACAAGAACGTCTCTGCGGATGAGAATGAGTTGTGAATTCACATCGTAATTTTGGTGCGTACGATGCCGATTCCAAAGGAGGAAGAGGAAGATCTTCGAGGTAGTCCAATACAGAAGTATCCCCAAAGGAGGAAAGCTGAACACCCTTCACTACAACCATTGTATTAGCAATATGCTGTTGAATTTTAATTGAAAGCAAACTTGTAGCGGGCAGATTAAACGCTTGGGAGCTGTATGTGCATGCATTAGTTGCGTGTAGAATTGGCCATCCGCTGAAACACTTTCTGCTGCTGGCTGTCACCCCAAGTCTTTTCAGACTTGATGAGCTTCGCTGCATCGTCTGGCTTGCTCTGGGGAGGATCTGCTGGATAAGATTCGAGGAAGAAACACTAAGGTGGCGGAAGGGTAGGTGTTTATTCACTGCTGGAAGCGCTGTCCTCCTCTTTCCTGGCTTTCTTCTTGGAGGGTTTCTTCTTCTTTTTCGTCTTGTCCTTCTTCTTGGAGGCCTTCAGCACGCCCATAATAAAATCGAAGGGTACATCATCGTTTTCCTCCTCTCGTTTCGCTTTCTTTTTGTTTGCTCCCTTTGTCTCTTTCTTTTCCGCTACGCTGTTCTCTTCTTGTTCCTCTTCTTCTTCGTCATCATCGTCATCTTTCCGCTTCCTCTTCTTCCCGAATCCCAATACTTCCATCACCTTCTCTCTTTCCTGTTGTATCGCTTGTCTTTTATCGCTAGCTGCCTCTTTCTTCTTTTTTGTTGTTGAAGGAGCTGCCTTGGCTTTGTGTTCAGTTGAGTGTTCTTTAGTTGTGTCCTCTGCCTCCTCCTTCTCGTTCAAAATATCCGCAAACATCTTCCTCTTCTTCTCGTTCCCTTGCATCTTGTACTTCCACTCATCCTGCTTCTTCTTGAATTGCCCTATCCTGCAATTCAACAACACGATCTTTCCATACAAGTCCTGCGCTAGGGTTCCTTCCACCGCAGCAAGTTCTTGCGCTATTATTTCCTGTAAAAATAGACGTCAGTTTGTTGACTTCAAAAAGGGATTTTTTTAAACCTTTTTAGCGACATTAGCTGCCTTGTAACAATGTTCAACAACATGACTTCCAAACTTCGATGGTGCCAACTATGTCCAAATTTTAGCGGTAACAGAAGAGGGGGAAAGCATTGAGTAATTACCGTAGCATAGTGGCCCTGGAGAGCATCGATGATTGCAAACTTCTTCTTGAGAGGGATATTGTTCTTCTCGCTCAAAAACGCTTCCAACACTCTGCTGCCCACCCCGGATGTAGCCATGCTTAAATAGTAATCAGCGCCCAACTGCATGAACCTATTATCATTATTATTGACTTGAGTAAGTTCTTCCTCGAAAAGGATTTTAAGTGTTGAAGGAGAGGGTTACCCCTTAACTAGCCAGGTGACGCATTTCAAGGGATATCTGAAAAGGACCTGTGCCAGCTGCGCTCCGATGTAAGAAAACTGAGGACCGCCTCCATGTTCGGGATCCCTTCGAGGTACCCGCCCCGTAGCGGTGGGTTTGCCCTTCAGCTCCAACAATAACTTGGCATCGAATTCTGTTTCATATGAAACATAGAAAAGGTTGTTAAGTAACAATAAATAGGAGATTCCTTCTTGAGGAGAACCTTGTTTCCTGCTCTTCTTGGCTTTGACTTTGCCGTTTTCCTCCTCTTCTTCTTCTTTTCCAGCCGTAGAAGGAGACTGCAACCCCGACGCAACATGCTGCGCAACCACAAAAATAGATGTTATTTTAGGGAACTTATTAGTATAAGTTTACAACTCACTTACCTTGCAGAGAGTCTTTATTTCATTCTCACTGAGCGCCTTATGAGTTTCAAAAGTTTCCACTAATTTG
>Ga0209935_1003640_pt1 | contig 15468 bp, 21 predicted proteins | sample ThiBio_1000_plan_2_FD_183958 | JGI IMG/M metagenome (GOLD analysis project Ga0209935, IMG submission 183958) | Wastewater bioreactor microbial communities from Cape Town, South Africa - Thiocy_cont_1000_plan (SPAdes) | ecosystem: Engineered > Bioreactor > Thiocyanate-remediating >... | reverse complement strand
CGAGTCATGAGAAAATCTTCGCACTCCTTGGCTCGGCCATTCCATAGCAGTCCAGCTGCGTTGTAGAGGAAGGCGGCGGACTCATCGAGGGCAGCCCTTCTCTCGGACTCACTTCTCGATTTGTCCTCCGGCACATATCCATAGAGCGAGGAGCGGGAACTAGACGCACTCGAGTCCCGATGAGAGGTAAAGGAATGCACATCTTCTCGATCGCCCCTGAGATAAGAATCATTCTTTTGAATTTGTTTAGGCACGCCAGTTGTGTTTTCCGCCTCTAGCCTTTCCAATGCTTCCGTAATCACGTCGATCCATCTATCAAATTGTTGGGTGTTGCTTGTGCAAAATTTGTGCGATTCCTCCCTAGGTATTGGATATCAGCTGTGCGTGAATACGGGACATATGAGCATACGATGTGCCTAAGCAGAACCATCTATTTGAGATCTCAATTTTTGCGGCATCAGCGATGTGATCTTCCGCAGCGTGGAAGGAGAGTTTGGTAACGTCGCGCAAGGGTAGCCTCCATTTGGATTGTTTTCCTTTAATGGCTGCTTTTTCCTTCTTAAACCCCTCCATCATATCATCAGCCAGAAGGACGTAAACACGCCTCCATTTGCTCAACCCTGTTAAAGCATTACACAATTAGGTTGATTATTATCGCTGAAAAGAGGCAAGGGGAGAAGAAAGCACAGATACCAGAGCCTTTCTTCTTTTTCTCTTCTCTCTCAAGGTAACCCTCCATCGCTAGCGGCGATTGCCAACTGGCCCGCTTCCTCGAAACGCAATTACTAGTACCTTCGCATTCCTGCCACCTGTTAACCTGGCCTGTCTGAGCATTAGGGAAGAGCCATTGTATGTCACTTACTGATCAAATAAATGGTAATCAGTTCCTGTACACAGTGGTACCAGGCAAGCAGCGAACAACATCTAACCCAGGGACTTTTTTGACATCTGCCCGATCATTGTTTCGGCTGGCGCAACGAACCTCCGCTCCTTCCCGCACAATCCTGTTTTTCATTTCCTCGAAGTTTATTTGATTGTGTACAAATGGCCAAGGAGGCAGAAGACCACTTGCAGGGACTGATCGAAAAGGTACTGGGGAAAGCGGCTGGCGTGCGGCGGGAAGGAGAGGAGGTTCGTCGCGCCAGCCGAAACAATGATCGGGCAGATGTCAAAAAAGTCAGAGACGTTCGCCTTGAAATCCTTAACAAACAGACCAAACGCGTGGTGAGGGTCTTGAGTGACCCTCGTTTAAAAGCCCTTGGTGGAGGGTTACCACCTCTGCGTGAAGGAGTAGCGCGTTGGATTGATGAAGCGAAAGCCGTGGTAGAAACGGTACTTAATTGGGAAAAGCAACAAGAGGAAGAAGCCAAGCACCGCGCAGAAAAGGGAGAAGATAGTCCGCTGGTGCGAGCTATTCAGGAGTTTAATGAAGCACTTGCAGAGGCTGAAAGATATGCAGAAACGGCCGGCCTCAAAATACCTTGGCAGGTGCGGAATTTCAGATGTATTTTTTTATTTGAATACTTGTTCTAATCGAATAAATACAGGTGCGATACGCAGCAGAACGTAACACTGAAGGTAGTGTAGAATTTGAAGGTGGTGTGATAGTGGACAGGGAAGGAAAACCTATCTGGGAAAGTCGCTGCTTCTACTGCGCAATTGTGATCGAACACGGATCATTCGGTCAGGTACAACCTTTTTAGCTAAATCATTTAAATAATATCTGTCTGTGATACAGGGAACAATCCGCTATCATTGTCAGGAATGCGCAAGGTAAGATTGAGCAAGTCCACAACTAATTTTTCTGCTAGGATTGATCGCTGCGAAGATTGTAACAAGCTTCACCTGCAGCTGCGCGGTATCTTATTCGAAACAGCGAAAAAATACGAGGGGGTAGAACGTTTACACAAGGAGGTGATAGACGCTGTCAAGCAGATGGAAGAATATGATCCTCATTTTTATCATCCCCTCACGCCAGAAAAACTGCATCCTGTTTGGCAGTATTTGGAGGTACCATTTATCGATCTCTTTTCTCCTATGATCACTAATAGTAAATTCCCCAAAAACTCACAACAAGGTTTCTGCGGCGCGTTCGCCAGCGGGGCTCATGTGGAATGCCATCAGTACATATGAAAATCGGGTATGTGTGGGGACCCGTAAGCGCCAGCAAGAGGCTACATCCGATTACGAATGGCTAACATACAAGTAACGTTTTTCGATCCTACACAAACAGTTTTCTGATATGTAGTTATTTTTAGGGAGGTAGGACATCGAGCAAGAGTGCTTGCAAGCTACCTACGCACAGATTTACCGCCACAAAGTGTGATTGGTATTTGTTCAGTAAACAGGTATCCTTTAACAAGAGACCCAACACAGAGCTAATTAGGTCTCTCCCTATCAAGGAATGAATGGATTATCACCGACTTTGCCTGTGCCTTCAATAATTACATCCCTATCGGCATTCATACCACATATGCAACGCCTCAGCTCCATGGAGTGCTTGAGGCAGCCCGACCCACATACATCTTCTGCTCTATTGACATGCTGGACCGATTTGTTGAGGCAGCAGAAAAATATGGTTTCATTCAACGGATTGTTGTCTATGACGATGTATCCATCGCATCTGTTGTAAAGCATGGTATAATCCCTCTCTCACTCCCCCTACTTTTTTATTTGTTTATTCAACGCTATTCAATTATAGATATGCAAGCCCGTATATGTAAATTTAGCGACCTCCTTAGGGGAAAGGACGCGCTAGGGAATTTAACAGGGGAGGACATTGATAATTACACTTTACAAAAGACAGAAGACCCCAATTTTTTAAATGGGTCATTGTTCACTGTCATGTATACTAGTGGCTCCACTGGAACACCCAAGGGAGTCATGATAACTAAAGAAGGGATGCGATATGTAAGTATCTTTTGATATCTTTTGTGAAACTGAGAAACTTATTTATTCGTTTAGGATATCGGGCATCCCTTGTATGTATGGCCTCTTGTGACGGTCAGCTATATTCCCCTATCACACTCAACCGATCGGCTTCGCGTGTGGGAGGGATTAGTGAACGGCGGTCGCGTAGGATTCGCCAACTATCACCCTAGAAACTGGGCTGAACACGAGAGGTAGCTTCATTGTTTCTTAGAATAGAATATTAATCCTAAAATAATAATTTTATTTTTCAGTGGCGAAAAGAAACGCGGCCTGTTGTGGACAGAAGGCTCAACCAACGGGGTGGAAGAGCTCATAGCTGACGTCAGATTATTGCGGCCTACGATATTTATTGCACCGCCTCGAATTTGGGACGGCTTACGACAGATTTACACTACACTTGTACAGTCTCCCTCCTCAAGCGGCGTACCTCCAGAGGAACTGGAACGAAAGGCACGAGCCGAAGTAGTCCAATCCTTAGGAGGCAGAGTAATACATTTGGCAACAGGTTAGTTAGCTATTATATGGCATTTAATAGTAATTATTCCTATTTTCTGCCATAGGTGGTTCTCCAACTAGTGCGGCGACCATGGCATTCGTGTCTGCAACCTTTAAAGACTGTGCGTTCGATGAATCCTATGGAGCCACTGAGTGTGGTGCAATGCAACACTAGATAATTGAAATAATGATCTATTAACCTATTGCATATAGGAGGGATCACGATGAACGGCAAACAGATGGAGGGGGTGCAGATGCGCCTTGTGGACTTGCCGGAGTTAGGTTACACCAATGAGGATAAACCTTTCCCGCGTGGCGAGATCGCGGTGAAGAGCGCCGTTGTGTCTCCCGGGTACTTCCGACAGCCCGGCGAGACGGCTGAGAGCTTTCATGATGGATGGTTCTTTACTGGCGATCTGGGAGAACTCGACACAGCGGCGGGGATCCTCAAGATAATAGGACGGAAGAAGAATGTAGGGCGAGTTTTGGGAGGACGCACCTTCGATCCAGATTCCCTCGAGATGTTTTATACCGATGTATGCCCTTTCATCGATCAGATCTGTATCATTGCCGACGAGACCAAAGATTTCTTAATTGCAGGTTCGCTACTCCATTTTGGTTTTTATACCTTCACGGTCTCTGAATATTATACTATCATGATAGTCATTGTACCAAACGGGAAGGGAAAGCAAAAGAAGGAAGGGGACCGAACAGCATTGTTGTTGGAGGAGATGGTGAAGGCGGGAAAGGAACAAAATGTGACTGATTGGAAGGTTGTGCGAGGCATCATTCTGGAGGAGGAAGAGGAATGGAGTCCCGACAATGGGCTGCTGACTCCCTCGTTCAAGGTGTTGCGGAAAAACATCGCTTCTCGATACAACCGTCAGATAGCCGCGCTTTATGAGCGCCTTACCCCTCAGAAGGAATGATGTATGCTAAAGTCAAGGGAGGGGGGGGGGATGATAAATCAATGTTGTAGGCCTATTTGCTTTCGTAGTGAGTCTGAGTGCGCGCTCTTGTCTTTTCCCGTACAAAAGGAGTCCATAGCAACGAGGAAATTTACTTTCTGCAATTGCAGATCAGAGAGACAGAAATTCGGCTTCTTACGCAACTGGCTTGTACAGCATTCATTACTACTGTGTACTAATGGAAACGAAGCCACAGCTCCCTTCTACTATGGACATAATTGAAGCGGAAACCAACCTTCTTTCAGCCATCCCTGATGGTAAAAGTACCAAACGATTTTCAGAGTCTCACTTTTGTGTTGAAAGTGCTTGAATGGAAGATCCTCGAGAGGGATATCCTCAAGCTGCTCCTTCAGGGAAAGAAGAAGGGAAGAGGCAGCTCATTACTTATCAGTACTCTGAAGAAGTATGGCTTGACGGAAGAACTTTCCTGCGAGGAAGGTTTTCGGACGCTTTTCAGGGATGCCTACCGTCGGGATTCGGTGGCTCTCTGGACTTTTGGTCAAATGTATGTGCGACCCATAGGCTTGAGCAGAGATGACACAAGGGCTTTCGAATACTTTCGGATGGCAGCTCAGCAAGGACACCCCGCGTCTCAAAGTTCTCTTGGGATTTTGTATTCCACCGGGATAGGGGTACGAAAGGACGAGCGCCAGGCGTTCGATTATTTTCGCTTAGCTGCCGAAGGAGGCGACCATGAAGCGCAGCTTCGATTGGCAAGAATGTACAATAAGGGGCACTGGGTGGCGAAAGATGAGGCCAAAGCTGCGCGATACTTTCAATTAGCTGCAGAACTAGGAGATTCCTCAATTGGCCAATACAACTTGGGAATGGCCTTCATGCGCGGCACCGGAGTACAGAAGAGCGATAGAGCGGCGTCAGAATGGTTGGAAAGATCGGCTTCGAAAGGTCATGCAAAAGCTCAATACCATATGGCAAGAAACTATCACTACGGAACTGGCGTGGAAAGAGATGACGCCAGAAAGCAACAGTGCTATCGAATCGCAGCAGCGGCCGGATGCAAACCCGCCGTTGACTATTTGCGGTGTGCTAACGAATAAATAAATCACAAAAAACGGTTTTGCCTCGTTTCCTTCGCGACAAAGATGATGCGTGCTATGAGACTTCATCATACTTTTTATCGGGACGAAAGCAGAAAAAAATGATTTTCATCAACGCTTGCTGGTGATAACTAAGTAAGTTAGTATTGTTTGTTGGTGCACAGTGCCAAAACGTCAAGCGACCTGCGTTGCCACAGTACATGGCAATTGGGAAAGTGGTATGCAACAGCGGCACTGGAGTACCTTGTGCGGGTTCGAACCTAAACATAGATTCAAACTCAACATACCTCAAATAGGGAGTGATGCACGGTTGGTATCAGTTTGACGATGACGGCAATTTTTTGAACTATCGCGAGGATGCCGTTCTAGGCAATGAATCCATCGTGTAGGTATGGTCTTTCCTCCCGCCTCGTCAACGACTAAAAAATATCAAAGGGAGTACTTCGGACAGAACGGAAGTTACGAGTACATGCTGGTTTCGGCATCCTCCAGTAGTTTGGTGTGTTGCCACTTTGCCGTACTTGTGACCTTTTCGCGCTATTTCTTTCAAAACGCAACATACATTGGGATCACCGTAGCGAACAACGAGCGAGTGCACGCCTTCGCTGCTAACTTCTTCCTCATGGGTCAGCCAGTCAACATCACCGCCTGGACCCTGGTGAACGATCCTTCCAAAGTTTATGGGGGGGAAAATGGCCCCGTCAGCTACTACTTCCTCAGTGTAACTGACGCACCGCCCTTCCCTCCTTCCCTCTTCCAGCGTCCTACCGATGTCGATTGCAAAACAGTGCCTTTCCCTTAGAGAGTTAGAGCATTGTGTACATAGTATGCCCATAATGAAGCAATATTTATCTATCTACAGAGAGGGAGGGGGTAGGAGCAACAAGGGCTCGTCCTGTGTTCCTTCATTTTCTGCCATCTGGCGTTGGTGGTCAGCCGTTGCTTCGGGAGTGACGGGGTTGTTGCCCCGCATGTTTTCGCCATCATCGTTTTTCACATGCAAGTCGTCCAACACAACCACGCGGGGTGTTTCTGGCTTAGACCACATTCCTCGAATGTAGGTATTGAATTTGAAGGGCACTATGACACATGCAAGCTCCTCGTCATTATCGCTGAGCAGCTCCATTTGCACTAAGCACAAGACTGAGTAATGCTCGCGTGACTGCGAAACTCCTACCTTCATAGACACCTGGATCGACTCTGAACATTGGTCGCGTAGCCTTTCCGATGAAATGGGCGCCTTCTTTGATCGGACAATCGGTGGGCATAGCCATTCTAGTCTCCCCCTCAACTGGAGGCTGTTGTTGGAGAAAGTATTGATGCCGTTGTTCGATGGTGCAGTTGCTGTGGAGGAAGAACGAACAGCATATGCTGTAAGGTGAGGATGGGCCTTTGCCAGTGTACGTTATCTTGTCGCCCGTCGCCTCCTGCCAAATCGACATCTTGTACCTTGCCCCAACTATTTGCTCCTGGGCTACCGCTGACAACTCCACCTCTACTCCCGGTTCGTGATGAACTGGGACAACGCGATCCTGAGTTAGAATTTCATGAGATTTAGCTGCATGATTACCTGTGGGGACTAGACGGGCGAGTGCGGAAGTGACCGAAAGGGCAGATGATGCAGGCGTATCATAACATTCCCTCCATTGTGCAAACTCTTCTCCTGGATGAGACATAAACATCGCCACCTCTGCTCGCGCCGCCTGGTCCGCAGGCTCTCCCGTAGATTCTCCTTGCGCCGTACCAAGGCATAGCGCTAACCAAATTGGAAACAACGTTCGCCACATTGTTTATCTATCTCTCTGAGCGCACTGGGCTTACTATTATGTAGCCTCTGCCATGCAATGTGGCCAGCGATGTTTCGCTCGACGTTGCAAGTAGGGATTGGCAGCGCTGCGCTTCCAAGAAAGGCGCATCCTAGCAACAACTTGATACGGACCGGTTCAAGACATGGAAGAAGGGGTAAAGGACGAAGAGCCCGAAGCGACCTGGGATATCCCGTTTAAAGAGGACTTCGCACACCTGAAGAAACAGTTTTCAGAGGGGTAATGATTCCTACGCTCGGAAATTGTTGTTAACTGTAACCATGTAGCGAGGGATTGATGAAGCAATGTTTGCAGCGAGCAGAAGAATTAGTCAAGAAAGCGCAGAAGGAGGGTGAAGACCTTATTGGTATTCCATGGGAACTTTTCCTTCCCGCTGAGATTATTGAGATGGAGGAGAGATTCTTGAAGACCTACTCCCTCTACTTCAAAGCCACTGAGTTCTTATTCGAATCTGTACAACGTATCCCACGAGATGAAGGAGAGGACATCAAGAAACACGCTTTCAACCTGTACGTTAGCATTAATTTTACCGATTTATGAATGTATTTTGTTGATCATTGCAAAGTTGGACACAAGCGCTTGACAGTATGGCCCTCTTGTTTTCCGAGAATCTGTTGTTAGAGTCCTCCTTACCATCGACAAAGAGTTTGGTCAATGCGTTGGACATTTTCACGATCACCTTCATCTCTCATTCATTGCTGCAAGGTTCAACGCTCTTATTACAACTCTCAACATCCTCTTACCGTATATTCCAGATGGGTCGGTGTTAGGTGCAGTAGTTGCGTTGGTGATGAGCCATAACGATGTGGTATCGAAAGTTGGATTCGAGCTTCTCACGCATTTTGCAAGCCATGGCAGCGAGGAGATGCAACAGGACGCCCAAATCAAACTGGCTACGATGCAGGAGATCAAAAAGGAAGAGAGAGAACGTTTCAAGGACTCCCTTGCCAGAGATCTGGCGAAGCTTCCCAATTCCCTGCAAACGAAGATAGCACGAGGAGGATTCACGCTGGATGTCATCATCGACAACTTCGAGGTGTTCAGGAACTGTCTTCATTTCGATTCGAAGGTGTTGCTCCCGCGGTACAATGAGGAATTGTTGATAGAAAGAAAACGAAAAGCAGCCGTTGCAAAAGCACAAGAACTTATAAAGCAGAGAGAAGAGTGAGTGTCGCTCGTTCTCGCTATCATAACAGCGCGCGCACTAACCCTCTCTCGCTTTTAGGGAGGAGGAAGAGAAGTATGATGTTATATTATCGGAGCAGATATTTCAGTTTAAAGATCCTTACACAGAATTTATTGGATGGACGCAGATAGGAAAAGGGTATCCTTTTTCTCATACTCCTTTGTTAGCTATGACTAACTGCATATCTATTTGTTCAGGGGGTTTGGGGAAGTGTACACAGCAAGGTCAAAGACAACGAAAAAGACGGTATTCTGGACAAAAACAAATCAGCTAAAATGCTCAACTACAATAAAACGCAGGTGGCTATAAAGCTCATGAAACGGAAAAAGAAGAAAAGGGCGTTGTCGCTGCCCAATACAATAGGACAAAAGCAGTCAGATAGTAAAGAGCCTCCGGAACCACCAGAGCCCAAGATTAGCCGATCAACGAGGATGGAGATATTCACACTCAGCTCCTGCAGACATCCCAACATTGTAAATTTCATCGACGCGTATGCTTGCAACAATAACATTTGGGTATGAATTTAGTTTGTTTGAAAACTTCATTTATTTATCACATATGATAGGTTGTTATGGAATATTGTGACGGCGGTACGCTGAAGAGCATGTGTAAAGCATCATTGCCAGGCGAAGAAGTCATAGCATACATTAGCAAAGAGGTGATAGAATATCTGGCCTCTGTTTTTGCTTTATTGAAAGTGATGATTCAGGTATTGCAAGCTCTGGCATATTTGCATGAGAGAAGACAAATACATAGAGATCTCAAGGTAAGTGGTCTTGATTAGCTTAGGTATTCATGTACAGACACCACGCCTTTCATAAAAACGATAGGGAGATAATGTATTATTACATCTAAGTGGCGAAGTGAAATTGGGTGGGTTTCTAGTTCTAGCACCACTTCCCTTCCTTATTCTTACCTTGACTCACCTTTCGGTTTACAGCTGACTTGGGATTATGCGGTGCTGAAAAGAAGCATGCCAGTGCGATTGCCGGTTCGAAGCACTTCATCGCACCGGAAATGTTGCGACGGGCTGGGTATGACGACAAGGTACACCCCCCCTCCCCTCTCCCTATCCTTCATCCCATCCTTTGATACCCTCCTTACTTGCCTGCTTATCCCTTCCTAATGATAGCTGGATATCTGGAGCTTTGGATGCCTCGTTATGGAAATGGTGGAGGGAAAGCCTCCATATCAAACCGAACGCTATGCACTCAAGGTAACTCGGCTCCCCTTTACAACTTCTGCAGTACCGTATTAATGTTTGATGCATACCGAGCAGGCTATGTTCAGGACTGCAACAGAGGGCCCTGCGGCGCTGAAGCACCCAGAGCGGGTAAGCGGCCCTTTGAAGGACTTCCTCAGCTGCTGTCTGCAATTCAACCCCGCCACTCGATCCTCCGCCGCTGCCCTGTTGAAGGCAAGTACCCCCCCCCCTCCCAAGCCAACACCTCCCTCAATGTCATCCCCTAACCCACCTCATCCTCCCAAAACAGCATCCGTTCATCGCTAAGGCTGCGAATAAATCCTCGGTTAAGAAGTTGTTCGAGGCAGTGTTCATGCAAGAAGCCTTGTCGGTATTGTCCTGAATTATTTGGGGGTGGGGGAGGACGCTGAGTGTAAAAAGATAATAACATATGCAATAATAGTACACAACAGCATAACAAATAAATAATTTAGCCGAATACTGCTTTTTTTTAATTTGTTTGGTAAGAAGGAGTTTTTTTTGGTGCATTTGGCTGCTGGGCTTGGTCAAACCGAATTATTTAGAAAAAACATCATTGTGATCAGCCACATGTCGAAGACTGTGTTGGTGGTTGAGTGCCAAGGGAACTTGAACTGGTATGATATCTTTGAAGGCGCAACCTTCGACGGCCAATCGGTCAAGATTGAGCAAGCGGAATGGGACGACATCACGTAAGCGATTCCCCTTGGGTTTTACCTCTCACATGCCGCGGGACAGGGTGGTGTCCTATTTTGATTCAGGGATTGTGGTGAACATGCGGAGGGCCAAGAAACCTCTCAAAGGAACCTCTCAGGAACAGGATCGAACATGTCAGATACATTTCGTCCTCCTGCGAAGTGTAACTCGCGGGATTGAGGTTTGCATTGATGTATTTTTAATCAATTCATGCCTTAATCTTAATCTCCACAGGGCCAGGACAGCAGGAACAAGTTATTCACCTTGATGCACCATAATATCCCGAGTGTGAACTCTTTGATGAGCGCGTATGTGTGTCTTGAGAGGACCATCGTTTTCGGCGGCCTGAAATCTATCCAAAAGCGCCTCGGCGATCGCTTCCCATGTAAGTACCTGACCTCTCTACCTTACTTTGAAAATTGAGAAAACCTTCACAGTGATCGACCAGACCATGTATTCGAGTCATAGGGACATGATTATCACTCCTTCATTCCCTCTTGTTGGCAAAGTTGCATCCACCCACGCGGGTACGCTCCTACTTCGCACATTAAATATTTTGCTTTCTCTCTCCTCACCAACGCAACAACGAACAGGGTATGGCAAGATGCGGTTGAAGGATGGGGAGGAATTCCAGGATTTTAAATCCCTTTGCGCGCTTCACGGGGATTATGTAACTGTTGAGGTTTGTATGCGGCAGCGAAAAGGCCGTCAAATGATATCTGATACTGAATGGCATCCATAAACAGCCTTACATTGATTGGGACTGGGACGGCCGAATTCAAAAGATAGGCAACCAATATCGAGTATTCCACCGCGTGTCTCCCAATTGGAAGGGTTTTTCTTTCTCTCATGGTACGCAATTTATCCTCAATGAACCTCTTCCATACAGGCAACGTGGGTAACATGAGTGTCCTGAAGGACATCCCTCTGACGGAGGAATACAAGCTATGGATAGATGAGTGTGCCGAACTCTTTGGCGGTCTCGACATATGCGCGCTGTAATGCTTTTTCTCCCGCCTCCCCTCTATTCTTGACTTCCTAATACTCTCTCTCTCTCTCTCTCTCTCTCTCTCTCTCTCTCTCTCTCTCTCTCTCTCTCTCTCTCTCTCTCTCTCTCTCTCTCTCTCCTTAGGGATTTCTTGCACAGCGAAAAAGATGGCAAGGAGTACATCCTGGAGTTGAATGATACCGCTATAGGCCTGGTACATGCTCATGCAGAAGAAGATATGGGCCATATCAGAGATCTTGGTATATTTTTTTTTTCCTTTTTTACTTTGACTCGCTTCTCACTACATGCTTCAGTGCTACTCAGATTGTCTGAAGCTTACCCGAAGAAGAAATTAGACAAAAAGGACAAGGCAGAGAAAGGGGAAAAGGAAGAAGACAACGGAACTGGGAAGAAGAAGAAGAAAAAGAAGCACCATCGCCCCGATCCTACAGAGAGAATCAAACAGCTCGAGGAGGAGGTGGCTCTTCTAACGCTGGAACTCGAAAGGTTGAAAAATGAGAAGCCGAAAAAGGGCGGCGATAAAAACGCTAAGAAAGAAAAGAAAGGGAACGTGCGAAAGGACAAATAGATGAGAAACTTGGCAGATTGAATAAAATTCTTTTCTTCTGATCATGCCCGGAGAAGTGCAACAAGAAGTCTGCTTCAGCCTATGGAGATAGGTATTTTGAGGCAACAGACTTAGCGAAGTACACTCACCTGAACTTGAACAGGATAAATCATTGGGGACAGAGGATGAGTGTTTTGGGAAACAGAGGACGAGTACACGGTGAACTATTTTATCGGTGGTGGAGCAGGAACAGGCCGGACAAGGTGTATATATCGCTGCTCCTGGAAGGATTTGTATTAAGCCATTGTGACAGGGGCGTTCTTTGAAACCATGCCTGGTGCCAAAGAAGCGATGTAGGCCTTCACTTCCACCCTTTAACAACTTCGGAAAGCCAGATTTTTTTACGTCTCGCCTGCGTTTTCCTTCTTTTCTTCTGCTTCCTCCTCTTCGTTCTCTTCTTCATCTTCTCCATCCCTTTCAAGTGCGGCAGTCAACCTCCTGAGAAGAACGGCTTTGTTTCCTTTGGTATCCAACCCTCGCTTCTTCAATTGTTCTCGCAGCTTCACTACAGTCATTGAAGACAGATCGATTTTCCCCTCCTTCTCCTTTGTTTCGTCCTCCATGTTGTCCTCTTCAAGAGCCTCGAGCAGTCGTTCGATAAGGACAGCCTTGTTGCCTTTGGTATCCAACCCTCGTGCCTTCAGTTGTTTTCGGAGCTCCACCACTGTCATCGATGCAGGATCAATAACGTCGTTTGTTTCCGCATCCTCCTCTTCCTTTGCAGCAGGTTCTCCCCTCAATATCTTTCTGAAGGTGGCATTCCATTCCGAATGATACGCAACCACGGCCATCATCTTCATCGGCTTTTGTGCCATGAAGAGCTGCAAAAGCGTATCGACAGCCTTCAAGGAAGTGATGCCGACCTCTTCCATCAAGAACTCTGGCATCGGCTTCTCTGCATACCCTCTAGCAAGATAGCCGAATATAATATGCAACACCATCACAGGCAAATCACCGAATGAAGTTCCTCCTCGCCTCCCCGTTCTCTCTTCCTCCTTTGCTTTTCCCTTTTCCTTTGCATTATCCTGCTCGTCATCTCCCGAGTTGGGTTCCCTTCGTAATCGAGCATGAATCAGCAACAATTCTTGCACCGCAACTCGGAATGAGTGGAGGAAACAATGATGCTGGGATACTCTCCAAGGGCGCATGCGAGAGTACTTGTATTCCGCAGCAGCTAAAATCGAGTCCCCGTACCCACGCAAGTCGATTACCGAGTCCCGCAAAATGGGCTCCCACCGTGCGGGGAGGGGGACACCCCATTTGACCAACCGATACGCTGCTTCAGGGCTGAACTCCATCGTTGCTAGGCAATGCTCGATCCAGTCCTGTCGCTGCGTCGTGATGCCCCCTTCCTTTTTTAACAGTGCCCCTTTCATGGGGTAAAGAAGCGCATGCGTGGTAATCGAAGGACTCGACAGGGAATCTAACAGGTGGCTAACTCCGCTGTGAATACTCGGATGAATGTCTCCCCGAACAGTAGGGGAGGAAGCGAGCACCGTTGCTATGGTGAATTTCGTCCCATCGCAGAACGAAGGATCGGAGCTTTCCTCGATAATGGCGATGATCTTGTCGATCGGATCGCGGCCGTTTCGGAGCGCAAGGTCGATTGCGGCTCCAATGGATTTCAAAAGCTTGTGAAGTACTTCCTGGAGGGAAGGCATGAAGTTGAAAAAACTATCCTTGTGCAGGACGAGTTTGTCCACCTGGATGATGGTTTGGCGGAAGAAAGTGGTTTCCTCAACGCCGGAGGTGGATGGTGGATCGATGAAATCGAGTATGAAGGGAAGATCCGCGGATGGATGGCGGATCTCTTCGATGAAGATGCTGTACCAACTTTGCCAGAGAGGAGCAGACTCGCTGTCGACCATCCGTTTCATCGATAAAACCTTTTTATCGAGAGTGATGCGTAAGTAAAAATAACGAAAAGAAAGAGAGAGAGAGAGAGAGAGAGAGAGAGAGAGAGAGAGAGAGAGAGAGAGAGAGAGAGAGAGAGAGAGAGACAGAGTAGTACCGGCTTTTTTAACTCTTCCAACAAAGCTTTCAATCTGCCCTTGATTGCGGGGATTTTGATAATTCGGGGTACGAAAGTTTCGCTCAGCTCAAATACTTCGCGTGCTTTCAACTTCCTCTTCTTCTTCTTAGATTTCTTTTCTTCTTCTTTCTCGCGGTCCTCTTCCCTTTCCTCCTTACCGCTTTCTTCTTCTGCTTTTGCGGGGTCGCCCAACCTCAGCACTTTTCGCATCAAGGCCTCAGCCTGTTCGGGTCGGGCGTTGCGGAATACCAGCGATGCGGCCCCGGAAATGAGTAACTCGACCTGATTTCCACCCTTCAGGCAATAGTCCAAGAGGATGTCGGAATAGTGCGAGGGGATCAAGTGCCAGAAAGGACCGTCGGACCATCCCCTGCTACTACGGACCATAGCCAGCTTTTCAGGATATCCTGTCTTTGTATCACAAATACTCTCGATGATTATTTGCGCGGCTATCCGCTTCAGGTACAATTCTCCCTCAGCATCGTCGTCCTCTCCTTCATCAGCCTCTTCAACGCGAGGGCTGGTAAGCAACGCAAACACTTTCTTCAACGTGTCGTCCTACCAAGAAAATTGTTAAAGCGCAAACAACGATTGAGAGGAGGGGATTTACCTTGCCCTGACGCGTTTCCACTTCAATAATACAACACACAATAGGCGAAAATGTCACGTTTCCTGGATAAGGGCCCAGCATCTTCAGAAGATTACGAACGATTATATCACGTAACCGCTGTTTCATCCTCGCCCATCTTCAGGTACGTTAATGACCCTCTTCAAATCCACTGTTGGTGTTACCGTTTTTCCTGTATTGCCTGCCAGCCAAATAACGTAGTTTCAAACAAATCAACAACATCTCTATGCCCTATCAATTGGTTAATGACCACACTAACCGCGATTTTCCGTACAAGAACCAGGAGTGCCTATGGGGAGGCAAAAGCTTAAATCTCCTATCCTTCGTTGCATTAGCGCAAATAACGCATTTATAAACTTACGACGGCCAGGTGAGCTGCCAAGGACCTTCGGCAAGAATTGAGAAGAGATGAGACGCTGTAGATTTGGTAGGGTAATTTCCTGATTGTAATGTCTTATCTATTGTACCTTGCACCTAACAGGAAATGAGCTGAGTTTAGAAGGAGGGACAGGACAACCTTTTCTATTTTCTCCTCCATCCTTCCTAATTTTTGTTTGCTTCTGGCAGAGACAATTCTCTATTTTGCCAAATTATTCATTCCAGGAAAAAAAATTGTGCCGCAAGCCCTGTGATGAAGAACAGAAGCTAGCAGTCTGGAACAAGATATGGCAACTTATCATTCCCTCTGCCGAGTGTACCTACGTCTTCTACTCCAGAAATTACAGTAGGAGTCACTATTGCAGAGTGATAACACATCTCGCGGAATTGTTTTCGTCTGCTGAAGGGTAGTCGCATGTTCTATGAAGGTCG
>Ga0209935_1003639_pt1 | contig 15474 bp, 17 predicted proteins | sample ThiBio_1000_plan_2_FD_183958 | JGI IMG/M metagenome (GOLD analysis project Ga0209935, IMG submission 183958) | Wastewater bioreactor microbial communities from Cape Town, South Africa - Thiocy_cont_1000_plan (SPAdes) | ecosystem: Engineered > Bioreactor > Thiocyanate-remediating >... | reverse complement strand
CTGTGCAAACGCTCGTTTGGCTTCCTCACAACTGCAACACAAGCATCAAGAACCAAGGCCGATGAATGACACACTCTGCATGGCTCGAAGTGCGTTTCGAGTTCATACCCGACAACTTGATCCATGCTGCCATCAGCGTCGAGCTTGGGAGGTCGCGGAGCCCATGATCCGCCGAGATTCGCTGGTCGAACCTCGCCGATCGCAAGAGCAAAGTCCCGCCATTCGAGTTCGATCTTGTGACCCTCGAGCAGAGTAAGGTTCTCGGTTGATTCAGCCGTGGTGCCAGGAGCAGTGGAGGCTTGTAGTGCTCGACCGACGGCATTCAAGCACGCTGTTCGACACACTGACTTGAGGTCGTTGCCAGTGTATCCTGCTGTGGAATGTGCCACTCGTTTGCTCAACTCAACGAGCGTTTCGCTGCGAGTCGAGTCGAGGAGCGCTTGAATGATTCTCAGTCGGTCGTTGAAGTCGGGTGTTTGCATGAAGAGGTCTCGATCGAATCTTGCAGGGATGGTTAGAGTTGGAGCGCTAGTCGAGGGAGCGAGAGAGAGAGAGAGAGTTTGAGAGAGACGTACCTGCCTGCACGGCGGTACTCAGCTTGTATGGCCGAGATATCCCGAACGACTCCAATGCATAGCACAAGTGGGTTTCGTGAGAGTAGTTCATCAATCAATCCAAGGAGTTGTGATGATATCGCCCTATTGATTCGATTCATGACGTGTGAGCAATTGCGTGTGTGTGACGAGGTAGTGTAGGTCACAAGAGACAGGTGGGGTACCTTGAATGTTGCCCGACAGTCGAAGAACCAGCAACTGCGTCGAGATGATCAATGATAACCACTGCTGGCACGGTTGGATTGGATGCCACGGAGCGGATCGAGCGCTCACTCTCTCCGAGACCGTGGAGCGTGATCTGACGCCCATCGACCTTGACCACCACTCCCGAGAAGCACTCGATCGATCTAGCAGCAAGTGGATTCAGTAATAGCGAGGGAGTAGCGATACTATGGGTAGTACGCACTGGATCAAGAGCGTCTTGCCGACTCCTGCAGGGCCCCATAGCAGGAGGGCCGTTGCTGCATGATTGGTGTGACCAGCTTGAAGGTTCTAAGTTGCGTGTGCGAGAGAGAAACGAAGTTCGATGAGTTGGTGTGTTGGAGCACGTCATATGCGTGTAGGGTGCACAAGCCACACACACACACACCAACTTGTGTTGCAGCAAGGCAGCTCCAAATAGACGATTCAGTGATGCAAGCTGCTGGGTGCATCCGACAACTTGTGCATCGCGTTTCAATGTCAAGAAGCTCAATGATGACGATGGCGATGGCGATGAGGCTGTCGCAGAGTCGGCAGCCGTGGAAGACACTCGATTCGATTCAATTGATAGATAACGGTCGTTGGGTGAGTTCTTGGAGTTGAGTAGATTGATTCGTGTGAGTGGCTGTTCGAGTGCTGAGTCGCTGGCTGAGGTGGTGGTGCGTCGAGAGTATCGATCGAGTGCGGTGTCGGTATCATCGGCGTAGCCATCGTCTTCGTCACTGTCATCGTCGTCATCTAGCTGCTGAATCGCTCGACAACTTCGAATGCGTATCGGTCGAGATCGATGCAATGGCATGGGTTCGATAGCAGCCACGCGAACGAGATACGAAACGCCCAGCCATCGAAACGGAAGCGCGGCATCGATCGTGACACGACAGTTATGCAACGCACGAGCGATCGCGTTCGAGATAGCCACCGTGAAATCGTCGTTGATCGTCGTCAAGTCGATCACACGATGCAACAAGGCATGTGGTGGACATTCGAGCACCACGTCGATCGAAACAGCATGTCGCGAAGGCATGGTATTGATGGAGCGATCGATGATGGATCGATAGCGAGACGGCGCGATCGTTGGTGGTAAGAACAGTGATACCAGCGAAAGAGCGAAAGTGCGAAAAAGCGAAAGTGCGAAAGAGCGAAAGTGGAGGATCGCAGAACGGCGATCGCAAGGTGGTTTGCCTCTCCCATAGCGCAGGCAGAGCAACAAGACTTTGGCGTGGCAGCCGACGAGGCTCAGCGGCAGTCTCTTGTTGTTCGCCTCCTCTCCACCACTCGCACCACACTCGATCTCTCTCACACTATCTCTATCGATCTCTATCCACGCCATCGTGTCTTCGTTATCGGCATCGCATTGCTGCTCGGCTCAGCGCATCCATCGCTAGCTACCTCTCGGAGAGAAGGCTCCTCTCAAGCCCAACTCCAACGGGCTCTATCTCCTTCCGCCTTCTTCCCACCGCTGCGTATTCTGCCGAGTACGAGAGCGAGCGTAGGGTCCTCGCCGCAATCCGCGACCACGTCTACGCTCAACTACCGAGCCACATCACACTAGTATCTCCCACACTCCAATCACCATCGAGTCCTTCGTTCAGTCGCTGGTTCTGTTCCAGCAAGCGTGATACACGTTCTTGCCCGCCGCAATGGCCGACACCAAGCCGCGCTACAACCGCGTCGAGGCTCGCCCCGCCACGTACGCCCCAGCCAGCCCCAGCCCCATCCCAGCCATCCCCAGCCCCAGCCTAGCTCGCTCGCACTCACCAACAACCCACCTGCTTGTCCACCAACTCATCCTACGACCATGCAGCGATGTAGACCAGTCGATGATGGCGGTCGTGGGCTCGTATCTCTCGGGCTGGTCGTCGTATCTGCCGACCAGCATCAAGGGCGCCACTCCTGCTACAGCCGCCTCCGACACCCGCGACCGCGTACTCTCCTGCCAGTTCGATTACATCGATACTCCCTATGGCCGGTACGCCTCTTCTTCGATATGCACGCAGGAGTATCGTTCGTTACTGTTGACACGAGCTGGACTCTCTCTCTCTCTCTCTCTCTCTCTCTCTCTCGATCGCGATGCCACGCATCTCAACGACCTCGATGTTCTGCAAAACTTCGAATACTTGATGATAGCCGTCTATGCCTGCTCTTGTGCTACACGTCGGGCTTTCAAATCTGGGACGTCGAGGACGAGCGAGAGGCACGCGAGCTAACGTCGCGCCGCGAGGGCTCGATCCGCCAACTCACGGTCATGTGCTCGCCCGAGCAACCCGACACCTCGGCTTCGCCCTTCTTCAACAAACGCCCCGTTATCGCCGCTGTGTACGCCTGCTGCCTCTCTCTCTCTCTCTCTCTCTCTCTCTGTGCTCCCTGTGCTGCCGGGTGCCATTCATTACCTGACGGTAGAGTATGTTCTCGGTCGTGTGATTCAGTTCGGCCGAGGATCGAGACCACTTTCCCCGTAACGTGATCAAGCTCTACTCGATGAGCGGCACTCGACACGATTACATGAAGTGCACTCTCAAGTTTGTCTCGCCCGTTTATGGCGCTGTATGCACCAACCGATTCTTTCTCGTCGTATGTATCGCCACCATATGTCCATCACTCTCACTTGCGTTGGGATCTCTTCTCATCCACGTTCGACTACATCCGCAGTCCTTGGAGTCGCGAATCTACGGCTTCCATCCAAGCACGCTCAAGCGTTTGTTTAGTGTGCGAACCTTTCCGAACTTTCCCTGGAGCAAGGGAATCTTTGCGGTAGGGTCTCGATGGCTAGCGTACGCAAGTAATACGCCTCTCCAAGAGACTCCCTCGATGGTGAGCACCGCGGCCCATATCGCTCTCGAGGCTGGTGGCTCAATTGCCAATGGCCTCTACAAGATTGGTATGCTAGGCTCATTTGTCAATCGTTCAATCAATCACTCACTCACGCTCACTCACTCTCTCACTCACTCACGCTCTCTCTCTGATGGGTACAGGTGATATGGGATGGAAAGCAGCCTACAATTACTTTGGTTCAGGAACAGGACCGAGTTCGAGCCAAGCTGTTGATGACCATGATGATCAACAGGGCGAGACTGGCAATGGTGCCAATCTCGGCATGGCCAACGCCGTGCTCCCCATCAGCCCTTCGAGTACCGTGAGCACTACGGCGATCGACGAGCTCGTCGCAGCCGGCGCCGCTGGTGTCGTGGCCTTGTACGACATGTTCCAGGGCCAAGAGGATGCTGAGCGTGGCGCTGCCACCGACGAGAGCCAAACCAAGTCCGAGCGAGGCATCTTGACTCGCTTCCGAGCACACTCGTCTCCGTTGGCTGCCTTGGCCTGGAACCCAAGTGGCACCCTGGTATAGTATCAGCTGTCTCGCCCGCCCGCTCGTTCGCTTGTTTGTTCGTTGCTGCAAGCTAACATTATTGACTGCGCGCATCTCGGCAGTTGCTCACGGCCCCGATCGAGGGCAAGAACTTTCACATTTACGATTTCTCGCTGAGCTCAACGTATGGGCAATTGAACTACGTGCACCTCTACACGCTCTCTCGTGGCTTCACGGCCGCCATCGTGCAGAATGTGAGCTTCAGTTGCGACTCCAAGTGGGTGGCCGTGAGCACCTTTAACGGCACGACGCGTATGTTATCGCTCCTCGTGCACGCAAAGCTCGTTGTGCATTCGCATACTCATTCACTCACTCACTCACTCACGCTCACGTGCATACTCTTACTGGTACGACAGATTTGTATGCGATCAACATGTGCGGCGGCGAGGTGAGCGTCACGACACACGTTCCACGATCAGCCAAGAGCAAACGAGGTGCTGGTGCTTCCGATACGGCAGCGTCTTTCTTTAAGGAGCACTCCAAGGTAGATATCTCCCCCGCACACGAAGAATGCTGCTGAGCGCATGTTGGTAACCAACGAACTAACCCTCGTGAATAATACAGCCGGTGCACGTCTCGTTGTCAGCATTGGCTCGATGCCGTCAGCGAGCATTGAGCGAGAACGATGATACCACGCAAAGTACGCAACCTTACCGATACGGTTTGGCTCGTACTCGAGCACAGAACCTTCCACATTCACTCACCTTGCTCCAGTTCTCGTGGCGTTCCTCTTCTCGCCTGCCTACAAGGGCCGAGTGTACAGTGCAAATGGCTTTGGTCAGCTGATTCAACACCAGGTTATTGCGCGAGCTGGTGATGTCACTGGTATGTCCATTTGGCGTCTACAAAGAACGAAGCCGCAAGACGCTCATGTTGTTGCTGTTGCTGTTGTTGCTATTGCTTTCTATAGATTCGAGCACCAATCCAAAGACGTTGTTTGCGGACTTTAAGCCGGAACTGGAGTGGGATCTTGGTCGACGCGTGACTTGGCAAGAGTTGCGCTCCTGGCCACCAGCACCTGCTACAGCAGCAGCGCAACAGGCCTTGACACATTCGCAGTCACAAGTGGCCAGCGGGTATGTTCGATAGGCCGACCAGCCAGCCAGCCAGCCAGCCAGCCAGCCACAGCCACATAATGTGCGTGCCTACTTGCTACGGTGATGATTGACTGCGTGCTTGCATGCATAGATGGCTATCGAATGTTGAGATATGCCCGCATGACCCGAACTACCGCCCACTGTGCGCAGCTCAATTCCAACTCGTGCGCTATGACGTATTGCTGCCGAGCCGTACCGAGGCGCAGCCCATCTTTTACGAGAGCTTCATCAACGCGGTGTCGCGTCGTTCATCGGCGCCCAAACAGTATGATTGCGACACGGCTGACCACTCGTGCCAAGCACTCTCATGTTGGCTAATTCGTCGTTACCCGCCGCACTCGTGTAGGAACATTAATGGCGTCATGAACCAAAGCGTCACCAGCCCGCTGGCGACTGGTATCGACCAAGCTATGACGACGCCGCTCTCGGTCTTTGGCAGAAAGAGTCCACCGAGGAGCCCATCAGCCAACAACGCGCCGTTGATCGAGCTCGGTGGTACCCGACCTTTTGAGGCTCAGCTCCAACGACCCGTCGCAACGACGCCTATCGCACCTCGCGTTCCGAGCTCTGGTAGTGGTGCCGTCACCGAGTCGACTGTCTTTGACCTCACGGCAGCTCTTGGCGTATGTCTTTCACTCTCTACATGCGTGCGTGATGAGCATGGGTTACTGATTGCTTACTTGCTGCCACCACCGACACAGACACGAACACCAACGACAGGAGTGAGCCCACAGCAGTCGCCATCGCCCTATGCACCACCCGCCGCGGTCGTGTCTCCGTTCACATTGCCGCCGACTGGAGTGCCTCCGGCCACGACGGGGGCCGCTCCACCACAAGTGGCCGTGGCTACTCCGTTGCAGCCCAACATCGGGCCCAGGAGCATTCCGTCGACGCAACGCCCCAACATTGGCCCGAGCGTTCCACCGAGTCAGAGACAGCCCAAGCAGCCTCAGCAACAAGCGCCTCTGCAGCAGGTGCCGCAACCATTCTCCGAGCCTGCTCCGCGAGGTTCGCGAGGCCAGCCGAGCCAGATTCCGTCGGCGCAACTTCCACAGCTTCCCAGGCAGCCGAGGCAGCCCTCTACTCCAGCCACGGCCACAGTGGCGACCTCGCCTAGTGCCTTGGCATCACCGTCACTCTCGGATGATTCGCTGGCGATTGGTACCGATAGCATGCCGATGATGCCGGTGGCGCGCGCCACGCCAGTATCGGCTCCCCCGGCCGCTGCTGCACTTCAAAGCACCAGCATCGAGAGCGCTGTGCAAGCCGCGCTACAAGTGCAGCTGCCGGCGATCCGCAGCAACGCTGGAGGAAGGCAGCCATCGACCGCACCAGCTCCCGCCACCCCGGTCATGACCACCATTCCGAACACGCCCAACACGCCCACACAATAGATAGACCACCTCGCGTGCCAGGCACCCACTGCAGTCCCTTCGAGATCCACCACATCGGCCCACGCGACTTCTCGGCACCCTCGTGGTTCCATTTGCACTCATTCGTCTTGTTAGTTGGTAGAAGAGAGCAGCTCGACTCGTTGCTCGTTGTCCATGTTGTTCATAGGATTTGCAAATCTAAATGTTGTTACAGTGCTGCTTGTAAATAGAAGATGGCTCGCACGATTCTCCTGTCACTTCTTGTACCGACCACTTGCGTGGGGAACGTATGTGTGTTTATGAATGTAGCAGTGCCGTGCATCATCATCGAGCATGCAGTGACGGCGAGTAGTGGTTGATGGTACCACCACCAAGGCACACCTCTCCGTCGTACAACGCCACGATCTGGCCCTTGGTAATGGCTCTCGCTGGCTCACAAAACTCTACGCGAACGATCGAAGAGTTTGATGTCACACACGGCAGCGAGACGCGACAGCGCTCTGACACGGAGCGATAGCGAGGCTTGAATGAGAGCTCCTTGTCGTTCTAGTGAGCGTCATGATGCTAACAATCAGCACACACACGTTGCGGCCATCGCGATAATCGAAAGCAAGCATTTGAGTACCAATGATGAAGGTGGTGCGCCAGCGATCCATACAAAGTCGTCACTCTGCAGCCACGTTCGATAGAGAGCTGGATGATCGTGTCCCGATGCTACGAATACCTCATTGGTCTGCAAGTTCTTGTCGACTACATACAACCTGGCGAGCATCTTCGAATCAACGAATAGATCGATCGATTGAACGATTGAACGAAAGAGGATCGTACTTGTCCTTGAGACCACCGATACGAGCTCCTTGTCCGATCGTATACCACCAGAGTCCACCGTGCTTCTCAACCACTTTGCCAGTGTCGATATCGACCACGTTCCCAGGTGTCGAAGGAAGGAATTGCTCTATCGATTGCCACATTACCATTCGGTGAGTGCGCGTGAGCCATCGAGTCTCACTCACTCACTCACGCACTCACTTACGCATAAAGTCTCGAAAGGGTCGCTTGCCGATGAAGCAGATGCCAACACTGTCCTTCTTGCTGGCGGTCGATAGTCCGGCTTCGTGAGCGATGCGTCGAACCTCTCGTTTGTGCAAATGGCCCAGAGGGAACAGGACCTTCGACAGGGCTTGCGAGCTCACCTGACACAGGAAGTAGCTCTGGTCCTTGCTGGCATCCACGCCGCATAGCAGCTCATACTGTCGATGGTCGGGTTGTTCGTTCGCGTCGTTGTCCTCAACGTCATGACCAGCATCATCACGATGTGGACCTCGAACACGAGCATAGTGTCCTGTTGCAAGAGCATCAGCGCGCACGGCGCCACACGGATCGCTCACGTAATGCAGCAAGGCATTGAACTTGATCTCACGGTTGCAAGCCACGTCGGGATTGGGAGTATCTCCAGCTGCTAGAGCCGCGAGTGTCCTCTCGAATACTGATGTCCAGTACTGCCCTTCAAAGTTCACCTGCTCGATCGAGGTCAGCATCCTGCTCGATTGACAGTTGATTGATGCATGCGTATGTATACCAAATGAAAGGGTATCTTCAGGTGCTCACATAGTGCTCGAGCATCGTTCTCATCACGCTCACTGCACTGTCGAACTTGTAGATCATCTTCATCGTTGTGGTTCCAGTTGCGCATGTGGATTCCAACCACATCGTAGCGAGGATCTCGCGAGAGCAACAAGGCCGTCACCGACGAATCAACGCCTCCTGATACGCCCACTGCCACTCGTTGTCGTCGTCGTGGTGGTGGTTGCGTTGTTGTAGTTAAGAATGAACGCAATGATCTCGATTGTGTGCTGTTGGACGAGTAACGAGGTAGCACTCGAGCGAGTAGAACAGCAGCTCGCAGCATCGTGTCGAGGCGGCAGCAGCAACAACGCAATGGCGCTTGCTGTTCTTGAGGTCGCTGCTTGGAATCCCTCTCGTGTGTGTGTGTACGCATCTCCTAACTCTCGCAACCTAGCAACCGGGATCGTTTCATTGACACTCCTCTACTCTATACACACGTGCCAACACGTTCACATGGCGTCCAGATCTCCATCGATATGCTCCATCATGGATGAAGCAAGCCATCTTGACGATGACGATGATTCGATCGATGATCGATGAGTCTTCGGCGATGTCGATGATTCCGAACGAGCTCTTGTTCGAGATCTTCTCGTTCCTCTGAGCCGTGTGTCGGACTGTGCGCCGACTCGAGCCACACCTCGATGCACAAGCTCATGGTCCAAGAGCCATCACAGTCGCGGCCAAGAGCATCACGATGACGAGCAATGGTTTGCATGATTGCCAATTCACACTCCGCAAGCGAACGATGCGCAACTGGTGTCTCGTCGTGTGGCGCCTGCCTCTCTGTGCGCACCTGTCTCACAGCCTCGCCACTCCACCAACCAACCAATGAATCCAATCAATGAGTGCAGCATCTCACTCTCTTCATCAATCTCTTCATCAATCGATCACGAGGCAATGGCGAGGTGGATTGGAGCAGGAGAGGGAGGAGAGGCACCAGAGGCCTCCCTCTGCTTGCTGACTTGCTTCGTTGCCCTCTCTCCCTCGCTCTCTTGGTTGGTCGGTTGCTCGTGTCTCGCAAGCAAGATCATCCCTCGTTGCTGTGATTGGTCGATACGAATCGCAACTTCGACAACTCGGAGCTCTTCGACGAGATGGAAGACGATCCTCTTGATGGCGATGCTCGAATCAAGCTCTCGATTGGCACCAAGCAATCAGGCGATGCCGATGGTCTGTTGCGTTCGCCTCGAGGCTTGGTGTTCGACCATCTTCGAGGTCTCTTGCTCGTCGTGGATACCGAAAATCACCGAGTGCAAGTATTCTCGTGCGACGACGATGATGGCGGCAGCTCGTTCGTGTCCAAGCTCGGCGAGGAGGGCGACCAACCAGGCCAGTTCAAGTATCCATGGAGCCTTGCGATCGATCACGATCATGATCGCATCCTCATCACCGACTTCAGCAACAGTCGAGTACAATCATGGTCTCTGAGCGACCACAAGTTCTTGTCGTGCATCGGCCGTCGTGGATCAGGAGATCTCGAGTTCGAGTATCCTCGAGGCGTTGCGATCGACAAGCATCATCGTCGCATCATCATCGCCGACTACAACAACCATCGATTGGTGTTCTTGTCGTCGATCGATCTCTCGTTCTTGTTCTCTGTCGGCGGCATCCAAGGATCTCGACCTGGAGAGTTCAATCATCCATCGGGCGTTGCGATCGATGAGGATCGACATCGAATCATCGTCTCTGATGTCAACAATCATCGAGTGCAAGTACTGTCGCTGATCGATGGTTCGTTCTTGTTCGAGTTCGGCTCCCAAGGCAATCAACCAGATCAGTTCATGCATCCCCAAGGAGTATGCATCGCCAACCAAGGCCGAATCATCGTCGCCGACTGCTACAACATTCGACTGCAATCATTCACTCACGAGGGCCATCACATCTCGTCGTTCGATTGTGGCACCAAGAAACCACACGGAGTTGCATTCGACGAGCATCGAGGTCTCATCGCCTTCTCGTCAGGTCATCGGGTGCATGTGATTGGAGCCAATCAATGGCTTGCCAACACGTTCTCATGGCGTCCAGATCTCCATCGACATGCACCATCATGGATGAAGCAAGCCATCTTGACGATGACGATGATTCGATCGGTGGTCGATGAGTGTTCGGCGATGTCGATGATTCCGAACGAGCTGCTGTTCGAGATCTTCTCGTTCCTCTGACATTCGATTGACCCACTGCTCTCTCAGTCTGTCGTGATCGTTATGACCACGACTCTCTCTCTCTCTCTCTCTCTCTCTCTCTCTCTCGTGGTCATCCCCCAAATGAAAACATCAATCTTCGTGCCCCAACCAACGAACGAATGAGTTGGCAGAGAGGTTCGGGACAGCAAGAGCGGCTGACAGCGCGTGTTTGTGCTGATGGTGCTGTTCCTTGTTCCTTCGTCGTCTCGCTGTCGCTGTGGTTGAGGTCGGCTCGTCGCTCTTGCCGTTGCGGTGCGTTGTTGGCCGTGGACAATCTCTCGTGTGTCTCGTATCAAGCTATCGTCTCTTGGAGATGGGAGGCGATCCTCTTGACGCTGATCGTGATGCTCGAATCAAGCTCTCGATTGGCACCAATCGCCTGCACTACAGTCCTCGAGGCTTGGCGTTCGACCATCATCGAGGCCTACTATTCGTTGTCGACCGCATCAATCATCGAGAGCAAGTATTCTCGTGTGACGACGGCTCGTTCGTGTCCAAATTCGGCTCGTGCGGGAACCAACCAGGCCAGCTCGTACATCCTGAAAGCATTGCTATCGACCACGATCACGATCGCATCTTCGTCGTCGATAGCGGCAATCATCGAGTACAATCATGGTCGTTGAGTGGCCAAGCGTTCGTGTCGTGCATTGGCAAGTACGGATCGGGAGAGCTCGAGTTCAGCGATCCTCGAGGCATTGCGATCGACAAGCATCATCGTCGCATCGTCGTCGTCGATTGCAACAACCATCGATTGGTGTTCTTGTCGTCGATCGATCTCTCGTTCTTGTTCTCGGTCGGCGGCAAGCGTGGATTACGGCCTGGCCAGTTCGTCTATCCTCAAGGCATCTCTATCGATGATGATCGAGATCGAATCATCGTCTCCGACACCAACAATCATCGAGTGCAAGTACTGTCGTCGATCGATGGCTCGTTCTTGTTCGAGTTCGGCTCTCAAGGCAATCAACCAGGCCAGTTCGATAATCCCCTTGGAGTATGCATCGCCAACCAAGGCCGAATCATCGTCGCCGACTGTAGTAGCTCTCGACTGCAATCATTCACTCACGAAGGCCATCACATCTCATCGTTCGATTGTGACCGTCGGTTGCCGTTCGGAGTTGCATTCGACGAGCATCGAGGTCTCATCGCCTTCTCGGCCCGGACTCGAGTGCATGTGATTGGAGCCAACCAATGGCTTCCAGACACCAACTTCGTTTGGCGTCCAGATCGTCATCGATATGCTCCATCATGGATGAAGCAAGCGGTCTTGACGATGACGATGATTCGATCGGTGGTCGGTGATTCGGCGATGTCGATGATTCCGAACGAGCTCTTGTTCGAGATCTTCTCGATGCTCGCGCCTCCGGAGCGCATAATTTCTAATGGTTATCAACAACCGCAAGAATGCGAAACCACGATGACCGAATCATCGTCAGGTCGACCGAGCAGCAAGTGCGCCACAATGTGACGATTGTCCAGTGCTCCTTGTGCTGCACACGCTCCCTCTGCCCTTGCTCATGGATCAAGCAAGCAATCGAACGACATCCTGAGCTCGTGGCCCAAGAGCCATCACAGTCACGGCCAAGAGCATCACGATGACGAGCAATGGTTTGCATGATTGCCAATTCACACTCCGCAAGCGAACGAAGCGCAACTGGTGTCTCGTCGTGTGGCGCCTGCCTCTCTGTGTGCGCAACTGTCTCACAGCCTTTCCACTCCACAAACCAATCAATGAATCCAATCAATGAGTGCAGCATCTCACTCTCTTCATCAATCTCTTCATCAATCTCTTCATCAATCGATCACGAGGCAATGGCGAGGTGGAATGGAGCAGGGAGAGGGAGAGGCACCAGAGGCCTCCCTCTGCTTGCTCACTTGCTTCGTTGCCCTCTCTCCCTCGCTCTCTTGGTTGGTCGGTTGCTCGTGTCTCGCAAGCAAGATCATCTCTCGTTGCTGTGATTGGCTTTTCGACGAGATGGAAGACGATTATGTTGATCGTGATGCTCGAATCAAGCTCTCGATTGGCACCAAGCAATCAGGCGATGCCGATGGTCTGTTGTCTTCACCTCGAGGCTTGGTGTTCGACCATCTTCGAGGTCTCTTGCTCGTCGTGGACACCAACAATCACCGAGTGCAAGTATTCTCGTGCGATGATGATGGCAGCTCGCTCGTGTCCAAGCTCGGCGAGGAGGGCCGCCAACCAGGCCAGTTCAAGTATCCATGGGGCCTTGCGATCGATCACGATCATGATCGCATCCTCGTCACCGACTTCAGCAACTGTCGAGTACAATCATGGTCATTGAGCGACCAATCGTTCGTGTCGTGCATCGGCCGTCGTGGATCAGGAGATCTCGAGTTCGAGTATCCTCGAGGCGTTGCGATCGACAAGCATCATCGTCGCATCATCATCGCCGACACCGACAACCATCGATTGGTGTTCTTGTCGTCGATCGATCTCTCGTTCTTGTTCTCTGTCGGCAGCAACCAAGGATCTCAACCTGGCGAGTTCAACCATCCATCGGGTATCGCGATCGATGAGGATCGACATCGAATCATCGTGTCTGACACCAACAATCATCGAATGCAAGTACTGTCGTCGATCGATGGCTCGTTCTTGTTCGAGTTCGGCTCTCAAGGCGCTCAACCAGGCCAGCTCCTGCATCCCCAAGGAGTATGCATCGACAACCAAGGCCGAATCATCGTCGCCGACTGCTACAACTATCGACTGCAATCATTCAATCACGAGGGCCATCACATCTCATTCTTCGATTGTAGTCGCGAGAAGCCACACGGAGTCGCATTCGACGAGCATCGAGGTCTCATCGCCTTCACGGCAGGAAATCAAGTGCATGTGATTGGAGCCAATCAATGGCTTGCCAACACGTTCTCATGGTGTCCAGATCTCCATCGACATGCTCCATCATCGATGAAGCAAGCCATCTTGACGATGACGATGATTCGATCGGTGGTCGATGAGTGTTCGGCGATGTCGCTGATTCCGAACGAGCTCTTGTTCGAGATCCTCTCGTTCCTCTGAGCCGTGTGTCAGACTGTGCGCCGACTCGAGTCACACCTCGATGCACGAGCTCATGGTCCAAGAGCCATCACAGTCGCGGCCAAGAGCATCACGATGACGAGCAATGGTTGCGATATGGCCCACATTACCCGCCATCGGTTAGCGCGTGCCAGCACGCGGAATTGCCCGATCCAACACGCGGGTTCACAGCTCGCCGAGGGTCGCGCGCAACGACCACAAGCCCTCACTCCCTCAAGCCCTCACTCCCTCAAGCCCTCACTCACTCAAGCCTTCACTTGCTCCCTCACTCTTACACGAGTCGTGCCAGCTTCTTGCCACTTCATTCGTTCGATCTCACTCAAGATGGACCAATTGCAACTGCACGAGCTTCAAGGCGAAGTCGAGCGCTTGCGTGCTGAATTGGCAGCCTTGCGTGACGACCATGCACGACAGATCGCCGAGCTTCAGCGACGTATTGATGCACGCGACAACGTCGAGATCGACGCCGAGCAGTCGGTGATTCTGGGTGAGGAGGCCGAATGGCGTCGGACGCTGGCGCAGTGGCTGCCGAACCATCGTTGGAAGCTGCAGTATCGTGGCTCGCGCGACTCGCTGGCGCACCTATCGTTCCACGCACATTGCGACAACATGGGTCCGGCGCTGGTCGTGGTGCGCTCCAAGGAGGGTCATGTGTTTGGAGGCTACACGCGCGTCGGCTTCACGCCTCGCGACGGCCATACGACCGACCCGTACGCCTTCGTGTTCACGCTGTCGAACCCGCATGGAGTGCCTCCGACTCGCTTCGAATGCGTCTCGCCCATGACTGCCATTACCAATCACCACATGTACGTGGAGGACAGCCTCGCTTCGAATGTGTCGTGTGTTTCAGAGGCTGATCCTGCTGGCATGCTCGTAGGTATCTCCCGATCTTTGGCGGAGGTGGCGGCGGCCACGACCTGTGCTTGTACGACAACGGCCACGTGTGCTACAGCCGCTTCCCGCGCTCGTTCAACGACTCGACGCATATCGGCAAGACGCTCTTCACCGGAGCCAAGGCCTTCTTCATTCAGGAGATCGAAGTGTTTGTGACCGTCTAGTCGCGATCCACTTCTGCCTCATACGAGATTCTCTGCGAGATATCGAGAGAGAGAGCTACATTCATTGATTGTTCCTTCGCTCGTTCATTCGTTAAGTAGTTAGTTAGATTGCTGGAGTGCGCCATCTGTATGTTTCTTGTGAGTGGTGCTTCCTCGTTCCAAATAGAAATCCAAAGAGATACGTGTGTGGGTGTTTTTAGTTGCGTTGAGTAGCTACTGAAGGCGGGAAGCACCGCGATCGACCAAGCAATCAATCAATCGATCGTTCTCTTGTTCGAGGCGCCACGTCAGCAACCTCACCACGTCGATCCTCCTTCGATCGGCTCACTCATTCATTCAAAGGCCTTCCTCCCACCCAAGGGGTCCATTGGCGTTCGTCACGGTGGGTTGGCACGCGAGGAGTTGGGGCTCGAGGTCTGCGTCAGGGTCGAGGACGTCGTCGTCGAGATCGATCGTCCATTCATTGTGCTCGTTGCTCGCTGCTGTGCGCATCTCCATCCAACCATCCAACCATCCCTCCATCCCACGATCCATCCCATCCCAATTAACCATGCAAACCACAAGGACATCCACCGTACGCAGCCAACTACCATCCTCAACCCATCCTTGGGAGTTGTTTTGCTGACGTCGTCGAGCTGCAGCTGCTGGTGGCCGTGGCCTTGCTGCTGGCGACGCTTGCATCCGTGGCACTCGCTGACTCCGACAACCGCATCACGCGTACGCCGACCTCCACCACCTTGGTTCTGCACTGATCGATTGGCTGCTGACTCGGTGTATGGAGTACAGCCGAGGAGCTGTTGGAGATTACGCAAGGCGAGTGCATCGCACAGTGCGACACGGTGTACAAGTCCGAGGAGGTGTGCGAGAGGTTCTGCTCGTTCGTCAAGCTCTTCACGGGACCGG
>Ga0209935_1003636_pt1 | contig 15486 bp, 15 predicted proteins | sample ThiBio_1000_plan_2_FD_183958 | JGI IMG/M metagenome (GOLD analysis project Ga0209935, IMG submission 183958) | Wastewater bioreactor microbial communities from Cape Town, South Africa - Thiocy_cont_1000_plan (SPAdes) | ecosystem: Engineered > Bioreactor > Thiocyanate-remediating >... | reverse complement strand
GATGGCGTCCTGCTCTTCTTGGGCTTGTTACTGAGCAGAACGAGCGGCGGTTTCTGTGGCGATGTCGAGTTCGAACTCGGTGGCGATGGCGTGGTGGGTGGCGTGGTCGTGAGCCATCGACGATGCGCCATCGAGCTGCTGCTCGCGAACATCGGTGTCACCAAGCGTTGCCATCGAACTAGCGCTACAACTGATGATACTGATGATGGCGTCATCCTCCCGATGTCAGTGCGAGGTCGAAGGAGTTTCGACGTGTATGCTACGACGACTCGTTGCATCTTGTGTGAGCGTGAGAGATGAGAGAGATGAGAGAGAGTGTGTACGAGCGAGATATTGTACGTGTTGTGGAGAGATGGCAACGAGCAGCGAGCAACAACCAAATGAACCAAGCATCATCGATCATGATCGATCAAGACCCCTCACCCTATCTATCACTACCTCGACGATGATACACTCGATATCGAATAGTCCTTGATGATGACACTCGACGGATGATCAGCTTGCATACAATATTCCACGCGGCAATCGAGTGTCGGTGTCGTCGTGGCGGTGTGCGCCGCATCGAGATCGAGAGGTTGCGCGAGGAACTGCACGCAATGTCGCCAATACGATGGATCGTTGGCAGCGCTGGGTATCGCATCGACCACCAGCTCGTGCTCGTCGGCCTCGTGTCCTTCTAGCATCTGATAGCGCCACCAAAAAACAAAGGCGTTGGCGGTGCCCGATCGAACGATTGGCAGCGAGATCGAGCTCGAGTATTGCATCGATGAGAGATCAGCGACATGGTTGTCAGCAGCGTTATTGGTGGTAGTTATCGTGCCACGTTGAAAGTCGATCGAGAGAGCAGGTAGTCCGACAGCTGGCGACAGCAACTCGTATTCGTACATCCACAGGGAATAGAATCCCTGTCGATTGACCGGCTGCTGGTACAGCGGGTTGAGTAGCGTCACATCGATGCCGCAAGAGACCTCAGAGAACGGCTGCGCAGGCTCGAAGCTCTTGTGCAAGTGAGCGAACGATGCCACGGCCACCATCAGCGTACATCGAGCCGGAACGAAGAGCGTCTGATCGCTCATCCACTTGGTATCGGCTGAAGAGCGCGATTCGAGGTCCAGGAGCCGACGAGCCTCCCAGAGCCTCTCGGGTAGTTGAAAGGCGTTCAGGTATGCGAACGGCTCTGCGACGATGGCGTCATAGGAGCTTGTGGCACCGCGGGCGATATCGTCTTCACGCCTTCGATCGAGGTGTGCCTTCAACGAGCCGAGCGACGTCGTCACAAGGTCCTGTTGGTCGCGTTGTTGCGCCACCAGTGCCACCATCTGCTTCGAAGAAAGCGAGCTCTCGAGTGCGTCGATGTGCCATTGCTGCTGGAGGTGCTTGGCCTGCAAGTCATGCGCCAGTGCGAGCGCCATCCTCGAGCCATCGGCAAGGTCGAGAATGCGGATCGGTGGCTGTGGATCGAGGCTTTGGTGCTTGGACGAGAGGGCCGAGATGATTCGAGCAGCAACACGAGCAAAGAGTGCGTTGGCGTTCGAGTCGTTGAGCATCCACAGTCGCTCAAAGTTGCACAGTCCATGCATGGCGCACGAGCACTCGAGCGGTTGATCGATGTCGTCAGCATCAGCGTCAGCGTCATCATCATTGTCGTTCCGAGCACGCAACGAGAACCACAACTCATAGTCCGAGTGGAACGTAGACAGAGTCAGTGGTTGATTGGGGTCCTCGACAGAGACCCGAGCCGGCAGCAAGTACACGGCCTGCTTCCAGTGGTCGCGCCATTGGTAGCTCGAGCCGCTCGTGTCGTCGGGCTTGTCGGCGACGGCGCCATGCGGCGAGGTCGAGATACGCACGCCAGGAGCGAGATCGGCCTCCCACCAGAACAACACGGCCTCCACCTCGCCGTGAGTCGCAGCGTGTACGGTCAGCGAGCTCGCGAGGTGCGAGCCTTCGGGCGGCGGGTCGTGGAAGTCGAACGACGCCACGAGCAGCGGCTCGCTCAACGTGTGCATGGTGCCAGCTGCGAGCAGCCCTCGCACATGCACCGGCACCACTGGCGTCGTGGCAGCGCTGCATCGGCTTCGACCTTGATCAACCTCGACCCACGATCGCAGCAACGAGTTCTTGCTGCCGAGCAGCTGCGCAAAGACTCGAGCAGCACTCGGTACAACGACGAATGATCTCGATCGAAGAGAGCCGTCAGGAGCGAGCTCGTTGCTTGGCGATCGAAGAAGTCGTGCGATGGCATCGCGAATCGAAGGAAGTACGCCCTCACCGAGCAGTTCGGTATCAAAGATCTCAGATACGAGCAAGTGGGCACGCTGACTCATGTCGTAATGATGCTCGTCGAGCTCGAGATCGTGAGCTTGGTGGTCGAGCGACATTCGTTGGCGCAATCGAACTGCTGCGAGTCGCCTCTCGCGAGCAGTCTGCACCATGGATGGCGCAATGTCTTGCAAGTTGCGCGTCATCGTTGGCGAAGGCGACGAGATGGCGACCGTCAGATCATTGGAGCGCTTGGATGCGAGGTGGATCTTGTGCGAGAGCGAGTTGGCTGCGATGATACGTCGAGCCAGCTCGGCCATCGGCACGAACAGCTCGCACGCCACGACGGTCGAGACATGCGTCGAACGCGCCGCAAACATGGCCAGAAGTCCAGTGCCAGTGCCAATATCTAGAACATGAATCCAAGGCTCGTGGCTCGAGGCATTGTTGGCAGCAGCAGCAGCGAGAGCAGCGAGGTGATGCTGCAGTGCTCGATCGTACGCATGGTTGCGAGATACGTCGTTCACCATGTCGAGATGCTGCGAACTACCGACGAGTGACTCGCACCCATCAACCTCTCGATTCACCCATTCGATGGCACCAGTCTGCTTGTTGAATACCGACACCAACATAAACGCGTGCGTGTGAGCGGGAGAGAGGCAGCAAAGGAATGAATCAATCAATGAACGAATCTGTCGGGTCGAAATATCTGATCGTATTGAGCGAAAAATCAAGTATACAACAACAACACTACAACAACATATGATAACCCCCCGACCGAGTGAAGAAGAAGAATAAATATCGAGTCGAGTCGAGTCGAGTTGAGTTGAGAGATCGAGATCGAGAGAGATAGATAGACGCTCAGTAGAAGCCGACGTTGAGGCGACCGAATTCAAGCGACCTCAGCGAGAGATCGGCCGGCTTGGTGTTGCGCAGCACCTTCGGGACTGCGTGCCAGATCATTCGAGCGGCACCGCCAAAGATGATGCAATCGCCCGAGTTCAAGACGATGGTCTGCGGCTCGGCGTCTCGCTCCATGCGGTAGCAGAACTCGGCCGCGTTGCCGAGCGAGAACGACACGATCGGCGACTGCACACGCCACTGCTCGGCCATGTCGAGTCCAGGAACGCGATCAAAGTGCCAGCCGATCTTGCCCTTGTTGGTGTAGTAGTTGATGCGCGCCTGCTCAGGATCGAGGTCCGGAATCTCGGTGAGCTCCTGCGCCTTCTTCAGGAGCGACTTGGCGAGAGCGACCCACTCACCCGAGCGCTCGGAGTAGAGCGCGATCGGCACGTAGGTGCGCGCCTTCGTGATCAGGTTGAGCTCCTTCTTCTTCTTCGAGACCACGCCGTCATCGTCGTCAGCGCCAGCAGGCGCGACAGCGTCGGCAGTGGAGGAGGGCGCCGCGCCGTTCATGTCAAAGTAGCCGTCCTTGGTGGTGAGCGAGCCCTCGAAGAACGACGTCACGCCCGGCACGCGACCTTCGCCGTACTCGAGGCAGTCGTCGATCCAGCGCTGCTGGTCGTCGATCGACGGCAAGGCGTTGCGAATCAGCACACAGCCGGGGAGCACCAGCTCGAACGTGGTGGCCGGCACCGACGACGAGCTGGAGGACGAGGAGGCAGTGGCGGTAGTGGGAGCCTTCTTCTTGGAGGCGGAGGCCTTGCGGGGACCGCCGGTACCACGGCCAGGAATCATGTTGGGGAGAGAGGGAGAGGAATACGGAGGGAGTGTACACGAGAGGGGAGATGATGGGAATGGTGTGCACACGACGAGCGAGATAAACCAACAGCCAGCGCCTGCGGTACCCGGAACGACGGTCGGGGAAGGCAGGTGGGATTCGCAGCGAGTTCTCAGGTTGGCAGGCTGAGATATTTGTGATATTTTTGTGGTGGTCGCCGATGTGGAGGGGGATTGAATTGATGATTTAGTCTCGATGTGCAGATAGATAGTTTGGATCTCGATGTTGAGTGGATTGGAAGATTAGTTGATGGCCAGGAAAGGAATCCAACGTAGTGGTTTACTGGTCGATCGATCGCAGTCTCTCTCTTGCTGTCACTCTCCTCTGCCATTTACTGCTGCTCTCTCTCTCTCTCTCTCTCTCACTCACAAATCCCTAAACCCGTAACAATCTATTAAACGCGCGCGTGTATATATGGAGGTGATGGATGCGGCTCGGCAGCGAGCATCATCAGCATCATCAGCAGCATCCCCCTATCATCAGCATCACGCCGTTGCGAGGGGTCGCGCTCGTGTCGATCCGTTCGCCGTGCTGCCTGATGAGTTGGCTCTCGTGATCCTGCGGCACTGTAATGTCTCGCAGCTGAACGCGTGTGCGCTGGTGAGTCGTCGATGGCGCGAGCTCGCGACCGACCGAACGTTGTGGAAGCGGCTCGGTGTCGCGCGACCACGCTTCGTACCTCAGCGCCTGTGGTTCTGGCATCCGGTGCACAACATGCGCTTCTTGCTGTGGCACGAGTTCCAGCGCGAGGAGAAGGTGCGCTACGAGCGCCTCTACGAGCGACACGAGATTCGCGGCGAACACTATCAGGCCATGGTGCGACTCTTCTCATGGATGATGCCGCTCGTGATGGCGGTGCTCGAGTCGAACCTGGTGCCAGCGCTGGCGAGCGCCGCTCTGATCGGCTTGTCGCATCTGCTGTTCAATCCGCGCATCTACAAGCGCGTCATTCGACGGAAGCGACCGCAACGCCAACACTACCAACATCAACAGCGCAGCGACCATCGCTATCGCATCAGTGGCCGTACGAGCAACACCACCACGAGCACGAGCACGCCTATGACCACCACCACTACCACCACGAGCAACATCGACCACCACGACAACGCGGGTGTATCAACCAACAAACCCTTCGGCTTGTCGCTACACGAGAGCTATCACGATCTCGATCACGACCTCGATCTCGATCTCGATCTCGATGGCGACGACTCGGTACTCGACCACACCGACTCGCACTCGGTCGAGGATATCTACATGTTCGACTACACGGATCCGAACTTTGATCCCACCACCGCACGTCGCCTCGCGATCCAGCGAGTCATCAGCGTGCTGGTGTATCTGATTGCCATCACGGCTGCGGCACCCGTCATCGTGCGCAACGTCAGCATCCTCTCGACCGATCGGCCGCTGCTGCAACCGCTCGTGCTCGGCCTCACGGTGTTGCTCAAGGCCTCGTCGTCGCTGATGCTCTTCATGTTCCCGGTGCCGTCGGCGCCGCGCTCGGGCCATCTGTTGCACCTACTGTTCTACGAGGCGGCCGCCTTGCTGCAGCTGTTCTGGATGCTGCCGCAGCAATACTGGCTCGTGATGGCCGCCATGACCGTCGCTACGCTGCTCGTGCCGACGCTGATCGACTACGTCGTGTCGTACCGACACCGCTGGACCTCGTTGTATCAGCAGAGGCTGCTGTTCGGCTGGCATCTGTGGCCCGTCAACCACCACCACCACGAGGAGCTGCTCGACATGATGCACCTGCACGCACAAGCCGACGTGCACACGCCGCCGACGCTGCTCGCTGCCGGCGTGCCGAACTTTGTACTGCATGCCGGCCGTGCCATCGTGCTCGCGCCCATCGGCATCGTGCTGTCGATGGCGCTGCAGCTCTTCTACGCCACGGGCCGCTTGCTCGGCCTCGAGCACATTTGGCCCTCGCCCGTGAGCGTCGCGAGCGCCACGCACCTGTGGGCCATCCTGCTGTTCGCCAGCTTCCTCGAGGTCGTTTTCTACGTCTGGAGCCGCTTGCTGAGTGACGTGGCACATCGACGCACCGCGAGCGAGCCATCCAAGCAGCAACTGCGCTCGCTCGACAACAGCACCTTCGAGACGAGCGACACTGGTTCCAGCACCGGGGCCGGCACCACGGCCATGATGATCATGGCCGTCAGTTGGAGCACGATTCTGCGACAGATCAAGCGAACCCACCGAGAACACGCGCCGTTCCTCATGACCTTTCTCATCTACTGCGCGCTGGCATTCCTCACGCTGTACAATCGTTTCGTGCCTGCTCCTGCCGCTACAGCCGCTGTTGATGTTTGATCGATTCATTCGTTCGTTCATTCGTTGTCATCCTCCATGTATCCCTCTCTGTGTGTATCATAATAATGTACCGCTCCCATCAATTCCGTACCCAACCCAACCCAACCCAACCTAATCCAACCCAACCCAACTCAACCCAACCCAACCGGAACAGAAAGCGCACAGCGGAATCGGGTAGGCACGCGCGAGAGATATTTTCCATTCCGATTTTTTCGCCATTTTCCCATTTGTCTTGTTGCCTCGTCGTCTTCGTTACACGCACACACGCATCGTACCGCATCGCAGCGACACTCGTGCCTCGCTTGTCTGACCTCCTACGATCGCGCCATCGAGTGAACCACTAGCTTCATTGGTCTGCTTGTGATTCGAGATTTTTTCGGATTTTTCGGTCGGTTCTACACGGTTGTAGCGCGCAGAACGAGTACCGCACCCCTCCATCCACCATCATCACCCAGCATCACCAGCAATCATGGCCGCCGACGCAGCACGAGCCAAGCGACTCGACGACAAACACGAGCAGATTCTACGCGAGATGCTGAAGCTCCCAGGCAACAAGAAGTGCTTCGATTGTACTCAAAAGGTCTCGAGATCTCGCTCGCTCGAGATACTTGCGACTTGGTTGGTACTCACACACGCTCGCTCGCTCGCTCGCCCTCTCGCTCTCGTGTGGATACTCGCGCAACAACAGGGGCCTCTCTATGTGTGCTTGGATTACAACACCTTTGTGTGCTCAGCCTGCAGCGGTGTTCAGTACGTATCGAACTCGATACTCCGTCCGTGCTTGCTGACCGCATCGTGATGAACGGCACCAGTCGCGAGTTTGGCCATCGAGTCAAGTCCGTATCGATGGCATCATTCAAGCCCGAGGAGATTGAGCGCATTAAAAAGGGTGGCAACGATGTACGTGTCATTTGCTACTGCTACTACTGCTGCTTCCCGCTAATGCTCGTGGGCCATTAGATCGCAAGGGCAATCTTCTTGGCTCGCTATGAACCACGCCACTATCCCGAGCCCGAAGCAGGAGACACGCCACGCATTCGCGAGTTCATGAGGCTCAAGTACATTGACAAGCGTTGGTACTCTCCGCCTCGCTTCGCTGATGCTCCTGCAGAATCTCCCAAGGTTCGTCGTCGTCGTCCATCGAGCTGCGAGAGAGAGCGAGCGAGCGAGAGTATTGATGGTCGCTTGCTCTCTCTCGCTCGAGTAGCAACAACGTGTCGACTCATACATCCCAAAGCCTGAGCCGCTGTCGAACATCTTGGGCAATGATATCCCGAGTATCTCGGTCGGTGGATTGCCTAGCGGGGGTGCTCCTGCTGCTGCTGCAGCGCCTGCACCTGCGCCCTCGGCAGCCGCTGCTGTACGTGCCATCCTCACCATCGTTGCATCATCATCATCGTCTCGGCATTGCATCACAACTAACCCGATCGTCAATCAACCAATCAAGTGGGGAGTTGCTCCTGCTCAACACCAAGCTCAAGCTCCTGCGCCTGCACCTGCCGCCGCTCCTGCTCCCGCCCCTGCTCCCAAGACCGATGCCAAGACCGACCTCTTGGGCCTGTTCGACATGCCTGTACAGCAGCCGCAACAGCCAACTGCATTCTGGCCCGCACAGCAGGCCCCCGGCTCGTGGGGCTTCGCACAACAGCCGCAGGCGCAGGCTCCCATGTTTGGCGGTGCCCCCGCTGCCGGCAGTGGCGGTGCCTTCTTCCCGCAACAGCAGCAACCTGCATTCTTCCAGCAACAAGTAGCACAGCCCGCTGGCGCGTCGCCCTTCTTCCCGCAGCAACAGCAACAACAACCGCAGCAGGCACCGATGATGATGATGATGATGCCTCAAGGCCAAGTGATGATGATGCAAGCTCCACAACAAGGCGGCATGCCGATGATGTACGCGCCGGCAGGTGCCGTCATGATGCAGCAGCCGCAACAACCCGTCGCCCCCGCTGCTCCCGTGTCGCCCTTCTTCCAGCCATCTCCAGCTCAAGCTGCCGCTGCGCAGGCTCCCGCCAAACCCGACGGTACTTACCTACTTGCTTGCCACTCCCCGGTGCTTGCTGCCTTGCTTACCGGTGTCGCTAACCTGCCCACCACTCAACGACGCAGCCTTTGCTGAGTTTGATATCTTGGGCTCTGCCAAGAAGGCGCGAGAGCAAGCCTCGCCAGGCGGCTTCGTGCCGCTGTCCCAACCGACTCAACCATCTCGACCTCCAGTCGCTGCCGCTGCGCCTCCGGCTTCTCAGTCCATGTTCATATCGCAGCCGCCGCATCAGCAACAAGCCTACCCCAGCACTGCTGGCAATGCGGTATGTGCGACGCACTGCTCCAGCTGCTCTAGCCCTCCTCGCGATGCTGTCGCTCACGCAACCCCTCGCGCTTGTGAACAGTCGAACGGCTTCCCGTTCTTCTAAGTCGCCCTTGATTCAGTGCATCATCCCACGCCGCTCCACTGCGACCTCGGTGTAGTTCGCGACGCACGCCAAGATACTCGCCGTCGCCTTCTCGCGGGCCCTCCAAGCAAGCACAACCAAGCCAACCATACAAACAAGCTCCACTCTCGTTCACTCTCTCTCCCTCTCCCTCTCGTTTGTACATCATTTTATTGGCCTCGTTGATGATGATGATCATGATAATAATACTAAAAGTACACAAGCAACCCGCGGTGGCAGTGCGATCGAGCTCGATCGCTCACTCCATCTGAATGTCCTCATCGCTCGAGAACTGATGCTCGGTATCATCCTCAGTCGGCTTGCTGGCTGTACTCACACAATCCCATCATACCAAGACCGATCACCATCGTTAGTCCCGATCCAATCCATCGTGCGAGTGCTCTTGCTCCGGTGGCGCGTACAAAAGGTCTCAGTGCTCTCGGTCGTCTTCTTGAAGAGATGGCTCATGTTGGCACACAAGCTTTGCAGCTGCGGGTTCTATCACATCAACACAAGGTTCTCTCGGAGTGGTACGCGTGGTATACCATGGGCACGAACGTACCTCGTCGTACAGTGTCGATAGCTTCTCTTCCTTCTCGCCGATGAACTGCGCCGATCGTGCAATCTCGAGGAACTCGTTGTTGCTCGGCATCATGGTGGCTTGGTTACTGCAAGCGCGGTGGATGCCAGCCGACGATCGCGATTAACGACACACACACACACGTATGCAAGCACGCTGTGGCGACAGAGCGTACCGATAGAGCTCTCCCATGAGCGACACCTGTTGCATCGAGAGCTCGACTTGATGAATCTGGATGCGTTCGAGCTCGGCGAGAACCTCGTCTTGGTTGGTGCCGAAAGCACGGAGTTCGCCACGAAGGAACTTGAAGTTGATGGCTGCGAGTTCTTGTTGAAGATGAAGTGCAGCGTGGTCATCCATTGTTTGATATGAGCGACAGATTGGTCGAGCGTGTGAGTGAGAGGGGGAGAGAGCACAGAGAAGCATCGTCGTGTTGTTGGATATTTCGGTCGTTCGTTGGTTGGTTGGTTCGCTCGTTTGCTTGCTGCCCACGCACACGCCGCATCACACACACCTCCCCTCGTGCAATACCATCTCTCTCGCTTGTGTCGGTATCTTGTGTCGAGGGTTGGAGTCTCTTCAGATGGCGACGGATGCTCGAATCAAGCTCTCGATCGGCACCAAGGAAGAAGGCGATGCTGATGGCCAGTTCTTCTTCGCTCTCGGCTTGGCGTTCGACCATCATCGAGGCCTCTTGTTCGTCGTCGATAACAACAACCATCGAGTCCAAGTATTCTCGTGCGATGATGATGATGATGATGATGGGGGCTCGTTCGTGTTCAAGTTCGGCGAGGAAGGCGACCAACCAGGCCAGTTTCAGTATCCTGTTGGCATCACGATCGATCACGATCATGATCGCATCCTCGTCGCTGATTGCGGCAATAATCGAGTACAATCATGGTGCCTGAGCGACCAATCGCTCTTGTCGTACATCGGCCATGATTCCAAGCTCTGCAATCCTCGAAATATTGCGATCGACAAGCATCATCATCGCACCATCATCACCGATTCCAGCAACAATCGGTTGGTGTTCTTGTCGTCGATCGATCTCTCGTTCTTGTTCTCTGTCGGCAAGCAAGGATCTCGGCCTGGCGAGTTCAACTGTCCATCAGGCATTGCAATCGATGATGATCGAGATCGAATCATCGTCTGTGATTCTGAGAATCACCGAGTGCAAGTATTGTCGTTGATCGATGGCTCGTTCTTGTTCGAGTTCGGCGAGGAAGGCAATCAACCAGGCCAGCTCAACAATCCTGAAGGATTGTGCATCGCCAACCAAGGTCGAATCATCGTCGCCGACAGCGGCAACAATCGATTGCAATCATTCACTCACGAGGGCCATCACATCTCATCGTTCGATTGTGGCGCCGAGAAGCCATGGGAGGTTGCATTCGACGAGCATCGAGGTCTCATCGCCTTCTCGGCAGGCCATCGAGTGCATGTGATTGGAGCCAATCAATGGCTTGCCGACACCGAGTTCACATGGCGCGTGGATCGTCATCGATATGCACCATCATGGACGAAGCAAGCAGTCTCGACGATGACGATGATTCGATCGGTGGTCGATGAGTCGTCGGCGATGTCGATGATTCCGAACGAGCTGCTGTTCGAGATCTTCTCGTGGCTGTGAGAGAGATCTCTTGGGCGTCATTCATCAAAGTAAACTGATCTTCACTTTGTGAGAGAGAGAGTGAGAGTTTGCGATTGCGGATGAGCTTGGAACAAATGCGAGGAGGCACGAGAGATACACGAGACACATGAGCACAGAGAAGCATCGTCGTGTTGTTGGATATTTCGGTCGTTGGTTGGTTGGCTGGTTCGCTCGTTTGCTTGCTGCCCACGCACACGCCGCATCACACACCCCTCCCCTCGTGCAATACCATCTCTCTCGCTTGTGTCGGTTCTCTTGTGTCGAGGGTTGGAGTCTCTTCTCTTGAATCAGATGGAAGGTAATCTCGACGATGATACTCGAATCAAGCTCTCGATCGGCACCAAGCAACAAGGCGATGCTGATGGCCAGTTCCGCGTTCCTATGGGCTTGGCGTTCGACCATCATCGAGGTCTCTTGTTCGTCGCCGATAACAACAACCATCGAGTCCAAGTATTCTCGTGCGATGATGGCTCGTTCGTGTTCAAGTTCGGCGAGAAAGGCGACCAACCAGGCCAGTTCTTCCATCCATGGGGCATCGCGATCGATCACGATCATGATCGCATCCTCGTCGTTGATTTCGCCAATAACCGAGTACAATCATGGTCATTGAGCGACCAATCGCTCTTGTCGTACATCGGCCATGATGCTGAGCTCTACTTTCCTCAAGATGTTGCGATCGACAAGCCCCATCATCGCATCATCATCACCGACACCGACAACGATCGACTGGTGTTCTTGTCGTCGATCGATCTCTCGTTCTTGTTCTCCATCGGCTCCAAGCGAGGATCTCGGCCTGGCGAGTTCAACTCTCCATCAAGCGTCGCAATCGATGATGATCGACATCGAATCATCGTCACTGATACCAACAACCACCGAGTGCAAGTATTGTCGTCGATCGATGGCTCGTTCTTGTTCGAGTTCGGCTCCAAAGGCAATCAACCAGGCCAGCTCAACAATCCTGAAGGATTGTGCATCGCCAACCAAGGTCGAATCATCGTCGCCGACTTCCGTAACAATCGGTTGCAATCATTCACTCACGAGGGCCATCACATCTCATCGTTCGATTGTGGCGCCGAGAACTCATGGGTTGCGTTCGACGAGCATCGAGGTCTCATCGCCTTCTCGGCAGGCCATCGAGTGCATGTGATTGGAGCCAATCAATGGCTTGCCGACACGTTCACATGGCGCGTGGATCGTCATCGATATGCACCATCATGGATGAAGCAAGCAGTCTCGACGATGACGATGATTCGATCGGTGGTCGATGAGTCGTCGGCGATGTCGATGATTCCGAACGAGCTGCTGTTCGAGATCTTCTCGTGGCTGTGAGAGAGATCTCTTGGGCGTCAATCATCAAAGTAAACTGATCTTCACTTTGAGAGAGAGTAAGAGTTTGCGATTGCGGATGAGCTTGGAGCGAATGCGAGGGGATGCGAGAGATACACGAGATACACGAGAGTGAGAGACAGATACAAGAGCACAGAGAAGCATCGTCGTGTTGTTGGATATTTCGGTCGTTGGTTGGTTGGCTGGTTCGCTCGTTTGCTTGCTGCCCACGCACACGCCGCATCACACACCCCTCCCCTCGTGCAATACCATCTCTCTCGCTTGTGTCGGTTTCTTGTGTCGAGGGTTGGAGTCTCTTCTCTTGAATCAGATGGAAGGTAATCTCGACGATGATGCTCGAATCAAGCTCTCGATTGGCACCAAGGAAGAAGGCGATGCTGATGGCCAGTTCTTCATCCCTGCCGGCTTGGCGTTCGACCATCATCGAGGCCTCTTGTTCGTCGTCGATAACAACAACCATCGAGTCCAAGTATTCTCGTGCGATGACGGCGGTTCGTCCGTGTTCAAGTTCGGCGAGGAAGGCGACCAACCAGGCCAGCTCCAGTATCCATGGGGCATCGCGATCGATCACGATCATGATCGCATCCTCGTCGCTGATGGCGCCAACGGTCGAGTACAATCATGGTCTCTGAGCGACCAATCGCTCTTGCCGTGCACCGGCCATGATGCCAAGCTCTACTTTCCTCAAGATGTTGCGATCGACAAGCACCATCATCGCATCATCATCGCCGACACCGACAACGATCGATTGGTGTTCTTGTCGTCGATCGATCTCTCGTTCTTGTTCTCCATCGGCTCCAAGCAAGGATCTCAGCCTGGCGAGTTCAGCCTTCCATCAAGCGTTGCGATCGATGATGATCGACATCGAATCATCGTCACTGATACCAACAACCACCGAGTGCAAGTATTGTCGTCGATCGATGGCTCGTTCTTGTTCGAGTTCGGCTCTCAAGGCGATCAACCAGGCCAGCTCAACAATCCTCATGGAGTGTGCATCGCCAACCAAGGTCGAATCATCGTCGCCGACTTCCGTAACAATCGGTTGCAATCATTCACTCACGAGGGCCATCACATCTCATCGTTCGATTGTGGCACCGAGAACCCATGGGAGGTTGCATTCGACGAGCATCGAGGTCTCATCGCCTTCTCGGCAGGCCATCGAGTGCATGTGATTGGAGCCGATCAATGGCTTGCCGACACGTTCACATGGCGCGTGGATCGTCATCGATATGCACCATCATGGACGAAGCAAGCAGTGTCGACGATGGCGATGATTCGATCGGTGGTCGATGAGTCATCGACGATGTCGATGATTCCGAACGAGCTGCTGTTCGAGATCTTCTCGTGGCTGTGAGAGAGATCTCTTGGGCGTCATTCATCAAAGTAAACTGATCTTCACTTTGAGAGAGAGTGAGAGTTTGCGATTGCGGATGAGCTTGGAGCGAATGCGAGGGGATGCGAGAGATACACGAGATACACGAGAGTGAGAGACAGACACATGAGCACAGAGAAGCATCGTCGTGTTGTTGGATATTTCGGTCGTTGGTTGGTTGGCTGGTTCGCTCGTTTGCTTGCTGCCCACGCACACGCCGCATCACACACCCCTCCCCTCGTGCAATACTATCTTCTCTCTTCCTCGCTCTCTCTCGCTTGTGTCGGTTCTCTTGTGTCGAGGGTTGGAGTCTCTTCTCTTGAATCAGATGGCGACGGATGCTCGAATCAAGTTCTCTATCAGCGAAGGGGCAGGAGGCCCATTCTCCAGCCCTGCCGGCTTGGCGTTCGACCATCATCGAGGTCTCTTGTTCGTCGTCGATAACAACAACCATCAAGTCCAAGCATTCTCGTGTGATGATGATGATGATGATGATGGCGCCTCGTTCGTGTTCAAGTTCGGCGACGAAGGCGAGGAAGGCGAGGAAGGCGAGGAAAGGGACCAACCAGGCCAGTTCTCGTATCCATGGGGCATCGCGATCGATCCCGATCATGATCGCATCCTCGTCGTTGATACCGACAATTATCGAGTACAATCATGGTCTCTGAGCGACCAATCGCTCTTGTCGTGCATCGGTCAACGTGGATCAGACGATCTCGAGTTCGAGTATCCTCATGGCATCGCGATCGACAAGCATCATCATCGCATCATCATCGCCGACTCCAATAACCATCGATTGGTGTTCTTGTCGTTGATCGATCTCTCGTTCTTGTTCTCTGTCGGCAAGCTTGGATCTCAGCCTGGCGAGTTCAACTGTCCATTAGGCATTGCAATCGATGATGATCGACATCGAATCATCGTCTGTGATTATGAGAATCACCGAGTGCAAGTATTGTCGTCGATCGATGGCTCGTTCTTGTTCGAGTTCGGCGAGGAAGGCAATCAACCAGGCCAGCTCAACTACCCTCATGGATTGTGCATCGCCAACCAAGGTCGAATCATCGTCGCCGACACTAGCAATCGTCTATTGCAATCATTCACTCACGAGGGCCATCACATCTCATCGTTCGATTGCGGCACCGAGTATCCATGGGGAGTTGCATTCGACGAGCATCGAGGTCTCATCGCCTTCTCGGCAGGCGATCGAGTGCATGTGATTGGACCCAATCAATGGCTTGCCGACACGTTCACATGGCGCGTGGATCGTCATCGATATGCACCATCATGGACGAAGCAAGCAGTGTCGACGATGACGATGATTCGATCGCTGGTCGATGAGTCGTCGGCGATGTCGATGATTCCGAACGAGCTCTTGTTCGAGATCTTCTCGTTCCTTTGATGATACTCTTGCTGATGATGGAGAAGCCATCGACAGCATGATACCTTACTCTGAGCCTTGATAATTGCGTTGCTACCCTGAGTTCGGTAAGGCTCTGGCACTGTTCTATGTATTTTTACTAGTGACTACGACTTATTTTACGATTCAAGATACAATACACAAACCACTCTCATCGTCCTCGAGTGCTCGGGCACCTTGCGCCGATGGTTCAGGTTCACTTGGCGGCCGAACGCCATACAAGCGCTTGACAATCTGATGACAAGTCGGACGCGAGCTAGCATCTGGTTGCGTACAATCACGAACGAGGGATACGCATTCGGCCGGCGCCTCTGGTGGAAACGAAGCGGTGACACGGAACTGGCAGCCGGGCCAGTTTGGATCGGCCATCG
>Ga0209935_1003634_pt1 | contig 15504 bp, 12 predicted proteins | sample ThiBio_1000_plan_2_FD_183958 | JGI IMG/M metagenome (GOLD analysis project Ga0209935, IMG submission 183958) | Wastewater bioreactor microbial communities from Cape Town, South Africa - Thiocy_cont_1000_plan (SPAdes) | ecosystem: Engineered > Bioreactor > Thiocyanate-remediating >... | reverse complement strand
CCCAAGGCCAACACCCAGGCCAATGGCCACAATGAAGAGGAACAAGAGGAAGACCGCAGCAATCGCAACGGCACCAATAATGATATAGGTTGTCTTGCTTGGCATGCCAAAGGAGCGGCGTCCGTCGTCAAACGAAGGAAGTAAGATAAAAATAAAAAAGGCCCCTACAACACGAAAAAGATAAATTAATTGGCATTACGGTCTCAGGCCTTACCTCCTATTTATCTGATCAAATTGGTTTGATTCCTGCCATGGCACTCCCGCTTATCCTATCGATCGCCCACTCTTCACAGGAGTAGTAGATTCTTTGTAAGTATCGGCAGCTATGTAAACAAGGCGTACCTCTCACATAGCCTCTTCGCAAAGGATCACAGAGGGCACACCCCCGAATGGTAGACCCTCCGAAGAAAGCGTCACCGCGAACACAACCTTCGAGCACTGCAGCCTCACTCCTACAATTGCCCTTGGCACCTTCCATCCATCAATAGAAAAGGTAATTCGTCCATTTTCCTCCTGCATATCCAATGTTGCGGTAACGGTTACCCCTTTTGAGGAAGATGACTTGCCCTCGAACGACCCTCCGCGTATTTTGGCGCGCTTCCGTTCACTAGCCTCCGCCTCAGGCCACTCAATCAATCCCGTCGACCAGAGGCACCAGCCTGCGGTCTTGAACCCCGCACCATCATAATCCTCATCTGGCAAGGAATTGGGTACTGTTTTTTGCTGTTAAGTTAATTGTGATCCATCAAAAAACCCCCCCGCCAACAAACATGTTGCTTTGCGTACCACAAGGCAAGAAGCCAACGCCGATATAATAACAGTTGGATATGTGGACCGTGTAACTCGCTCGCCCATAAGATACGCCCTTTATCACTTGAACACTGCCCCAACCTTTGTCCAGCTTGTTTACTGTTCGGAGATCAGGGATCGCGATTGACGGGGAACACCTCAAAAGATTCCTGGTTGAATTAGCCAAACGCTTTGTAAATCAAACACAGCGTACCATTTTTAGTTCAGCTTCAGTAACCACCTCCTACTGTTTTTTGTAATGTAATTCTTACTTTTGGTAGGTGAGCAAACAATGGATGGAACTGGCTTTGGATGAGATGCAATGGAAAAGATTTTGTCAAAGAGACTTTCCCAACGAATGCGCGGGGACTCGAAAGATAGGACGTGGAGTAAGTACTATTGAACTCCCAAGTCCCTTTGGCCCAATCCACTCAAAGATCAGAGATAACACTTCGACGGGAAGCGGATAAAACAAAGTTCCTTCTTCCTGCATCAGAGAAATAACAGGAAAAAGAAGCAGAGAGCGAACCCAAACTCCCCGAAAAGCAGGCAGAATACATTGCGGCAATGACGAGGAGGCAACAATTTTGAAGGAACCTGTAGCTGGGGAAATATTCGTTCTGTCCTTCCTTCAGTCGGCAAAAAAGTGGGCCAACACAAGAACCTGTGCAACTTGAGTGCACCTTTTCCTCACGGTTGCGGGGCGAAAGGGTACTTGTCGTAAATGTCAAGCAAAATTCGGGAAAAGCAATTGCAGTTTCATGCGTTGGAAATGGGCTTGTTGGATTCCCTGTTGACGCCTTCCATTCGTTAATTCTGAAGAATAAACAATGAGAAAAGTTGTTGGAGTGTTACCCACAGTAACAAACATCACTGTTGGGGTGTAAGCAATTCAGGTTAAGAATGGGCAAATACAACCAGGCCTTGCGACGAGGAGTTACTTTTGCCGTGCTGACGGATTTCGTAAGTTGGTTCCTTCTTTATCCAGTTGCTGAAAGTAGTGTACCAGTTTATCACGTTCCTGTTGGTCATAGTTGCTGATTTAGCTAATTTTTGGGAGCAGTTTACTGGCATTCAGTTTTTCTTGTTCTTCGTGCCTTTCAACATTATCACGTTGGTGATAAACGCAATTGGATGGCGTGCCGTGGAGAAGAAAAACCGAACGGTGACCCTCCTCGTATGTAATCCTCCCCTTTGGGTCTGATAGGTTGCAAGAAACTAATCCGCATCATTATTCAGTGGGTTTGGTACCAATTCATTTCTTGTTTTGGAGCCACATTCTTGCTTCTTACCAGTGCCTTATGGCAATCACATGATGCTTGGGTAAGGCTAAACTTTAAAAACCAGTTGAAGAGAACTTCTATTTCAGAAAAGCAATTGTTCCGATCCACAAGGCGAAGATTCAAAATGCAAATACTGGAACTCATTTTGGGGCCTGTCTGTGGCCTACATTTTCTCCTACTCTGTACTACCTATTGTCGTGAAGGTAAATACTTTGGGCTATTGAGAAATTCTAAGACTCATTTTGCTTCAGGTTCTTCTCTTATTTTTTGGAATTGGCCTTATACAAAGAAAAGCCGAGAAGGAACTGCAGAACGATAGTTTCAGCTACCTTCTGAGCCACCCGCGTCATTGGCTTCAGTTTTATCATCTTCCCTGCGCTGCCCAGCTCCGTTTATTGATCCTTGTTAATTGGGTATTGCTTCCTATATCTTGTTCCACCTAACAACATATAATATAGGGGGTGCTTATGACAAAGACAATGTATTGGATCTTCACTCTAATGCAGCCGTACGCGCCAGAATTGTTATGGTGGTTTCAGACGCCTGTACCGCTTCATTTCATGGTCTATGCACTTGGTCTCTGGGGAGCGAGGCACTTAAATACCAGGGCTCTATTGGTGGTATGGGAAAACGTATTTATTTCACATGACCAAAGCTGTTTTCGACATAGTTTGCTTTTTATGGTGTACTTCAGCTGGTGTATTCAGTCCTCATAGATCTGCCTCTGTATTTTATCACCTGGTATTTCTTCGTTGGCTACATCCCTATTGTAAGTTGCTTCTTTGAGCTATTTGTTTTTAAAAACTTTTAAGGCGTACGCGATTTATCTGGCTATCAAGCTCTTTCATATGATTAAAAAAGTCAGACCGAGTGCTGAGTATAAGACGGTGAAAAATATTGTTTAGCGTGGATACTTCCGGCCAATATTGTCATTGAATGCTAAAAGCATTACGGTTCAGTTGTAATGGATTACTAGTTTAGAAAATGTTTTCAACTTTTAAACAGGCCTTTACTCCTCATTCCTAACAAAGTTAACTCCCTGAGCCATTCGTCTTTTACCTTGTCCTTCTTGCTGTAGATCCCTTGGATAACATGAAATCCAGCCACCAACGCTCCATAACACATCGGCAAAAGCGTCAAGCCAACTTGCAGCCACTTGTGAATTTCTCCTCGCTGACCAGAGAATACCACACCAAGGCTCGTGTACGAGGCTTCAGGCAGTTGCAGTGCAGATATCAGGACCAGGTTGCACAGGAAGGCAGCCTCTACCCATCCGTGATGCTTCTTTCTAAAAGGTTGAATCAGGAGATGAGCCAACAGCGCCAAGAAGCAGCCGATAAACAGGGCCACTGCTTTCCAGATCGGATCGGCTACAAAAGTCGCCAAGGCAAGTAGCACCAATCTCCGGAGGATGCTGAAGCTTTCATACCACAATCGCTTGTCCTGATAGGGGTGCTCGAGCACGTGCAGCACATGGGCACCAGAGCCATTAGTCTCGTGCCATCCCATCGCGCGGATGAGATATCGCAGTCCAATCAGAATAAGTGGGAACGGGACTAGCACTGCACCTAGAAGGCACAAGAGCGGGATCTGCCAAGTTGAGCATTCCACCTCGCCTGCCCTGAAGAGTCGATACTGATTCCCGATTGCTATGCAGTTGAGTAGCTCCATCGTAGCACCTGTAACGCCTTCGTACATCAGCAGCAAGGTGCCCATCAGCGTTCCGGCGTAGTGAGAGAAGAGAGATATCTTGGTAGTCACAGCAGCACGGCTGTCTTCATCGTCATCGTTGAAGAGGAACTTATCCCAGGCTGAGGTCCGATTGTGCTGCTTCTGGGATCGACGCGGTGCCTCAGACTCGTCATCGTCGCTCAGATGTGATGATGCTTGCACGGTGTGAGAGGGAGGTGGGATACCGTAATCTTCCTCGTAGGCGGGATCATCACCCTCGTCGCTCGTTACTTCACCCTCTTGTTGAAGTGGCTCGTAGGACTCGGCGCACTTTGCGCGGCACCATCTGTGTAGCTTCCCTCCTCCCAGTAAGAAGTGATGAAGGAAGCACAGTGCAAGAAGCTCGACGAGAAGAATAGCGGGGAGGACATAATCCGATGAGATTTTCTGAATCGGCGAGAACCCAGGCCAAGGACACGCGCTCACACTGATCCCAAGCATGCTGGGGTTGAGTGAGAACAGGCCCGCGACGATCTGCATGACGATGTTGTCCACCCCAGCAACCAGCGGCACAATCTGCATGAAATACATAGTCGACTTCCACAGGGGGTGATGATTGAAGGGCTTCCAGATGACGATCACCAGGAAGATCAGGCCCGCCACTGCTGTGACAGGCAATAACCAGATCGCGGCATTACAATCTCCGTCGGGAACGCAATCTTCCGTCCCGAAGCTCTCGCTATGATTGGCGATACAGCTGCCGCATAGGATGCCCTCGCGGGTGCCAATGCAGGAGTCCTTCCAGGGTGTACTGTCCTCCGAACAGTAGCCGTCGGGACACTTGAAGCAGCTCAGGGTGGAAGGGTCATCATCCGTCACAGCGCCACACCAGTAGCCTGGAAGCGTGAGCACATCCGCGCCACCCCTTGAACAATCTGTCTCCCCTAGACAGCTATGACAAGTGATGTTGTTGTCGATGACACCCTCCACAACTGAGTCGCCGGTGAGACTGTATGTACCCTGTGGGCACGCTGTGCATGACAAGAACACAATACGAAGGTAGGCCAATCCCCAAGGGTTTATGATCGAGGCGGTGGTCGGCAGTGTGCCGTTCATATACTTGCCTCCAGCATCGCAGCGGATCGATGGGCGAGAGAAAAGGACGTCTCCTCCTTGCGCGATGTTGATGAACGGATCTGCGGCGAGAAGGCTGTTGAAGGTTGAGTTGACGACAGAAATCGGTGCCCCAGCAAAGGAGTACAGGTCGGCTCCGCCATGCTCGGCGCTGTTGTTGCTGAAGGAAGAATTGTAGACCTCGAGATAGGAAGACATGTCGTTGAGAACCACTGCACCTCCGAATAGCCCTGCTCGGTTGCCATCAAAGACGCAATTCTTGATGATGGTCTGCCCTCCTTGGACCAGCAAAGCACCTCCTGAGCAAGTCGAACACGTGCCCTCATTTTCCAAAAATTGAACTCCGTCGAAGACGCACCAATTTGAATAGTAGCTCCATTTGCGTTCGGCAGGCTCTGAGAAACCGAAGGGGAAAGTTGGCAAGTGGGGCGGGTTCGCTGGCCCTACAATTGTGACCGCAGCACCAGAGCTTCCAGTCAACACGGTGTTGTTGATAAATGCACCGCCGACTATCTGTACGGTATTGTTCACCATCAAAACGTTTCCGGTGTTGGCGGTGCCATAAAACCACAAGTAGAGAGCACTTGACTGGGACTGTGCAAGATTGTCGATGAAGGTGTTGTTCTCGAATCGAATGGTGTTGCCCTCCACGAGAGGGGATTGAAGACTCTGCTGTTCAACAGAGAAACTGAACCCTGCCGCCTGCGTTGCATTGTTGCCAAAGAACTCGTTGTTTGAAATGAGGAATGCCGAGTTCTGCATTGTCAAAGACCGCCACACATGCACCCCCGCGCCAACTCCGGCGTTATTGGAAATGAATCGATTGTTGTTGATCTTCAGATTCAATGAGAGTCCCATCTGTACCACGAGGACCGCCCCACCAAGCGAATTCTTCGCGGGTGCAGAGTTGTTGAAAAAGGTACAATTTTCGATCATCAGTGCAATGACGGGCGCCAAGTGCAATCCGCCTGCAGAGGTTGCCCTACAAAACGAGGCAACAAAAAAATTGAGGATGAACGAACGATCAAGATTTTATCCTCACCTGTTGTTGATGAAAACTGAGTTCGTTATCGCCATTACTACGTTTGATACACTAATAGCACCGCCATAATTGACGTAAGCTGTGGCTACAGAATAATTCGTCCCGCCGTTATCCAAGAAGGTACAGTTGTTGATATTGACAATTTCGCCTTCGGTAAAGATAGCTCCCCCGTTGTTTGGGCCGTTCGGACAGGAATTATTCACGAAGACGCAATCCTGTATATCCAACCGGAACAAAACCGATGCCAAGGCTCCACCCCCTACACCATGACCACCTGTGATATAAAATCCACGAAGAACAACCGTGGCGGTGAGATTGAAGAAATCAAAAGCACGTCCGTTGCCGCGACAATCAATGATGGCGTTCCCAGCACCGATAGATTGTAGAGTGAGGCTTTTGTTCACTTGTGTCCCCAAGGTTGAGCAGGAATGATATGGATCGCCTGACCAGACACAAACGATCTGGCCGGAGGTGGCGATATCCACAGCCCACTGAATTGTTTTACAAGGATTGCTGACCGATCCGCACGAGGCGGAGTCAGTGCCATTGCTTGCCACGAATACCTGGCACCCTGAAGTTTAACTTTGTTAAGTAGTTGGAGGGGGAGATGAATCATAAATAAGTGTAAGTTGTACCTTGATACCCGAAGGACCCACAAATCAGAAGACAGAAGAGGGTTGCCCACGCACCGAATACCATCCCAAACGCTGGATGCATCAGCGAGAAAGGCTTTGGGGCGCAGCGGAAAGGGACTTTCAACACCCTCTTCTTCAAAGAACAAAAAATGAAATTGCTCCTAAAGTGCAACTTGGGCCGCAATTCAAGGTAAAAGAAATTGTGCCACCGAGGAAGCATCCTCGACATGCACCACGCATCTTGGTGGAGGACAATGGAATCAATCAGAAGGTGGTGCTGGCACAACTAGCCAAGTTGAAGTGTAAATCGGAGCTAGCCATCAACGGTCTAATTCATGAGTGTGGCATGCCGCCACAAATAAAATAAGGTGTTTAATAGCGGCCGTACCGGCGCTTGTATTTATTTTTGTACTCATCATCAGCGCCCAGCGGGGATCGCCCGACTTCAGCCAATTCGGTGTAGTCTTTTTTCGCGCGTGTGGAGTTCCACCAATACGCGGCAAAGCCCACCGTGGTGAAAAAGAAAAATACAGCCAACAGCCATCCCACTATGATCGCCACCACCTTCCCATCGGTACCTCCGTCACCGCCAGTGTTCCCTCCCCCATCGCCCGCGCATGCTGTGCTCTTCCATATATTATCCACCACCACATCACTCGGCACAGTCGGCGGACCCACCCAGTTGGGACCAGCCACCCCTATCACACACCACATCACTCTCGTACCAGAATTTCCTATTTTGGGGGGGGTAAGGAAATGAGTCTAAGTTGAGGCCAAAAATGATTAAACACACGAACCTGACTGATCACACCCCAACCCAGCACCATGATCTACCCCCGAATGAATCACCATCGCTCTCCCTATAAGCTGTGATATATCTTCCTTCAAATTTGCATCCGCAAAATGATACCATGCAGTCCCATCATGAGCAAATGTTTGAAGCGCACCCTAAAACACGGAGTTATTTCATTTCTTTAAATATTATATTATACCAGATCGCCCAAATGCCGTGGGATAACCGGAGGAAGATTGTGATAATGGCCAAAAGGATTAAAGTGCGCCCCAGCACTTGAGCCATCATCCTGTGATAAGTCTCCAAACTAACGTGGAGGGGTTAAAGTTTCCATAAAGAAGAGGGGTTAGGATTAATACGATACCTGGTGAATATGAAACCCATAAGCGAATCCTGGAGTCAAGCCAGATATAGTAGCTGTTACTGCCCATAGGTTGACCTGCAAGGTATATAATGAATTAAAATAATAGGAGGGTTCAGGGGCAAGAGAGAAACTAACCGTAGAGTCCCAATTGAACCAGACAGTGCCATTACATTGCTTCCCATTACAAACGGAACTACTCGTTGGCTGTAGGGAACATATTGCGTTGGTTACTGTGTCCGGACCTATTAAACAAAATTAGGACATACCAAACTTTGTGAGGGAGAGAAGTGATGAATAGCTTACGATCTGCCTGATTGTCGAGTTGATTTGCAATGCCTATACAATAAATATAAGAGAGGCCAATTCATGAATTCCTTTAGCATACCGATTACACATTGTGCCAAACGATCCCCAGCGTATCCATCAACCCCGGTGCAGTTATCTTGTTGCGCCCGCAAAACAACCGCTCGTCCGACAATGGAGGTGAGTGGGCTTGTTAGCGATAACAGAGTGAGCGTTTGGGCCATAGCGATGTTGTTATTCACGAGTGTCCAGTTACCCTAAATTACAAGAAGATTAGCAAAGGGAGGCTAATTCGTTTTTTCTTTCCGCAGAGGTACCATATCGCCTTCCTTTCTTCGGGGATTTGGAGGACAACTATGCGGCGCATCAATAGGTCCCACAAAGATCCCGCCCGTCGCTAATCCTGCCCCTTGATCTGTAATGTCGCCAAACTGATAGGTATTCGATGTTAGCCACGCGTGAGGCAAAGCAAGATAATGTACCTCAAATATACTCATAGAGTAAGCACCATTTGGAAGTTCAGCATAAATATTAGCAACCACTTGTACATTCTAATTTTTGATAAAAGGGAGGATTATGTGCAAACAATTAAATATTGACAATTAACAAAAAATACTTGAACTATACCTTAAAATCTATCGCAACAAAAGAAATAGACCCATGAATGTTGAACGGTTTTCCATTATCCGTTGGTCGTAACGAGCACAAAGCAACTAAACCGATACGCCATTGGAATTGAGTTTCTCAGGAAGTGCATTAGCGTGGCTTACCTGGAGGTTGCAGTTGCGCCAATATCGAGGAGACCCAGAACAGGACCAGGCCCAAACGAACAGCAAGGCAGTGCCCCCGATGAGCAAGAGGAGACATCCGCTCTCCGCGCCTTCGCTTCCGTTTTGTGCAATTCTTGGAAAAGAAACTAACACCAGTAATTCCTCGCTTCCGCCAGCAAAAGGCGAAGGAAAAGACAGCAAGCACTGAATCTCATATCAAAAAAGACCGTATATACATATGACTTGTGGGAGACATGTGGGTAACCTTTTGTTATTTTTTTTGTGTCTCTAACCTTTTGTACTTGCAGCTTCTCCTCCAGCGGTGGTTTTGTGCTGGAGTATATAGAATGTTCAACTGTGTGTTAATGCCTCCAGGGAAGTCCAATATGAAGAGGAGGAGAAAGCTTCGACTTCTGGAATCGGCCCATACTTGAGCATCAACTTATCGCCTATCTTCGAAATCGCCCTCACTGCTCTCTCGAGCTCCTCAATGGTGTGGTCCGCTGACAAGCAAAATCGAGCTCTAGATGCCAACAAGGTGGTAGCAGGAAAGCCCACAACCACAACAGCAATCTAAAGTAGGAGGGAGTTGAAGAAGAAGAATGTCAGAGAAAGAGAATAAAGATGCCTTTTAGAGATGAGAGAACCTGTTCTTTGAGACATTCTCTCGAAAATTGGGATATCTTGATGGGATGGTAGAGCAACAAGGGCACGACAGGGGAATCGGGGTCACCGACGACTCGAAAGCCTTCTTCGAGGAGCCTCGTACGGAAATAATTGCTATTCCGCTTCAGAGCTGCAATCCTAAGCAAGAATTAGTTCAACAATATTATACGACAACGATAGGAAGTGAATCAAGTTACCTATTCGCGCCGTCCTTAGTGCCATCATTCCCCGTAATAATCTTTAGGTAAGTAACACCATAAGTTTAATATATAACAACGCATGTATAGAGCATAGGAAGGTGCTTACCTGAAGCGCGGAGAGTATCATCTGAACGCAAGGTACCGACATGGAGGTGGTGCATAGCTGCCCAAAGCTGGTCTGTCGAAGGTACTTAATTGCTTCCTACAAAAATACTTTTTATTAGAAACCATTAAGGAGAAGGCAAATACCTTTGATCCTGCAATATATCCTCCTACAGAAGCGAAGGACTTGGTAAATGTGCCCATAAGAATATCAACATCGCGAGGGTTCACTCCATAGTAATCACAAACCCCTCTGGCCCGCGGTCCCATAGCGCCGATGCTATGAGCTTCGTCCACATATAAATACGCCTTGTTGAGACCATGTGAGTGAGTGAGTGAGAGAGAGAGAGAGAGAGAGAGAGAGAGACAGAGATTACCTTGTACTTCTTCTTTACAGCTACAAACTCGGGAAGTCGTAAGATCTCACCTTCCATACTGTATATGCCCTCCACGACAATAATAATCTTTGACCATCGCTTATGTGTGCGGGGATGACCCTCGCTAATACACTTCCTCAACACCCTCTCCAAATCTACAGGATCTAAAAAAATACCAAGAATTAGTTCAAGCATGTATGCTGTGTAGAAACACTCACCATTATGTTTGAACACTTGCGTCTTCCCCCAAGAGCTCCTACAACCGACAACAATGGAGGCATGATTAAGCGAGTCGCTCAATATCAACGCATTCTATTTAAAATCATTGTAAGAAGCAGCAGCATAGCAGGAATCCAATTACGTACCTGATCAACAAGTGCGGGTATGGTGGTCGAATTAGTAGCAAAGCCCATCCCGAAAGTGATCGCATCTTCCATGCCAACAAATTCAGCAACTGTTTTGTCTAGCAACTCGTGCATAACATTGCCTCCTATTTGAATAATATGGCGTTAATAATAGAAGCTATCGTATATTCTTAAGATCATACCGCTTCCTTGCCTGGTTCCTGCTGTCCCCACACCGTACTTACGCACCGAAGCTATCACATCATCTATGCATTTTCCCGAAGTCCTTGCAAATCCCAAGTAATTGTAGCTTCCCAGATTCAACGCTTCTCTCGTCCTCCCCGTGAGCCTACGATACGAGTTAGTTACAAAAAGACTCAAGATAGCGCGGAAATCCTTTTTGGGACACTATTAGTTTACCTTGTAGAGTCAGTCATGAACCAACCCTCCCCCGTCCTCATCTCTCTTTCAAGAAGGCGTATCTTCATCCCTGGGGTAGAGCCTATTGGTCGATCCCAACAGTCTCTAATACGCCCAAACAGCCACCGAGTGTAGAAATATTCCTTGGGGAAGACCAGTGGTGTGAAATGCTACAAAACGGGTAAGACAACGTGCGCACGAGGCGGTATGGGGGGAGGGGGCGAACCTTCTCTGTTTGAAAGACAGCTGTGCGGAGAATGTAGCGGTGGATAAACTCTTCCAAGTGCCCACTGACAATGAGAAAACAAAAGCCCATAAAACACCAGAAAGCGCACAACCAGGATATGCTGGCTTCAGCGGATTGTTTTGATTTGCACACCCGTTGATCGATTCCTTTTTCTTCAAAGTCGAAATGCGGCTGAGACGTCGCAGGAAGTGGCAGCGAGGGGTGTATATACTGTTGCTGTGCATCGATAAACTTGAACACCGAAGCGTCGGAGAACTCCTCCGTTTTTTCTTCGGTCTTTTCGTCGTGTTCCACCAGTATGGGCTGTGGAATCCTCATCTCTTCCTCCTACTACTACGCGTATACGTTGTCCTCGTGCAACTGGTATTCTTCTCTGCCAACCCAAGTAGGAAGAGAGCGAGATAAAGATCTCCCTGTATCGTCTTCCATTTCACCTCAACCAGGAATTTTCGTTTCAACCGTTATTGTATTGGCTTTCCTAGCATAAAAACAGATAAAAAGCAGCAAGTGTACGCTACTCAGTAAGCAAAGGAGATGAGGGAGATGAACGCTGTAAAAGAAGTGGCGACACATGGTTAGTTAGCAATGAGCTCAACAGTGGAGTTAACGAACAGCGCAGGACTATTAGCGCTCACTCGATTCAATCATTACGCGAGAAATTAATCGTCTCATCTTCAATGGTTTGTTGCGCCGTCTCTCATTTTTGTCTCTCACAACAGGATACCTACTCACAAAATGCTGACGATGTTTCACAGAGTAGTTCTTAGGCCTCGTCAAGACTGAGACACACAGAACACGTGCGCTTTCTCAACGTTAACGCGCTTAAACACTCCTCGTGCGCGTGGTAAAATGCATCTGCGTTGGCTTTCTCCAAATTTGATTCTTGATGGCCTTGCCTTCCTCTGACCAACTTCAGAATGCAAGCGAACAGGTTCATCTCTGTCGCTCTGTAGTTTGCATTTCTGACATGCTTGTCGCTTGGCGCAGCACAAGAGAATGAAATTAACTTCATCTTCGCTGGGATGATCCCTCCTTCGCAACCAGCGCCTTCTCAATCACCTTCGACTACTCCCACACCTACACCCACTCCCTCGCCTTCCCCTACTTTGCCGCCTGGTCCTGTCTTCGGTCCCACCTGGGGACAATGGGCCGAGTCTCAGTTGCACCAGGGCTACGTTGGCTTCATCGCCGGGCAGAACCCCCAAGCTCTTCTTGCCGACATCCTCTACGATCCCTTCGTGCCTGACTATCAGGCGGTAAGCGACGGCGAGTTGTTGACTCACTATCAAGTAACTCTCATCGGCGGCGACTGGATATACCAGATGAAGAAAGAAGGTTTCTTTACAGGCTTCTCTGGCAACAAGCGTAGCCTAGCTGATCTTCGCGGCGCGGCAGACGATGATAACAGCACCCTGAGCAGCTCCCCTCTTGTAACCAACACCCTCATCTGGGCCGAATCGGCCTACAAATGGGAACCTCAACCAGGAAACTCGAGGCGATTGGCCCTCCAATGGACTTTCAGAAGCGATTGGCTTCCCCTGCCTCTTGATTGGGAACCAGTCTTCCATCCCGCCCTCGCGGGAGACTACATCTACATCCCCGGCGAATATAGCTCGATTAACAAGGTCGATAAGGTGACAGGCTAGTTAGTTGCCCAGATATTCCCCTTGGGTTCCGTCGAATCTCAGGATCCCTCCGAAACCTTCAGCTTTGTATCAAGTCCCGTTACCGTCGACAAAAAGCTCAACGTGTTCTTCACCGCGACGTCCTTCAGCATCTTCAACGGCTCCTTTGAGGTCGTTGACAGCTGGCTCATCAAAGTTGCCCCCGACAACTCCTTCACAACGGTTGCCCTCTCCGAACTCGTACCTGACGCGCCCGACCTTTGCGACGTTGTATTCTCAGAAGACGACCTCCCTTGGCCTCCTGCTCCGGACGCGGTTCCCGATCAGAGCCCCTGCGGCAACCAATACCTCGCCATCAACATGGCCCCTGCGATCGACAACAACGGGGTCATCTATCTTGCATCTTCCGCGCAGAACAACGATCGCTATTCCTATCTCATTGCCGTCAACAACGACCTCACCCCCAACTGGCACCTCTCCCTTCGCGGACTCTTAAGAGACGGCTGTGGCGTGCTGACGCCTCCCAATGGTGAGCCTGGGGGCTGCCGCGTTGGCGCGACAATCGGAGTAGATCCTGCCACCAATGACTGGCCCGCGGGCAGAATCATTCCGGAGAGCTCAGCCTCGCCTGTGATCACTCCCGACGGAAACATCCTGTTGGGTGTGTACACGAGGTACAACTATGCCAGAGGACACCTGATGAAGTTCTCGCCCAATGGCGATTTCCTCGGGGCATACGATTTCGGATGGGATTCGACTCCTGGCATTTGGCCTCACGATGGGACTTACTCAGTTATTACAAAGGTGCGTTTTCTTAGAACAACCAAACAAGTAACTTTTCCTAATCTTCCAAAAAACACACAACAGGATAACTGGTATTCTGATACGGGATCCTACTGCAACACAGAAGAGTTTTGCCCGTCCGACCTATTTGATGGTCCCTATTATATGGCCTGGTTGAATTCAGACCTCGAATGGGAATACGGCTACGCTAGCGACAACACCTATTCATGCAACAGGCTCTACGACGGCTCTCTCAACTGCACCGAAACCAACCCGGGAGGCTTCGAGTGGTGCATAAACGCACCCGTGATAGACGGTTACGGAGTCGTGTTTGCCAACAGCGAAGATGGCAATCTCTATGCGCTTAGTCCCGATGGCACGAAGATCAACAACATCTTCCTTAACCTAGCAATCGGTGCTGCGTACACCCCTCTCTCCCTCGACCTGAATGGACGCGTCTACACCCAAAATGATGGCCACCTCTTCGTGGTCGGAGGCGATCAACCCGCTGGCTCGGCCTCATACTCGAGAGGAAATTGTAATTCTTGTTGGTCGAGAAAGAAAAAGGGAACTCTTCCTACGGGGCAGCGCAGACCGGGGCCACAACCGACTTCTGGCTTCCGTGCCCCAAGAACGAGACTCCCCCTCGCCCACCTCTAAACTAGCTTTGGGTTGCAGCAGAGAGAATAAACCCCAAAATTGCTTTGTTCTTGTAATTGGCCTTCATGCGGTCAGACTGAACGCAGATGGAGCGCGTTGGGGCGACCTGCTGTGTAGTCGCTTCGTTTATGTGCGTATTGCTGGGTATGTTAGTTGCAACGACGGTCATCCCAAAGCTCATGTGGGTTCCGCCATTGCCGCATATTTGTGAAGGAAGACCAAAAGAAGATTGTCTCTACGCGTGCAGCTGTTGCTGGCACGAGGACGCCGACACTTGCACGAGCTCGTATCTTTTCAAAGGCAAAGCTATTCCCTCCACAGACCCATCCGAGAGTCAAGAAGAAGCAATATTACGCCCGGTTCCAAATGATCAAAACGCATGCTTTGGCGCTTCTGAGGAACAGCAACAAAAGTGTGGAGGAGACACCATGTTCGCCCTCTTCCTGACTTTTGAGGTTCTGGTACTGATGGTGCCTCTACTACTGGTGTGTCTGGGGTACGTGGAAATTCGCCTCATTCGACGCGCTTTGGTCTACCCTCTCCCTAGCAATTAACCCTCCCTTTATTGTACAGACGCATCCAACAAATAAACATCTTCTTGTACAACAACCGTGTTACTGCCTTATACCAGGTGGCAAGCAGTACTTAGGAGTGCTTACTTGGTACTTAAACCATGGAGCGTCAGCTCGCCGAGTTCGTTCCAGCAATACCTTGTCCTTTTTTCCGACGTTAAGGGTTTAATCTTACAAGTAATTCACTTACATTTACTTCAAAGTTGTTGATCTCACCATCTCCGCGAACAAAGGCGTCTACTGTCTTGCCTGAAGTATTCAAGAGAACCGTGACACATCGTCTGTCTCCATAGGACGGCGATTTCGCAAAACAAAAACTTGAGACTGATCAGCCTAATCTACTGTACGAAGAGGAATATTACCCGCAAGATACGACTCTTCCGCCAAGATGCGAAGGTTCTTTCCTGCCCACCTTACTCGTTCCCTTCTTCTTGTTGTTCTTCCGCTTTTGCTGCCTTGCGTTCATCGCTGTGCAATCTTTTTTGTGTTCGTAGACGAAAAGACCCAACAAAACCAGAACGGACTTGGAAAAATATTGGAACCAAGAACGCACGTGTTTGGAAAGTGTCATGTGCCAAGAGGACGCGTGGCATTGTAACCACAATACTGACAAACGCGTTTAAGCACTTGAGCGCCGTTCAGAGTAAACAGGTGGCGGAGCATGACCAGTACGCTGCTTTTCGTTCATTTCTCTGCTGTCAAGAGGAATTAAGGGAATGTTCAG
>Ga0209935_1003633_pt1 | contig 15508 bp, 17 predicted proteins | sample ThiBio_1000_plan_2_FD_183958 | JGI IMG/M metagenome (GOLD analysis project Ga0209935, IMG submission 183958) | Wastewater bioreactor microbial communities from Cape Town, South Africa - Thiocy_cont_1000_plan (SPAdes) | ecosystem: Engineered > Bioreactor > Thiocyanate-remediating >... | reverse complement strand
GCAGTGGTGGCAAGTGTGTCATAGTGTGATGGCAATTCTGCGCGTCCTTCTTCTGTTTCCTTTTCTTTTTCTTTTTCTTTCTCTTCGTCATTCGTCTCTTTCTCTATTTCTTTCTCTTTCTCTGCTTGCCGTTTAGTGTCTCTTACGTTCTTCGCGATAACCACGTTGTAGGGAGAGTCGACGGTTGTGAGACGCACAGAGGGTGTTGGTCGAGGAGGTGGTTGCTCTTCCTTTTCCTTTTGGTCTTCTTCATCCAAATCTTTCCGCTTTTCCTCAACCCGTTTAGTCTCTCGTACGTTCTTCGCGATAACCACGTTGTAGGGAGAGTCGGCAGCGGTTGTGACGCGCACAGAGGGAGTCGGTCGAGGAGTAGATTGCGTGTCTTTTTCTTTTTCGTTTTGTTCTTGATCTTCAACCTTCCCTTTCTTATTCTCTTCAATCCGTTTGCTATCTTTCACGTTCTTTGCGATAACCACGTTGTAGGGAGAGTCGGAAGCAGGCGTGAGGCACAACGAGGGTGCTGGTGGTGGAGGAGGTCGTGATTCTTCTGATTTCTTCTTCGAGCTCGAATATCTCATCTTTTTGGCTTGAACATTATAACGCGGCTCAGGAAGAGGTTCGATCTCCTTCTCCTTTTCCTCGCTCTCGATCGCGTTCACTTTCGCTCTCTCTTTCTTGAGTTTCGATGCGAAAAAGTAGTTGTACACCGGCAAATCATCGCCTTCTCGAATCCTCTTCGCTGAATCTCGGATGCGCAAGAACGAATTAGTGAGATCCTGCTTGATAGGAGGTGCCTGCTCAACGCCCGGAGAGAGTTCCACCGTTTTCGCTTTTGGTTCCTCGATTTGAACGATCTCGTAATGAGGTGGTAAAGAGGTTTCATGGTGTGCAATGGAAATAACTTCTTCCTTCTCCCCCCGCGCGGCTGCTTCTTTCTCTCGCTTGATCTGCCTCGGGCTCTTAAGCGAAGGGGAAGGCAAAGACACTCGCGACAGCGTTGGCCGCTGGTCCTCCTCCATCTGGTCAGTTACCGTTGTTTCAAACCTGAAATTAGTATTCTCAGAAAAAACTCTAAAGTGGTACGCAACTATGGAAGAGCGCACTGCTGTCAGTGAAGGTACCACTTTCGCATTGTCCATTGCCTCATAACTTCGTCTCCCATAGAACGAAAGATAACTGGCAAAAAGTCCAAGCGGGAGATTGAGATTCGCTATCCCGCGGCAATTGATGTTAATCGATTAATCGCCAACTTTGAGAAAGAGGAGGCAATAATATCGTCGCAGAAGAATATCTTCCAGACCACTTTCAATTTCCCGTTTGACAAAAATCACGAGGAAGCGAACGCAGCTTTGCAAAAATGGTACAAGGAGCGGAACAATCCCCGCAACCTGCCTTTCACCTACTACCTTCTGCCCACTTTCGAAGGATATCAGTTCACCATCCGATTCGCCATTGAGCATTCCCAAGAACCGGATCTCGTCATCGAGTTAGCGGGCACTCAAGAACTGCCAACAATGGCAGTCATGCTGGGATGGTTAGCCAAGCTCTTCCCAAAGGGTGATGGCCTCAACAAACAAACATTACGGCTCGAGATATCGACCGCAGGGTCTACCATTCTGCCTTCACAACTTATGACACTCTTCCACGAAATGCTGAAAAGGAACACAGGCTACGTTGGCATTGTGCACCCATTTTATCACTCGGATGCGCACCAGTCGTTTACTTTGTTTGCCGAGAACCTCGCCAAGAGAAGACGCGCAGAAGAAAAGAAGAAGAAGAAAGCACGCGACGAGGAACTAGAAAAACAGAAGCAGTATTAGACAACTCAATACACGGTTGAACCGAAGTGGATGGAATTGGACCCGGCGGAATTTGACCTGAACGAGTCGAACCAGGTTAGCACGCATCGATACGTGCAAGAGTGGAGAGGGAACAAAGTCATTGTGCAGCGCACAACAGGAGTCGACACTCCAGTCCTCCAGATGTACAGCGCACTCTCCAATCGACACCTGGTGCGTTTCTCTCTCCCAAAGACAGCAATGTTTCCTTATCAGATAACCTTGCCGTTATTAGGTGAGCCTTGAGGGAGCCTGTACGAAGGACCCGCGTAGCTGTTTGATAGTCACCGAGTATGTTGATGAGAGTCTACACGATATGATTCGAAGAAAGAATCCCTCTGGGTTGACCCTCAAGAAAGCCATTTCCATCAGCACCGGAATCCTTAATGGCCTCATATGGCTTCACGATAAGAAAATCGCTGTAAGGGCTCTCACAGCATACACCGTGTATCTTGTTGACGGGAAAGCTAAAATAGGAGGTATGATAACTTAAAGTTACTTAGCGCTGATATTACTTGCTTAGATTTACACAATGCTCGCACGCTCCCCTCTTCGCCAGCCCAAGCGATGGTGTCAGGAGTGAGCGGAAGCCCAGCGTGTACGTTATTTCCTTTTTTGTACACTTTGATGAGTTTTAATTACTACATCATTAGATTTGGCACCCGAGCTTATGCCATGGGATGGGATTCCACAAGTATACACTTGCGCTGTGGATATCTACAGTTTTGCTATGGTAATGACTTACATGCTAACTGGAGATATTGAGAGTTATGGTATATAGAGATCTTCCTTACTTGGTAATTGTTTTATTGATTTTAGACTCACAGGTTCCGAGGCCGTTCACAGTGGCAAGCGACCGCAGTTCACTTCAAACCTCGGTAGTGAAGAATTGAAGCAACTGATAGAATCCTGCTGGGCGGGTAAACCCGAAAAAAGACCCACAGCACTCGAAGCACTGAAACGGCTGCAGAAAATCCCAACAGGTGAGCCGGTGTGGAAGACCGAGAAGCAAATTGGGTCGAGGGAGAAGGAAAGCACAATCCCGCCGAGTGGCTACACTCAATTATCACACGAAGTAGTTCCCAAGGCAACCAACCCCGAGCCGCTCTCAGAGGAGCTTAAGGAGGCTATGCGGAAAGAAGCCAGAGGATATGAATGGAAGATCCCATTCGCTCAACTCAATTTGCAACCTGGTAATCTTCTGGGTGAAGGTGCAAGTGGGACAGTTACAGGAGGCTCTTGGAGTGGGCGGCCTGTTGCCCTCAAGCAGCTCACTGGCAACTCGGCGACCAAAGAAGCAGCGACTGTCCTTCTGATGCTGTGCGTCTTTCCTCCCTCCCGGAAATTCTCAACCTCACATTATCCTTTTAGGGGAAAATTAAGTCCGCATCCGAATGTGTTGGATTTGTTCGGAGTATCGGAGGAACCAGGCAGTTCTCAATACGTTGTGATGGAGCTTCTTCAGGCACAAACTCTGGCACAGATGCTGCCCCTCAAAGATCCAGAACTCCAAAGCAAGATCTTGATCTGCATTGTAGATGGCATGATTCACTTGCATGCAGCAGACATCATTCACCGAGACTTAGCGCCCCGAAATGTTCTTATTTCGGAGGACCTTTCAACTGCGAAGATATGCGGTAGGCTTATTTCCTTATTTGCAAAAAAATGTAATAGTTAAGTTCTATTGTAGATTTTGGGCTGTCACGTGAGGTATCCCCAACCAGTGGGGATTATACTGTCCTTAATCCCGACATAGCACTCCCCTTGCGGTATCTGGCTCCAGAGACTCTGCTTCAAAATTCTTACTCGAAAGAATCAGATGTATGGATGTTTGCTTGTCTCTGTTGGGTAATTTCCATTTTTGTTTTATTTGGAACTCATCTTGACCCCACTGGCCCAATAGGAGCTCTTTACCCAATCCAAACCGCACGAGGAATTGAAAGACACCGAGGAGTTTCGAAAACTCGCAAGAGAGAACCGATTGCAGCTGCCCTTTAAAGATATCACTGACTTGCGCGCTGAGTGGGTCCAACTGCTTCAACAATGCCAGCAAAGCAACATCAAGGAACGGCCGTGTTTTGTTGATATAAAGAGTCAATTGCAGCATCTGTAATATAAAGATGGTTTTACTACAATTAAAGTTCTGCCAATTCACACTAAGCAATGAGCACCAAATAAGACTTCCAAAAAAAAAAAACGCAGGCAGACGCGATGGTTGGGGGCGCCCAGCGGGAAATCTTTTGGTTCTTGTTATTTTTCTGCGCAAATTGTGCAGACAGTGGAATGCTGGGACATGTGCTACTGCCGCAGAAGGTGACCAATTAGAAGTACTGAAGTGGTTGAGAGGGCATGGGAGTCCCTGGAACGAATATATTATATCATCCCTGGAATGTCGACAGTTGCTCCAATGCCACTGCTGAAGGCCACCTTGAGGTGTTGAAATGGGCAAGGGAGAAGGGATGCGAGTGGGATGAAAGTTGCAGCGAAAAAGCGCACAGAATGGACAATATGAAATTTTGAAGTGGTTGAAAGAACACGGATGTCCCTGGGGTATCTTAACTTGGTATGATGGAAAACGAACAGATAACAGCGAGCTTAGTTAAAGTGGGTGAAGGAGAATGAGCCCTAACTTACTAGAAAAGGATTCAAGTGCATTTAATCGGACACCACAGTGACTGTTTTGGCCAGAAACTGCCGAGGGCCGAAGTGTTAAAGGAGAATAAAAATGATTTGCGTTCTCAATCGATTTTGTATCGGCGAAGGTTAATTGGGTAAACCTTGCAAAATATGGAGTGTTGTACTTCATGAAGAAGGGCAACCATTCTCAATCAACCACTGCAACATTTCAGCATTGCCAATTTCCTTGGCTGCAGCAATACATCGGGAATCCCAAGAACAACCATTCTCTCTCATCCACTTCAACGCTTTCAAATTCCCTGTATGTGCCACAAGAGAACATGTCTCCGCTGACCAAGGACATCCATTCTCTTTCAACCATGTCATCAGGTGAATATCTGCATCGTCCGCATATTCTGGCCCCAGTCTTGGTGTACGGGGGATGTCATATTGCATTATCCACTCCTGACCACGCACTGCCTCCAAATAACTCCTACCATCAAAAGGACACTCAATTCCTCTTAACCAAATCAAGCCTTCAAGTTGCCCTTTGAACGCTGCCGCCGCGAAAACTTCCTCAGTCCAGTGTGTATACCCCTTAGCTTTTAACAGTTGGAGCGGCCTCAAACTTTCGGCTTTAGCCGCGCATTTTGCTGTCTTACGATCCCATGGACAGCCATTCTCCACAAGCCACATGAAAATCTTATCATTCCATCTGGCTGCCAGATTGCAAGATATGTTGTTCCAAAATTCACACTGCAAACCTTGGTCCTTCAGCCACTGGAGTACTTCCACATTGTCACGAAGCAATGCCATTTGGAAAAACGCCTTATTGCTTTTTTTCAGGGCTCCATTCTTTTGCATCCACTCCAGAACTTCAACATGGCCCCCCAAATAGCGGATACGCATACATAACCGTCGTTCCAGGGTAATCCATTCTCCTTGAGCCACTCCAGGGCCAACAAATGTCGGTGCTCGGCAGCTTTGCACAAGTTTTTAGATCGGATGGACAACCGCTTTCTTTCATCCACTGTAATAACTCCAAATTTCCGAACGAGGCCGCGCCGCTGAAAGCTGCTTTGGTAAAAGGACACCCATTCTTCTTTGCCCACACCAACAGGTAGAAGTGGCCGCCTTCTGCAGCTTTAGCAGAAAAGTCAAACTTGGCTGTTTCAGCTTTCGGAGGAACAGAAGGCAAAAGGTCTCTCCAAAGTTTGCACACGAAGCGACACACCACAATTGTCATAAAGTGCTCGCAACTCTTGTTCCCTTCAAGAATCATCGACATGATTTCGACCGGAAGCTTAGACCACTGACACTCCGGTTCAACAGCAAGTTTGACACTCTTTCTGGCTTCCTCATGCCCAACTGGTTTCTTGCGCTTGCGCCTTTCCATTCTCCTACAGCAGCCAGAAGCCAACCTCGTAGTTTTCTACGTTTTATTTCAAATTTCATTCTCCGAAATTAAACAAATTCAGCCCGAAGGAAGACACAGGCATCTGTATTCTCAAACAATCACTTATCACCTTGTTTTTGTTGCTGTCTTCGAACTTTCCTTCTTCTTTGTGGCGTTGATTTAGACTTCTCCTTTTCAGGAGTTGAAGCACCAGCAGTCTCTGGTTTTTCCTTTTCCTTTTCTTTCTCCTTTTTCTCTCCCGCCTCTTTCCTTTTCACAGCATGTGTAGAGAGACATTCTTGCAAGATACCCCAACCATCAGGCAAGCTGGGGATAGGATGGGCCGCCACTGCCATAGGCCATCGATCTGCGTCGACAGTCACATAGACATCCAAACTTGCAAATGTCTGCAGCACAGAGACAACAACCCCACCATCTCCCTCTGTTGTTGTGGTTGTTGTAGTTGTTGCATCCCCTTCTTCCTTCTCGCAAGTCTTCACTGCCTCTTTCGGTTTCCAAGTAAACGTTAGCGTCCCCGCTGCGCCATTAAATTCCCTATTTAAGGAAGAATTTGTTGGTTAGACAAATAAGTAAAATGTAGAAGCCGCCTTCATACCATTTGGCCAATACAGGCCCAAACAATTTCCGCATATCATCCACATTGATTTTGTATTCGAGGCCATATTTGGGTACCAATATTTTGAACCAACTAGAAGAAAATACCCAATTTTAGTTAACTGGTTTTGGTGGGAGGGAAATGGTAATTTAAATTTACCTTTTCGATACGCATAAGCATAGAGCTTGTTCGGGGGCAGTCAATGGGTAACGAAGCAACATTTTGCATAGATATAGGTCATCGAATTTCTGTTGTGCTCTATCGGCTTTGCTTTTACGATCATTACACTGCACACAGATACCCTTCAACCCTTCACTTGTTAGAGGACTCGTCTGGGCTTCCTGCAAACTTGCCGCTTTAAAAAGGAAAAAAAAATTGTTAACACTATTATTATAGCCAGTTATTTTGCGATACCTAATAGCCGATGAACGATGACGTCAGCATATCGTCGGATGGGAGACGTGAAATGTGTGTAGTGATCGAAGGCCAATGCATAATGATGATAGTTGGTGGGGTCCTGCCCTGACCATGTGTACTAATTTAATTGAGCACATGTTAGCTCCACCAAATATGGATATTTAAAGGGAAAGGATGAAACAAACCTTGGCTGTGTTCATTGGTCTTGTGGCTAAATTCTCTACCACCTTAGAATAAGTTAGATCAAGTGGAGAGAGAGAGAGAGAGAGAGAGAGAGAGAGAGAGAGAGAGAGAGAGAGAGAGAGAGAGAGAGAGAGAGATTACCTTCGCTCGCTCAGGATCGCCGCTTCGCATCATCTCAAGAGATCGCTCGAGTGTCGCTGCTGATGAGGCATCAATATCAATTCCTCCTTTTTTGCAGATATTCACAAATTCGAGTAACAATCTAATCGAGTATCATCGCTTAGCTGTATTCACGATTTAAATTGATGAGAAAATCACCTGTTTGTTGGGCAAGGATGGCAACGTAACAGGCTGGTGTTGGGGTATGCTGTCACAAGCTTTTCTGCTACCTTCCGATTTGCAAGCAGCATGAGTTCTTCAATCATCGAGTTGCTGTCCTGTAATAAAAGAAGAAGACAATGGTTAGCTTGCTGGTCAATTGATGTTTACTTACCTTTATAGGATAATTGAAGCAATGAGTAGGCTCTCCCTCTGAATCTAACGCGAAACAGATCTCGGCCTGATCGAGTGCCAACGAGCCTGCCTCAAATCTTCGCCTTTTCAATTCCTTTGCAATCGCATGCATCACTTTTACCTAATATAGCAAAACAAAAGTTTTAGTATTTGGAGAAAAATTCAAAAATAGCTACGTACATCCCGCGCTACATCATCCATAGAATAGCCTGAAGACAGATCGATCGTATTGATAGGGTTTCCATCCCCTCCTATCTTCTCTAGTTCTTTAGAGATCGACCCGCCTTCAATCAGCTGTTGCGCCCCAGCATAATCCAACCGAGCTAAAAAATAGGAAGAATCTTAATTGTGAATTCAAGGAAAAATAGCAATTTGTGTTTTACTCACCGCAAGTTCGAATAATCGAACGGAAGAAACTAGGTTGGCCCAATATCTCTCCTGAGGCAGAGACATGCATCTGTGCCGTAAAAGCTAAGCGATCCTTCCCTGAAATTATAATTTCTATTAACTATCTTGTCCTTCATCATATCATGTATCGTCATACCTGGCACCAATGAACAAAGAGTCTCTGAGAGCACTCGAGGGAGCATAGGGATGCATTTATGAGTTAAATACACTGATGTAGCGCGACGTTGTGCCTAAAATGGAAGGTATAAACTAAACTATCCCAAATTTGATATTCAAATACCTCTTCATCTAACTTGGTATTCGGAAGAACAAAATAGGATACATCTGCAATGTGAACCCCAACCAGATATGTTCCATCTCCATTATCCACACAAGAAATAGCATCATCCCTAAATAAGCACAGGACCAGAATGAATACCTTAAATAGGAAAAAACAAAAGGGATAACTCACAAGTCCCTTGCTGTAGTTGGATCGATTGTCATAAGACGGTGCTTACGCAAGTCGGTTCTAGAAGGAATTATTAAAAAGACGGAACCCACGAGGTGTTATTACCTTTTCTGTATTTCTTCTTCAGGTATCTGCCATTCAGTGCTCCCTAATGGATAAATCAGGAAATTACATAACTCCAATTATAGATTAACCAGCAACTAGACTTACATTTAAGAGTATCGAGCACTTCTTTAGAAAAATTTTCATCCCAAATTATGTCTGCCTCAGTTAATATGGCTCGCCCAACCACCAATGGATCCCGTACTGCTCCCAGATTTTCAACGATTTCACCTAATAAAGAAAAGGAATAAATACCATAATAGCTCTTCAATATGTAATGCAGTTGGACTCTCACCTTTAGGATACGCGCTCGATATATCCCATCCTACTAGCCTTACCAGGAAAAGATTCGTGGTAAGATTTTCATAGGGGATTCGACGGCGCCGTAGCTGCACCATCATTTTCGGTACCCTCCTATCTATGGGAACAAAAAACGCCAAACTACTTTCTATAATAGATAATATAGGCGTGAGTGAAGAGAGAGAGAGAGAGAGAGAGAGAGAGAGAGAGAGAGAGAGAGAGAGAGAGAGAGAGAGAGAGAGAGAGAGAGAGAGAGAGGTGGTAAAATCTTCTCCCGGGCGGCCACAGGGCCTAAGGTATCCGGGCGTTTGTTGAACAGGGTTGCTCTGTAGGATAGCAACAACTTCGCCTAGAATAAAGAGTTAGTTAGTTTAAGTGATCTTAGCGAGGGAAGTAGATACCAGTAGGTCGCAGTTTCTTTTCATCAATTTCTTTGGGTTGAGGTTGCGGAGATTCGGCGTCTGAAGGTGGATCTAAAGGGCTAATTCCACTATCTAAGTCCTCTTTCTCATCATCCTCTTCATCTGTTGAGTTGCCTTCTTCCTTCCATTTTGAGACGTCTAAGATTCGAATAGCTACAGTGTCTCCATCAAAGGCTAAGATGGATTCAGAAACGAGGATTTAATTAGGTTGAAAATTTTACCTCTGTTCCTGCACTTCATTCCAGTGATTAAAATATCCCTCTCTAATCCTGAGGATAACGAGTCAGATGTTGCATCTCGGTTCACAGCCGGCTATTACCTTCAACAGTAACATAGGAATCTCGTGCATTGTGCTGATTGACACGTAATTGTCCTTCCAAATATAATTTCTCCTTGATTCCCTCGCGGACTACCTCAATCGGCAAGTACTCCTTAAATCGGTTTCGCACAGGCCTCGGCTTTGGAGTGTGGTCCCTCTTTGGCGTATACTCTCTCTTTGCAGGAGAGGAATATCTGCCGAATTGTTAGGTTTATTTGTTTATATTATTAATAATTGGGAAACTGAAAATAGATTGACTTACCTTGGAGCAGGTGACGGTGGTTCGCTTCGTGTGTTGGTGGGAGTTGCTTGTGCACCTCCGAACCATGACTGAATCTTGGCGTTGTGCCCTTGTGGGCTGCTTGCGTTGCGTCCTTCCATGAAATGTTGTAAGTGTTGAGTTTGCCAGGCGCTTCTTGGAATTCAGCAGAAGAATGAAAGGGGGCGGCACGTAGGAAACACGTGCTGGGGCAGAAACAAGAACGAGAAAGAAAGAGAAAGGACGCCCTCAATGCTAGACTCTTCTGCTGCAGGGCAAATAATGGACACAGCACAGACAGCAAATGAAGGAATTGAAAATCTTCCGAGAAATTGGAAAATACAGAGCAAGCACAAAACATGGAGGAAACGACCTCACCGCTGGGACGAGTGGTGGCACACCTTGATTTGGACTGCTTCTTTGTACAAGTTGAGACCCAAAAAAACCCGACCTTGCGAAACAAGCCGGGTATCGTTGATTATTTTGCATTATTTTTTCCTAATTCACTTTTCTTAGTGGCGGTTCAACAACACCAGGACATCATTTCAGTCAGCTATGAGGCTAGAGCCCTCGGCGTGCTTAAGCACATGACGCCAAAGGAGGCCCAAGACGTTTGTCCAGAGCTAAACCTTGTTCACGTTCAGCGCCGACGGTATTATAATTCTATTTATAATAATCTAATAATTAACTGATTGTCTTCATCAGAGGCACCACCAAAGTCTCGTATGAAGAACATCAGGACGCACACGCCAAAGTTTGGAAAATTCTATCCCAGATAGTTGCGGATGGTTAGAAAATCAATTTGATTGTCAACTTGATTCCTGATCGCAATACTTATTTAGGAGTAATAGAACGTGCATCAATAGATGATGCATATTTAGACCTCACGAACATGGTCGCTGAAATCCTGCTCCAGGAACAGGAAACACAGGTCAGCCCTGCCTCATCAGGCGAAACAGGAGATTTTGGAATCTCGATTCTATACGGCAATGGTATCCTTCCCTATTCTTTCACATCCCCACTTAACTCCCTCCTCTATTTGGATACAAATATAGACAAGTCCATCGATTCCATAGCCGATCGCCAATTGATGGCAGCCAGTAAGGTTATGGGGAAAATAAGGAAAGCCATATTCGAGCAATTAGGATATACTTGCTCAGCAGGTACTTGCCTTTTGACTTTCATCGTATCTCTGAATTCACCATTTTGATATTAGGGATAAGTCATAACAAGCTCTTGGCCCGGATGGCTTCGGGACTCAACAAACCCAACAAACAAACGATATTAACGCAGAGTGCAGTGCCTCTACTCCTCAGCAACTACCCAGTTCACAAGATCCCTCGGTTGGGAGTTCGATTGGGCAAAGAGAAACGGAGAGTCCTGTTGGCCAAAGTCAAGGAACGGTCCATCAGTTCCATATCTGAACTTCCTTTGAAAGTGACAGCCGAAGAGCTCCAATTGTGGTTGGGTGCCGAAAAGGCCGAATATATGGCGAATGTTGTTCTCGGTATAGACAATGAGGCAGTCACTTGCAAAGGTACCCACGCCTGCTCACTCACCTTCACTGGCACACACTCGCTATCTCTCCTACTCTTCTCTATCTCCCCCCTCTCTCCTTCTCGCTTCTCTTCTCTCTCTCCTGTCTCTCCTCTATCATTCTCTCTCGTCACTCGCTCACACTCTATGAGAATAGGCCCACCCAAATCATTGATGAGTAGCATGAGCTTGACCCCAATTTCAAATAACGAGTTGGAGCTGAGAGGGGTCTTAAAGTTCGTGGCATCGGAGTTGACTGGGCGAATGGAAAGAGACGAGACCGAGTATGGCCGCCAACCAACCCGCTTCCACTTCAACTTTCGATTGGTCGATGAAAACGAAGTCGGACAGTCCCTTCCAATCGCGCGGCTGAATGGGAAGATGAATCTAATTCGCAAACAAGGAGATGTAAAGGAAGAGGACGTTGCTGTAAATGCCATGGTGAGCCTTTGTGTAGAATTATTTAAGAACTCTGTTAAGGATGGAAGGTATAGTTAACCCTTAAACACTTTCTTTTCGGTTAATCTTTGATGTAGGTGGTCCTTGCGTTGGTTGGGAGTTAAAGCGGATAACTTCATCCCCTTACCTCCTGCGAATGGATCGATAGAGCATTTCTTCTCTCAAAGCAGTCGCAGCAGTAAAACTGCGGATGAAGGAAAGGAAAAGGAGAAGGAACGAACAAACGAGAAAGAAGAAAGCGAAAAGGAGAAAGAAATGAACGAACAAGAAGAGAAAGAAACTAAAAAGGAGGTAGGCACGAAGCGTAAGGGTATGGATACCCCTCCATCCAAGAAGAAAGGACAAACAAAACGAGTAGAGAAGAAACAGAAAAATACTCTGCTTTCCTACTTTACCCTCTCCAAAGGCAACAAGAAGGATGGCTGATACCCTCCCTCTTTATTTATTTAAAATCATTTCGAATCCCTTTCTGCTTTTGAGGATCTATGTTCTATGTACCCCCCAACTTTCCTCTTTTTGAACAAAGACTTGGGAGATTGTCGGAACCAAGGTGACATAACTGCGAACATAAATTCAAAGAAACGTTACGGCCTTGAGAGGGTTAGCGCAAAGGAACAGTTCCCGAGTACCGACCTGCAGCGGCCAAGACGGCATCGCTTGCTAGTGACTCCCCAAAGCCTGGACTAGATCCTCAAACAAAGGCATCTAACAGATTACAATACCCGCGTTAACGAGATGAAGAAGAAGGGGGATGTCCGCTCAGCCCTACATATGGCCGTAGAGGCCGGCAACTTTGAGTCTGTCAAAGATCTCCTTCATCACGACACTGCAGATATCAATAAACAGGTTTGTTAATGGATTCATTTTTATATTTCTAATCTATATTTGGGATACAGGATAGTAACGGATGGACGCCTCTTCACTCCGCGTGTATGGGAGGGAAACATGACATTATAGAACTCCTTCTTCAAAATGTACCAACGATTCTTTACTACCAGCTTATCCCCGTTATTTTAATTGCTCGCCGTTATTTTAAAGTTGCATAATCTTTTATCTGTAACTAATGCTATTCCCTTCAGGAACACTGCTCAGCGGGTCTCCGATCTTGCGATGGATCGACCCCGCTTCATTATCTTGTGCGTCACTTCCCTACAGATCCTGCTCTGTGCCACCAAACCGAAAAGGAGAAAGAAAAAGATCAACACAAGAAGCGATCATCGAGGAGATCCCGCGAGTCCCTCGACAAGGACAACCCCAAAGTGCAATACAAACGACTTTGTCGACTTGCCAAACGATTGAAGAAACGAGGATGCGATCCTTGCGCAGCTAATGTACATGGCGAGACAGCACTACATCATGCCGCGCTAAGGGGGCGGGTCACAGCGGTCGAGTTTCTGTTGAGGAAAAAGAACTGGAACGTCAACGTCAACAGTTGCACAGAGTATGTCTTTTTATTCTCTTTTGCTTTTAGATTTGTCCCTCACATCCTACTTGAATCTAATTTGATCCTTTTTAAAAGACATGTAGAGACACCACTACATTTTGCGGGACGGTCGGGTAGTGCCGATACGGTTCGTATGCTGGTCGAGAAGGGAGTGGACCCAGGGGTGAAAGGGAAGAAGGGTACCGCATTGGAAGTCGTCCAGACCCTCAAAAACTCTGAGCCTGCCATTTTAGCGATCCTACAAGACGTCAGCCCCGCCACAACATCCACTACAACATCGACCACAACATCCACAACACATTCTCTACACAGCAGCCTGAACAGCACCACTTTTCATCATCTTCATCACAACGGGCACAACAACATCAACAACAACAACAATTTTTGGTTCAAGACGCAAGAGGAACTGTTGAAGGAACAGAAGGAGAAAACAGACGAGATAAGAGAGTGGATACAACAGATGCACCTCCCCGATGAGTACGTGGAGGCGTTGGTGGCCGACGGCTTCGACGACCTCAACACCATCAAGCTCATTTCCGAGGCGGACCTTCAGGACCTCGGCATCACCAAAACCGGACACAGAAAGAAGATCCTTCATTGGGCATCCCAACACCCTTACGTGCCCATCAACTTCAACTACAGAGCTCTGTAGTAGTAACCCCAACACTCACTCACACCACCTCAAACACAACACCCCCACAACGACAACACAGCAATCCACACACTAAGAGGCACAAATGACTGAAAAATTAGTGCAGTACATCAACACCCACTCCACCTCCCGACATGTAAAAATATCTCAGCGCACAACATCCACAACCCACACAACAATAAAAGAAAGCACCTGTTGCTCCATCTAAGCAGCCCATGAAATTTTCCATATTTAGCTCCTACAGATGCGGTGACCCATGTTGGATCCATGACACCCGGCCCAAGGCACCTGTTGGGAAATCTTTTGTATCTATGTATACATGTGCTCGGGATCGGAGAGCCTTTTTGAGGAAAAGAGGAACAGCCGAGGTTTCGAGAACAACAACGGACTTCTCCTAAACGAACTCCATCGACGCGGACTCAGCTGCTGCCCCGACGTATCTTCTTGACGTGCAACAACTACTTGAACGCGCGTACCCAACATAATCTATAGCTATGGCCTTCGTTGCCCGACGGGTTCCGAGCGCCTCCTCCCTACAGCCAAGGAAACCCGCCCAAAAGGTTTGTTTGTGATCCCTCCCTTTTACGACAGATGCGGAAGATATCTGTGTCGAAAACTTCTTCGCCTACCCCACCCCTTACCGCTTGTGAATGACCTTTTGACGCCACAGCACCATAAACAGGAAAGTGTACCAAATAGCGGCAGTGCCGGGATTAGCATCGATCCTAGCTTTCTCTCGGAACCAATACCGGTGAACAGAACTGCGCAAGCTGTGCAGGACATCAATGGCTACCAACTCTATGGCCTCGACGCCGAACTCGAAATGAAGAGGCGCGATAAGAGAGATCCAAACCGAGAAATTCACGCGATGCAATGGATCGCAGCGATCCTTGACGAACCTGAAACACCCTCCTTTCCCGATTCCCTTCGTTCAGGCATCCTGCTATGCAGGTGCGTTGTTTACTGCCCCACCTGTCTTTATCTTACCCTTTCAAATAGGCTCTTGAATTCAATTTTCCCCAATCGCATTACAAAGATTGATACCCGTCCTATCCCCCTCGTAGAAAGGGTTCGTACCCCACCCGCAACAACGCGCGCTCCCCCTCACATGCACTCACCTTCGCATACAGGAAAACATCGACAAGTACCTTGGCGCTTGCCTCGATGTCGGGATGAATACAGTCGATCTGTTTAACATAAGCGATCTGTACGATAAAAAGGATCTTGAGCAAGTCCTTCAATCTCTATATGCCCTCTCGCGCATGGCCGAGAGAAGCGCCACCTTCAGCGGTCCCCTCCTGCAACAAACTGGGGTATATCCTCACCTTCCTTCTCTTTCTTCTCCCCCCCCAAACTTGCTGACGTCATCATGTAGAAAACACCAGCGATGATCGAACTACCCCGAGGCAGTGCCGATTACAATGAGAGATCCGAACACGAGCAGAGAGTCGCTCGTATCAAGGAAGCCAGGGAAGAAGAGATCAAGAGACAGACACCCCAAACACAACATCGCCCTACACCGTCGCCAACATTCACTCCTCGACACAAAGCCGCGAGTAGCAGCGAGAAAAAACGTAGCA
>Ga0209935_1003631_pt1 | contig 15518 bp, 15 predicted proteins | sample ThiBio_1000_plan_2_FD_183958 | JGI IMG/M metagenome (GOLD analysis project Ga0209935, IMG submission 183958) | Wastewater bioreactor microbial communities from Cape Town, South Africa - Thiocy_cont_1000_plan (SPAdes) | ecosystem: Engineered > Bioreactor > Thiocyanate-remediating >... | reverse complement strand
TCAATCAATCAATCAATCAATCAATCAATCAATCAATCGATCAATCAATCAATCAATCAATCAATCAATCAATCAATCAATCAATCAATCAATCAATCAATCAATCAATCAATCAATCAATCAATCGACCTCCACAACGAGAGAGATTGAGTGAGAGTGAGCGCAAGCATCAACGAGAGTGACACGCACCTCGATCTCGAATCAATCGAGCAATCTCTGGCGTCTTGGCGACTTGTTCTGGTGTCTTGCCGTGCTTCTGATGGTTGAGAGATTGAGAAATCAACACGAAGAGAGAGAGAGACATTTGTGGGTGAGATGCAGGCAAGATATTGAGGTTGCAAGAGCGAGCAAGAGAGGGCACACAATGACGCACGTCGGTGAGAGACTTGTCGGCGCAATGGTCGATCAGGAGCTCGATGCATCGATGATGGCCCTTCAATGATGCATCATGAAGTGGTGTATCGTTACCTTCGTCGATAGCGTTGGGATCGGCATGTCAATCAAGAAGGAGCTCGATACATTGATGATGGCCCTTCCATGATGCAAGGTTAAGAGGTGTGTTGCCTTCATCATCAGGAGCATCAATAAAGGCATGTCGATCAAGAAGGAGCTCGATACATTCATGATGGCCATTCAATGATGCAAAGTGAAGAGGTGTGTTGCCTGCATCGTCACGAGCATGGATATTGGCATGTCGATCAAGAAGGAGCTCGATGCATTGATGACCGCCATGGATTGATGCATAGTGAAGAGGACTGAAGCCATCCTCGTCAGAAGCGTTGATATCGGCATGTCGATCAAGAAGGAGCTCGACGCATTGATGATGGCCCTTCATTGATACAAGATGAAGAGGTGTTGCATCTTTACCGTCGCGAGCATGGATATCGGCATGTCGATCAAGAAGGAGCTCAATGCATTGATGATGGCCCTTCGTTGATGCATAGTGAAGAGGTGTTGCATCTTCACCGTCGCGAGCATGGATATCGGCATGTCGATCAAGAAGGAGCTCGATGCATTGATGATGGCCTTTCAATGATGCATGATGTAGTGGTGTTGCTTGTTCATAGTCACGAGCATGGACATCGGCATGACGATCAAGAAGGAGCTCGACGCACTGATGATGGCCATTCGTTGATGCATGATGTAGTGGTGTAAAGTAGCAGGCGGCGGTAGCATGGACATCGGCTTGTCGATCAAGAAGGAGCTCGACGCATTGATGACCGCCACCGAATGATGCAAGGTGAAGAGGTGTGCCGCTATCATCGTTTCGAGCATGGATATCGGCATGTCGATCAAGAAGGAGCTCGATGCATTGATGACCGCCACCGAATGATGCAAGATGAAGAGGTGTATCATTATTCTCGTTTCGAGCATGGATATCGGCATGTCGATCAAGAAGGAGCTCGACGCATTGATGATGGGCATTCTCCGATGCAAGATGGAGAGGTGTTGCGCCTTGATCGTCACGAGCATGGATATCGGCATGTCGATCAAGAAGGAGCTCGACGCATTGATGATGACCATTCAATGATGCAAGATGGAGAGGTGTTGCGCCTTGATCGTCACGAGCATGGATATCGGCATGTCGATCAAGAAGAGATTGAATCTCTGTGATTGGTCCATCTCGCGCAGCTTCAAGTAGCTCTTCATCGAGTTCAGATTGAGATTGAGATTGGGAATGCATCGATGTGCGAGACACGAGCTTGGTGTGTGAGCGAGAGCAAGCAACGAAGCAAATGATGATGATGATGCCCGAGAGATGCTGTTCTTGTGCCTCTCTCTCTCAAGTCCTCCAATGCCAGTCTTCAATCTCGTGACCCGCTGCCTCCCTCGACCCTCAAAGCCAACCTGCCGCTGATCATGGGAAGCTACTTCAGCTACTTGTTCACCTACTTCTTCGACAGCAACCCGAGCAGCCCTCCAGAATATTCGCTTCGTGCGATCGACGCTGAACTACACGCCGCCATTTATCGAGGCGATCACGACGAGATCCGCTCGCTCCTGGACGCTGGCGCCGACCCAGCGGTCAGCCACTGGGGCAACAACTCTCTTCACAGTCTGATGCACACCCAACACCCCAACATTGTACTATTTTGCGACATGCTACTGGCGGCATCTACAAGCCCCAAGGACCTCGTCAACGCCAAGAACATCGACGGATACACGCCGTTGATGATGGCGTGCACATCGCGATGCACACGCAAACCGGCGCTGGTCGAGGCGCTGCTCAAGGTCGATGGCATCGACGTCGACTCGACCAACAACGATCTGTGCGTCGACATCGTTGGAGTGCCACCACCTTGATGCTGCAATCTCACTGATATCTGCTCTGGGATCATGATGCCACAGCTACACTCCTCTCTTGGAGCTGGCGCACCAAGGCGCCCACAAGATCGTCGCGCTCCTCCTACGAGCCAATGCCGACATCCACGCTCGCGACGCCAATGGTAACACGCCACTCATTCGAGCCGCTTCATCGGGACATCGACGTGTGGTTCGTCAGCTCTTGGAGGCCATGAGCGATGTCAATGCCGGTATCTGAATGAGCCACCCATCACACCCAACGCAACCACTGACTCTGCCTCGCTCGTCCAATCGAATCCAGTGAATCTCAACAACGGAACAGCGCTGCACTACGTGGCATTCAATGGCTATCAAGAACTGTTACCGATACTCTTTGACTATGGTGCTGACAAGAGCATTGTCAAGGTAGCGCGATGGATCGTGTGTGTGCATGAGTCGCGATCGATCGATGCGTGGCTGATTGTGTTGGTCGTGGTGGTTCCATTCAGCTCGGCTGGGCTGGCGCACGCAGCGGTACCGCGAGCCAACTCGCTGCCACTCCCGCTATTCGTGAGCTGATAGATGATGCACCACGTACGCTCCACCGATATCAGCCAATCAATCAATCAATCGATCTCTTCTGATATTCGCCTGTCTCTTTGTGTTCAGTGCCAGTATGGACCGTGGAGCGACATTCGAGGTCTCCACTCGTCATCAAGCGTGTGGTCGTGATCGTGACCATGATACGATCGCTTGAACACAGCAGCACGCTCTCGCTGCTGCCGAACGAGTTGCTGTTCCAGATCTTTTACTTCTTGTGAGTGAGTGAGAGTGTGTGTGACGTTATTACCTTGTGTAGGATGTGTACATAGGCATTGGCATATGAACGCAGCACGAGATGGTGCTGATGGTACTGGTGATGGTGGCGAGCTCAAGTTAGCGATAGAGCTCTGCGAGATCGATCAATGCGACATCGAGCTCCGATTGATTGACCTCAAGTCGAATCAGCTGGAACGCGTATCGCTCGTGGTCGTAGTTGCCAAAGTTCTCGACCGTCCACAAGACTGCCGACGTGCTACCGGTCGTGGCACTGTTCTGGTGGCTGGCATAGTAGCGAGCGCGAATGCGATTGATGCCCTTGGGTGCCTCCTTGATGATGTAGCACTCGGGGCCGTAACCCTAGTTATCGTTCCAGCAGCAGTTATTCAACAACAAGAAGAAGAAGCAGCACAGCCACAACGTGAGTGACTCGGAGTGAGCGCAAGCAATCAGATGAGCAGCAGCAACAGCTCTCTCGTACATCGGTAAAGTCTCGCGAGTTGAGGCCGCCATTGGGCGACGTACGATTGCCAAAGTACACGTGAGTGCCATCAGCCTCGAACACGTGCAGATCGACATCTAGATGATATCATCATTGATCGGTGAGTGAGTGAGTGAGTGAGATCCATCTCCCCTGCCTGCTTCGAGAGGAAGGTCGAGCTGGTGGTGTACCTGTGTGATCAGTGTCCCAACCCATGGCCACCACAAAGTCAAGCGTGAGGTTCGGAACCTGGAACGCTCGCTCGACCTTCTCGTGCGGCCACATGTCTCCGAGTCCAACGTGAGCCGCGTAGCCCACGACCCAGTTCAGCCACACAAAGATGATCCACTCAATCTCGTGGAAGCGCGGCATCCACTTGCCCAGGATGCCCTCGGCAAGATTGTCGATCGATTCGGTGATCAGCTCGACGGCAAAGTCGCTGCGACCCGATTGGCGCCACAAGGCTCGTGCATAGAAGAACAGCGCCAATCCGAGGTCCTATATGTTCGAGCACGATCGTGAGTGCACTGTACCAATCTACGAATGGCGATGGTGGCCGTCAACGTACAATGAACGATTGAGGCTCGGCTGGTGCCTTGTCCTGCACCTTGCGGAACAAGGCGATCGCTTCATCGAAGGCCTCGATCTCGAGCATCATGTACGCTACCGAACGGAACATCTGCGTGTCCTGCACATTGAGCTCGAGGCAGTTGGTGATGACTCGCATGGCCCAACGCTTGTCGACCTCTCCCTATAGTGTGAGTCAATGAATGAGTGAGTGAGTGAGTCTTGGATTCGGTGTGACACATGATGGTGGTGATTGCTTGCATGCCACGTACAGCAACGAACAATCGGCTCGAATAGATGTAGAACGACGGCGACGTGAGCTCCTTCTCACGAGCAGCCAAGTACACCTCGTACGCTCGAGCCGCACGAACGTGCTCGGGCTCGTCACCCTCGAGCGCCTTGGCGATGCTGGCCAGGTACGGTCGGAGCTGCGCGTCCTTGGTGGCCTTGTCGAGTTTGCCTGCTCGCGTTCGACGACGCATCATCTCGCCGCGATACGACTCGTTCGCCGTCGCGACCGGTTGCGCGTCTTGAAGCTCGCGAGTGCGCGCCTGCACTCGCGGTTCGACCGACTGCTGCAACGCTGCAGCACGATCGATCGCAGCACGCATTCGGCTCTTGGCGCTCTCGACATTGCGAGTAAAGTCCTGGCGTGTAGTGTCGATCTGCTGCACGGCGGCATCGACGTTTCGCGAGATCTCGCGGGCCTTCTCGCGCACGGGAGTCACCTTGCCGTCGAACAGGCTCTTGAGCTCGCTCACCGATGGCTCCACCGGTGCTCCACGAGCTGCTCCACTGAAGTACTTCGCACCACCGGGACCGCCACCACGGCCACCGCCACCGCCACTGGCACACATTCGGAGCCGGTTGGCGCCACCAACAGCGGAGGACCTACAGAGCAGCTCATCGCTACCCGAGTCCATTTCTGAGTTCCGGCGACTTCCCTTCGAGCTGCTCTTCTTCTTGCACTTCAACCTGTCCGATCCAGCGTCCTCGTAGCACTCCTCGTCGGCATCCGAACTGGCATCATCGTCCTCGTCGGCTCGCGACTTCTCCTTCTTCTTCTTGTCCTTCGCCTCGGCCTCCTTCTTCTTCTTGGCCTCTTCACGCGCCTTCTCGCGGCGTTCGGCTTCCTCACGTTGGAGCTGCGCCAATCGTGCCTTGGCCTCCTCGAGGTTCTTGCGCTGCTGCGCCAGTCGCTCGTTGTGCTCCTTGAGTGCCGCTTGTCGAGACTCCTCTTGACGAGCCACGACTGCACGCAACGCCTCACGCCACGCCAGCTCGCGATCGTTCGCCTCCTTGAGGTGAGGCTCGAACTCGGCGCGGTACGTGGCAACCACTTGCTCCCACGTGCTGCGCATGTGCGCAATCTCGGCGTCGAGCGGGCTGCTCGCTTCGCGCACTCGCGTCGACAATGCTTCGAGCAAGGCCGAGATCTCGGTTCGACGCTCTTGCACGAGGTCTGCAATCCTGGCAGATGCCTCGGTGCAGATGCGCTCGAGCAGGCTCGATTGCGCGGCGATCTCTTGCGTGGCACTGTGCAGCTTGCTGCGAGCCGACTCGATCTGCGTCACGGCATTGTCGAGCGTCGGAGAAACCTCGCGCATCGCATCCTCCCACAGCTGGCGTGTCTCGTGAGCAATCGCTTGCGCCGCCTCCTCACGCGCCTTGGCCTCGTTGCGTTCGCGCTTCTCGATCGCCGTCAGGCCGTTGAGTTGATACGACAGGAGCTTGGTGCCAAGAGCGGCGATGCTTTGCTGCTTCTCGAGTTGCGCACACTTTTTGGTCAGCACGCGAATCTCGTCGTTGGTGACGAGCTTGTCGCGCAAGGCGGCCCATTCGCGGTGTGCCGGATGCGTGGCCGGACACTCGAGTTCGTTGTCGATGAATTGCTGAGCTTGGTGCAGGAGCAGCAGCGTCGTAAAGTCGCTGGCAATGTTGTAGCGAATCGCGACCTCCTCGACAAAGTGCTTGACGCCGATCGGGTCGATGCGGAACATGCGAGCCTCGTCCATCACCTGCTTGCAGTGCATCAAGCCAATCAAGCGACCCGATTCGCCAGCGAGCTCCTTCTCAGGAGGCGGCACTGGCGCCACGAACAAACGCGTCTCGAGCGACTTGGTCGACGTGACGCTGAACTCGAGCGCCGTCGGATGGTCGTCGCGGTTGCGCGGCAGCGTGCCACTGATGAAGCCTCCCGACTTGCCGAACGGCCACCAAGTGGTCGTCAGGCGCCAATCAGGCACCGTGACGAAGCTCTCGTCGACCAGCAGCTCCGACAGGTCGCCATCGTCACGCACGATCGGTCGAATGTTGGTGATGACAAACTCTTGATCAAGGCCACTCATGATTCGTGCAGCATTGGTGCTCACGCCTTCAAAGTGTCCCGTAGTTTGGTAGGCAATCGCTCGGAGAGTAGTATCATTCACATGTTCTATTTCAATCCATCAATTAATGATTGAATTCGAGAGACTCTAACAGAGAGAGAGAGAGAGAGAGCATACCAGCAGCAGGTGGAGTGAGTACATGGACTGCCTTCGATAGATGCTCGACTCCTTGAGGTGGTCGAATCGTGGCACCAATGTTGTCGACTCCATCAGTGCACAAGACAAAGTAGTCGTACTCGGGAGCCGAGCCAGCAGCAGCCTTGTTGCGCTCTTGTCGTTCGACCTCGGCGAGGAACACGGCGCTCAGTGTCGCCAAGTTGGTTCCGCCATCGTAGTGAGCCGATCGGATGCGGTCGAGCAGCGCCTTGCCATCGAGATTCTCGATCGGCTCCTCAAGAGACGTCGACCATTGCTGCAACGTGAACGACACCTCCTCCTTGAGCTCGTGATGCGAATCGACCAGCGCTTGCACAAACTGCTCCCACTCGGGAGCCGCTGCGCTCTTGGACATGCTGGCCGACGTGTCGAGCAACACGCAAACGCGACGATGCTGCTTGCTCGAGCGTTGCACCAACGAGAATCGCTCCTGCGACAGCGTGCCGAGAGGCGCACTCGAGAAGCCGTGCTCAATCACATTGCGCGGCAGGAAGGCCGAGAAGTGCGTCTGGCCGATGAGAGTGCCGGTCGTGATCTCGAAGCCCGAGCTCTCACTCACACGCTCGAGCGTCACCACGAGGCCGTTGTCGGGGACCGTGCCGTCGGCGGGAGCATCGGCCAGGTTGTCCCACACTCGGAACTGCTCGGCGGGCGTCACCGAGAAGTCGGATTCCAACGAACGCAATGGCGTCTTGAATCGCAGCGGGATCGAGATCTCCCACTGGTCGGCGGACTTGGGTGCCTCGCTCGTCGTGGCGGCGGCGGCGGCAGGCGCGACCGGCGAGAGCTTGGTCGTGTAGCTCAATGAGAAGCGGCGCTCCTCGTTGTACGGCAGCGGGAAGATCGTGGTCTCGAAGAGGTTGCCTTCGACCTGCTCGGCGGTCGACACGTTGCGTCCGGCCTCGCGCTCACGGTATGCGACCTCGGCCGCCTTGCGCTTCGAGAGCGCCATGGCGTCGACCATATTGCCTTGCGCCATCTCGAACGCATAGCGCACGACTTGGGCGCCTTGCGGCAGCGGGAATCGCAGCTTGCCCTCGATGGCATGATGCACCGAGGTGTTGGCGACCACGAGCTCGGTCTCGACCAACGCCGAGCCTTGGTTCGGCAGCACGGTCGTGTGGAACTTGGCCGCGAGGATCGTGATCGGCAGACTGGTGTCCTCGCCGAAACGAATGTCGAGATACGGAATGGCCTTGCGGCCGCCCTCGACGAGAGTCGTCGCAGTTGCCACCATGACACTTTGCGTCAACGAGGCATGACCTACAAATAATGAGACCAGAAGCAGGGTTGAGCGAGAGAGAAATATCTAGATATTATCGGGGTTGGCTAATCCGTAAGGCCGCCCTACATTCACTCACTCAGACGGCTCTCTCCTGACGGCTCTCTCTCTCTCTCTCTCGCTCTACTCTCTTCCTCACTGGCTCTGCTGATGCCACGTCGCCGTCTTCTACACGCCCAGGCGAGCATACCTTCGGCAGTGGTGGAGAGCAAGCGAAGGAAGGCGGCCTTGTCGAGCGTCGTCGAGTCGCCCATGACCTCGCGCAATGCATCGGCCTCCTTGGGCGCCTCGGCACCGATGGCAGCCGAGAAGTCCTTGAGGAACTTGGCCGCAACCTCACGATTGATCGAGCCCGTTTGGCGTGCGTCGTACTTGGCCCAGAGACGATCGACCTCGGCCGAACCGATCGGTCGGGCGTTCGAGATGCCGAGTCGCTTGCAGGTGTTGTTCGAGTTGCCCTGCGTGAGTTAGCGCCAACCGGTCCGGGAAGAGGCAAGCCAAGTAGATTGAAGCAACGAGAGATGAGTCATCACATCATCATGGACGGCCAGCATCACTGCGGGCGGCGTACCATGGCGGGAGGGTGGCTGGGCAGCTGCGCGAGCAACGAGGCAATTAAGCGAATGTCGCTCGTTCTGCACGACCTTCAACTCTAGCTCCTGGACCAGACCACCCGTTGATATGCATGTATTCATTCAATACATTCGAGCACACAAGATGGAGGCGACAGAACATCACGTTCAGAGGCGATAGGTGGGAGGGGCGTCTAACGGCGGCAGTAGGCGTAGAGCTCCGCGATCTCGGCAGGCAGATGCGTTCCATCCTCGAGCACGGCGCCGTGATGCGGCTCGGCGTACACACCGAACTCGCGGAACTCACCATCGCTCAAGCGGACCTCAAAGTTGTAGATCGGCTGACACGTAGTCTCGCTCGCGATGCGCAGTTGGTCCCAGCCCTCGCGCTTCGCAGCGATGATGCGCTGCAGTCGCTCGCGCCACTCGCCCAGGAACGCCTGGACGTCGATGGCGGCAGCGGCAGCCGAGCCCTTGGTAACGCTGCCGTCGGACCGAAGCGAGAAGATGGGCACGTCACCGACACGCGTCGATTCCGAGAGGCTAACGAGTACGTGGGCCATGGCGTGTTTGAGAGAGAGAGAGGAGAGATGAGATCGAGCTCTTTCGCTTGGTTGTCAGATCATGCAGCGTAACGCGTATATGAGCTCATGGGGTGCCTTATTCCACTCCTCCGCCAAGAGGAACAGCATCTCTCTCATCATCATTTGCTTCGTTGCTTGCTCTCGCTCACACACCAAGCTCGTGTCTCGCGCATCGATGCATTCCCAATCTCAATCTCAATCTGAACTCAACAAGGCTCTCCTTGAAGCTGCACGAGAAGGATCAATCACAGAGATTCAATCTCTTCTTGATCGACATGCCGATATCCATGCTCGTGACGCTGAAGACGCAACACCTCTTCACTATGCATCGTACTATGGCCATCATCAATGCGTCGAGCTCCTTCTTGATCGACATGCCGATGTCAATGCTCGTGACGATGCAGGCGCAACACCTCTTCACTATGCATCAAGGAAGGGCCATCATCAATGCGTCGAGCTCCTTCTTGATCGACATGCCGATATCAATGCGCTAAACAGGAATAACGACACACCTCTTCACGTTGCATCAATGAAGGGCCGTCATCAATGCGTCGAGCTCCTTCTTGATCGACAAGCCGATGTCAACGCGCCAAACGAAAATAAGGAAACACCTCTTCTTCTTGCGGCAGTGTATGCTCGCCGTCAATGCATCGAGCTTCTTCTTGATCGACATGCCGATGTCAACACGGTTACCAGGATGAGCCATACACCGCTCCATGGTGCATCAACGAATGGCCATCATCAATGCGTCGAGCTCCTTCTTGATCGACATGCCGATGTCAACACGGTTACCAGGATGAGCCATACACCGCTCCATGGTGCATCAACGAATGGCCATCATCAATGCGTCGAGCTCCTTCTTGATCGACATGCCGATGTCCATGCTCGTGACTTTCATGAGAACACACCTCTTCATCATGCATCATCGAGTGGCCATCATCAATGCGTCAAGCTCCTCCTTGATCGACATGCCGATATCGCTGCTCGAAACGAGGAGGAAGACGCACCTCTTCACTATGCATCAAGGAATGGCCATCATCAATGTGTCGAGCTCCTTCTTGATCGACATGCCGATATCAATACTCCCAGCAAGCTGAGCCATACACCCCTTCACTATGCATCAAGGAAGGGACATCATCAATGTGTAGAGCTCCTTCTTGATCGACATGCCGATATCAACGCCCTCGAAGTGAATAACGACACACCTCTTCACTACGCATCATGGAAGGGCCGGCATCAATGCATCGAGCTCCTGATCGACCATGGCGCCGACAAGTCTCCCCGCGACGTGCGTCATTGTGTTCCCCCTCTCTCGCGCTCTATCGCTCAATATCTTGCCTGCATCTCACACGCAAATGTCTCTCCCTCTCTCTCTCGCTCTTCGTGTTGATATCAATCTCTCAACCATCAGAAGCGCGGCAAGACACCAGAACAAGTCGCCAAGAAGCCAAAGATTGCTCGATTGATTCGAGATCGAGGTGCGTGTCACTCTCGTTGATGCTTGCGCTCAGTCTCTCTCAGTCTCTCTCAGTCGCTCTCTCGTTGTGGAGGTCGATTGATCGATTGATTGATTGATTGATTGATTGATTGATTGATTGATTGATTGATTGATTGATTGATTGATTGATTGATTGATTGATTGATTGATTGATTGAATGTGTTGCACATCATCAACATCATCGTCGCAGAGTTCGTGTGGTCTCCATCGAACCATCACTTGGTGCGATCGTCCAAGTATCACATGTTCAAGAAGAGCGTGATGGAGCTGTTCATGATTCGACACGTTGCCGACGGAGCGACGATGATGGCGTGGCTTCCGAACGAGCTGATGTTCGAGATCTGTCGATCTCTCTTTCGCTTGTACTATCTCGAGTAAGATATCATCCTGAGTAGCGACAGCAGTGATCGTTGATCTTCAATCCCAATCGGTGAATGGGATCGTGTATTTGTGCTTAGTGTACATTAGTGTGTGTTTGTGCTTTTGGTGAGTGTGAGGAACAACAATACAAATCGATAGAAGCCATGACGAACACCTCTCTCGCATTGAATCATTGAGCGGCATCATCATCATGATGATGATTGGCGATGCATCGAATAGTTTGTTGGCAGCGAGCAAAGAGAGAGAGGCACAAGAACAGCATCTCTCGGGCATCATCATCATCATTTGCTTCGTTGCTTGCTCTCGCTCACACACCAAGCTCGTGTCTCGCACATCGATGCATTCCCAATCTCAATCTCAATCTGACCTCAACGAGGCTCTCCTTGAAGCTGCACGAGATGGATCAATCACAGAGATTCAATCTCTTCTTGATCGACATGCCGATATCCATGCTCGTGACGCTGAAGATGAAACACCTCTTCATCTTACATCAATGAATGGCCATCATCAATGCGTCGAGCTCCTTCTTGATCGACATGCCGATATCAATGCTCGTGATAAGTATGGCAACACACCTCTTCATCTTGCATCAATGAATGGCCATCATCAATGCGTCGAGCTCCTTCTTGATCGACATGCCGATACCAATGCTCGTGATAAGTATGGCAACACACCTCTTCATCTTGCATCAATGAAGGGCCATCATCAATGCGTCGAGCTCCTTCTTGATCGACATGCCGATCCCAACGCTAGCGACGAAAGTAACAACACACCTCTTCATTATTCATCAAGGAATGGCCATCATCAATGCGTCGAGCTCCTTCTTGATCGAAATGCCGATCCCAACGCTAGCGACCGAAGTAACAACACACCTCTCCATTATTCATCAAGGAATGGCCATCATCAATGCGTCGAGCTTCTTCTTGATCGACATCCCAATCCCAACGCTAGCGACCGAAGTAACAACACACCTCTCCATTATTCATCAAGGAATGGCCATCATCAATGCATCGAGCTCCTGATCGACCATGGCGCCGACAAGTATCTCACCGACGTGCGTCATTGTGTGCCCTCTCTTGCTCGCTCGCTCTTGCAACCTCAATATCTTGCCTGCATCTCACACACGAATGTCTCTCTCTCTCTCTTCGTGTTGATCTCTCCAATTTCTCAACCATCAGAACCGCGGCAAGACACCAGAACAAGTCGCCAAGACGCCAGAGATTGCTCGATTGATTCGAGATCGAGGTGCGTGCCACTCTCGTTGATGCTTGCGCTCAGTCTCAGTCTCTCAGTCTCTCGTTGTGGAGGTCGATTGATTGATTGATTGATTGATTGATTGAATGTGTTGCACATCAACATCAACATCATCGCAGAGTTCGTGTGGTCTCCATCGAACCATCACTTGGTGCGATCGTCCAAGTATCGCATGTTCAAGAAGAGCGTGATGGAGCTGTTCATGATTCGACACGTTGCCGCCGGAGCGACGATGATGGCGTGGCTTTCGAACGAGCTGATGTTCGAGATCTGTCGATCTCTCTTTCGCTTGTACTATCTCGAGTAGGATATCATTCTGAGTATCGACAGCAGTGATCGTTGATCTTCAATCCAATCGGTGAATGGGATCGTGTGTGTGTGTGTGTGTGTGTGTGTGAGTGTGTGTGTGTGTGTGTGCGTGCTTTTGTTGAGTGTGAGGAACAACAATACAAATCGATAGAAGCCATGACGAACACCTCTCTCACATTGAATCATTGAGCGGCATCATCATCATCATGATGATGATTGCGATGCATCGAATAGTTTGTTGGCAGCGAGCAAAGAGAGAGAGAGAGGCACAAGAACAGCATCTCTCGGGCATCATCATCATCATTTGCTTCGTTGCTTGCTCTCGCTCACACACCAAGCTCGTGTCTCGCACATCGATGCATTCCCAATCTCAATCTCAATATCAACTCAACAAGGCTATCCTCAAAGCTACCTGGAATGGATCAATCACAGAGATTCAATCTCTTCTTGATCGAGATGCCGATGTAAATGCCTTGGCCAGATACCACTACCGGCCGCTCCATCTTGCCACAAGCAAGGGCCATCATCAATGCGTCAAGCTCCTTCTTGATCGGCATGCCGATATCAACGCTGGCGACAAGGGACGCTCTACACCTCTTCACTATGCATCAAGTAGCGGCGATCATCAATGCGTCGAGCTCCTTCTTGATCGAAATGCCAATGCCAACGCTCGAAACTGGAGCAGAAACACCCCGCTGCATCATGCATCAATTTACGGTCGTCCTCAATGCATGGCGCTCCTTCTTGATCGACATGCCGATATCCATGCTCACAACAGCAGCTCGAGCCTACCTCTTCATCTTGCATCAAGCAAGGGCCATCATCAATGCGTCGAGCTCCTTCTTGATCGACATGCTGATCCCGATGCCTTTGGTAGACACACCTATCGGCCTCTTCACGTTGCAGCAGAGAATGGCCATCATCAATGCGTCGAGCTCCTTCTTGATCGACACGCCGATCCCGATGCCTTTGGTAGACACACCTATCGGCCTCTTCATCTTGCATCATTGAAGGGCCATCATCGATGCATCGAGCTCCTGATCGACCATGGCGCCGACAAGTCTCCCCGCGACGTGCGTCATTGTGTTCCCCCTCTCTCGCGCTCTATCGCTCAATATCTTGCCTGCATCTCACACACAAATGTCTCTCTCTCTCTTCGTGTTGATCTCTCAATCCCTGAACCATCAGAAGCGCGGCAAGACACCAGAACAAGTCGCCAAGACGCCAGAGATTGCTCGATTGATTCGAGATCGAGGTGCGTGCCACTCTCGTTGATGCTTGCGCTCAGTCTCAGTCTCTCTCGTTGCGGAGGTCGATTGATTGATTGAATGATTGATTGATTGAATGTGTTGCACATCAACATCAACATCATCGCAGAGTTCGTGTGGTCTCCATCGAACCATCACTTGGTGCGATCGTCCAAGTACGATGCGTTCAAGAAGAGCGTGATGGAGTTGTTCATGATTCGACACGTTGCCGACGGAGCAACGATGATGGTGTGGCTTCCGAACGAGCTGATGTTCGAGATCTGTCGATCTCTCTTTCGCTTGTACTATCTCGAGACCGAACCCATTTCGAGGAGCGACAAAAAACGATATCGCAAAAAGCGTTTCAGTGACGACGAGTATTTGAGTGATGAGTACGATTGGGATTATCCCGAGGCTAAAGTCCATTATTATGGAGACAATGATGACGATGAAGAAGGCGATGATGATTCAGAGTGATTCGTGTGGTTGTGGATTGATTCTCAGCACGTTCATGAGGCCGCTGTGCTCTCCCTCCCTCTCGTGTTGTGTGTGCTTTTGGTGAGAGTGAGGAACAACAATACAAATCGATCGAAATCATGACGAACACCTCTCTCGCATTGAATCATTGAGCGGCGTCATCATCATCATGATTGGCGATGCATCGAATAGTTTGTTGGCAGCGAGCAAAGAGAGAGAGAGGCACAAGAACAGCATCTCTCGGGCATCATCATCATCATTTGCTTCGTTGCTTGCTCTCGCTCACACACCAAGCTCGTGTCTCGCGCATCGATGGACGCCAAATCTCAATCTCAACTCAACGACGATCTCTTTGAAGCTGCACGAGATGGATCAATCACAGAGATTCAATCTCTTCTTGATCGACATGCCGATCTCCATGCTCGTGACTGGAATGAGCAAACACCTCTTCATCCTGCATCACTGAGGGGCCATCATCAATGCGTCGAGCTCCTTCTTGATCGACATGCCGATACCCATGCCGTTGACGTTCATGATAACTTACCGCTTCACTATGCATCATTGAATGGTCATCATCAATGCGTCGAGCTCCTTCTTGATCGACATGCCAATCCCAACGCTCGCAATAGTGATAACCGAGTACCACTCCATTGTGCATCTGGCAGTGGCCATCTTCAATGCGTCGAGCTCCTTCTTGATCGACATGCCGATATCAATTCTCTTGATATGTGTAACGAAGCACCTATTTATCTGGCATCAAAGATGGGCCAACATCAATGCGTCGAGCTCCTGATCGACCATGGCGCCGACAAGTCTCTCACCGACGTGCGTCATTGTGTGCCCTCTCTCTCTCTCTCTCTCCCTCTCTCTTTCGCTCGCTCTTGCAACCTCAATATCTTGCCTGCATCTCACACACAAATCTCTCTCTCTTCGTGCTGATCTCTCAATCTTTCGACCATCAGAAGCGCGGCAAGACACCAGAACAAGTCGCCAAGACGCCAGAGATTGCTCGATTGATTCGAGATCGAGGTGTGTGCCACTCTCGTTGATGCTTGCGCTCAGTCTCTCTCTCTCAGTCTCTCTCGTTATGGAGGTCGATTGATTGATTGATTGATTGATTGATTGATTGATTGATTGATTGATTGATTGATTGATTGATTGATTGATTGATTGATTGATTGATTGATTGATTGATTGATTGATTGATTGATTGATTGATTG
>Ga0209935_1003630_pt1 | contig 15524 bp, 14 predicted proteins | sample ThiBio_1000_plan_2_FD_183958 | JGI IMG/M metagenome (GOLD analysis project Ga0209935, IMG submission 183958) | Wastewater bioreactor microbial communities from Cape Town, South Africa - Thiocy_cont_1000_plan (SPAdes) | ecosystem: Engineered > Bioreactor > Thiocyanate-remediating >... | reverse complement strand
TCATCATCATCATCATCATCATCATCATCATCATCATCATCATCATCATCATCATCATCATCATCATCATCATCATCATCATCATCATCATCATCATCATCATCATCATCATCATCATCATCATCAACAACAACAACCAAGCAAAACCACCAAGTAATATCAGTATCAGCCCGTAAAAGTTACCACACGAACAAATGTTGATCAGGGTGTTGAGCGGTGGCACCAAGAGGTGTCCATCGTTTGTTGTGAACTACCCTCTGTTCCGCCGTGTTTGGACTCGTGGCACGAGCACGGAGAAACAAACACGCTGCTGCGCGCAACCACGAGACGACGAAGCACGACGATGGACCACTGCGCGAGTAGGAGAGCAACAAAAGCCTGCGCGAGGGACCTTAATTCACGGTTAAAGCCCGTTCGATTTACAACCAGAGTCATGGCGCACACTGACAAAAAGGCGCCAAGAACGCAACACACCCACGCCAGGCACGGCTCATGTGAGGCCTTGACGATTGTTGTTGTGAGAATCTTGAGCAATCATCAACAACGAAGGCAAAACATTGTTTCGATGCCACTCATCGATGAGACGTTGCACTTGGAATCGTTTCGCGGCCTTGCCAGAGTCATCATCTGTGGGCTGAAGCGCAAGAGCAAGACGCAATCTCGATGCCAAGTCGCGATAGTACTCGACTGTCACTTGCTGCAGCTGCATTCCGGTGGTAGAATTGGTTGGCGCCCCTGGTGCGTGGAGCGTTGGTGGCCCCGAGCTGGAGATGGTTGAAGGCGGAAGGTGTGGCGGGGAAAAGGCATTGATGCTCGAACCGGCGCCACGAAACAGCATTCTACTACTGTCTGTGAAGATACGCTGTTGTTTCGAGAGCTATCAGAACAGATAATCCTGACTCTGGCAGGTGCCAAAATCTCCCGTACCTCTGTTGTCATCCAGTCCTGACCATCAAGACTTTGCTGCTGCAGAAACAGCTCTTCTTCACTACTGTTGGACACCAGCACCGCAGCGGTCAGTGCGGCAGCACTCGGCGGCTCAGTATCGTGGTAAGAACTCGTACCTCGATAGTCCAGAGTCAGGCGAAGGTATGGAGGCTACAGAGGCACCGCTTGACGTAGAGGAGGTTGCATCACCTCGGAGATGGCTTCCACTGCGCCGCTGGTTCCTCTCTATCACGAATACTCGATTGGAATAGAGCCTAATAACGCAAGCGAGCGCTGGGATGGTGTGGCGTACGTGGTGCACGAGCGTCATCAACACACTGGTGTATCGAAGCATCGTCGCCCGATGCTGTAAACGCTGCCTTATCTTGGGTATCCATACACAAGGCAGGGACGTTTTTCTGCTGCTGCATCATGCATCAGGTAACAACATGAGCAACGATGCCATTGTCGAGACAGCGACCAGCTGCTAATGCAGTTGTTGCGCGAGTAGGTACCGTGTCGTCGGGGGAGAGTAAAGAATGATCGTTGGAGAGATCCAGCTGGACGACTGGTACCACTAGCCGTTGGGGAAGGGTACCCCAACGTCACGATAAATACAGGTGCCCTACCTCCGTCCCCGAATTTACGTTCCGCAGGGATTCTCGCTGGGTGACAGAACAAGCCAGACGCAATATCAGCCCGTCACTCTGCAGCAGCCTCTGTTCCCGCGTCGCACAGCCAGAGAGCTGGAATGCAGCTGCAGCAAGTGACAGTCGAGTACTATCGCGATTTGGCATCGAGATTGCGTCTTGCTCTCGCGCTTCAGCCCACCGATGCCTCTGGCAAGGCCGCGAAACGATTCCAAGTGCAACGTCTCATCGATGAGTGGCATCGAAACAATGTATTGCCTTCGTTGTTGATGATTGCTCAAGATTCTCACAACAACAATCGTCAAGGCCTCACATGAGCATCAGTCGTGCGAGTCAAGAAATTGGGACATTGCAGCAGGTTATCTCAAGATTTATTGAGTTGGGATCTGCCGTACATTATCGCTTGTTGTGGCGCATATTCGCCGTTCCGTGTAGGATCAATACAATCAAGAGCAATGTATCAAGACCAACACAAAGAGGGGAGGGGTTTGGGCGATTGGGAGAAGGAACACGACGATGTCGATGTGTGGGACAGTCACCTCCAGCGACAACAACGACCGACGAAACACTCGATGGGGAGATATGGAGAGATGCACCCACACTCAAAGAAACGAAGAGGAGGAGAGGCTCTCGCGACGAAGAACGAGAAGAAGCAACAACACGAGAAGAAGCTCGTGGTGGTGCTCGTGGTCGTCGTCGCTGCTGGTGATTGGTGGACGATTTGGTGGCGATTTGCTGGCAACGACGACAGCAAAACTCCTTGAGCTCCTCTGCTTTGCTGCTCGAGCTCCTCGATTGCTGTCCGCCTCTTGTTTGATTGGTTGGTTGGTTGGTGCCCCTTCTCTCGTTTACCGCACAAGTAGATATGGCCCGCATCGTTGTTGGCGAGGCTGGAGATATGATGAACTCGAGTGAGGATGGCACCTTCTCGCCGACACTCTCATTTATTCATCTTGAGAAGCACTCTCTTCAGTGGTGGAGTCGAGCAGCAACTGTTGTTGTTGTTGTTGCTCTGCTTGTGGTTCTGTCTCAGGTTCACAACAGCTCTTGATCAATGCATCCTTGTGTCGAGTGAGCCTCGTGAAGAGATCATTCGGGCGATCCTTGTCCAGCTTGTCGGAGTGAACATATCGAACAATGTGGTGCCAACGAGCCTTTATGCGTTGCTTGGTGAGAGGTTCGTCGAGCGGCAGTCCGAGTTCCAGCCGTGCAGCTCGATCAGCGCAGTGCTCGAAGCTCTTGTCGAAGCGCCGCATCGCCGCAGTGTACACTACAGTGCCAGTGACCGCTCCCGCGATGCCGCCAGCGATGGCGCCAGCGAGCGCTCCAATGGGTCCCAGGAGCGCCAGCCCAATGGAGGCGCCGGCAGCCGCGCCAGCGAATCCACCCGAGTGGCTCGCTCCGACGCCGCCAAGGTTGCGCACCAGCTCCGAGAGATTGGCGTGCGGGTCGCTGCGCCACCGCACGACCTCGTACACGGCACTTGCTCCCAGGAGACCGAGCGACGCCACAATGTTAAAGTGTCGCAGCGCGAGTCCGGCCGTCGCTCCCACGGGCCCGATGGCCGACGACAGGCTCTGGAGACCGATGCGCGAGCCAGCGATCGACATTGAGGCGCCCGTCGACACGACGACCGCGACGCCGAGCCTCTGGCCCGCCTCTTTCCAGGTGATCTCCTTGTGGCGATAGAAGCGATCGACTGCGAGCACTCCACCTTCGATCACAACGCCAGCAGCAAGGCCAACTCCGCTTGCAAGCGCCAGCGATCGAGAGGCACTCGACGCTCCAGCTGCCATCATCGTGCCATCTTGCTGCACCAACTTCAATGCTTGAGTCTCGCCTTGTCCGTGATGGTGAGGCGTCCTTGGTCGCATTGGAGCGATCGCCAAGTCCTTGTAAAATCGAAAGTGGGACTTTTGGAATCGAACACCCACAGACGTCGGTGGCGGTGGTGGCGGTGGTTCTGGTGACGTGGTCGAGCTCGACTCGGGCATCGAGTCTGACTCCTCCGCAAAGCCCGAAGGCACTTGAAGTGTCTCACTCATGGCTGCTCGCTTGTCGTCCTCGGTCATGTCGAGAAAGTGTTGCTCGACTGCTTGAACGCGCTCTTGATGAGTGGCCAGGTTGCTCAGATCAAGGTCGAATGCGATCTTGGCAAAGACGACCAAAATATCTGGCTTCACGAGATCGAACAGTCCGTAAAAGATGAGATGCTTGCTTCGAATGAGCTCAAACAATGCCTCTCGCTCGGAGATTGCCCAGAGTGATGTCGAGCGACGATCTCGAGTGGCAGAGTGATACGAATCATGAACGATGAAATAGCCACCTTCGTCGAGTTGGAAGAACTCGGGAAGGAGAACAACGACATTCGCCTCAAAGAACGAAATGGCTTGAAAGTTGTCGATCATCGTCATTGCCAATCGAGGAACCTCTTGGGCCGTGGAAGGAGGCGTGATACCGTTGGCAAAGAACAAATACCATCGCTTCCAAGTCGGGAGGTCCAGCGAGTCATCGAGATCGACGAGGATCTCAAACTCAATGGTACACGATCTCGTTGGACGGGCGGAGTCGCAGATCTGCAAGTAATGGAAGCCAGAGAGCTCGAGAGAGGCCTCTGGAACAGAGATTCCTGCAAGGCCTTGACCATACGAGATGAACGACTGACGGAGAGTCGCAGTGGCGCCGTGTTGGTACCAGTGTATCTGGTATGGCGGCTGGCCTCCATCGATTGGGATACGGAACGTGATGGTTCTCCGATGGCCCTCAGGCACTCGAATCGGGCTCGGACGAACGAATCCAGTGGAGGATGGCTCGCCCACTGGGCCGCTCTGTTCTATTGCATCGTCCTCGTCGTCGTTAAACATGATGAAGAAACCGCTCCGCCATCGAGCGGCTCACCAACACTGAGAGAGGAGGAGGTATGTTGATAGATGGCTTGGAAGGACATGAAGGCAGCGTTTTATACCCGCCGGTCGCTCGGTGCGCACGGTGCGCTCGTACGGCGGCAGTCGCGGTGGGTCGTTTCATGCGGTGGTCGCAGCGCATGGTCGAACGGTGCGCTCCCGAGGCCTGCGATCACCCAGAGAGGCGCACCCTGCACTCGGTCTCTGTTCTTCGTTGCACCACGCCACGTTTCGGACCTGGGAGGGCCGTACTCAACTCAGGGAGATGATGCGGGTTGCTGGCTTGGCCTTTGTACGGCCACGGCATGGAGAGAAGGGGCAGCAAGCAAGCAAGGAACAAGAGGCGGACAGCAAACGAGGAGCTTGAGCAGCAAAGCAGAGGAGCTCAAGGAGTTTGCTGTCGTCCTTGCCAGCAAATCGCCACCAAATCGTCCACCAATCACCACCAGCAGCGACGGCCACGAGCACCACCACGAGCTTCTTCTCGTGTTGTTGCTTCTTCTCGTTCTTCGTCGCGAGAGCCTCTCCTCCTCTTCGTGTCTTTGCGTGCGCCTCTCCATATCTCTCCATCAAGTGTTGCGTCGCTCGTTGTTGTCGCTGGAGGTGACTGTCTGTCCCACGCACATCGACATCGCGCTCCTTCTCCCAATCACCCAAACCCCTCCCTCTTTGTGTTGGTCTTGATACGTTGAGCTTGTTTGCTTGCGTCAAGCAGCCTCAAGTTGTTCAGTGTGGATGGCGCGGGCTGACTCCGAGCTTTGGGGATTGGCCAAGAGGCACCAAGCCTCGACCGCCCTTGCTCGCAGCGAGTTCTTTGGCGCCGAGATCGATGGATTGTGCGAGGGCTTTGCTCAACGTCTCAATGAGCTCCACTTGTTTGGCCTCGACTTGACGTGGTCGTGTGAGTTCTTCTTTGGAGGCAGCACTGGCAACAACGTCGCTGCAGTTCATCCAGGAGGCGAGTTCAACGACCTCGATCTCCTTCTCGTCATGACTCTCACTTCCACGGACCCAAACACCAATGTTTCAGTTGGTCTCCAACAAGGATCAGGATCCAAGTCCACTCAATGCTGTTTGGATGTGAATTCGTTCGGCGCCCTCACGCGTCACGTTCTCAATGATACCGTCCTTGGAGATGTGTGGGAGGCCTTCCACCTTGCAGTGACCGAGTTCATCAATCATCATGGATTCGTCGAGAAGGACATTGAGTTCAAGGACGATGGAACAGCAAGGCAGATGCGATGCTCGTTCACGATCAACGACATTCCCATCGATGTTCTGCCTGCCCTCAAGACCAGCGACATCCACTTGATTCTTCGTCGCAAGGCCGATGTCGATGGCTCGAACATTGTTCGCTCGTTCGGCATCAAGACGGCGAAGAAAATTGGCGGTCTCCATCCCAAGGCGTCGTGGATGATCTGTGTTTTGAAGCACATTGCCAAGATCGCTCGAGGCATTGATGCTCCAGGATGTTTGTTCGAGGCCGTTGTCATCAAGATCTTTGGCAAGAACAGCTGGATCAAAGGACATCCTGATGGATCGATCAGGTTCTCTCAAGCTTGGCATGATTGTTGGGAGATGATTGGAAGTGCTGATTCGATCTCACCTCCAGGAGCAGCACCCAACGACGGAGAGAATCTCTTCTCTCGAATGGGAGACAATGAACATCGATTGCGAGATCTTGCTCGAGCAATGGCATCTCTCAAACCCAAGGAGTTTCAGGACCTATTGCAGGGCACCGCCAATGCTCCATCGATATACTTGTGGGCCTTCTCTGGAGTGCTCCACGACCAATCGCTTTCCGCAGAAGGAGCGAGACGCATTGCATCTCTTCCCGACAAGGCCAAGCACTTGATCTGTGCATTGAAGCACGTTGCGGCAGTTTCTAGCCTCGAGGTTCCAGCATCGATGTTCGAGAGTGTTGTGTTGGAAGTGTTCGAGCAACAACGCTGGAGTGGAGATCTTGATCAGGTTCAATTGGCTTCGATCTCGTTCATCAAAGCATGGCGTCTTTGTTGGCGTCGAATCTTGTCTTTGAGACCAATCTCGGCTCCGAACAAGTCGTTGGAGGAAGATGTGGATCTCTTTTCACTCATCAACAAGGCGGAACTCACTCGTGTCGGCGAGGCTCTCTCGTCGATCGATGAGAAGTCGTTGCTCGATGAATGCTTGAATGGAACTCGCGAATCGTTGGCAGGGTTGATCGCCAACTCGCCTCAAACTTCGACACCACCCTCATCTTCGTCAGTTTCGGTATCCACTTGCTTGGGAAAATTCGATCCGCGGCTTGCAGGTCAGAGCCACGATTCTACAGCACGTACTCTGACTGTTGATGAAAGTAATCCCAGCGTTCTACAGGAGGCTACAACATTACCGTCTTCGCCCTTTTCTACGTTTAACTGTTCCACCACAACACTAATTTGCCTCGAACAGAATCAATGGCTAGCCGAGCGCTGCCAACATCGAGAACATTCCATTGCGAGCAACTGGCAGGGGCTTTACCGAGTGCTTAACGACAGAGTCACAAACGCTGTGATCTACGCTGATTTCGGCCCCGCGCCTGAGGAGCCTGACATCAAGGCCGTTTTGATGAAGGTCCCTCAAACTCCTATCCTTTTGATTCTTGCCTTCCCAAACTCGGTTGCTTGCATTTCTGGCACGGAATTCCGTCAATATCTTCATGGCGAATCCCAGGTTGTTGCCTTTCGCGAGAGTGATGGTTGGCATATTGAACTTTGGCGGTCAATGTTTCACTCGCTTGCAGTACTGGATCGTACTTTTACCGATATGGTCAAGTACGCTTGCTATTGGCTAAATTATCTTGCCCCAAACACAGTCGAGCGACACACCAGAACGACCCCAACCGTGACCGAGAATGTTGTGATATCTTGCGCAGCAAAGCGGCTCAACATTCTTTGGAGCCCTCAAACTTTGGCAGTCAGGAGATTTTGTGAGTTTGAGACCGAGTTCGGAGGTGAACACTTGGTGGGGCTATCGTTACCTGGAAAGGGGACTCGAGAGCAGCCTGATATCGCCAAGGCAATCGAAGGTTGGATTAGACAAAATAGCGCGATTAATTGCGTATGGTATTATTGTGGAGCGCTTTCGCTCACTCAAATTGGCAAAGTTCAGGTCCACAAACCGCTGACTCCGGATGAAGCGCAAGACCTGGCGGAAAGGCTCCTAGAAACCAATACCCGAGCAATTGTGACCGAAGAACGAAGCAGTACAATCAATGTTGCTCCGTACCAACAAGGAGCATTTGAGGCGTATCACCCTGCGCCCGAGAATTGGGCGCAAGCCTTCATCGCTGCCATATTGAAAGTTGCAAAGAAGTGTGGGATTAAGCTGCGGAATCCCGAAACGAAAGGCGGGGGTTCCTTTTGGCTGCGATTCACGATGAATGAGGAATCGCTCCTACCTATACTCTCCAAACCTCCGTTTTGGATTGAAGCTCTGAAAGCCTTCGGATTCACCAAAGCAAACCTGGAGATAAATTCAAGAAGTTACCCATACCACTTCAAGCAAGCACCTGGCCCGACCAAGTATAACACAAACTGGTATTCAAAACGTTCGGCAAGGTCTGATCCGAAGCTTTGGGGATTGGCCAAGAAGCGACTAACTTCGACCGCCCTTGCTCGAAGCGAGTTCTTTCGCGCCAACATCGATGGATTGTGCGATGGCTTTGCTCAGGGTCTCAATGGTCTTCACTGGTTTGGTCTCGGCTTGTCGTGGTCGTGTGAGGCCTTCTTTGGAGGCAGCACTGGCAACAACGTCGCTGTGCCTCAACCAGAAGGCGAGTTCAACGACCTCGATCTCCTTCTCGTCATGACTCCCACTGCCACGGACCCATGCACCAAGGTTTCAGTTGGTCTCCGACGAGGATCAGGATCCAAGTTCAACAAGTGTTGTTTGGATGAGATATCGTTCGGGGGCCTCACGCATCACGTTCTCGATGATACCGCTCTTGAAGATGTGTGGCAGGCCTTCCACCTTGCAGTGAGTGAGTTCATCAACCATCATGGATTCGTCGAGAAGGACATCGAGCTCAAGGACGATGGCACAGCAAGGCAGATGCGATGCTCGTTCACGATCAACGACATTCCCATCGATGTTCTGCCTGCCCTCAAGACCAGCGACATCCACTTGATTCTTCGTCGCAAGATAAATGATGATGATGATGATGATGATGATGATGATGATGATGGATCGAACATTGTTCGCTCGTTCGGTATCAAGACAGCCAAGAAGATTGCTGGTCTCCATCCCAAGGCCACGTGGATGATCTGTTTGTTGAAGCACATTGCCAAGATCGAGCGAGGCATTGATGCTCCAGGATGTTTGTTCGAGGCCGTTGTTCTCGAGATCTTTGGCAAGAACAGCTGGATCAAAGGACATCCTGATGGAACGATCAGGTTCTCTCAAGCTTGGCATGATTGTTGGGAGATGATTGGAAGTGCCGAGTCGATCTCACCTCCAGGAGCAGCACCCAACGACGGAGAGAATCTCTTCTCTCGAATGGGAGACAACGAGCGTCGATTGCGGGATCTTGCTCGGGCAATGCTGGCTCGCAATCCGGAGGATGTCCTTCGAAGTACGCCCTGTACCCTATCGTTCCACACCAGCATCACTAACTGACTCTCTCGCTGAATGTAGATACCGTTTACATTGCGGTGAGGGCCACCGTGAAACCGTTGAGTGATGGCGACTTCCTCAAGAAGAGTAGGGAGCCGAAAGGTCTCAGGGGCTTCCAGTACCACGTCCACCCTCAGCTCCGGTTGACCCAAGATCAGACGATCGATTCGGCCATCAACATTGGCTCCTCCAACGTCGACGACCTCATGTTCTACAAGTTACTCCTCAATTGTGCCGCCTCGGAGTTGCCTGATGGCATTCCATCGTTGCTCGAAGGACTTGATGTGGGAGTCACTCCGCTCAACGCCGGTGCACTCGACTATGTTGCTCAAGGCTTGACGACGCCAGGCGGGTGGTTCCAGGCGCCACCGCTGCTCTTGCCTCAGACTGACGACGACGACGCCTACGACAACGCCGACCTACTTAACGAGGCGCTTGTGGCGCACGACGTCCACGTGCAACTGCTGGACACCATCTTTACCCAAGCAGCAGTTGCGCAAGAGACGGTCTACGTCTTGGGGTACGAACAACGCATCACTGTTCGGTGACTAATCGTGTGACTCACGTGCCGGCGCAATCATCTGCAGCGTCGAATACTCAAGTGGTAAAGGAGTGCACCAGGTTCACATGAACCAAGGCTTCACGAGCGGTCCTCAGGCAAACCTTGTCAACAAAGATGGTGCAGTGTTCATCGCGCACGCCGATGGCACGTGGACCGCGTACTACACTGCATTCAACTCATCCTCCCTGCCGACCAATCCAAGCACCGGCGAGCCTTTGGATGGCGCCCTTCCGTTCTTTACTGCTGTTGAAGCCACCGCTGCGAATCACACCCCTCAGTAGGTCTCTCTCTCTCTCTCTCTCTCACTCCCGCGTATACGCGGAGTGCCACCAGACTTGTTCTCTCCAAACCACGCTTGTTGTACTCCCGATAAGACAATGATGAATGTCACTCATCAATACATTCGCAACGTCATATGTTACACTCCAACTGTATCAACGCCCACTGCAGTGCTGAATCCACTGCACCAACTACTGCGATAGCACCGGCGTAGCGCCATGCCGCGGCGCCATCTGCTGCCGAATGTAGTTGGCCGCAAACTCGGGGTCATGGATGCCCTTGCACTTGACGGTCTCTCCGTTGCGGCAGCGGAGCAACAGCACGCCCTTCTTATTCATGTCGACCGATACCAAGTGGTCGTAGCGAAGGCGCCTGGTTTCCGAGCTGCACGGAAAGTACCTCTGCAGCGCGTGCACGAGCATCAGCCAGCACAGGAGCTTGCCGCGCATCCAGTCGAGGGAGCGATTACGCACCAGGTTGAGGAGGATCTCGTCGGGCGTCAAGGCGAAGAACGTGCGCTGCCGTTGCCACATGCACACGAGCAGCCACGGCGTCGTGAACGCGCACCACACGAACATGACGCTCGAGGCGACCAGGAACACCATGTTCGACGTGAGGTCCGAGCCTGTGGCTACGAGCATCACGAAGGCGATCGCATCCATCACGGCCGCAAAGTAGCACGGAGCCATAATGTAGCAGATTCCGCGCCACACAGCCCAGAAGCGAGGTGTGCACGCGTAAACGACGGTACTCCCTGCCGTCTCGCGACTCAACCGCTCACTTGCGGCAGTCTTGAGATGGCTCATCGATGGAACACGCTCGAAGAACGATTCAGACGTTGAGTTGATCATTGCGGATCGAGTAATGTGATCATTCGCGCAGGGGAAGAGAGAGAACGAGTGAGTGATGGTGGAATCGCGGAGGGGGTTGTCTGTTCGGCTGGATCTATAGAGGCAGCAACAAGCCTCTAAGCGCAGTATTGGACTACTGCAATATCAACCGTGAGCTTACATAAGCCTGCCATTACCTGCCTCTTCAATCTACCGCTGTTCTTTCCCTCGCTGCCTCGCTGCCTCGCTGCCTCGCTGCCTCGCTGCCTCGCTGCCTCGCTGCCTCGCTGCCTCGCTGCCTCGCTCCTCGCGAGAACACATGGAGTCCTCTGAAGAGAACGTTGTTGATTCGAGAATCTTGTACTCGATTGGCAGCGGTCGCGCTCTGAGCACCGACGGACAGCTGTACAATCCCACCGGCTTGGCGTTCGATGGTCGGCGCGATCTCTTGGCGGTGGTCGATGGATGGAACCATCGGCTCCAAGTGTTTGCGGCAACCGATGGATCGTTCATTGACAAGCTTGGCTCCAAGCAACAGCTCGCGTATCCGCATGGTATCGCGTTCGATCACGAGCGCGGCACTGTCTTGGTGGTCGACACCGACAACGACCGCATCCAGTCGTGGTCGCTGACCGAGCGCAGGCTCTTGTCAGTTCTGGGCAAGCGAGGAGCTGGAGAGCGAGAGTTCCACTGCCCCAAGGCCGTGGCGATCGACGAGAGGCACCATCGCGTGTTGATTGCAGACGACTTTAACCATCGCGTGCAAGTCTTGTCGTCGAGAGACCTCTCGTTCTTGTTCTCGCTCGGCACTGGCAAGCAGGGCAAGCAGCCCGGAGAGATGTACCGACCGGCTGGCGTGGCAGTCGATTGCGAGCGAGACCGGACCATCGTGTCCGACACCGAGAACAATCGGATGCAGGTGTTCTCGTCGATCGATCGCTCGTTCTTGTTCGAGTTCGGCTCGAGCGGCACCGAAGCAGGCCAACTGGATCGGCCGCGAGGAGTGTGCCTCGACAACCAAGGCCGAATCATCGTCGCTGACTCGGGCAACTGTCGGCTGCAAGCGTTCACTCACGAAGGCCGTCACATCTCATCGTTTGAATGGAGCGAAGCATGTCCTCTGGCAGTGGCGTTCGACGAGCATCGAGGTCTCATCGCCTTCTCGGCAGGCAATCAAGTGCATGTGATTGGAGCCAATCAATGGCTTCCAAACACGTTCACATGGCGACCAGATCGTCATCGATATGCTCCATCATGGATCAAGCAAGCTGTCGAAGTGATGACGATGATTCGATCGGTGGGCATCAATGTCGATGATTCCGAACGAGCTCTTGTTCGAGATCTTCTCGTTCCTTTGAACACGACCACGAAACCAATTGATCAATCGATAAATCTTATCAACCAATCGTATCAATCAATCAATCTCTTCAATATATCGACAGGCACATCATGAAAGTAGTCGCGAGAGGAGGTGCTGTTCTTTGTTCCTTCATCGATTGGTTCTTGTTGGTCTTTCCTTCGTTGCTCGTTGCTTGCTTGGTGTCTCTCTCGTGTCTCGTGAGAGTGCGTATCATCTCCAATCTTGCTTTACAACTTGGAACATCTCTTTGTTATTGAGAGACTGACTTGGAAGAGATGGGAGGCAGTTCTCTTGATCGAGATGCCCGAATCAAGTTCTCGATTGGCACCAAGAAACATGGCGATGCTGAGGGCCAGTTCTCCAATCCTCGAGGCTTGGCGTTCGACCATCACCGAGGTCTCTTGCTCGTCGCCGATTGCAACAACAATCGAGTGCAAGTATTCTCTTCGGATGATGGGGGCTCGTTCGTGTCCAAGTTCGGCGAGGAAGACAACCAACCAGGCCAGTTCCAGCATCCTGACGGCCTTTGTATCGATCACGATCATGATCGCATCCTCGTTGTCGACAGCGGATATGATCATCTACAATCATGGTCATTGAGCGACCAATCGTTCTTGTCGTGCATCGGCCATCTTGGATCAGGAGATCTCGAGTTCTTCCGTCCTCAAGGCATTGCGATCGACAAGCATCATCATCGCATCGTCATCGTCGACTCCAACAATCATCGATTGGTGTTCTTGTCGTCGATCGATCTCTCGTTCTTGTTCTCGGTCGGCGGCAAGCGAGGATCTCAGCCTGGCGAGTTTCATTGCCCATCAAGCATCGCGATCGACGATGATCGACATCGAATCATCGTCTCTGATTCCGAGAATCATCGAGTGCAAGTATTGTCGTTGATCGATGGCTCGTTCTTGTTCGAGTTCGGCTCCAGAGGCGACCAACCAGGCCAGTTCAACAATCCTTTTGGAGTATGCATCGATAATCAAGGCCGAATCATCGTCGCTGACTACTGGCACCGCCGATTGCAATCATTCACTCACGATGGCCATCACATCTCGTCGTTCGGTTGCGGTCGTGAGTTCCCAGTCGGAGTGGCATTCGACGAGCATCGAGGTCTCATCGCCTTCACGGCAGGCAATCAAGTGAATGTGATTGGAGCCAATCAATGGCTTGCCGACACGTTCACATGGCGGCCAGATCTCCATCGATATGCTCCCAAGTCTATCAAGCAAGCCGTGTCGACGATGACGATGATTCGATCGGTGGTCGATGATTCGGCATCAATGTCGATGATTCCGAACGAGCTCTTGTTCGAGATCTTCTCGTTCCTTTGATCTTGACCACGAAACCAATTGATCAATCGATAAATCTTATCAACCAATCGTATCAATCAATCTCTTCAATATATCGACAGGCACTTCATGAAAGTAGTCGCGAGAGGAGGTGCTGTTCTTTGTTCCTTCATCGATTGGTTCTTGTTGCTCTTTGCTTCGTTGCTCGTTGCTCGTTGCTTGCTTGGTGTCTCTCTCGTATCATCTCCATTCCTGCTTTGCAATTTGGAACATCTCTTTGTTGTTGTGAGAGAGATTGAATTGGAAGGGATGGGAGACGATCCTCTTGATCGAGATGCCCGAATCAAGTTCACGATTGGCACCAAGGAACAAGGCGATGCAAATGGCATGTTCTCCATGGCTCGAGGCATGGCGTTCGAACGTGGAGGTCTCTTGTTCGTTGCTGATTACAAAAACCATCGAGTACAAGTATTCTCTTCGGACGATGGCTCGTTCGTGTCCAGGTTCGGCGAGAGAGGCGACCGATCAGCGCAGTTCAGCCATACAGGCGACGTTGCGATCGATCACGATCATGATCGCATCCTCATCGTCGATGCTAGCAATGGTCGAATACAATCATGGTCTCTGAGCAGCCAAGCGTTCTTGTCGTCCATCGGCAAGAGAGGTCGAGGAGACCTCGAGTTCCGCTATCCTCGCTGCATCGCGATCGACAAGCATCATCATCGCATCATCGTTGCTGATACCCACAACTATCGATTGGTGTTCTTGTCGTCGATCGATCTCTCGTTCTTGTTCTCGGTCGGCAACGAAGGATCTCGACCTGGCGAGTTCAAGTATCATCACGGTTTGGCGATCGACGATGATCGACATCGAATCATCGTCTGTGATACCAACAATCATCGAGTGCAAGTACTGTCGTTGATCGATGGCTCGTTCTTGTTCGAGTTCGGCTCGTACGGCGATCAACCATGCCAGTTCAATCGCCCTCACGGATTGTGCATCGATAATCAAGGCCGAATCATCGTCGCTGACTGGTTCAATTGTCGATTGCAATCATTCACTCACGAGGGCCATCACATCTCATCGTTCGATTGTGGTACCGAGAATCCATTAGATGTTGCATTCGATGAGCATCGAGGTCTCATCGCCTTCTCGGCGGGCCATCGAGTGCATGTGATTGGAGCCAATCAATGGCTTGCCGACACGTTCACGTGGCGGCCAGATCTCCATCGATATGCTCCCAAGTCTATCAAGCAAGCCGTGTCGACGATGACGATGATTCGATCGGTGGTCGATGATTCGGCAATGTCGATGATTCCGAACGAGCTCTTGTTCGAGATCTTCTCGTTCCTTTGATGATCCTGTTCCTGATGGCAAATGGCTCTCTAATCATTCAACCATTTAGCAAGGTAGTGGAGTTTACCACTATTCAGTTATTGCAAAGCACGCGAACTTCTTGTTTGTGCCGATTCATACGTTTCGTTTCGATGTTTGTACCGACACTATCATCAATCACAATGGGAAGAAATGTGTAGAGCGGTGCTTTATTCATCATCACTATGCAAGTGTATGTGATAAAAGCAACGTGCAGGTGTGAGATAGAGTGTATCTAGGTGAGATAGCAAGTCCAAATGGTTGTTAGATCGCCCTCAAAATTGAATCGTGTCGTCCATAAGGCGGGCGGCAGGCGACAAGCAATGTCTCTCACAAATACACAATCTAAATTGTAGTGTTTCAATGCAATGCAAAACATAAAGGATAGCTCAACATTAACATTAAAGAGAGCGAGAGCGAGAACGAGGTGCATGATAAAGAGTGCGAAATGAAGAATGCTAATAAATCAGGAGAGTAAAGAGAGAGAGAAGGGCGTATCGATCGAAATGGTTTGTTGAGATAGAGTGTTGAAGTTGAGATTGAGAGATTGAGAGATTGAGAGATGGAGAGATTGAGAGAGAGATTGAGATGATAGTATGATTACTTGGCACCAAGACCAGCAGAAGTCTTGAGACCGACCAAGACCTTGGTAGAATCGTTGATGAGGAACATGAGCGACGAGAGGATACCGACCATGATGCAACGAGTACCG
>Ga0209935_1003627_pt1 | contig 15531 bp, 12 predicted proteins | sample ThiBio_1000_plan_2_FD_183958 | JGI IMG/M metagenome (GOLD analysis project Ga0209935, IMG submission 183958) | Wastewater bioreactor microbial communities from Cape Town, South Africa - Thiocy_cont_1000_plan (SPAdes) | ecosystem: Engineered > Bioreactor > Thiocyanate-remediating >... | reverse complement strand
CATCATCATCATGCTGCTCCTCGAAAGCCACTGAGCTACAGCCATCATCATCATCATCATGCTGCTCCTCGAAAGCCACTGAGCTACAACCATCATCATCATCATGCTGCTCCTCGAAAGCCACTGAGCTACAGCCATCATCATCATCATCATGCTGCTCCTCGAAAGCCACTGAGCTACAACCATCATCATCATCATGCTGCTCCTCGAAAGCCACTGAGCTACAGCCATCATCATCATCATCATGCTGCTCCTCGAAAGCCACTGAGCTACAACCATCATCATCATCATGCTGCTCCTCGAAAGCCACTGAACTACAACCATCATCATCATCATGCTGCTCCTCACCATGCACTCAACGAGAGCCTCCTACCAACAGCGAAGAGGAGCTGATTACAATGCCAGGCTGTACGGTCACCATCGACATCCAAGGGCTCACGTGTACCGATTGCTGTGCTTCGGTCGAGAAGCGGCTGTCATCGCTTCCTGGTGTCCTCCATGTTCGAATCGGGCTCTTCACGCACCGTGGAGTGGTGGTACTCGACTCTGACGCACCGTTGAGCCCCCAGGACCTCGTGACCGAGGTTGACCAACTTGGTTTCTCGTCGACGATCGTTAGTGTTCGAACTGGCGACTCTGGCGGTTCGGGAAGCAACGAATTGATGCTCGAGCTTGGACCTATCGAGCGCCGACTGGCAAGTATGATCGAGTGTGAGATTCGAAGGCGCTTCGAAGAGACCGAGGGTTGTTCGATCAAGGTGACTGAGAGTTTGGCTGCGCGCGATGGCCCGCGTACACGACTTTGCATCGATCTGACGCTCGGACCTCAAGTCGGCGTCCGAGCGGCGTTCGATCGCGTCGTAGCAGTTGCCACCGATCGAGTGCCCGATGCTACGGTACGCGTCGTTGATGGGTCGCACGGCTCACGCACACGGGGTCAGATGACCGATGAACAGATTTGGCGTCGCAAGCTGCTCATGTCGCTTGTGATCGTGATACCGATCCTGCTGATCGAGCTTCTTCCTGCGTACTTTGCATCGGCACGAGCAATAGCGCTCTCGCCGGTGCCGTACATACCGCGCGTCACGTTGCGCGACCTGGCGACGTGTGTACTCGCAGCACCACTGCAGTTCTACATTGCGTTTCCAATCTATCGGTCAGCTTGGGCGGCGCTCCGGTACAACCACACGGCCAACATGGACACGCTCATCACACTCTCGACCATGACGGCGTACCTCTACTCGCTGGTACTACTGGTCATGCGTGTGTTCCATCTCGTAGCGGCCGATCAAGAGGAGGAGCTCTTCTTTGGCACGGCGGCCTATCTCTTGTGCTTGATCATTCTCGGCCGATGGCTGGAAGTCATGGCCAAAGGTCGCACATCGATGGCGCTCGAGAGTCTGCACAGCATGCAGCCACGCACCGCGATTCTCATCGAACCGACCGCCACAGCTCGCTCCTCATCGTGCTCCACGTCATTGTCGCCCGAGTCGTTCGAATCGTGGCAACGACAACATCCTAGCACACGAGATTGCGAGATCGATGTCTTGCTCGTTCAACGAAGCGACTACCTGCGAGTGAACGATGGCGAAAAGATCCCGGTCGACGGCGTCATCGTTTCGGGCCACACGAGTGTCGACGAATCGCTCCTGACCGGGGAGAGTATGCCCGTGAGCAAGTCGGCAGCCGAGCGTTCGGTGCTCACCGGTGGCACGGTGAGTGAGCCTTGTGTCAGTGTGCCGGTCTTGTCGAACACGACCGTCGTGACTCGCGCTGCTGCTTCGATCGCAGCGCCAGTCTTGAACAGAATTCCGAGCCTTCCTGCGACGCCGGAGCCCACCATGGTTGCGGTCGGCGATGCGAGAGCCAGCGCACACGGGCATGAGATCACCAAGACCGTGATGGCAAACATGATGGCAAGCGTCCACGGTGTGTGCTCGGTCGCGATCCAGCCGCTCTTGGCGAGATAGAACCACACGACGAACGTGATCACCGAGAGTACGATCAACGACGGTACAAAGTACGACGCCAAGCGATCGCCGAGTCGCTCGATCTCGGGCTTGCTCTGCTGTGCCTCGGCGACCAAGCGATAGATGGATGCCAACGTGCTCTCGTGGACGGTCCGCGTGGCCTGCATCACAATGCCTCCGGCGCAGTTGGAGCCTACTTTCCATTCTTCCACATTGCCGTACCACCATCGGTGGCTGGACTCTCAGAGTTACTCAGTTCCGTGCCAGTGATTCTCTTCTCATTGCTGCTGACTCGTTACCAACGGCCAGTGTTCGATCGACCGCCAATCGCGCTGGGATCGGTCAAATGTCCATGGCGACGATAACCAACTGGCTACCGAGCAACTTCATTCGAATCCGAGTACTATGCGAATCGAACATCAAGAATCGAGCGACAATGATATCATTGTTACTTTGTGATGGTAGTTTCTCATTTTGATGTATCACACGCCGTGTGAGCAGTCCGGTTCGTCCCTACTCTCCTCGCCACCCTTCTACCCAGGTAGTTTGCGCGGGAAAACCGAGTTCCCGCGGTTTTGCCCCTATGCGCCTCAGGCGAGTGGGTGCAAAAAACGAGCGAAAAGCGCGATTTTCGCACTTTCGTCAACCTTCCTCGCACAGTGGCTGAGGGAAGGAGTGGGGCGAGGACGAACCGGACCTACAAAGTGGCGCTCACACGGCGTGTACAATCACTAGCGTCAACAGGACAAAAGAAAGCGTGTGTTTAAGGTCGAAGAGCACAGTGGCGGTCGTCGGGTCTGATCAGTGATAGAGGGACCTCGCGTGTTCGACAGCGCACAGACGAGCAGACAACGCGACTGCCTCGCACCCAAGGCTCGTATGCGTATCTCATGGCTTCATCGCCGGCCTTGCTCGCTACTCTCGCTCTCTCGCTTGTGCGTCCCATTTGACTGTGTCGAGAGAGGGCAGTGTTGTTGTTGATGACTCGCCCTTCTCGATACACAACTACTCGTAGGCGCACACATTTCAGCGCGTGCTGCAGTGGAACTCAACGCTTGCGTTGAAGTTGGCTGATCGCATCGGCGTCGTGTGTGCTCGTTGAATCGGTCTATCGGTCCTCTTGGAGGGATTGTTTGAGAAGGTTGTCGATTGGATCACGACCACACATACACACATTGAACTCAATCGCGACATTGCTACTGCCATCACGACACGAGAGAACGTGTGCAGGATGACATTGATGGTGCCGCCTGTGATACCGTCGATCGATTGGGCCGTTGCTGCCTCGATACGTGTTTGCCGACGAGACGCCGCACGCGGATGATCGACAAGGCGACTCGATGGCGACTCGTGAGCGAGAGTACTTGGAGCACGTGTACTGCTTGCTTGCGAACGCTGCCACGTCGGTACGAGCACAGTCGGCAGGGCAAGCTTGTGGTTCCCTTGATGCTCTCAGCTCCGTGTTGCGTTATTGCGACGTTGCTTGACAATCGCGCGACATTGATTGTGATAGTGCTATTGGTTCGTGTGTGATTGTGGTAGTGCTATTGGCTTACGTTTTGACTGCACAAGAACACTAACAATGAGATGTTGATGTCGGTATGGAGCACAGTCGGATGCCATCGTTGCGCTGTTGAGCAGCGACGACCATCAAGAAGAAGTGGCCCTCTCGAGAATCGAGCAACAGCTGGCATTCGTATTCGGTCTGGGCATGCGGTACTTTGTGGCAGCGATCCAACAACCACGGAAACGCGAGTTGCTCGAGCTGTATTGTGGGCAGATGACCGAGATCGCGCAGCGATGTGGCTTCGCCGAGAAGAACATCCAAGTGGTGACGTTCACGGGCTCGGGCATCAGTCTCGGCTTCAACTTGGCGACTCGAACGGTCGAGGCACCTCGATCGCTGGGACAATGCCTCGAGGCTGTGTGCGAGAGACTGAACCGAGCCTCAACGAGAAGAAGGAGGAGAAGCAGTGTGTGGACGTTCGACTGACGAGATGATCGCCATCGGGTACCGAACGGGCGGTTATATGTATGGCATGCAGAGCCTTGTGCTGCTCGGCTCGCTCCGGTGCAACGAAGAGATCCACGTCTCGGTGGCGCAAGGCCGCAAGCGAAGGGCTCGAAGCAACGACGCTCAGCAGTTTTCGAGCGTGTACACAATCAAGAGTATCGACTTTCAAGGCAAGAAGTATGTCGAGAACGATGATGACGACAACGAACAAGAAGACGAGCAGCGAGTGCTCCACGCAACCGAGGTGGCCAGTGTCGATATCGTACCGATGCGCAAGCAACGCCAACGATTCAACATCGGCGGATGGGAGCGCAACATGGTGTTGCATGTCGCGAATAGTGCGCACTCGGTGCCTGCTGCTGCACTTGATAGTCACGAGTCGAGAATGGCTGTTGCTCGACGACGCCGCGTGGTCGAGACGCGGTCGAGTTGATGGCGCGCATCATGCGACGATGGCGACGTTGCGGAGACGTGCTTTTGGTGTTGTGCTGTTGGTTTCGCGGTCACGCTCGACCTTGAGCGCAGCCACCTGGTCGATGCCACACCACGGTCGTCGTACTTTGGCAAGTACGCCACCGTGCTGCGTGGTGTGCGATTGGCAGAATGCTCGACGCATGCGATGTGATGCAACCGCGCATCGCTATCGGGTGTATGTGGCGTGTGATTGCTCGGCGCTGTGGCCGTTGTTGCCGATCGAGTTGGTGCAAATCATCTTTGAGCTTCTCGATGACCTCGAGGACTTGTTGCAGTCGTGACTCTCACCGAGATGCAGCACTCACCACTGCCAACAATCAACTCTTTCAATGTGAAAATGCGAGATCCTCTTCGTTATCGTTTCGATTCGTGGACCAAGACCACACACAACGCGAGAAGGATAAGGAGAGGAATGGAAGGCTTAGTGTATTTCTTAAGCCTATCATTGCGTTATAATCCTCTGGTCCGCCAATTGCAAAGCGAGCTTGAGGCCTTTCCACTCGAGATGGTGGCATTTTGATAGCAAGCCCTCCATGCCTCTATGGTTGGGGAACTCGCCGCTCTCGCTGGAATGTTGTGTATATCTCGTGGTTTACTTGCTTGTATCAATCCAGAAAAATCCAATTCGCTCAGTATCTCAAGTATACGATCATAGTCATCGATTAGAATGAATAGAGGATTATTTGGAGGTGATTGGCAATCACACGGCAATAATCTCGCTTCATGTGTATGTTTTGCTTGTGGGTGCCTGCTGCCGAGCGAGATCGAGCGAGCTTTGTTGAGATACTGATCAATGGGAAGGCGCGTACCATCGGCAGTTGCGATCACAACCGCTAGAACAACTCATTGTGGTGGGATCCTGATTTCGAGGCTGCCTTACTTTGTTGTTTTGATGGTGTGCGTACGCACCGTTAGGTCGATGCTCATCGGCGCAGCAGCAATAATCGCCAAACGTCGGGTTTGGTCGAATAGCACCAGCAGAGAACGCACGCGCTGTTCCTGGGAGTTGGTATCACTACGACGCTGGAGAATTTCGATATCGCAACTCTCACATTGGTGGTGTGGTGATTATCCTCACTCTGATATCATCGTCTACAGTGCGTGCAGCAGTAACGAGAGATAAATACGTATCGGCGACGAAACTACATCCACACGAGCTTGGTGCACAAAATAACTAGAATGTCAACAATCATGGAGTAGATAAGCCCAACGTACAAGGAATGGGACTCGTTGGTCATCGGTGCTTCATCTCGTGCCTCAGTGAGGCAGCGATGATATTCAGCGCCAACGACAAGGAGGAGGAGGGCACGCCAACGAGCTGGAGGGTTTGGGAGGCGCCCATAAATCGGGTCTCGTCAGATTATTGTTTCTCCAGGACATCGAAGAGCTGCTTGGTGACTCGAGGATGAGTACAGTGATGTTGATGCCGTGTCGGTTGGGAGAGAGTATGGCAGTGGTTGAACAGTACCGATCAACACGAATATGCTCGGTAATGGAACAAGAAGCAGCAAAAAATCTAGGAGGGACAACAAGCCATCGAGATCGATCAGAAGGTTCAGAATCATAAAACTACAACGTTAATGAAAGGCGGATAGTGGGTCACTTGTGCACAACATTAACAACCACACCATTTGGCACGTACTCTTATTGTTGTTGGCTGTAGGTGCTCATCAATAAATCCGTATGTGACCGCAGAAAAATAGATCCATCATCGCAGCGCTTCTATCTCGTGTGGTAAGCGATGAACCTGGGGTTTACGAGTCGAACAAGCAGCAAGTACGTGAGAACGAGATTGATCTGTTGAAGAAGAGAGAGACAGAAGCAAACGAATGGGACGGGGTACATATTACGGGGTACGATACGATGCTGCCTCTGAGGAACTCCATCGCCGCCACGAGAAAAATCAATACTATCCATCAAATCAACTCTGATGCCGTCCGAACCACTTCACACTCATACTAGTGATGATTGCTCAATAACATGATGATCATCGAATTTTTAGGCACCTTGGATCAACCGTACACGATGCGAATCTGTCGCATTGGATGGGAGATATCGCTCGCAAGAGAGATACTGGTGCTAGAGAGTATGTGAGGGTATCACCGTACTGCTCATGCGATTCTCAGATCCAAGCCGCCAAGTCGCCCCTTACGGCCATACCCTCCACGATAGATTATCGCACATCAGAAGCAAGAAGAAGCAGGTCCAACTACAAACACAAGCGAGATCACGATATTCTCTCATCAGTGAGTGTTAGTGCTGACGATTCTTGTTGTTGCCGCAATGAATAGTAAGAACCAAAGGTGCGACATCGACGTACTGATGCTGCTCGAGGTTGATCACGGAGCTCTTGTTCGATGATAGAAGGTATTATTTCGAGCTGCAACTTGGTTGTGAGCTCGATGATGATGCGCCGATCAGAAGCAGGTTGCCGCTTGAGCTTGACGGGTATCGACGCAGCCTTTGGCAGGTGCCAAGTCGTAAAAGCTTCTCTTGGTATTCAATCGCAGCTCCGAGAAATACTCAACTGCATCAATGCGCGAACGGCTCAATACTCGAGACTTCATCATCAGGCAAGGTGTCAGTGCGTGGCAAGCAATATCACACAAGGCACCGCGAGTACACACAAATGATTCCCAGTTCTAGTTGGTTCGATTCGTTGATTGGAGTCCAGAGTCGAAGATGAGGGGCCAAAGAGTCTCGCAGCGGTTGAGCAACGAGGTAAGAAGAACACGAGAGGCGCAAGCAGGCCCGAGCCTTCGTGCTGTCGTTTCGGTTCTCCGAACCACAGATGGGCACGCAAAGGGGCTCCATATTGCAAAGATGGCCTCCCAAGAGATCCATGCACCGAGAGGGCTGTCTTCAAAGCCTGAAGGCGATTTGATGTATTGTTCCTTGTGCACTGTGATGATCTCCAGTGCATATTGACTTTGGCGCTCCTCCATATCTCACAACAAATCGTCGGTGTGCGCTTCTCGTTTCAGTTGCTCGCTCCACTGCGCTGACTGTCCGCTGGAGCGCACTGGAGAGGTGGCGATTGTACGCAGCTGTGTGATCGTCTCGTCGTTGGTGGCCAACTGTCCAAGCGTTGAAAGGAGCTTGTGCAGAGATACCGTGCAGCAAACGAACGAGCCTTCATAACACGCGTGTGGAGAGATATTCAATCCTCGATACGACAAGGTTCGAGCAGATACTCCAAACAAACGATTGATCAATGCATGAGGAAGCTTGTCGTCATTAGAGTTGGAATGTATGCTCTTCACGACCGCATAAACTGGCTGTCGCAAACAAGAAGGAACGACATCCACAACCTCAACCCAGGACTGGCGATAGGTCCCAAATGAAGATGCCTACGTAGAAGAATGACCTACCGACGAAGGCACAGAGTCACCTCGAGACCATCTCTCCTGGCTGCATACACAGACAAACATATCCAGTTAGATGAGCGACAGGAGAACGCGCTTGCTCTGATCGAATACGTGCCTTCGTGGCATCTCCGTGGAGCGGTGTGGTGAAGCCGCGAGCTCCCATCACAACGGCCACGAGCAGGATGAAGAGCTTGGGAGAATGCGATTACACCACTATCTCTGCGATATGGGTGGGAGGCACGTGAGGGCAGACGACATACGGCAGAGCGCATCTCGAACCACTGTGTTGTGCGGGCAAACAAGGAAGCGGAAGACGGTCGAGGTGCCTTGCCTGGATGGGCTCCGATGCGATGCGATGCGATGCGATGCGATGCGATGCGATGCGATGCGATGGTATGCGATGCGATGCGATGCGATGCGATGCGATGGGATGCGATGTGATGCGATGCGATGCGATGCGATGCGATGCGATGCGATGCGATGCGACGGTATGTGATGGTATGGTATGCGATGGTATGGTATGCGATGGTATGGTATGCGATGGTATGGTATGCGATGGTATGGTATGCGATGGTATGGTATGCGATGGTATGGTATGCGATGGTATGGTATGCGATGGTATGGTATGCGATGCGATGGTATGCGATGGTATGGTATGCGATGGTATGGTATGCGATGGTATGGTATGCGATGCGATGGTATGCGATGTGATGGTATGCGATGCGATGGTATGCGATGGTATGCGATGCGATGGTATGCGATGCGATGGTATGCGATGGTATGCGATGCGATGCGATGCGATGCGATGGTATGCGATGCGATGCGATGCGATGCAGCAGGCGAGCAACAACGACGTGAAGAAGCTCCTTCGATAAACGGATAAAATCAACGTCCTGTATCAAGCCCTGTTGAACCACTCAAGACATGTACACCAGCTGGCCGACGGCCACTGCGATTCTGTCTGCAAACACCACCGGTTGCGAGCTAAAGTTTGGGTTGGTTGCTTTGCTTGAAGGCACATTGGTCGAACGAGAGATCACAACGTTGCCGATAGTCGAACGCGAACAGCTTGGCGCCGTTTGGGTCGGAGCTGCTTGAGGCACCGCCGATCACATACACGTTCCCCATCGCATCGATCACTGGTGCTCGGAGTACCTGGAACGCTCCCGTCGATTGGCGCCACATCTCATACGGCGAGATACTTGTTGTGTTCGCTTGGAACGCAATTACCGAAGTGGTGCCGTTGACAACGACGAACATGCCACCCGGATGGCAAACTGGTTGATGATAGTTGTTGCCAAATGAGCCACCAAATCGCCACAACAAAAGCCCCGAGGTTTGGTCGAACGCAACAATGGCAGTCGGGGTTGTGAGGAGCACTTGAGAGCCGCACAATACGGGCGTGAGCGTGCAGTAGTTGGCGCTGTTACAGTACTGTGGGGAGTTTGGCGGAGTTTCAACTCGCTGCGTCCACAAAGACGAGAAACCAACTTTGCCGACAGGAGCCATGGCTTGCATGCATGCGTAGGCAGTGTTACCCCGCGTATCGCGCAAAGAGTATGAGACGAACAAAAGGCCAGTCGAGTTATCGACCGAGAGAGCCAGCCCAATGCCCCGCAGGTTGTTGCCGCTGGTGTCAATCTTTGTGCTCCAAAGCTCAACGCCGCCAATAGGATCGGATGAGTTGGCGATCACACGAAGCTCGTCGCCTGCGAGCCAACCTGACCAGATTCATCGGCAAGGATCGAAATCGCCAGACCTCCACCAGCTGCATTGCCTCCCACTCGACCCAAGTTCTTGGCAGTGCTCCCAGGAAGAGTCCGTGTCGCGGCACCAGCGATGGCATTGTTGTCGAGAAGCCGAACGCCATCGAGAGTGAGCGACATTTGCAGAGCAGAGCTCGCCGAAAGAGCCAATCCTCCACCAAGGGCGTCTCCTCCGGGAGATCCTTCACCAGCGACACAAGAGCAGTTTTGAACAAGAGTATCAACGACACTCAGATTGGTGTGGGTCGATGGCTTGGAATCAATGTGAATCGAGATGCAGCCTCCTTGGCAAGAGCCTCCCGGAGCTGTGCGGCTGTTGGTGGCAATTGCCGATGAGTTCGAGAAGCGACATTGCGAGATTGACAGGTCAAGGATTCGCTCACTCGAGGCTGATCTTCCATTGGATTCGCTTGAAGGAGCCTCCATCACCCAGAGATGGCCTCCTTCAAGGGAGCTTCCACTGATTTTGCTGGCAGTCATTGAGCAATCGTGGATTGCAACTGAATCGAACCACTTGATGGCAACGGCACCTCCTCGAGCAACCTCTTGGGTTGTCAAACGACTGCCCTCAACAATGATGCCAACCAACGCAACACTGGTGCGATGACCTTGATCAGCTGAATGTGAGGGTTGAATGAGCACTGCACCTCCCGATGCATCCTGACTCCTTGCTTCAATGGAGTTGGAATCGAACTGAGAGTTGGTCATCGTGACTGTTGGAGATGAGATCGAAATGGCTCCTCCAACGACAGGATCACTGGATGATGAAGTGGCGCTGGTGATTGAGGCAACAACTTAGTTGTTGGAGAAATTGCATCCCGACATGGAGAAGATTGGAGCAGAGACACATGCTGCTCCTCCAGAAATCGATGCTCCATTCGAAACGAAGGATGATTCTGACATGGTGGTATTCATCATCGAGATCTCCAAGGCTCCGCATGAAGATGAGGCATGGTTGTTGGTGAATGTACTCGATGTGATGTCCAAGAAGCCTGCTCCATCCAAGATTTTCCCATTATCGAAGGCCATTGCCCCTCCATTACTGGATCTCTCGGCTCCAGAGGGGTCGATCACTGAGTTATTCTCGAACCGAGAGAGTGACACATGAACTCGAGGAGATCGAACACGAATCGTTCCGCAATGTGAACTCACGGCTTTCGTGTTGGTCGCGGCTGTGTTGTTCACAAACGAGCAGTTATGAATCGTGACTGCTTCCAGAACGTCAGCAAACACAGCTGCTCGTCCATCAACTCGAAGATCCTTGAATTTGCTTTGTTTGTTTAATTTGATTTGTTCAATTGGTCGGAGTTCATACAACGGTGAAATGGGAAACGTGGGGCATGTGGTGATGGGGTTATTCTGGAATTTACCGTTGAGGGCAAGCCAGTCACTCAACTCGGACCAAATTAGGAGCTTCCCGGTTTTGAGGCACGCGATCAGGGACAATAGCCATTCCAGCCTCAAGGTATGCGTCGAAATGGCCTGCCACATCAGCAGCTGAGAATCGTGCACGGTGATTATCAGCCGCTCTCTACCCCCGGGCGTACCTTGATGGAGGAACTGGCATCCGGTATTGTGATGCGGAAACGGCCCGATACAATTTATCCGGGAAAGACAGTCGCACACACATTCATCGCAGGCGCAACATCTGCAGCAGGCTCCCCTCGCCTTCTTCGCGTCCGTGGTCGGAAGTCGGACCTTGCAGTAAACTACAAGGCTCGTGTGTCTATCTGGATAGCTGTGACGCAAGCGAGATTAGCGAGGTTCACTCGGGATTTGTACCGAGACATACGTGACTTCGAATATAGAATAAGTAGCGTTACTATCGCGAAACCTGACCAAAGCCCTCTCAACGCTTTCAGATGTATAGTTACCATGTGCATCCAGTTGTAGTCCCAATACAGAGCATTCCAGAGTGACAGAAGCAAGCTGAAATGCTTTAACGAGCTCGAGGCATTCATCTCCAACGTCCGCTGACCCGTCAACTACAACGAAGGCATGTGAGTGGAAGCAAAATAAGATGGAACCATCAGCAACGTACTACAAAAGATGATGGGGACTCGTCTCTGCAGCAGCGGCAGGATTCCAAGGTTTTCTGCGTGTCCGCCATCAGATAAGTGGACGACAGCGGGGTGATCCTCTCTTCTCTCGGGCCAATTTGGCATCATCATCTGTAATGAATCGGGGCGTAATCGGAAAAACCCATCGACGAAGGGAAGACCAAGTACTAGTGAGCGCCATCTAGCAAGGAATGAGAGGGGAATAGAGGCCACGACGAGATATGTCAGGAATAGCAACACGAATATTGCGTCGCAGACCTCATAAAATAGTCGGCTATGCCAGAGGCCCGGGACGGCCAGTCCGAGTGGGACGCACAACCCCAATGGAAGGCCAAACCAAAAGAATGTGTTCCAACTGCATTCCGTTTTTCTCCAGCCAAGCAGTAGGGTCGTTCCAATCGATAAGAATGACATCTGCTGCAGAAGCCGAATCGGAAGCCACGCCTCATCGAATTGTCCCATGTGATACGAAACTGCCGCTCCTGAAACACCTGCCAACTCTTTGATCAACATGTCCTGCTCCCCCAGGTCCACTTGAAGCTTGGGTTTCAGCCCGCTCTCATCGAGTGGGGTTGCCATGAGCAGCCTAGTTTTGGAGCTGACTGTTGCATTTAGGTACGGAAGCAAGCCCACGCCAGGAGCCGCTCCCGATAGTGTGACGTTGCTCAACCACTCCACATCATCTGGCATAAGATCACTGAGTTTCTTGTCCCAAGTACCTGGAGGATACATCGAGTGCGATATGCGCCACGCATACCAGCTACCGAGCACGGTAGATGATCGAAAAAGCGGGAGAAACAACAACCCCATCACCACCGCATGTCCCAACAAGACGCCCCAGACCATCACTTGATGCGAATAGGGAATGCCATACACAGTGTAGCCTGGAAATGCCAAACATAAATAACTGCACTTCCAAAGTACTGGTGTGCTACTTGCGTACCATCTATTCGCGAACCAAACATAAACCATTCCGAAATTCGGGCCCAGTACCACAGTACCGCTGTCTCGCCAAAGAAGCGCGCCGTTTTTCCTCCTGCTTGCTGCACGACTGAAAGAATTACGGCGAGGGCGGTCCACGCCACTTGAACTACTACTTCCACGTAACCCTTCTCGAACTCGGCACCTACGGCAATCCAAAAGAGCATCCCCACAATTGCGCGGGTAAAGAACTGCACGAGATCCAAGATGATATACACCTGGTTATACACCCAAGTGACTGCTGGTTCCGTTGCATAGCATCGGTACCGCCGATACCGCCAATCAACTGGGCGGAATATCCACTTGACAACAAGAAGGGCCAGTGCCGCCAACAGAAAATTGAAGCCAACCGGCCAGAGAACGTACAAGGGATGGTTGTCTTCGTTGCACTGGCAGACATAGCCACCAAACAAGAGATCCATTACGAGGGCTACCGGTACGCCAATCGAAGTAGCTATAATCAAGGGGACAACAACAAGGGTCACAAAAACACCGGCGCAAATACCTGCAATGTGCAGGATACCTTTGCATACTTCCCAACAAGCACAATCGTCGGGAAACGGGGAGTTCCCCTTTCGTGCCATCCTACTCCACATTGCTTGCAGGAAACCCGTGCAACCTTCACAACAAGGTTCGCACTTCGGAAATGGGGCAGGGTAGCAAACATTTCGTTCTATCCTTCTCGAGACTTCATTGATAGCTCCCGTCATATCTGGTTGCAACGTCCGAGCTGCCATTAAGGCCGAGGCAAGGTAACCTCCGCCAGAGACGCTACTAATTATTCCAATGCGCTTCTCAGTATTTGTTACCACCCCCTGTAGCTTCGTCATCGCACCCAAACAAATCAAGGCTGAGCGTATCCCCCCGCCTGATAGGGCAACACCAATGGAGTTCGGGTCTACTCTGGCTGGGCGGTCAGGTGAGGGGGCAGGGTCATTTCTCGGGGCCGCGCCATTTCCCAGGAGTTGGTCCTGCCCCCCGGATCCACGAGATTTCCTCGCGAGACATTCGTGAATCCTGGGGAGCACAAACCAAAGTCCCCATCCGCACAGAACGAATACAACCGCTGCTCCAATGAAAATCCAGGAGCCGGGAGACGGGGGTATAAACAAAAAGTAGGGAAATATGCAGTAGTAGGTTTTCGTGAACAGATGTACTGTGACATATCCGGCGTCACAAGTACAGACGTTTGGAGCTGTACATGTTCCCTGGTTGCAATCTTGCTCACAAGTAAAGTCGCGAAACTTTTCGCCTTGGTCCGTGAGGCCAACAGCCAGCAAAAGGAGCAAGAAGAAAAATGGGCAAGACCACAATGAACCCATCGAGAGTGAGGGCAGGAGCCAAATACCAACGTTGTGTGCATGATGCCTGGTGTGTTGTTTTTGATTCTTCTTCTCGCCAAAGCAAACCAAGGCTCACTATACCAGTTTCCAGTAACGGCCTTGTGGATCAAACCAAGCTTTCATCTGCTGTACCTACCGGATCTTTGCCAGTCGACTCTCAGATTGCCAGTCTGTTGCAAGCTCAACAGACAGTTATCCATGTCGCCGACGAAGGACGAAAAAAGGGACATTCAGATCTCCGCCTATCACTGGAACTCTGTACTGTAACCGCCTGCTACAACATTCTCACGAGAGCCATGGTTTGCTATTCGTTGCTCCCATGTCTGAGAAAGGAAAACTGGTACCATGTCCAACATATCGGCCGCCGCGGATCGATACAAAGCAAACCAGGGCTTGTGTTGCGGTTCCTTGTTCTGCAATACAAAGCTCTCCTTCGAACCGCATCATGCGACCGCAGTCGAGGGGTCCCTCATATTGTCTTGTGTTTGTCGTGGTTTCTGTTCTTTTCGTTGTACTCTGGTTCCTGGTCCTTGATTGTGTTTGGTTGTGCTCTCATATTCTCGTATCCTCGCAAGCATGGCAGACGTGGCGCAAGCAGTGACTCTCATTTGCAGCCTGTATGACTCGTGGCGCGCTCGGCCCCGACCGAAGAAGCCATGTCCTCTCTGCAGAGTGCCCAAGGCCCACCACACCAAGTGCAAGACCCCGCGTTGCAGAGTGTTCAAGTGCTTCCTCGCCAAGAACCATCCCGAGATACTTGGCATGCTGCGTTACGATGTTGGCCTCCGACCGAAAGCCAAGTATCCCTTTGATGGAACAGGAACATACGACTCTGTGCTGTCGCAGCTCGCTCCAGATCGACTCCAGGAGATGGCTGCGATCATATCTTCAGCAGGAGCTTGTTCATAGGTGCGACGTCGAAACGAACACACGCGCAAGATCGTGTGTATCATGCCGTACGGCCTCGAAAACCCACGTGTATCTATCTTCCTCCTTCCTCGACTCATGCATTCGTGGTTACCACAAGCAAGTGTGAAGAACAGTGCACGTTGTATTCGACCACGTAATGGTCACAAATATTCCCCAGCTCGCGCGCTTAAATAAACAAATAAAGAAATTTCCTGCCGCCACAGTGCTCCACGCTGCTCTTCGCTACAGAGGCAGAACCAAGGTTGCAGTCACTTCGTCTTTCTCCTCCTCCCTTCCTGCACGCTTGCGCACCTTCGGTACGCCTCTCGCTCTCGCGCGCTCCCGCACACTCTTTTCGTTTGGGTATGTGTGTGTTTCTTGCGGGACCAAGTCTCTCGGGAGTGAGGTTGGGTTGAGGTTGGGATCTTGTTTGATAAGTGAGCCAAAACCGAGTAGGTTCCTGTCGCGTGTCTCAAGTTGTGTCGCTAACGGATGCTCTTGGCTGTACCTCATCGACCACAGATGTTGAGGTCTTGTCGGCGACGGTCGTATGACCTCGCGACGATCCTGCTGTTGTCGGCGGTAGTGGTGGTGGTGGCGTGTGCGACGCTCGCTCGATCGCAAGCCGTGTTGCGCGCCATCAACG
>Ga0209935_1003626_pt1 | contig 15533 bp, 31 predicted proteins | sample ThiBio_1000_plan_2_FD_183958 | JGI IMG/M metagenome (GOLD analysis project Ga0209935, IMG submission 183958) | Wastewater bioreactor microbial communities from Cape Town, South Africa - Thiocy_cont_1000_plan (SPAdes) | ecosystem: Engineered > Bioreactor > Thiocyanate-remediating >... | reverse complement strand
ACGGTCGAGCATATCTACCATGACGTGCACTCGCTCGCTCGTAAGTATCGAATCCAATCGAGAGACGCCAATCGAGCGCGTGGTAGGCACCTACATTGGTGTGCTTCCTCAGACGTCGGTGTACGGCGTACGTCGCGAGATCGATGACCTTGACCTCGCCCGTATCATCGCATGCTGCAAGGTACGATCCACTAGGATGGATCGCAAGCTGGTTGATCTCATCGTCGTTGTGGCGCATCGTGGCGCACGCATTCGCTTCGCGCAGGATCACTTGCTCGTTGCGTCGATCGAACTCGAGTATCTGACGATAGAGCGCATATGTCAGCACTCCTATCAAGCGAGTTCGTTTGTTTGCGAGTCCTTTGCAGTACGCACCGATGACCCAGCAGCAATGAACACTCGATGCGACTCGGTTGGATGCAGGCACACCGACGTGATCTACACGATCCAATCGACCGAATCAATCGATCACTGCTCGAGAATCGATCGTACTACTGGCGAAGATGAGATCTTGCAAGCAGGTTGAAGGTCGTACGGGAGTCCGAGCATCGGTCGTGAAGAGCTTGACGCTGCTGCATGTGCGAAGGTCCCACAAGCGCGCCGTGCCATCGTCGCTGCCGGACAACAACAGCGACGACGAGCCGTGCGTCGCTGGAACTCCCCTCGCAAGGCTCGTTACTTGATCAGTGTGACCCACTAATCTCCTTCGACCAATCGTTGCAGTCAACGACATGAATGAGTGAACGAATGGATCTGAATGAGAATGGGCCTCGGGTCGTGTGGGCGTGCGTGTGAGCGTGCGTGTGAGCGAATGAATGTCGCCTGCTCGACGGGAGCGAGCGACATTCATTCATCTCATGCTCGCGCACACGATGCAACAACCTCGTGGCTCGCTATTGGTGCTATTGGTGGTAGTGGTGGTGGCAGTTGCTGCCCTCATGGCTGATAGCTGCTCAGCTGCGCCACCGCCTGTACTGGTACGCTCGGGGCTCGGGCGCCATTCATGGTCCATTCGATTCCTCACGAGTATGATGTGCGGCCAGACACAATTCACGTCGTCGCTGGCGGTATACACGACCGATTGGCTCAATGGCACCGTACAATATGATGGCCCGAACAAGAACTCGCGAGAGTATGTGTGCACGGTGGTGTAGCACGAGCGCCGTTCTTATCGGGGCGTGTGGACACACGGTGGCTCGCTAGGGCACTCTCGGCACCGTATCCGGCGGCCATGGCCTATCCGCTCAACATCACGACGCTCCGCAGCGCCTCGAGCGAGCGACAGATCGTCAATGAAGTGTGCCGCTTGGTGCCAGGCAAGAAGTTCGTCGATTGGTTCAGCTGGGTGGCGGGCTCGACCTACCAAGGCCAACAGGTGATCGACGGCCGCTTGTGCGACCAGTACTCCAAGCCGTCGAGCGTCTACACGCTCGTGATGGACCTCGTGGCGGGCACCAACCCCGCCATCCCGGTGCGGTACGCACCTTCCGTGGCTTGTTGCAATGTACTCGAGCAGATGGTAAGCCGTACGAAGCTGACGTGCTCCTGTTGTTCCTGCCGCACGCACATATGCACACAGATACACAACATACCAGAACCAATCGCTCGTGATCAGGTGGGTGTACCGTTGATGATCGCTTGCCTTGAAGCGTCTGCTGCTCATTGGAGAGGTGCCTGCCGTGAATGATGATGTAGCTATTACTTTGGAGCCGACTTGAAGCCTGGCGTGCCTGCGGGAGCGTTTGATCTGCCATTCAGTTGTGTCGTGAACAACGGCCTTGGATTCGTGTGTCCGCAAGGTCCGGTGCTCGACATGCCAATGTATCGCTTCCATCCGGCGTCGGACTACTCGCTCGCCAACCACAACACGGCCGACCTGGCTGGCGACACTGCGTACTTGTGCTTGACGGCGTACTCCAGCTCCAAGGACTCGATCGCCTCGATCTTCACCGTGTCGGTCAACACGACGTGGGGTCGCTACGCACTCTGTAACGCAGGTATCATCTAGACGGCTATCTCTTGCCAGCTCAATCGCCGCCCTGACCATAGTGTGGCGTATTTGTCTGCACGGAGCCAGGAGTGTGCTTAGGATCGAACCCTGCTACGGTAGGCCAAGCCGCTATGGGAGGCCTGACGGCATTCGGTGGTCAATGCCGCGACAACCAGCGTACGTCGTGGGCACGCTGCCATCAACCGGTCAAAGAACGGACTGACCGATAGATCGAATGGCAGAGCTCGGCAACTGGTACTCACTCGACGCCGCTGCTGAGTGCCCCGAAGGAGTGAGTGTCGGCTACGGCAAGTGCGCTTGGAAGGTGCGTGCCCGATCGCAGCAGCCTCGAGGTCGCTGCTCAAGCTGTGCCTCACGTTGAGTCGGCTCGTACGCGGATGGACCTATTCAGACCGTCAAACGCGTCAAAAGCATCTCGGTCGAATGCTTGAAGCAGGCTGGCTTCTTGCAGGCGTGCCTGCAGGACCGACAGGCTCCGTTCCCGCATGCTCAAGCTATCCTCAGCAATGCGTTCGCATCCACCGACCCGACTCTCGGAGGCTGTCCTGATGTCCCCCCTCCCTCCAACCACAACAGCATCAACATTGCATGAGGGTTCGCTCTGGCGCGAGAGCGAACGTTTCTCAGTTCGCGAACAGAACGAGAGCCACGACGGCCATTCAATTACAAACCCGACCCAACCAACCCAACCCCAACCCCAACCCAAACCCGATCCAACCCAACCCCAACCCCAACCCCAACCCCAACCCCAACCCCAACCCTAAATCCAACCCCAACCCTAAATCCAACCCAAAACCAACCAAACCCTATGATAATTGTAGAAGGGTTTCCGGAGTGGAATGTTCTCGGGAATGCTCTGGTGCAGCGGCTTCGGCCTCGCGGACCAACGTTGTCCGGCGCATCCATTCGCTCTCCTCCCTCGCCCCACACGCACGCACTACACTGGCAGACACCCTCACGTCACGCAGGCTTCGATGGGTAGAATGAACGCGCATTTCGTTGGCTTGATTGCGTTGGTGATCGCTGGGATGGTTGGTAGGGTGAGCGGCGCTGGACCGCAGATGTTGGTGCGTCGTCGTCATATCTCGCTACTCGCGTTTCTCTCTCGCGATCGCTGCGATGAATTAATAGCCCGAACCACCTATTCTAGAACCAATTCACATCATCGACGGTGCTTAAAACAGTGACGACCGAGCTGAGTGGTGAGATGTGGTACGTGTGTGTGAGCAGGCGGATGAGCCTGCTGATGATTGATATCGTACTGACGATACCTGCGATGTTTGCGTTGCTGCTCGACGTCGCAGGTACAACGAGAGCGCCCAAAAGTACAAGCTGTACGATGCACGACCTAGCGATGATGATGATAATGATGTTCGACGTGCCGTGCGTCACATCGCACCACCCACTCACTGCTCGCTGGTGTATCGTGTCTTGCGTGACGCAGCTTCCTTCCGACGCCGTTCGTCGGTACCGATCTGTACCTCAACAGCACGACCATCATGAGGAGCACCGACGAGCACATAATCCTCAACCAACAATGCCGCCTCCAACCTGGCGGCAAGTTTGGCAGCCTCTTCAGTTGGGTGCAGTACTCGAACTACGCCGGACAAGTGACGATCAATGGTCGATTGTGCGATGAGTACTCGCTCACGTCCAAGAACGACACGTTGTACATGGACGTCGTTACTGGCACCAATCCTGCCGTACCTGTGCGCTACTCGGTGTACCGCAATCAAAAGTTCCTCGTGAGCTACACCTGGGGCTCGGACTTGGTGCCAAACGTCACTGCTAGCGAGCTCGACCTGCCAAAGATCTGCACCTTCAACAATGGCCTTGGATTCGTTTGTACGAGCAAACTCAAGCACACACGCACGCACGCACACGCTCACACACGCTGGTGGCGTTCGTTCGATTGATTCTATCGTGGTGGGCGCACGCGCAGGCCCGCAAGGACCCGTGGTCAACATGACGATGTATCGCTTCCACTCAGCGTCGGACTACTCGCTCACCAACCACAACACGGCCGACCTCGCTGGCGACACGGGCTACCTCTGCCTCACGGGCTACACGAGCTCCAAGGACTCGATCATCTCGATCTTTGTCGTGTCGGTCAATTCGACTTGGGGTCGTTACGCCTTGTGCAACGCCGGTTCGTGCGCGCTCGAGAGAGCACGCCTTGCTGCTGCTGCTCGCACCACCTCTTACCGTGCTCGACAAATGCGATCCAGGCGTGTGCGTGGGCACCAATCCATCGACTGTTGGCCAGGCAGCCATGGGTCAACTGACGGCCTTCTCTGGCCAATGCCGAAACAATCAAGGTGCGTGGCAGCAGCAGGAGGAGGAAGAGGAGCGGCTTCACTGCAACGGATGGTCGTGCTGACCGATCGCCCTGAATGGCACAGCGCTCGGAAACTGGTACTCGCTCGACAAAGCGGCAGAGTGTCCACCAGGAGTCGAGGTTGGATACGGCAAGTGCGCTTGGCGGGTACGTGTGCTATCCGGTTGCAGGATTGGTGGGGCGATTACTTCTTGCAGCGTGCTAATACGACGACGGCGGCTGTGCTGCTGCTGCGCAGACTCTCGATCGAATCAAGAGCGTCTCGGTCGAGTGCTTGAAGAACAACAAGTTCTTCCAGGCATGCCTCAACGACAAGATGGCGCCCTATCCTACTGCACAGGCTGTGCTGTCGGCAGCGTTTGCGTCCGACGACCCAGCGCAGGGCGGCTGCCCGGATGTTCCGCCGCCGTCGCGAGTTCCCATCGTCTGGTGAGCTCGTTGCTCGGTGTTTGGTTTGCTTTGTGTTGCATCAATATCAATCTAGTAATTCATTCATACTGCGTACGGATCTACTTACTCACAATAATAGGCGCGAAATCACAAGCAGCTATCTCTCTAGAGTCTCGACAGCAACAACAACTAACCACTCTCACCTTACGAGTGGTGTTGCTGGTGGTGGCGCTCAATGTTGCGACCTCCCTCGTACACCGTACGAGTGACGCGCAAGAACACGTCCTCGAGTGTCGTCTGCGACACGCCCCAATCGGTGATGCACGCATTCGGTTGCACTTCCTCACGCTCCAGGAACTCCAAGAACGGAATCAACTCACTGAAGCGGCAACGAAACACTCGTTAGTCAGTGGTGAGGTGAGCAAGAGCGCGCCTGCGTGCGAGCGACACGTACGCAGTGCTCGAGAACGGAACGGCATAGATGAGGCTTCGGCCACTCTCAGCAATCAAGCTCGCAGCCGGGAGCATTCGCGAGACGATCGCCTTGACTTGCGAGGTATCGTCGGTGCTGCTGGCGATGCTGATGCGTTGGCCCTCACCAAACTGTATTCGCATGGTTGGTTGGTTGAGAAAGGGAGCCAGCCAGTAACCACTTGTATTTGGGACTGAAGCGGGGGATATGCACGTACCTTGTTCTTGAGATGGAGCGAGTTTCCGAGGCATCGCAGCTTACCGTGTGCCATGATGGCAATGCTACAAGATTGATTGGTTGGATGATTGGATGATTGATTGATTGATTGGGGTGTCGAGAGTAGTGAGGTTACGCGCAAGAAGCACATACCGATCAGCAAGAACATCGGCCTCCTCCATCGAGTGCGTTGTGAGAATGATGACACGGCTCTTCTTGAGCTCCTGGATCAAGTCCCACACATGGCGCTTCGACAACGGGTCCATGCCAGTGGTAGGCTCGTCCATGAAGATGATGCGCGGATCGCCGATGCTGCTGATGGCGACCGACAAGCGGCGCTTCATGCCGCCCGAATAGCTGCCCGCGAGATGGTCGCCTACCTCGGTGAGCGCCACGTCAGCAAGGCGGTCCTCGATCTCCTGCGCACGTTTTTCCTTCGGAATGCTCTTCAAGCGCGCGAAAATGTCGAGATGCTCGCGCGCCGTCAGGTCGTCCCAGAGGATGTCGTGTTGCGGGCACACGCCAGTGAAGCGACGGATCTCATCCATCTCGGTTTCGACACTGTAAACGAGGTACATACGTGTGCTCGTCAGCCATCACGTGGTTGCTAGAGCTCTAGTACGGTGTTGTGGCGAAGTGCACGTGTGTGTGTACCTTCGTCCGTAAATGAACGCTTCGCCAGACGAGGGCCCAAACAAACCCGTGAGAATGTTGATGGTGGTGGTCTTGCCGGCGCCATTGTGGCTGTTCAACACCAAGCAAGGTCAGGTTCGTTGCTCTCACTCAGTAGTGGCGACATGGATGGCATACCCCAACAAACACAACAAGCTGCCCTCTTGCACAGTCAAGCTCAGGTTGTCCAGTGCACGCATTCCGGTTCGTTGGCAAACCAAGTCAGCCAGCTGGTTGTGCACAATTGAGGAGGTGAGGAAGTGAGTGAGCTGGTACGAGTCGTAGAAGAGGGTTGGCATTATCACGTACTGTCTTGTAGGTCTTGCTCAATCGTACGATTCGCACTGCACTACCTTCCTGCTGTGCACTCTGATCCTCGTTCAAGACATCTTGATCAATCTCGTGCGCGTCCTCCTCCCTAGATAACCCAATATTTCATGAGTTGATGCGTCTCTCTCTCTCTCTCTGGCTGGCTCGTGTTTGCTTGCATTCATACCATCGCACCAAGTCCTCGAGTTGCACCGGCTCACCCTTCTCCTTGTTAATATTCCAATACTCACGAGTGAGGAAGAACCACGGAGGTTGCCAGTTTCCAGTATCATCAGGAATGATCTATCGCAAGAGAGAGAGAGAGAGAGAGAGAGAGAGAGAGAAAGAGAGAGAGAAAGAGAGCAATGTTAATCGATGAATGGCCCACACAATCAGGTTGGTGCAAGCGACGTACGTTATCAAAGAGCCACGTCAAGGTGAAGAACACCATGGTGTTCACCATCATCATGTACAATGATTGTACGGTGGCCGGGGGCGTGATGCCACTGCTGTTGAGGAACATGTAGTAGAGGTCCGGCCAGCCGTAACCTGTTGACAACGTGATCGATCAGCAAGCGCACTTGGTGGAGGCAGCGCAGGGGTGGCAGCGGTGCAGCGTACCTGGACCCTTGAGGGTACCGAGGTCATACGACAAGGCAGTAATGTCCGAGACGGCCTTGGCAAAGTTGAACGGCGGATACCAAATGACAATGTAGCGAATCCACTTGGAGGCCTTCCAATCAAAGAAGATGAAGGCCACGAACTGAGATGCGTGCAGCAGTTCCACACTCGGTGAGTTGAATGCTGCATGCTTGGGCTGACGCGAGAGCTCGCGAACGTACGGCAGGATTGGTCAGGAGCATCTGCAGCAAGATACCAAGGATGAACACCAGCATGATGACCGACAGTGAGTAGCGAGTCAAGGATCTTACGCGCAAAAGCACACTCGCGCAACAACAAAGAAACCACCACGGCAATGCACGAAGACACTGGTCAAAGTAAGGATATCTGCTTGGGCCGAGGTATTGACAAAGGTGCTGATGAAGAAGGCGAACGACACCATCGAGATGCTAAAGAGGTAGAACACGAAGAAGAGCACAAAGAAGTTCGTGTCCCAGAAGAAGGCGAACTTGCACGCATAGCCTCCGGCTGCACGAGCACCACAGCAACGAGAGGAGCGTGTTAGCAAGCAAGTCGTGCCCTCAATCGATTGTAGCCGAGGTGGTGCATGAGTACCGATGAGAAGGATCGTCGTGATGAAGCAGTAGATGAGATGCGTGATGAGCCACGACAGCCAGTAGACCTTGCTCTGGAGGCCCATGAATCGCATGCCCTGCTTGAGCTTCTTCTCCTTCTCGGCCGCGAGTTGGTACACCAAGATCACAAAGTTGAACATGAGCCCGCAGTAGAAGAACAAGATGCCATAGGTCTTGACGGCTGTGTCGGCGTGTATGCGTGCGTGTGTGTGTCGGCGTCAGCAGATGGTCACACAAGCAGGTACGATCGAGCGAGCGGTCAGCGAGTCACGTACTGTCATTCAGCGCAGCATTGAACGATACGATGGGGAACGGTTGACGAGAGATCGAGAGGTTCTCGGTGCCGGTTGCGTTGTAGACTGAATGACATCCAGGCGAGGTCCATGAGCGAGCGAATGGGCGCGCGAATGGGCGCGCGCGCGAGAGCGAGACTGCAAGCAACATACAGAACGCTTGATCGATCGAAACCTGCAGGGCATAGCGAATGTTGGGGCACTGCGTGCCGAGCGGCACGTACGGCGTCAAGCACGTGCCGTTGTAGAGCAGGTTGTACGCAAAGGTGTTGGAGAACGCGATGGTCTCGTTGGGGAAGAAGATGACGGCCGCTTGCGTGACGTTCTGATTGTCCCACATGAACTGCAGCGAGACAAGCCGTGGCCGAGGGTATACGGCACACCAGGAGTGTCAGAGCCTTGTGAGAGCGGCAGGGGTGTGCGTGTGTGTCGCACGTACATCTTCAATGGCCTCGAGGCTTGGCATTCCAACGATGGCGCCACTCGGTGCGCCGTCGACTCCATCGTGTAGAGGCAAGCCCGACTACAACCGAATCGAATCGAGTCAATCGGGATTCATGATCGAGACAATGTGTATCGCGGAGTTGAAGGGCATTGTGTGAGGCTGCGGCGTTGATGTCGAGCGCGTACCTGCTTGGAAAGATACTCGACGATCGGCTGTATGGACGACAGATTGTTCGGCGCGTACATCATACTGAAGCAAAAGTCCGTGTCGAACGCCTGGACACACACACACCGATTGAGTACACAAGCAGTGCGATGGTATCGAGTACCGATCGACGTACGACACACTCAGGAATGGCGCCGACAAGCTTGGGGTTCGGGTTGTTGTCTGCCGTGGTGCAATGGATCGACGGACGACGTCAGCACGGAGGAGCGCGCTTCGGGACCGCTCTCGAGCGCAATGAGTTCATACCCGTGTACTTGCCATCATGGGGCAACTCCTGGATGATGAGCAATAGGATCAAGAAGCCTACCGGCGCTCCAATCTGAAGCACGGTGGTCTTCCAGCCGCGATACTGCGATGCAGCGAATGGACGATAGCAGCACGCACACTCAGTGACTTGACGAATGTTAAGCGAGGCTACGACTTGCGGCAGCTCGTACGGCAAGTATGTAGTTCTTCTTGAGCAGGATGCCGAGCTGCGAGAGGCTCTCGCCCACATCCTCCATCACTTGGTCCATGGCGGAGGCTGGCGCTCGAGCACTTGGTTCGCGACGCGAGAGCCACACCGCAGAAAGGGAGCAGAGACGCACGTGCCAGAGGGAGAGGAGCAGAAGGAAGAAAGTGCTCGGGAGAAAGCAACATCTCTCTCTCTTGTCGTGGTCGGGAGCTCGCTGGCCGAGGTGCTGCTGGTCGCGGCGCCATTCCGGATCATATTGCATTTTGATTCGTTCATTCAATAATCATGTGGTAGTGCGGTGGAGGTGGCGTTGAGAGGAGGGAGGCATTGCTGTAATCGGATCGGTATAGTACAAGCTGGTGCGGCAGTCGGGAGTGAGAGAGAAACTGGGTGACAACCGATGCGGGATAGATAGCTAGATTGATAGATATTGATAGATTGCAGGATAGATAGACAGAAGTGATGAACTAGAATACGACGAACACAGGAGCATCGACGGCCTACGACGGCTGCTCTGGGCCAGGAGGTCGTGGCGGCGGTGGTAGGGTTCGGAACTTGGCGGGCGGTCTTGGGATGGGCCGCGTTGGCATTCCGGCGGCCGAGGTCGGCACGGTGGTCGCTGCGTCTACAGGAGGGCGCTGAGGAATTGGCACCGGCGTAGGTAAGACGCGCGGCGGCGGCGGCAGGTTGCGTATCTCCTCCTCGTCCGAGCCCTCGTGGTCCGAGCTGTCGTAGTTGGTGTCGCCGCTGCTCTCGATTGCCGGAGTCGCGGCAGGAGGAGCAGTAGAGGCCGCAGGACGCGGAACCACGGGAGACTCAGGTAGCGGTGCTTTGGGCTTTGGCGGCGGCACTCGCGCTGGAGACGAGGCAGCAACCACCGTGACGGTCGGCACAGCCTGCTCCAAGGGCTCGTGAGAGCCGGCGCCTTCGTCATCGCCGTCGTCCTCTTCCTCGCCCTCCGCAGCGTCGTCGTGTTGGTCGGGCTGCTCGACTACGGGTGAATTCTCGGCCAACAAGGTCGATAGAGCCGGCTCGGAGGTTGTAACTGTCAGTGATGGCATTGCTAGATTCGAGCGAAACACATAAATCACAGCAACGACAGCAATCGTGTCACTATCGAGTAAGAACGAGTCGCAATAGTGGCAATAGTAGTGGTGATTGTGATTGATGCAGCTGCTACATACCGGCACGCGTACGAGATTTGAGGGCATTGTATACGACACTACCCATCAGGCCAGGCACGTGGCTGCAAATTTGCGCCTCCGTCAACGAGGCGATATCGGCACCCGAGACGCCGGTGAACGTGGCAGCGAAGCGCGAGAACTTGCCGTTCTCGTGCTCAGTGAACCAGCACTCGACCTCATCGGCGGTCCAGTCCTCGAGCGCCTTGATGCCGTCGAATGCCGCCGGGCCCTTGGGCTTGTCCTTCTTCTTGCTCGAAGTCTTTTTGCCCGAGCTCTTCTTGCTCGACGGCTTCTTGCGCTTGGCGGTGCTCTTGTCGCCGTCCGACTGGTGATGGTGGTGGTGATGGTGCGACTTGCTCTTGCTCGCCGTTCGATCAGCGCCGCCTTGGCCGCTGGTATTGATCGCCGACTCGTTGTCGCTGTCGGCCGTCAGCGTGTCGGTGGCTTCGCTGGAGTCGAGCGCCGAGTCACCGCCGGTCGTGTACTCGGTGTCGTCGGGGCCCAGCGAGCTCATCATGCTGACCGACTGGTGCTTGCGCACGTTGGTTCTGCTGGCGGTGCTAGCGCCGGTGCCCTTGGTGAGAAGCATGGTGGCTCGCTTGGCGAGCGTGGCCTTATTCTCGAACTCTTGCTCGATGAGCTTGCTGTCCTTCGGCTTGGGTGCCACCGACGTGCGGCGAGTCTTTTTGCTTTGCATCGGAATGCCCGACAACGACTCGTAGCAGTTATCGCAGACGCGAGCTTGCTTACCGAGGTTGTTCAAAAAGTGCGAGTTACTCGAACAAGCGCCACACACAAGCGATCCACAATTGCGGCAATGATGCTACAAAATCGTACGAAACGAATCGAATCAGTCGCTCGCTCGCTCGCTCAATCAATCAACAATCGCATCGCGCGATACCTACCCTTCGATTGATCGTCGTAAACTTGGCGTCACAGAATGTGCAAGTCTTTTGCATCTTGTCAGGTACCCACACTGGAGCGATCCCGTTCGTTCCAAATCCACCTATATGTGCCATCGAATGAATGTACTTGGTAAGTGCGAGTTTACCCACTCAAAGACGGGAGGAGACAAGACGAGAGAAAAGGGGCGCTATGAGAGGTACGTACCCGAGTTGGCCTTGTTTTGAGAGAGCTGAGAGATGGCATCATTGATATCGCATACCCACGCGAAGCAATCCTCGGAGCTACTCGCAAATACCGTGAACGACTTTTCGTTGCTCAACACTTGAAAGGCATTTTGCATCACTATTGTATGGCAATCATCCAGCTCGGTGAGACAATCCCGCGCGCGTGCACGTGTGTGTGTATGTCAAGTGTTGTGTTTGTGGAGGTGCGGGTACCTTCAGTGTCGGCGATCGGTTGCACTGCACACTTGTCGAGCTCGAACTTGCGATGGAACGAATATTGCGGAGTGGTCGAGCCGACGACCTCACTGACCGACGCATACACGAGAATGTCGTTGAACAAGAAAAAGTATCGGCGCTTGGGTTCTCGACGACAAAGCTTCACCAGTGGTCCTTGACGAATGAGATATCGACCAGTCTCGACAAAGTTCTACGCAATCACAATCATTCTGTCACTCAGTATCATACGCGAATGCAAACGACAGTTGTCGTAGCCGGTGCGATGGACATACGGGTGCCTTTCCGATGAAGCACGCTTGAATGTTGGCAATCTCTTCGAGCTGCTCGCGCTGACGAATGCTCTCGTTCACGTAGTCGGCAACCTGCTCGACTTGAATCAACGCCTCCTTGCACGGTTTGTAGTCCGAGTGGGTCTCGGGAGTGGCTTTGATGAGCTCCTGCAAGAGCAAGCGATAACGAGGCACGCGCTGAACCGGTTGAATCAACAGCGATGGTAACGGAGGACTCAGCTTCTCGATTTGCGTTTTCTGTAGCAGCGTGAGCGAGCGAGCGAGCGAGTGAGTGTGAGTGATAGATATCGAAAGCATTGCAAGCACGTCTCGATTGGTACCTCGAGGAAATTGGCAAACTTGGTACTGGTCTCGGTCTTGTCTTGTAGCTTCTGCAACGAGGCGCCATAGTTGGCGCAGTACTCGCGATACAGCGCAAGAAATGGAATCTGATCCGTCCGCGAGAGCGACATCGAGAACGAGAACGAGAGCGACACGCAGACACGCAGAGTCTCATTGTCAGCACAATTCGGATTGGGCGTTCGCATGTCAATGGTGGATGGTTATCGAGCGACATACGAGCTTCTGAAAGCTGGGACCCATGTGGTCGGGGTCGCGCTCGAAGGCCGAGAGCTGCTCGTGGTGGAACGAACTGATGCTCTCAATGTTGCTGAAGATGATGTTGATGTTCTCCTTGGAGAGTAGCGCATCTTGTCGAATCGGAAGCAAGTAGTCCTGCGATATCACACGCCAAGGTTGGCGTGTGGAGACGAGGTGTGTGTCGAGATGACGAGAGCGCCAGAGAGATTCCGAAGAGTGAGCGAGTGTGAGGGTGTGTGCCGCGCGAGCGATCGATAGATCGATCTCGCCAGACACAACGGATATGCGAGCGGCTCTCGAGACATACGGCTACGATCCTATGCAACGACTTGCAGTAGGCTTGTTCGGTACTGATGATCTCGGCCGCGACGCGCTTGCGTTGCGCAAGAAGTTCCTCGGAGGCCTTGTCCTTCTTGGGCTTGGACTTGCCCGAAGATGACTGTAGCGCAGACACGCACAAACAGGTGATGTTTGCGACGACCAACGAACCAGTGAGTGTGGCTGGAGTAGGGGATAATGGTTTGAGAGTGGATGGCGCCGAGCGGTGGAGGAGTGGATGGTGTATGGGCGGGCGAGGGGAGGTAAGGAGGGAGAGGGAGGTCGAACCTTCGACATGATGGTAGTGGCGGCGGCTCGTCGGTGCGTGTGAGCGAGAGGCGGCGAGCAAACAACAACAACGAGGATGACGAGGAAGAGGATGACGACAGCGCAACAGCCGGTGCGGTGCTACAGCAACGTCAAAGAGGGCCATACAGAAGAGCGACCAGGCCTGGATCGATGCGTTGGGATTGGGATTGGGGGTTGTGGGGTTGGAGTGGAGCTCTCGAGGTCCCCCGATCACGAAGAGAGATATCCGGCAGTGGTTGTGGCGCAGCAGCAGCATCAGTCGGTAGGCGGTAGGAGCAGCCTCTCTCTCTGCCTCTCAAGAGGAAAAGCCTCCCATTGTTCCTTCGCGCTCTGGTCGTTGCGTCTCTCGCCGTGGTACCTACCCACACTCCCTCTCTCAAAACGATGGCAACGCTCGGGGAGAAGGTGGCTCGCTACGGCGCTACCACGAAACAAGGTGTATTGGAACGTATGGGCTTCACGGAGAACACGGCCGAGCCCAAGGAACTACGCGAGGCGAACAAGGTATCGTGCTCGAGATCGGCTAGCGTTGAGCAGCGAGCGAGAGTGCGAGCTCGTTGCGATACTCATGCGAAGGAACTCGCGTTGGACCGGTTCAGTATGTCGAGGAGATGATGTCGTGCTTGCAAGAGACCTGCAAGCGACTGCGTAAGCAAACCAAGTCCACCCAAGGTTCGTGGATTGCGTACGATGCGATGCGATGTCGATCGAGATTCGCTCATGCACACTCGCGCGCGCGCACGCAGCCAACATCGAGGATGGTCGGGCGCTCGCTGACTCTCTCACGGCGCTATCACAACGAGAAGCCGACCCTACATTGCGTACGTGTGCGCTCGCGTTGAGGCGCTCGATGCGGCGCTCCCTCGTCGTATCCATCTCCATCTCGCTGATACAACGACCACCACTTCATCGACGCAGGAGGCGCTCTATCGACCCTCTCGTACTTTCAATATCTCATCGAGGACGCCAGAGCGACGCTGGTACCTTACTCACTCGCGCCACCTCATTTGTTGCGGCCGAGTTATCTCCTCTCGTTGCGCAGCGAGCCACTCACTCTTCAGCGTTGCTTGTGTGCGTAGACCCACTCGCTCGTCACCGAGTTCAGCAATCCTCTTCGCGACTTTGTCGAGGGCGAGCTCAAGGACGCCAAGGACCAGAAGCGCAAGTACGACCGCGTTCGACTCAACTATGAGGCCGCTCTCACGCAGGTCAAGAACGTGAGCAAGAAGCAAAAGATCAACCTCAACAAGGTGCTCGAGGTACGTACGACGTGATATCACGCTCGAATCCAACGTCCATTCGCTCGTTCATTGATTGACTGATTGATTGATTGAACTACATCAAACGCGTGATCCAACCTTTCGATACATTCTCGATTCGAAGGCCGAGGCCAATCGTGACATGCTACAGCAAGTGTTTCAGGTCTCGAGCCAGGACACGATGATTGCACTCGAGGATGCGGTCGCCAAGAACGAGGCTCTGCTCCTCGACAAGGCGTGCGTCTATCTCGACAAGTACTATTTATTCTTCCTCAAGGGCCTCGACTGGCTCGAACAGACTCGTGCACAGATTGTCGACTATCAATTTTTAGTATCAGAGGTTTGTATTGAATGATGCCGGTTGCTCTCCAGCCCTCGGTGTTGTTGACCATCATCATCATATCACGGCCACTGAACACGCACAGAGAAAGAAGGCACTCGAACAGCGCAGGCAGAGCCGGCAGACCGAACAGCTCGATCAGAATCCACAATCTCAAACCAAAACGGTACCGCGTGGCTCTCAACAAGTGCGCGGTACAACAACCTAACAAGCATCGCTGGATGCGTAGAATCCGTTATTTGGCATTCCGTTGGCATCGATCGTCGAGCGAGAAGGAACCAAGATTCCGCGCATGGTGTCTGATATCATCACACATATTCGCAGCACTTGTACGACTCTTATGAAGCTGGGCTGAGCCACTTGGCATTCTCGCGCAAGCCGCCGATGACGATGCTGCTGCGCACTCACTCTGACTTTGGTGTTCATTATGGCAATAGCACTGAAGCTAGAGGGAATCTTTCGAATCTCGGCATCTCGATCTACTCTCGAGGAGACCGTCACAATCCTCGAGTCGAGTACGCGCGCTTGCGATTGTTCTCGTTGCGAGCTCGCTTGTACTCACCCGCGCGTGCCCGTGTTGATAGACCCCGATTTCGACTGGTCGGCAGTAGCAAACGACCCTCATCTCGCACCATGCATCCTCAAGCTCTTTCTTCGAGAGTTGCCCGAGTCGCTCTTAACCTTTTCGTTGTATGAGCTCTGGCTATCACTCGCTGGTACGCCGTTTGATTCCGCTCCGTAGCTGTGTATTGCGCAAGCGCGAGCTGACACTGCAACCACCACGGCAACGACAGCTCTTCCATCAC
>Ga0209935_1003625_pt1 | contig 15536 bp, 20 predicted proteins | sample ThiBio_1000_plan_2_FD_183958 | JGI IMG/M metagenome (GOLD analysis project Ga0209935, IMG submission 183958) | Wastewater bioreactor microbial communities from Cape Town, South Africa - Thiocy_cont_1000_plan (SPAdes) | ecosystem: Engineered > Bioreactor > Thiocyanate-remediating >... | reverse complement strand
CTATCTATCTATCTATCTATCTATCTATCTATCTATCTATCTATCTATCTATCTATCTATCTATCTATCTATCTATCTATCTATCTATCTATCTATCTATCTATCTATCTATCGTGATCTATCTATTGTGATAGCAGGAGAGCTTTGTATTGATCGTGGGACACGCAGATTCGGAGAGACACCTCTTCACTTTGCAGCTCGGTCTGGCCAAGTCGAGGCGGTCAAGGAGCTGCTTGCACGCGATGCCGATCCCACGGTCATGGGCAAGTATGGCACTCCTGCCGACGTCGCGCTCTCGGGCAATCAAGCTGATGTAGTCAAGCTGCTTGCTGGTACGCAAGAGAGCGCGAGAGAGATGTGCCACGAGCCACTGGCGATGTCGCTCACGTTGAATGACGCACTGCGACAGAGGCCACTGGTTCAAAGGAGGCCTCTCGAGATGATGCGATCGGCAAGCTCGTTCGAACGCTGAACCATCCCGAGTTGTGCATGATCTTCTTCGAGTTCCTCGAGAAGTCGTACAGGTACATTGGCAACCATCGAAGCTCGATGATCCATTCATCGTCGTTCTTGGTGTTGTTGTTGGGCACGGATATTGATTCCAATCATCAATGCAATGATCGATTCGATTGGGGTTGTCATCGAACCAAGCCATGAGAACCTCTCGTTCTGGATCTCGATCGAGGAGTTTCGAGAGCAGTACTACGACTCGGATACCGAGCAGAACAACCAACTTGCCATGGTACTTCGATGCTGCCTCTCACACTCGTGAGCGATGATCCATTCAGCCGTTCGATGCCTACTTATCATCCATCGCACAGGCACTCTACAACAAGTACATCAAAGTCAATTCGCCTCATCAGATCAATCTCGACGGTCCATTGCGCCAACAAGTCGAAGACGGCCTCGCTACCATCTCCATCAATACCTTTGATGACTGCCAAGTATGCTTCGCCGATATGCTTGCTTGGATCAGCGAACAAACGAGTCTCCCCTCGCCCACTCACCGAACGAGCAATGCATACAGAAAACCATCTTGAACCTCATGGCATTCGATAGCTATCCCAAGTTCCTCAAGAGCGACATGTACAAGCGCTACACAGGTTCGTGAGCCTCACTCGTTCTTCACTTCGCAATCGAGCGATGCCTGCCAAACTCAAACTGAAAACTCTCGATTGCTCTCGCAGAGGGCAAGGCCGTGTTGACACACCACAACGGTGGCCTGTGGGAGGATTTGATTGCGCACTTTCGACGACGACGTGCCGACCCGGGCCGAAAGACCGTCGCGACGCCGATCGGTGCGAGGCGAATCGGCACACCGATGGGACGCGAGGCTGAGGACGCCGAGCCCAATCCACTGGCCAACTCGATCGACTCTCAGCCGCTGTCGCGCGAGCCCTCTCCGGGCCACACCAGCTCCTCGCCACAACCGCCCACGGTCAGCTTCACGCCCGGCTCGCTCTCCAACATGCCGACCATGTCTCCCGCTCGGCCCCCACGCAAGATGACGATCGGACTCGCAGCTCACGCACACCAAGTCGTCGACACGCAAGCACCGCCAACCACCGTCTCGTCATCGATTCCAGTCTCGATACCAACTGCGATCCCCTGCACGAACTCGCAAACGCCACTCTTGGCCTCCTCTCCAGGCTTCGTTGAGGGCGTCGTTCCGCCTCCTGAACCAACGTCGATCGAGCGCTCGATCGAACGCTCGCCACGTGACATTCTCTCGCAGCGCAACCGATCGTCTGCACCAACTGTACGACCTCACTCTCTCGCTCGCTCTTTTTGCACTCTCCACGTCATTCTCAAACGCACGTGGCATCCAATCTAGGTACAAGGACCGCGAACTACTCCTGCCAAAGGTCCAGCTACTACAGGAGATATTCGACCACGCCTTGTGACTCTCGTTCCACCAGCTCATGGCACTATCGTTCGAGTATGACTCACCTACTCACTCACTCAATCTTTGTGTGACGTTGTTGCCTCGCTAACAAACCGATAACGCTACTCTATAGGGCGAGTCATCACTATTTCAAGCACTTGGACGAGGCATTCCGGTCGGCTATCCATGGTCAGAAAAGATGCGCCAGCTCGTGAATGGTGCCGAGGTCACGGTGGCCGACTTTTCCTACACGTCGTTGATGCAAGCTCCCGAGTCGATCGAGATCCTCGCACAAGTGATCGAGCGCTCGCAGTCGCTGCTGACCCTCCTGCTCTCGGGCAACGGCGTGACTGACGCCGGTGCCACGGCGATTCTGTCGGCACTGCGCTCCAACAAGACGGTGGTTCACGTCGATCTCTCGTACAACAAACTCTCGGCTGCCGTGGTCGAGGACATTATGTTCCTGCTCGATCACAACGAGAGCATCGAGCGCATCTATCTGCAAGGGAACCTCCCCGAGGGCGAGGGCGAGTTGATCACGCCCGCCAAGGAGGCTCGTGTCTGGGCACGCCTCTCCAAGAACCACATGCCCGACAACGGTACGTGCTGCTCGTCGTCACTTCATCGTATGCCTGTACTCACTCACCTATTCGATCGACAGAACCAACAGAGACTACCATCGCGTACACGCGCTCGCCCAGCGCCACCATCTACACAAACACCCTCAGCAAGCCGCAACTCGTTCTCAACACCGCCAACGTTTCGATCATCCAGCACCTGAACGCTACCTTGAGCGAGTGCTCGATCGACGGCTTGACTGGCAGCCTGCACGAGCTGTCGACCTCCTCGTGTGGCCTGTCGGCCACCGCCGTATCTGAGTTCCTCGCGGTCTTTGAGGGCCTTCCGTCGCACGTCAACGTGCTGCGGCACTTGTTCCATTGCCACTCAGAGCTCAAGAGCTACATCTACACCGCGCCATGCTACATGACGCTCGGCGAGGAGATTCGTCGGCGCATACTCCTCAAGCGATCGAGAGCGCCCAAGACCAGCCTTCTCTTCATGTTCACGGTCTCTGCCATCGCTTCGATCTGCCGCCAGATTGCCAGCGCGCTCTTACATTATCACGCCAACCAAGTCGTTCTTGGCTTCTTATCGGTACACCTCTCTCTCATTCACTCGCTTTCTCTCTCTCTCTCTCTCTCTCTCTCGTTGTACTGATCCAGTCCTCGCTACTGGTACAGACGGATTGCATTTGGTTCACGACACGTAATGCACTCGATACATCCAATGTGCGAGTGCGTGTCGGAGCTCCATTGATTCGAAGTCACCTTCAGCACGCCTTTGCACCGGAGCTCAGTGGCGAAGAGACCCTCCGTACTCTAAGTAGCACTCCTCTCGTTGATTGTACGGAGCGAAGATCGAATGCCGCTCGCTTGTTGCCCTCCCTCACTCGCTCACTCACTCGTATTGCTTGGTTGCAGCGTACTCGATGGGCTTGATTTTGTATGAGCTCCTGAGCCTGAAGAAATACGTCCAACCCTACAGTACACAATTGATCAGCACCGACTCGCAAGGCGACGACATTCTGCCACGAGTCGAGCCCGAGATCTCGACCTTCCTCAAGCAGAACGGCTATCAGTTCCTCTTGCAGCTGTGCCTCGAATGTCTGTCGCAAGAGCCCGAGAAGCGACCATCGATGGAGCTCATACTCGAGCGATTATCTTGATCGAATCGAGCCCACTCACCCACCAGGATGCACCGTACCGTACGCGTATGGTACAGATGCGTGGGCCCGTATTTGCTGTGTTCTAGTCCCATTACTGTTGCAGTTGTGTCGTCACAACTTGCACCCCACCACCACTACTACTGCTGTTGTTTATCGGAACGATGCATTGTCTGTCTCGTACTGTACAATACACATATTACTTGTCGTAAACCATCTCCGTGGCACAGGAGGAGGCTCGCGTATCACGTATCGCGACTCGAGCTTCATCTCACTCGCTCTTTTGCGGCTGACTCTCGTGCATCTCGATCTCAAGCTCGCAATCCGTGCACGTCACCGAGCGAGGAGCTTCGGCCTTGGTAAAGACCTGCTGCACCTTGAGCGCCAAACGAGACCACCATGCCGCTGCCGGCTCGTAGAAGAACGCATAATACACCGGGAACGACGATAGCAGGAACAAGAGCGCCCACGTCGAGCCACGGGGTGCTGCGGCGTACGACGTGGCAATGACCGCAGCTGACACTAGCATGTAACTGTGCCGAAGAAGGAGAAGAAGTGTCAATCGATCATGATCCACGACACATTGGGCGTGTGGCGGTCGAATGAGCACGTACATTCCAGGGATTAATGGGAAGGGCCGCAGTTTGAAGGGCCGTTCGAGCTCCGGATGCGTGAAGCGAAGCATCACTAGCACCAAGACCGCCAACGCATAAAAGATCGTCGCACAGAAGCCAAAGTATCCGATCAACTGCTCAAAGTTGCCAGCGAATAGTACCACGGCGGACCAGCTAACAGGATCGAGAGTTGGCATTAGTTTGTTGGTACTACGAAATGAGATTGTAACTCACTCACTCTCGCGCCACTCGTTCAAGTACCTGCTGCTGACTACGAGCGAGAAGATGGGCGTCTTGGTGGTTGGATTCACTGACTTGAGTTGCGTCGAGAACGGTACCAGTCCGTCTCGAGCGGCAGCAAACAACGACCGAGCGCCCGTGAGAACGGAACCGTTTCCAGTGCCGAATGCCGAGGCAGCGACCAGTAGCGACATGATGACCGCTCCCCAGGTGCCTGTGACTCGGTACGCAATGTCGACCGCCACTAGATTGCATCGGCCATCATCGGTTTCGTGAGACGATGGTGTCGTTCGTATTCACAATGGCGATCGGAATGGAATGGCACGTACACGCTTTCGAGCTCACAATCTGTGAGGTTGTGAGCACGCACAGGTACGCCACATTCACGACGGCATACGCCACAATGACGACCAAGCATCCGAGAATGATAGCTCGTGGGATGTTCTTGCCAGGCTCCTTAATCTGCTCGCATTCCAATCCGATTCGGTGAGCCAACGCTGTGGCGATAGTTGACGACAGCTCTGGCGCACCTCTTCGGCGACCATCGTCACGTCGGTGTATCCATCGTAGGCCCACAATGCAGACAGCACACCGAGACCGAGATTCTTCAGGATGTTCCACGAGAAGTGCTCAAAGGGCGAGGCACCAAAGTTGCTCTTGATGACGGCGATCGAGGTCCATGTCGGATCGTCGGGACCCTTGATGAGACTCATGACGATCGAGAAGGCCGCCATGCCGAGCACCATCAAGAGCGCCAGCGACTTGGCGCCGACCAATGCATTCTGCACCATGGCCGCCAATCGAACGCTGACGATGTTGATGACCGTGATGACGAAGAGCGCCGCCAGAGCGAGAGCCTTGACGCGCAGGTCCGAGTCGATGGCTGCATCTTGCAGGTCGAACGAGAAGATCACGGCGCCAAAGTATCGAGCGAACACGAGACAGATGATGCCGTAGGCGCCGGCCTTGATGACGAAGAAGTAGACCCACGTGAAGGCGAACGCCACCGGCTTGCCGAGGTAGCGCTTGTAGTACTCGTACGATCCGCCTGTCGTGAATTGTGCATTGCATCATGATTCGATTGATGATTTGATTGATGATTCAGTTGATAATTCAGTTGATGATTCAGTTGATGATTCAGTTGATGATTCGATTGATGATTTGATTGATGATTTGATTGATTATTCGATTGATGATTCGATTGATGATTGGATTGATGATTCGATTGATGATTCGATTGATGATTCGATTGATGATTCGATTGATGATTCGATTGATGATTCGATTGATGATTCGATTGATGATTCGATTCATGATTCGATTGATGATTCGATTGATGATTCGATTGAAGCAATTCGCAGTTTGGTTGAGCGAGTGAGTACGATCGAATCTACCCAACAGCGACCATGATACCATTCGTACCTGAAACGGGGATCGCTGCACCGAGCTCGGCGAAGCACAAACCTCCCAGCAGTACCAGCAGGCCAGCACTGAGCCACACGACGAGTGACACGTAGGCCGACGAGCCCGACGACTCGAGCACCAAGCCAGGCGACGCGAAGATGCCCGAGCCGATGATGATGCCGACCACGACGCCCACGCCGTCCTTCAGGGTCAACGAGCGATCGAGAGCTGTGGGTGCGTTCTCGAGGTCATCGTCGGTGACTGGTGTATCGGATTGGAATTCGTCGAGTTCGATGGCGGTCGAGGAGTTGGAGTTGGGTTTGGACGTGGTGTCGATGCCGATGTCGATGTCGAGGTGCTGGTGGTCGATCGAGCTGGGGAGCAGCGAGTCGGCCGAGTAGGATCGTTCGACCGTACTGTCGTGCTCGTCGGATAGCATGGCAGCCACCAGGGCAAGGCCGAGAGCGAGAGTTGGAGGCTCTAGCTTCGAACCGAGCACGCGACGAGCAGCAGCAGCGAGCGAGCGATGAAGCGACAGCGAAGTGAGAAAGCGAGATTGCGTCGTGTATGGCGGCCGCTGAGGAACGCACGTACTCGAGGTGGAAATTGTAAGAAGACGATGAGTGATTCGGAATGATGGTTTTTGAGTAGTGCTTAGAGTAGGAGGTTTGTCTCAGGTGTCGTGTTTTGTTGTTTGTTCGCTTCGTCGCTTACGCATCGCTCTCTCGCTCTCGCTCTCTCGTGTTGGTTCGACGGGGTGGAGGTTGCTGTCGGTCAGGTGGGCGTAGAGCAGCGTGCGGTTGGTTGATTGGTCGGTCTAGAGATGTCTGGCGATAAGCCGCCAGGTGGTGGGTTCGGGTCGTTCGGCGGCTTTGCTGGCGGCTTCGGAGCCAAGCCATCTACCGATGCGTCTGATGGATCAGGCAAGCCTACTGCAGCTCCTGCTTTCGGTGGAGGCTTCGGTACTGGAGGCTTCGGTGCTGCTGGAGGAGGCTTCGGAGCCAATCCAGCTGCCGATGCGTCTGATGGATCAGGCAAGCCTACTGCAGCTCCTGCTTTCGGTGGAGGCTTCGGTACTGGAGGCTTCGGTGCTGCTGGAGGAGGCTTCGGAGCCAAGCCAGCTGCCGATGCGTCTGATGGATCAAGCAAGCCTGCTCCTGCCTTTGGAGGCTTCAGTGCTGCTGAAGGAGGCTTTGGAGCCAAGCCATCTACCGATGCGTCTGATGCATCAAGCAAGCCTGCTCCTGCCTTTGGAGGCTTCGGTGCTGCTGGAGGAGGCTTTGGAGCCAAGCCATCTACTGATGCGTCTGATGCATCAAGCAAGCCTACTGCAGCTCCTGCCTTTGGAGGCTTCGGTGCTGCTGGAGGAGGCTTCGGAGCCAAGCCATCATCTGATGCGTCTGATGCATCAAGCAAGCCTGCTCCTGCCTTCGGTGGAGGCTTTGGTGCTGCTGGCTTTGGAGCCAAGCCTACTGCCGATGCGTCTGATGCATCAAGCAAGCCTACTGCAGCTCCTGCCTTTGGTGGAGGCTTTGGAGCCAAGCGTAGTGCTGCACCCGGCAGTGATGGTGGACATGGAAGCAATCGTAGCAGCGACGATGGGAGCAATCGTGGCAGCGACGATGGCAGCGACGATGGCAGCAACGATGGCAGCGAGGACCATGAGTCGATGGACGATGATGCAGGACAAGCCGATGACAGTACCGACGACGGTAACCACGATGACGCAGACGACAGTGATGACGATGGTGGTGACGACGGCGGCCATGTTGCGTCGGGCATCCCTGCAGTCCGCTGGGGTGCTTGGGGCGTCGGCGATGACTACTTGTTGGTGGCCTTCCGCCCGTTCGCTCACGTGCGAGACGCCGCACGCCGCTCTTCGCGTGGACCGGCGCTCGCGCAAGAACGTGAGACTGGCGACAACATGGACGACAACGACGAGCCGCGACACTTTTCGTTCGCGCACTACAAGCACGACTTCTTGCCAGAGAACCGCAAGGTAGCGAAGCGAATGTGCCACTGGCTCGAACGTTGCGCCCTTTGACCGAGTGACTGACTGTGTGTCTGCCACAACAGTTGATCAGCGATAGCCACGGTAACTTTGAGCAATTGCAGCAAGCCATGGCAGCATTCGGCGACGATGATCTCCAGCAACAACAACACCAGCAGCAACTCGGCGGCATGATGAGTGGAGCGAGCATCGCACATCAGCGCTCCGACATTCTGCTACAGTGCTCGCGCACCTACCGTGCCATGATGAGCGCCCAGTCGGGTTACATTCTCGACGCCCGCAACCAGCTCCAGAGCACCGGCGACGAGCCATCTCCGGTCGATAGCGAGAAGCTTCGACGCCAGTACGAGCGACAGAACGTGCTCTGGACCGAAGCCATCCGACTGTGGCACCTAGCCGAGATCTGCTACGCCTTTCCGTCGTGCTACGTGGCCATGGCGCTGGTCGAGTGGCAGTTCTCGTACTCGTCGCTCGGAGTCACGCTCTCGGACTCGTACGGCCGCTTCGCACAGCTCGAGCGGTTCCCCAGAGAGGCCTGGGATCTGGTGTTCACGTACGTCTCGATGCACGGCGATCCGTCGTCGAGTAAGCACTCAGCCTCTCACTCTCAACTCACGCCATGCCTCTTACTACCTCCTCCAGGAGCTTACTACAAGGCCAAACAGACAGCGCCGCTGCTCTGCTCGAGCTGCACGAGGCCTTCCAAGACTCGCGACACCCGCTGGCGAGCTACGTGGCTGAGACTGCGGTACTGAGGCGCACCTTCCTCGAGCTCCAATACCTTGAATGGAGGAAGTGATACTGATGCGAACGAAATCTCTTGATCGCTACAGAAACTGCTACGAGATATGCCAAAGCTGACTGTCGTGATCGAGGCCAAGTTTCCATCGAAATGGCGTGCTTGGCAGAATAACTGCAAGTACGTTGCAGTGCGCTGCTTCTTTCAATATCGCTCACTCACTCACTCATTCACTCGTGCAACCGCTTCGGTAGACGCCTGGCGAGCAAGATTCCGAACCAACCACTGTACCAAGAGCTGCGCGACGTGCTTACGATCATCTCTGGCCAGTGGGAGAAAGCCAGCGATCTCGAACAGCTCGCATCGATTGCCGGCAACGAGGATTCTGAGCTCACGTGGCGCGAGGTCTTGATCGCCAACGTCTTGTACTGCCACCCGACCACGACCAACGTCCAGCTCAAGCAGCGGCTGCATTCATGCAATAGCTTGATGCACAACACGGCCGACGAGCGCCACCGCTTCGAACAGATCCTTGGCAATGTCATTAGCTTCCAGACCGATAAGGTGCGTGCCGTTGAAAACAGTCGTTCGTGCAAACCGGAAGGAGGCTCACTCACTCGCTCGCTCGCTGGTATGGATGACCCATCGTAGGTCTTGACCAACTGTGACCGTCCATACGGCCCGATCGCCAAGTGGCTCACGGCGCACCTGGCCGACTTTCTCCATCACTGCGGCGTGCTCGATAACGAGTTCAACCAGCGCGAGCAACGCCTTCTCGAGTACTCGACGCAACTCTTTTCGGGGAGCAGCTACTGGCAGATTGGTGCAGCGTACTTGTCGTACTGCCCGACGTTCGGTCGCCGCTATCTCGAGGAGTTTGTGGGTCGCATCTCGCTCGATACCGAGTTCAAGGCACACAAGGTCATTCAGTACGTCGCACTGCCCCCGCGTTCGCAATACCCGTCGTGTCGGTTGGTGTTATTCACCGTCGTGCATGGCGACAACACAACACAACACAACACATGCGTAGTGTATGTCGAAAGTATGGATTGCGAGAGCAAGAACGTACAGTACGCGCCGTCATGGGCCGTACAGCCTTGACACAAGGCCGATACGCCGCCAGCATTCACTGGTTCTTGAGTAACAACGACACGGAGCAGATTGCCAAGGTACAGTGCATCGTGCCTCGATGCTCTTGTGCCATTCGATGACTCACACACGTGCACTCGATCGTGCGTGTAGATTGCCGGGATTCTCATGGATAAGGTGCTCGAGGGCGATAGCATTGAGGACGTGCAGGCGATCGTGTTCTCGCTGTCGACCATCGACATCTCGTCGCCGAAGCTGCTGTTCCTGCTCAAGTACTGCGAGTTGCTTCGTTTATTGCAGGAGAAGCAGATCTCCGAGGCCTTGGCCTTGACGCTGATGCTGCTACAGAACAGCATCGCGCCCAAGAGGTGAGTGAGCGAGCGCTGCTGCTGCTGCCATCACCGATCTCGTTACTCATGCCGGTCTCAATCTCGGTGTAGGTTTTGGTTGCACTTGATGGAGCTCACGACACCACATCTCGCAAGCAGCACCAAAGCGGCACCGCTACTCTCTGTCGCCGATACGCAGCGCATGATGCAGTGCCTCGAGGAGATCTATCTCTCGCATCGCAGCAACGAGTACCTGATCGACAGCCAACGTCGACCAGACACGATCGAGAAGCGCGTGTTGGCCGTACGCCTGGCGTTGGTTTCGCATCTTGCTGTAACACTAGCACGACCCAACTCGAGCAACTACTCGCCTGCCACGGTGGTCACATCAAGGCCGACTGCCATGTTGCGATAAGAAGCTGCGGGCCATCGATCATCATGCCGATCAATCACAACCTCCTCCACTTCCACCCACTCCACCTCACTGTGACCACCCAATTTTGAGCGATATATTCTTGAATCCGCATCGATATCCCGATAGACAGTCTCGATAATAGTTTCGATTCGATAGATTGATTGTTAGATTCGCTAGATTGATTGGTGTATCCATGTTGGAGGCGCAACCGATCATTTGATTGCTGCCGTTCTCGCTACTCCATCTCTCTCTCTCTCTCTCTCTCTCTCTCTCTCTCTTGCCGAGGTGTAAATGCCACATCAACTGGCACCAGATGATCCTCCTCCACCAGCATCAACTCACACAACAGCAGATCGATCAAGCCAACACTCGTGTCGCAATGAGGCTATCGTCGTGATACGCGAGGAACACGAGTCGGAGCTCGAGCAGCAGGAGCAGCAGCAGCGGATGGTGCTGCTGCTCTCGGTGCTCGACGTTCTCCCTCTGCAAGCCGAGCAACAACCTGTTGGAACAGGAGATGATCAGGAGGCCGTGAGTGTGAGCGATATCGATCGTCGATCGCTGCAGGTGTCGCGATTCGTCGAGGACTTTATTGCGACGTATGGCAAGAGCTCGGTGCTCGTGTGTCTGCTGTCGGTCGAGGAGCTCGAGCAGCTGCAGCTCATGTCGTTGTTCGATGCAACCCATGCGATCGGATGCACACTGTTGTTCATTCCATGGTGGCGAGGACCGAAGCAGCTGAACGACGATGATCGATCAACGACAGCGACAGGCGAGGCTGACGCTCAACAGCAACAACAGCATGATCGAATCGAGGACGATATGTTCGAGTCTGCGACGATACTCGTTCGAGAGCTTGCGGAACGCTTCACGTCCGGAGAGAACGTGGCGATACTGGGACACACGGGTGATTGGCATCGAGTGGGATTGTTAGCAGCGTGTGTGCTGATCGATCTGGGCTTCAGCTACTCGGTCGAGTACGCGCTTCATTGTGTACAACGTGCTGCCTACGAACATCATCGCCACGCAATGGCGGAACAACAACAGCAACAGCAGCAGCAACAGATCGATACGGATTCAACTGAACACGATCGAGCAGCATCGAGTGCAGCGTCTACGAGCAGCGAACCATTGCGTGGATGCCTCGAACCATGTCCTCGTGAGTGCGTGAGGTTCCTGCGTCGATATCATGCGTATCGCACACACAGCATGTCGTTCGATACTGCGATGCAAGATGTCGCTCGCGTTCGACGACTCGTTCGACACTTGAAGCTGCTCGATGCGATCGAGATCACAGATCACGCCTCCCCCAAAGACGACGATGGCGACGATGATGATCGAGCAAGGTCGATCGAGTCCGATGCGTGCTCGCTCACGTTCGCGACACGAACGCTGTTCGACACGATGCCGATGCTGCTGGCCTTGGTGCTACCGCTCTCGAACCTCGAGCGCTTTCGAATGTTGATCAGCGACGCTCTACCGAGCATCGTGACCTTGTTGCGCGTGGGCGACGTGCAGCTACAACCGACGGCGTTGGCGATACTGCGCAACCTGCTGCCGAACGACAACGTGTGCGAGATGGCGCTCGCTCTCGATGCCGTTCCTGCGACGCTGACGGCGCTCTCGGCATGTCTCGATTCGATCACGTCACCGCCGTCGACCGATGCAAGCTCCTCGATCAAGGTCGGTCTCGATTGCTTGCTGCTGCTGATGACGCACGATCAGACTCGCACGCTGGTCGAGATGGAGCTCGTGGCGCTACCGCTCGTCACCAAGATTGCCGCCAAGTTCGCGCACGAGCTGCGCACTCTCGATGCCAATGCCACGAGCGAGATCATGGCCATGATACCTCTCGATGCCCTCAACACGCTGGCGGCGCTCGCCAAGTCGCGGCAGAACACGCAACTGTGCCTCCAGGATGCTACGACCTTCAAGCTGCTCGTCGAGCTGCTATCATTTGCTCCTCCGTCGACAGCAAGTGAGCCGGCACACGCTGCTGATGCTGCTCCATCATCAGCCGCACACCCGAGTGGCAGCAGCAGCAGCAGTAGTAGTACGAGTTCGACTCGATCAGCGTCGGATCTAGACTACGAGCTACAGATTCGCCTCGCAACCTTGGAGTGCATACGCGAGTTGGTACACGGCGACAACGACGCAACGCGCAAGGAGTTCTGTCGCTACAGCACGATCCAGGTGCTGGTCGAGCATCTGCGATCGAGAGCCATCCAGGAGCAGGAGCAGTTGTTCGTGCTGCAGACGCTGGTGTCTCTGGCGAGCTGCACGCCCGAGGTGCAGGATGCCTTTCGAGACTCGCGATGCATCGAGGCGCTCATCGAGGAGCTTGCGAATCGGTTCGCTGATGCCTCGACGCAACGCTATCGTATCCAGCTGGCTCTTGCAGCGTTGACCAAGGTTCTGAGCAAGAGCCCGGCCAACCAGCAGCTGCTCGTGTCGATGCAACTCGACGAGCACCAATCGGCAGCGGGAACGCCGCGGCAGCGATGCAACGGCGTCGAGGTGCTGTCGCAGCTGTGTACGGTTCTCGGCAGCGTCTCGAGCGAGACCGAGCACGTGTGGCTGGCGTTGCTCGAATGTCTCGAGGTACTCTGCGAGCCGAATGCCGCCTCGGAGGCGCTCGATGCGTGCGCCACGAGCAAGGTCATTGCGCACTTTTCGACGCTGTTCTTTCAGCCGATGACGCGCAGCGCCGAGACGTGCCGCGAGTTCGAGCAGCTGCTCGTGACGTCGCTCTCGATCGTGGAGAACCTCGCGAGCTACAACCGTGAGATGCAAGACGAGGCATGCAATCAAGGCGTGCTGGCGGCGTGTCTCGACATGGTGGTGCGCGGAGTCGAGCTCGAGTTCCCGGACTCGACGTTGCGATCGGCCGTGTGTGCCGTGTATGCAATCTCGTACGCACACGCCGCCAACATGGTGATGGTCGAGCGAGCCGGCGCACTGACGGCACTGGTGTCGCTGCTGTCGTCGCCCGTTGCGACCGTGATCGATGCGGCGCTGCTGGCGCTCGATAACATGCTCGCGCACGCGAGCAACGAGGCCACCTTTACGACCGTGTTCGAGGCCGACATCAATCCGGCCTTGGCGCTGCTGCTGTCGTCGACTGCACGACAGCTCCAGATCAAAGCCGCGCACTGCATCTCGCATCTGGCCAAGGGCGCCGACACCGACGCCAACCGGCGAGCGATGTTGCGTCGCAACAACAACATTCCGTTGTTGGTGCAGTGCCTGCATTCGTCGCATAAGCAGCTCGTGGCCGAGATTGCCGAGGCGCTCGGATGTATCGTCGATGGCGCACCGTCGCTCCAACGCGATGCCAAGCGCGCGGGAGCCATCTCGCTGTTGGTCGATCGATTGCGCATTCAGCTGCCGCGCAAGCGAGCCGTCGCGGGCGGCAAGCTGCAGGCGGTACACGTTGCGAGTCTCAAGGCGCTGGCAGCGCTCGTGCACAACAACGAGTCGATTCAACGTGCGGCCGTGCGCAGGAACGCGGTCGATGTCGCGATCGTGCACCTGCTCGAGGACTGCGAAGTGGTGCTGCCGTATGCGTGCTTGATGCTCACGAACATGGCCGCCGGAGGCGAGCGCATGCAGGATGCCGTTCGGTTGGCTGGCGAGCGGTTGGGCGACACGCTCTTCCAGCGACTGCTCGAGCTCGTGCAGCATCCGAACATCGAAGTTGCCAATGCCGCCATCACAACGGTCGTCTCGTTGATCACGAATCATAGTACGTCGTGGGAGGAGAGAAGCAGCGTACCCAAGAGCGAGACTGACGGTGCCTGTTGTTTCGCAGCGAGGAACAAGAACCTGTTGCGCGATCTGGATGGCATTCGGATCCTCCAGCAGCTGGTCGATGATGGCAGCGATGCAATCAAGCCGAACGCAAGAGTGGCACTCGAGCACCTGTTATCTGAGTAGCACAAGCTGGCGAACGTCGCCCCGAACGAGGAGTGACGACGAGATATGTATATATACATGGAAGAATGTTGATTATTTGCAACAACTACAACCAATGAATCGAGATCGCTTGTACAAAGAGCAATACACAAGACGAAACGACACGACACGAGACACGAGAGATGGCGATCAAAACTATAGCATCACCAAAAAGCAAACCAATGAATGAATGAATGAATGAGGAGTGCGAATGCAAGGACATAGAGATGAGATACAATGCAATCTAGTGATTGCGTGAGTACTCACGCAACAGCAGCAGCAGGAGCAGGAGTGACACACACGAGATTGGACGGGTAATAGCCGAGTCGAACGTACCTACAACAGCCATCGCTTGTCGACCATGTTACCAGCTATCGAACGGCACCGACGAGTAGGAGTTGCTCTGTTGCGAGGCGATCTTGACCGAGTTGCTGGTGCTCGCAGTGCCACCGTTGCGAGTGGCGACATCGATGCCTCGCGACATTCGCAACACACCGACCAGGAGCAACAACGGCACGAACTCCAGCATCGAGAAGTACAAGAGATCGAACCACCAGTACCCGCGCCAGCTGGTGTACACTTGCGTCAAGACGATCAATGGCACGCGAGCCATGAAGAACAGCGGCGTCGCGATCATGATGACCTTGAGTCGATTGGCGATCGAGAGTGGTCGCTCGAACAGCGACGGCACGAGCTTCGTGAACTTGCTGCTCGTTGCGATCCAATCCACGCTGCAGATGAGCCCATGCTCACACGATATCACGCGCGGCAACGACGTACTTGTAGACCAAGAATCCGACCAACAAGAAGGCGATCGAGTCAAAGCAGTAACACAGCGATAGCACGAGAGATTGCGCGATCTCAGCGCCGGTGATATCCTCGGGATACGGGAGGTACAGTAGGGCTGCCGTGAAGACATCCACGATCATGGGTACGATTGTTGCAATCGCCATCAGAACGTAGAGTACTGCATCGATCACGATAGATCACGATAGATAGATAGATAGATAGATAGATAGATAGATAGATAGATAGATAGATAGATAGATAGATCACGATAGATAGATAGATAGATAGATAGATAGATAGATAGATAGATAGATAGATAGATAGATCACGATAGATAGATAGAT